>Ga0209322_10000144_pt1 | contig 36948 bp, 33 predicted proteins | sample Rifsed19ft1_FD_184013 | JGI IMG/M metagenome (GOLD analysis project Ga0209322, IMG submission 184013) | Soil microbial communities from Rifle, Colorado, USA - sediment 19ft 1 (version 2) | ecosystem: Environmental > Terrestrial > Deep subsurface > Rock core/Sediment | place: Rifle, Colorado... | reverse complement strand
TCATCCCGCACGCCGTCGTCCTCTTCTTCGTCGGCATCGCCTGGTTCATCACGGCGATCATCGGCTGGTTCGCGATCCTGTTCACGGGCGCCTACCCGGAGGGCCTCTACCGCTTCGCCGTCGGCTATCTGCGCTGGTCGCTGCGCGTGGAGGCGTACGGCCTGCTGCTCTACGACGAGTACCCGCCGTTCAGCCTGGAGTAGGGGCCGACAACGGATATGAACGGATAAACGGATTCGCCTGCAAGGTTATCCGCTTATCTGCTCTCTATCCGTTGTCGAGCGGCCCCGTTGCCCGCTTTGGCGCCGGGCGCTATCGTCGTTCCCGTGAAGATCGGCGCCCACGTCTCCGCCGCCGGCGGTCCCGTCACCTGCTTCGACCGAGCCGAGGCCATCGGCGCCGAGGCGGCGCAGATCTTCCTCACGCCACCGCAGCAGTGGCGCTCCAGCAAGGTCGACGAGGCGCAGGCGCTGGCCTTCCGGGAGCGGGCAGCGCAGAGCAGCTGCAGCCCCGTCTTCGTCCACGGCGTCTACCTCATCAACCTGGCGACGAACGACGAGCCGAACCTCGCCCGCTCCACCAGCTCCCTGAAGTCGGCCTTGACGAGCTGCTCCCAGCTCGGGATCAGGGGCGTCATCTTCCATATCGGCAGCCACAAGGGCCAGGGCCTGGACGCCGTCTTCGATCAGATCTGTCGTGCCTGTAGGGACGTCCTCGACGCGACGCCGGCCGACGCCCTCCTCATCCTCGAGAACTCGGCCGGCGCCGGCGGTACCATCGGCTCGCGCTTCCCCGACCTCGGCCGCATCATCCGCGAGGTCGGCAGCGAGCGCGTCAAGGTCTGCCTCGACACGCAGCACGCCTACGCGGCCGGCTACGACGTTGCAACCGCCGAGGGCCTGGAGCTGGCGATGACCGAGCTCGAGCGCGAGGTGGGGTTCGACCAGCTGGTCGCGGTGCACGCCAACGACTCGAAGATCGAGCTAGGCGGCGGCCGCGACCGCCACGAGAACATCGGCGACGGTCACATTGGTCTCGAAGGCTTCCGGCGCATCCTCGCCCACCGCGCCTTCAAGGACGTGCCCTTCCTGCTGGAGGTGCCGGGCATGGACGGCAAGAGCGGCCCGGACGCCGCCAACGTCGAGATCCTGAAGCGCCTGCGGGACGAGGTGGGCGCCTCGAGCTGACAGCTAGCGGACGACGACGTTGACCAGCCGCCGCGGCACGAAGAAGACGCGCTCGACCGCCCGGCCTTCCGTGTGGGCGCGGACCTTCGGGCTGGCCAGGGCAAGCTCCCTCGCCTGCGCCTCGCTGATGTCGGCCGGCACCTCGATGCGGTCGCGCAGCTTGCCGTTGACCTGAACGACGAGCGTGTAGGTCTCGGCACGGGCGAGCGCCTCGTCCCAGGCCGGCCAGGCCTGCGTGTGGACGCTGTAGGGCCGGCCCGTGCGCTCCCACAGCTCCTCGGCGATGTGGGGCGCCGAGGGCGCTACGAGCAGAAGCAGCGCCTCGACAGCCTCGGCCCAGGCGGTGCGGCCGACGCTGCCCGCCTCCCTCACGCGGCCGAGGTAGTTCGTGTACTCCATCAGCCGCGCCAACATCGTGTTGAAGCGAAAGCCGTCCAGGTCGTCGCTCACTGCCTTGATGGTGTGGTGGCGCTGCCGCTCCAGCTCGCGCGTCGCCGCTTCGTCGGAGGAGCGGAAGACGGGCGGCTCCAGGGCCAGGCTCCAGACGCGGTTCAGCCAGCGGGAGATGCCCTCGATGCCCTCCGGCCGGTAGGGGCCGCCCTCGCTCCAGGGGCCGATGAACATGAGGTAGCAGCGGAAGGTGTCGGCGCCGAGCGTCGAGACGTAGTCGTCCGGGTTGACGACGTTGCCGCGGCTCTTCGACATCTTCTCGCCGTCGGGGCCGAGGATCAGCCCCTGGTTGAAGAGGCGAATCGCCGGCTCGTCGAAGTCGACGAGGCCGAGGTCGCGCATCGCCTTGGTGAAGAAGCGGAAGTACATCAGGTGCATCGTCGCGTGCTCGATGCCGCCCGTGTACTGGTGCACCGGCAGCCAGTCCCTCTTCGACGGGTCGAAGGGGCCCTCGTCGTAGTGTGGGCTCAGGTAGCGGTACTGGTACCAGGACGAGTCGACGAAGGTGTCGATGGTGTCCGTTTCGCGCTGGGCGTCCTCGCCGCATTGCGGGCACTTGACGTTGAGGAAGCCCGCGTGGAACTTGAGCGGCGACTCGCCCGTGGGCAGGAACTCGGCGTCCTCGGGCAGGAGGACGGGCAGGTCCTCCTCCGGGACGGGCACGGTGCCGCACTTCGGGCAGTAGATGATGGGGATGGGCGTGCCCCAGTAGCGCTGCCGGCCGATGAGCCAGTCGCGCAGGCGGTAGGTGACGGTGGCGCGGGCGAAGCCGCGCTCCTCGCCGTAGCGGACGACCGCCTGCTTGCCCTCTTCGCTGGGCGTGCCATCGAAGGGGCCGGAGTTGACCATCGTCCCCGGCTCCGTGTAGGCGGCCTCCAGCTCGCTTCCGTCCCAGCCGGGCGCGGCGATGACCACGGGGATGGGCAGGCCGTACTGCCGGGCGAACTCGAAGTCGCGCTGGTCGTGCGCCGGTACGCCCATCACGGCGCCTGTGCCGTAAGTAGCGAGGACGTAGTCGCCGACGTAGACGGAGACGCGCTCACCGGAGTAAGGGTTGGTGCAGTGAGAGCCGATGAAGACGCCCGTCTTGGCCTTGTCGACCGCCGTGCGCTCGATCTCTGTCTCACGCCGCGCCCGCTCGACGTAGGCCTCGACTTCGGCGCGGCGCTCGGGCGTCGTCAGCTTCTCGACCAGCTCGTGCTCCGGGGCGAGGACCATGAAGGTCACGCCGTAGATCGTGTCCGGCCGGGTGGTGAAGACCTCGATCGGCTCGCCTGCGTCCGTGCCGAAGGCGATGGTGGCGCCCTCGCTGCGGCCGATCCAGTTGGTCTGCATGTGCTTGACGGGCTCGGGCCAGTCCAGCCCTTCGAAGCTGAGCAGCTCTTCGGCGTAGGCGGTGATGCGAAAGAACCACTGCTCCAGGTCGCGCTTGGTCACGGGCGTGCCGCAGCGCTCGCAGTGGCGGTCTTCGCCCCAGACCTGCTCGCGGGCCAGGGTGGTGTTGCAGCTCGGGCACCAGTCGACGGCCGCCTTCTGGCGATAGGCGAGGCCGCGTTTGTACATCTGCAGGAAGAACCACTGGTTCCACTTGTAGTACTCCGGCAGGCAGGTGATGACCTCGCGCGACCAGTCGAACATTGTCCCCATGCGCTTGGCCTGCTGGCGCATCGTCTCGATGTTGGCCATCGTCCAGCGGAAGGGGTGGATCTGGTTGCGAATGGCGGCGTTCTCCGCCGGCAGGCCGAAGGCGTCGAAGCCGTAGGGGAAGAGGACGTTGTGGCCCTTCATGCGCAGGAAGCGCGCCTTCGTGTCGGCGGGCGTCTCCGCGTACCAGTGACCGGTGTGGAGGTCGCCCGAAGGGTACGGGTACATGGTGAGGAAGTAGAACTTCGGCCGCGGGTCGTCGTCGCGGACGTGGTAGAGGCCGTCGCGCTCCCAGCGCTCCTGCCACTTCGCCTCTATGCGCGTCGGCTCGTAGCGCTCGACGCGGCCTTCGGAAGGCTGAGCGCGGCGTCCAGGACGCTGCTCGGAGCGACGGGTCTGGGTCATAGTTGTCGTGATTCTATCAGGTGGCTGCATGGTCTCCTCCTGCAGACGAGGCAAGTCTCTGCGGGATAGGTGGGGGCGCCCCGATCCCGATCCTTCCTGGGAAGGATGGGCGGGGCTAGCTAAGGAGGAGGAGAGCGCGGAGGGGCCGCGTCGCGGGCCCGCGGACCGCAACGGCGTCGGAAGCGATCAAGCTCTGCTGCTTCTGAGTCACAGCGATCGAATTGTACAGCACGGGGTTGTCTCCGATTATCTGAGGGTGGCCTTGTCGGCGCGGCGTGGTCGCGCTATGCTCGCCTCGGCGGGTAGCAAGAGGGAAGATTGCGGTTCTTCCTCATCCTCGCCGCCGCTCTCTTCGTCACGGTCATGGTGGTCCGCGGCGAGGAGGAGGGGGTGGCGCAGGCGCCGTCGTACCTGCCCGCTTCCTCCTACGCGCCGCCGCCGAGCGCTACGTACCTCCTCGAGGGCCTTCCGTCCGAAGGCGAGGGTGCAGCAAGCGCTGCCACGTCCTGCGACGATTCGACGCGCTTCGCCGGCCACGGGCCGGTGAACCTGGTCGCCAACGCCTCGTTCGAAGAGGGCGACGCGGAGGACGCCGGCTGGCACCGCGTCTCGTTGACCGGCCGGGGCTTGCCGGCGCTGCGCGACGTGGGCGTGGCGCGCAGCGGCGGCTGCTCCATCAAGCTGGAGCGCCGCCGCGATGGCGACTGCGTCACGGTCTGCGGCTACTGGACCTCGAAACCCATCGCCGTACAGCCGGCGACGAGCTACCTCGCTTCGATCTTCTTCCGCCTCTCGCCCGGCATCCGCACGACGACGGGCGTCTACCTGACGGTGCGCATACCGGACGGCCGCGGCGGCTACTTCCCCTTCGTCGGGATCCCGGCGCGCGCCGGCGCCGAGTGGACGCAGGCGCTGCTCCAGTTCACGCTGCCCGAAGGCGTCACGTCTGTCGTGCTGGACGTTTCCTGGCTGGACCACCTGCGCAGCACCGACCCCGAGGGCGACGTCTGGCTCGACGACGTGTTCCTCGGGCCGGCGCCCTGAGCCGGCCGCCGAGGCGACAGGTCTGCAGAGGAGAGCGGCAGTGCACTACGGGCCCCGCGCCTTCCTCGAGATGGTTGACCTTGAGTCGGCGGGCGAGCAGGTTGTCGAGCGCGTGCCGGTGGCGCAGCCGGACGAGCGCGTGGATGACATCCGCCGCGCTCTCGTGGGTCAGCGCTTCGACAGCGCCGCCGACATCGCCGTCTGCGAGGGCGAGCGGCTCGTCGGCCTCATCCGTCTCGAGGACCTGCTGGCCGCGCCGCCCGACGCGCTGGCGCGCGAGGTCATGGACGCGGAGCCGCCGGTCGTCGCGCCCGGCGCCGACCGCGAGCGGGCGGCGTGGACGGCGGTGCGCCACGGCGAGGGCAGCCTGGCCGTCGTGGACGGCGAGGGGCGCTTCGTGGGCCTGGTGCCGCCGCCGCGCCTGCTTTCCGTGCTGCTGTGGGAGCACGACGAGGACATCGCACGGCTCGGCGGCTTCCTCCACGACACGGAGTCGGCGCGCACGGCGAGCGAGGAGCCGGTGCTGCGCCGCTTCTGGCACCGGCTGCCCTGGCTGCTTGTCGGTCTGGCCGGCGCCTTCTTCGCGGCCACGATCGTCGGCGGCTTCGAGGCGCAGCTGGAGGAGAACGTCATCCTCGCCTTCTTCATGCCCGGCATCATCTACATGGCGGACGCCGTCGGCACGCAGACGGAGACGCTGGTCATCCGCGGGCTGTCGGTCGGCGTCACTATCCGCCACGTCTTGCGCCGAGAGGTGATCACGGGCCTCCTGGTTGGCATGGCGTTGGCGCTCGCCTTCTTTCCCGTCGGCCTCCTGGCCTGGGGCGATGGCAGCGTCGCCCTCGCCGTCGCGCTGGCGCTGCTCGCCGCCTGCTCGGTCGCTACCGTCGTCGCCATGGCGCTGCCGCCGGTGCTGCAGAGGCTGGGCGTCGACCCCGCCTTCGGCAGCGGCCCGCTGGCGACGGTGGTGCAGGACCTGCTCTCGATCCTGATCTACTTCAGCGTCGCCCGCGCCGTGATCTAGCTCAGAACCAGCCCCTTCGCCGGAAGTAAAGGACGAGGCCGCCGGCGATGACGAGCATGACGGCGAGCATGAGGAAGAAGCCGGCCTTCAGGTCGAGGCCGAAGGGCGAGTACTCCAGGTTCGTGCCGTAGATGCTGGCGATGAGGGTCAGCGGCAGGAAGATGACGGCGACGACGGACAGCACCTTCATGACCTCGTTCATGCGGTTGTTGACGGCGGAGAGGTAGGAGCTGAGGGCGCCGTCCGCCAGGTCGCGCAGGCCCTCCAGCATCTCCTCAACGCGCACGATGTGGTCATAGACGTCGCGATAGAAGATGAGGGCGTCGCGGCCGATGAGGGCGCCGAACTCGCCGCGCGAGAGCCGGTTCACCATGTCGCGCTGGGGCAGGATGGAGCGGCGCAGGCGCAGCGTGTTCCGCTTCAGCAGCAGCACGTCCGGCAGCAGGCTCTTGTCCGGCCGGTCGAGGATGCGTTGCTCCAGCTCGTCGATCTGCTCGTCCATCTCCTCGACGGCCGGCAGCAGGAGGTCGACGAGGCTGTCGAGGATCGTGTGGGCGAGGAAGTCGGCGCCGCGGGCCATGAGGTGGCTGCTCTCGCGGGCCCGCGCGTAGAGCTCGTCGACGGCCGCCACCGGCTTGACGCGGACGCTGACGACGTAGTTCGGCCCGAGGAAGACGTCGACCTCGGCCAGCTGCAGCCGCTCCGTGCGGCTGGCGTAGCCCACGCTCTGGGCGACGATGAACAGGTAGGCGCCGTAGTCGTCGATCTTCGGTGTATCGACGCGCTCGTTGTAGCAGTCGTCGATCGCCAGCGGGTGAAAGGCGAACACGTCGTGGAGGAGCGCCGGGCCGGCGTCGGCCTCCGCCGGCGGCAGGTCGAGCCAGAGGACGCCCGTCTTGGACGCGACGGCTGCCCCGATCTCGTCTGGCGACAGGCCTTCGTGGAGCGTCCCGTTTTCCTGAAGGTAGAGGCTGCGCGTCAGGCGGACGCTCCTTCCTCGGCCGCCGGCGGCTCCTCCCAGAAGGTCTGCATTACCCCCAGGTAGCCCCGCGGCGCGTGGCCGCCGAAGCGCCGGCTAAGCTCGATGAGCCCGTAGGCGAGGGCGAGGAGGACGAAGGGCGAGGCGATCAGGACGTTCTCGACGCCGAAGGCGCCGGCGGCAGCGGCCAGCGACGTCAGGGGGATGATGGCTGCGCCGTTCTTCAGCGAGCTCTGCAGCGCGAAGGTGCGCCCTTGGTGGGAGAGGGGCACGCGCCGGTTGATGTACGTCTGGACCGACGTCGTTGTCAGCGCAAGGCCGAAGCCGAGCGGCAGCGCGAGCAGCGCCGCCGTGCGCAGACGCTCCCCGAGATCGATCCCGACGAGCGACAGCGCGTGCAGCGGGTTCACGGCGTCGATGAACGTCAGGTGGCGGACGAGGCCGAAGAGGCAGAGGCTCAGGGAGAAGAGGACGAAGCCGAGGAGCGCCGTGTTGCGCTCGCCCCGGAGGCGGACGAGGAGCGGTGTCGCCAGCAGCGCCAGGGCGAGCCCGACTGCAGAGGGCGCGAACACGTAGACAGCGTCGGCGGCGTCCACGTCCAGGACGGCCTGGACGTAGCGCGGCGCCAGAATCTGGACGACGATCTGGGCCGTGCCGGCGATGACTGCCACGAAGACCATCGTCGCCACGGCCGGCTGCTTCGCCAGCCACTCGATGGTGGCGCGGGCGCGCACCTTGTGGACGAGGAGGTGGGGGCCGATGCGCGCCTCCGGCTCCGCGTGGTGCGCCGGCAGGTCGAAGACGCGGCTGGCAGCGAGGAGGAGGAGGACGCCGCTTGTGTACATAACGGTCTCGACGCCGAAGGCGCGGACGAGGACGGGCGCCAGCAGCGCCGTGCCGAAGGCCGTGCCCAGGGACGATGCGAAGCTGATCAGGGCGGCGGCGCTCGCTAGCTGCGTCTCCGTCGCCACCAGCGGGATGACGGACGACTCGCTGGGCCCGGAGACCTGGCCGAGGGCGTTGACGGCGAAGAGGAGGAAGATCATCGCCGTCAGGTCCGTGCCGATGAGGCTGGGCGTCGCGAAGCAGAGGATGGCCTGCAGGTTGTAGACGCCGGCGAGGGCGATGCGCTTCGGCAGGGCGTCGGCGACGGTGCCGCCGTAGAGCCCGAGAAGCGCCGGCGGCAGCAGCGCGGCAACGCCGACCAGCGCCGCGTCGAACGCCGAGCCGCCGCCGCGAACGACGGCGATGAGGGCGCCGTAGGCCAGCGCCTGCTGGCCGGCGTCGGAGAGGAAGCGGGAGGCGAGCAGCGCCTGGAAGCGCAGCTCGCGGACGATGGACGGCTCCGGCAGGAAGAACCAGAGGAAGCGGAAGGCCTGCCGCTGGCCGCGGTCGAGGATGGCGTCGGCGCCGCGGTAAGCCTGGCCAAAGAGCCTGCTGCCGCCACGGATCACGGTTTCGGCGGGGTTGCCGCCCGCGTGGCCCTCGCTCACGAGTCAAGTATAGCTTCCGCCTCGCCTTGACTGCGACGCCGGCCCTTCGTACTGTTTACCTTGATTAACAGATGAACGAAGGTTGGGCCGGGCGATGAGCTGTGAGTCGGACACGGCGGCGGTGCTGCGCGCCGCGGGCCAGCGCGTAACGCCGCAGCGCATCCTCATCCTCGGCTGCGTGCGCCATGCCGGCGGCCACGTCACCGCCGCCCAGATCCTCGACGAGGTGCGCAGATCCTTCCCGTACATCGACGCCTCCACCGTCTACCGCACGCTGGCCGCGGCCAAAGAGCGCCGCCTGGTTAGCGAGGTCAACCTCGGCGGCGGCGAGGACCTCTTCGAGTGGGTGGGCAGCGACCGTCACCACCACCTCATCTGCCGCGTCTGCGGCCAGGTCAGCTCCCTGGAAGAGGCGCACCTGGACGTCCTGACGAAGGCGCTGGAGCGGGCGACGGGCTTCCTCGCCGACCTGGACCACATCGCCGTCTTCGGCGTCTGCCGGCAGTGTCGCGCGAGCCAAGGCGGCGAAGGCCAGGCTTGAGCCTGGCCCTCGGTCGGGTCTAGGGCGCGGCTAGCAGTAGCTCCGATGGCCACTCGCCGCCGACGTAGCGCCTGCGCACGTCGCGAAAGCCCAGCTCTTCGAGCAGCGGCGCCAGGCGGACGGGGCGCGCGCCGCCGAAAGCCTCGGCGTCGGCGGCGAAGCGGCGCTTGCAGTCGTCCGTGAAGGCGGCGTCCTCTCCCTCTCCCTCTGTCAGGTTGAGGAGGACGACGCGGCCGCTCGGCCGCAGCACACGGCGGCACTCGGCCAGGACGAGCGCCATGTCGCGCCTGCTGAGCACCTCCAGCGTGTAGCTGCTTAGCAGGCAGTCGAAGGCGGCGTCTGGGAAGGGAAGGGCGCGGGCGTCGGCGAGGAGCAACGGCGCCTGAGCTAATCCAGCCTCGTCGCGCAGGCGCCGGCGCGCCACCGCCAGCATGCCGGCCGCCACGTCCACGCCGAAGGCTCCTCCCGCGCCCGAGGCGCCAACGACGCGGGCGAAGGCCCAGCCGGTGCCGACGCCAACCTCGAGGAACCGCTCGCCGGGCCGGCGGTTGAGGCGGGCGATGGCCACCAGCTTCGCTTTCGCCTGCGGCGCGGCGACGATGCCGTCGTAGAAGGCGGCTGTGCGGTCGTAGATCGCCTGCAGCCGCGCGACATCGATGGGGCTATCGAGCGGCGGCTCGACGCCGCGTTTCGGTCGAGGCTGTCGGAGGCTCGCGCTCAGGTTCCGGCTCGTCCTCTCCTGTGCTTCGCCTTAAACGCGGCGGCTGGGGGCGGGGCTGACGCCCAGCCGCGCCAGGCGTTCGCGCCAGCGAGGCAGAGCCTCCGGGTTTCGCAGGCAGACGGGCTCCTCGCCGCGCAGACCGCGCATGATGTTCTCCGCGGCGAGGATAGGCAGCGCCTCGTAGGCCTCCTCCGAGTGGCCGATGTTGTGGCCGGTGGCGATGACGCCGGGATGGCGCCGCAGCGGGTTGTCGGCGTCCGAAGGCTCCCGCTCCCAGGTGTCGACGGCGGCGCCGGCCAGGCGTCCTTCCTCCAGCGCCGCGATGAGGGCCGCTTCGTCCACGCAGGCGCCGCGCGCCGTGTTTATCAGGTAGGAGCCCGGCTTCATCAGCGCCAGCTCGCGGGCGCCGATGAGGCGACGCGTCGCGTCCGTCAGCGTCACCATCACGGAGACGACGTCCGACTCGCGCAGGAGGGCGTCGAGGTCGACGAGCTCGGCGCCGAGGTTGCGCGCCGCCTCGGCCGAGACGTAGGGGTCGGCGGCGAGGACGCGGCACTGCCAGCCCTGGAGCCGCTGCGCCACGGCGCGGCCGATGTTGCCGAGGCCGACGAGGCCGATGGTCGAGTTCATCACCATGCGCCCGGGGCTGTCGAGGCGCCAGGCGCCGTCGCGCACTGCCTGCCACTTGGCCGGCAGCCGCTTGATGAGGGCCGCGGCGAGCATCACCACCGCCTCAGCGACGCCGAGGAGGTTCTCCGGCGCGGCGCCGTAGCCGATGACGATGCCCAGCTCCGTGGCCGCTTCGACGTCGATCATCTCCGTGCCGATGATCGGGCTGGCGCCGACGCGCAGCCTCGCCGCGGCTTCGAGCACCTCGCGCGTGACGGGGCGGCCGGGGAAGTTGCCGAGGAAGGCGTCGGCGTCGAGGAAGTAGCGCTCGATGAGGTCGCCGGTCCAGCCGGCGGGCGCGCCGGGCGCCGGCGGCGGCACGCGGACGACCTCGCAGCCGGCTTCGATGAGGCGACGGGCCGTCTCCTCGTTGCGGCCGAGCACGGCGGGCACGACGACTTTCAGGGTCATGGCTCCTCCTCCGGCGCTAGCTTGCCCGGCAACGGCGCGCCGCGCAAGACGGCCTGAGACCCAAGGCACGACGCGGCCTATAATTCCAGAGGTGCGTCCGGGAGTCTCCCCTTGAACCAGAAGGGCTTCGTCGTCGCGGCGCTGCTGCTGGCGATCTCGCTCGCCGCGCTGGACGGCACGGTGGTTGGCACCGTGATGCCGACGATCATCGGCCAGCTGGGCGGCCTCGCCTACTTCAGCTGGGCGTTCTCCGTCTACCTGCTGGCCTCCACGGTCACGGTGCCGTTGTACGGCAAGCTCGCCGACCTCTACGGCCGCAAGCCCGTCCTTATCTTCGGCTGCCTCCTCTTCATCGTCGGCTCCCTACTCTGCGGCGTCGCGGGCAGCATGGCGCAGTTCATCATCTTCCGGGCCGTGCAGGGACTGGGCGCCGGCGCCGTCCTGCCGATCACGATAACGGTGGTGGGCGACCTTTTCTCCATCGAGGAGCGGGCGCGCATCCAGGGTGTGTTCAGCAGCGTCTGGGGCGTGACGAGCCTGGCCGGCCCCGGCGTCGGCGCCCTCATCGCCGAGGGGATGAGCTGGCGCTGGGTCTTCCTGGTCAACCTGCCCCTGGGCGCGGCGACCGTCATCCTCCTCTGGCGCTTCTTCGACGAGCGGCCGCAGAAGCAGGCCCACGTCCTCGACTACTGGGGCACGCTGCTCCTCGCCGGCTCGGCGACGGCGCTGCTCCTCGGCCTCCTGCAGGGCGTGGACGCCTATGGCTGGTTCGGCGCGCCGACGCTGACGCTGTTCGGCGTGTCGGCGCTCTTGCTGGTGCTGTTCGTGCTGCAGGAGCAGAGGGCGGCAGAGCCGGTGCTGCCTCTGTGGCTCTTCCGCAACAAGGTCATCGTCGTCTCCAGCCTGGCGACCTTCATCATCGGCGGCATGATGTTCGGCGTGACCTCGTACGTGCCGCTGTTCGCGCAGGGCGTGCTGGGCGGCACGGCGCTAGACGCCGGCCTCATCGTCCTGCCGATGTCGATCGGCTGGCCGCTCGCGACGGTGCTTTCGGGCCGAGTGATCCTCCGCTTCGGCTATTACACGTCCATCCTCATCGGCGGCGTATTCCTCGTCCTCGGCTCGGCCGAGCTGCTCATGCTCTCGCGCGATTCGTCGGAGCTGGTGGGAATGGCGGGGGCGCTGATAGTGGGCATGGGCATGGGCTTCCAGATGCCGGCGCTGGTCATCTCCGTGCAGAACGCCGTCGACTGGCGCAACCGCGGCGTCGCCACGGCGACGGGCCAGTTCTTCCGCTCCATCGGCGGCAGCATCAGCGTCGCCGTCATGGGCGCCGTCCTCGCCAGCCACCTGGCGACGCGCCTGGTGAAGATCGAGGGCGTGCCGCTCGGCGCCGACGCCGATACGCTGCTCAACGCCCGGGCGCGCGCGGCGCTCTCGCCGGACGTCCTGGAGGCGATGCAGCGGGCTCTAGCCTCCTCCCTGCACGAGATCTTCCTGCTCGGCCTCGCCGGCGCGCTCATCGCCTTCGCGACGGTGCTCTTCTTCCCGCGCGGCAGCGCCCAGGAGCTGGCCGCGTCCGCGGAGGCCGCCAGCGAAGCGATGGGCGAAGCCCCGGCGGCTGAGAAGACGACGTTCGTGAGCTAGCCGGCCCCGAGGCCTAGCCCGGCGACTGCATGCCCGAGCCGGCGTAGTGGATCGACCCGCGGTAGGACTCGCCGTCCGACGGCGGCGGCGGCGTCTCCGTCTTCGGACGCCAGACGATGACGCCCTGACGCTCCAGCTTCGCCTGCAGCTCGGCGGCGGGAACGTCGCGCAGGCGGAGGCCGTCGCGCACGGCGACGGCAGCGGCGATGCCGGCGCCCTGGCCCATGACCCAGCACTCGGGTATCTCGCGCAGCGGGCTGTGCGACTGCGGGTCGGCGGAAAGGTTGCGTCCGGCGGCTAGCAGCCCCTCGGCCTGCTTGGGCACGAGGCAGCTGTAGGGTATCTCGAGCGTCGGGAACTCGGGCGTGAGGCCGGGGCAGAGGCCGACGCTGTCTGCGTAGTGGCCGTCGCGGCGCCAGTGGTCGATGGTCACCTTCGTGGCGCCGGCGAGGCGGCGGGCGTGGCGCGTGCCGATCTGCTGGGCGCTGTCGAGGATCCAGGCGCGCTCGAAGCCGGGCACGAAAGCGCGGTAGAAGGCGAGGCCCTCGCGCATCGCGTCGCGTGACTTGAACTCGACGGCGGTGAGGTCGGCGATCTTCAGGGCCGAGTAGCCGGACATCTTCGGCGTCAAGAACAGCGCGACGGAGTCGTAAGGCGTGGCGTGGGCGTGCAGGTTGACGCCGATCTCCGCCGCCTTGCGCATCAGGGCGCCGTGCTCCTCGCGGCGGAGCATGCGAAAGTCGAGGTAGCGGCGCATGTCCACGTTGCCGAAGCGGAAGCTCGTGTTCAGGCGGGCGTGGGCGCTCTCCGGGTCGAAGTCGTCCTCGTACTCGGCGCCGGCGAGGGCGAAGATGTCGCCGTCGCCCGTGCAGTCGATGACGACCTTGGCGAGGAGGGCCTTGCGCCCCTCCTTGCTCTCGAAGACGACGCCGGTGACGCGGCCTCCTTCCTTGACGGCGGCGACGGCCCAGCAGTGGAGGAGCGTCTGCACGCCGGCCTCGCGCACGACGTCGTTGGAGGCGAGCTTGAGCACCTCTGGGTCGACGGTGGGCGACCACTGGACGACGCCGCGCAGGGCGCTGGTGCGCTGGCCCCAGTAGGCGGCGGCCGTCGGGTCGCGGGAGCCCCATAGCTCGCGCGGCGGGCCGAGGAGGGCGTCCTCCTTGGCGCAGCGGTCCATGAGCTCCTGGCCGAGGCCGGCCACGACCAGGTTGCCCTCCCAGTCCGCCATGCGGTCGATCCAGAAGACGAGGCCGCCGGTGGAGAGGCCGCCCAGATGGCCGTAGCGCTCGAGGAGGACGACGTCGGCGCCTTCGCGCGCCGCGGCGACGGCGGCGGCCGTGCCGGCGGGCCCGCCGCCGACGACCAGGACGTCGCAGTGGCCGTAGACGGGCACCTCGCGCGCCGGCTCGCCGATCGTCTCGCCCTGTCCCTCTCTCATGCCTTCACCTCCGACCGTCGCGAACAGTTTATGCCGCCTGCTAGAATCCGTGCCACTAGAAGGAGGCAGGTATGCGTCTCGACGGCGACGCCGCGAAGTCGCTGGCGCGTACGCGGGAGCTGCTGAGGAGTCTGGTGGGGAACTGTAGGCAGGACGACCTCACCCCCGCTGCCGCCCTTCGACAGGCTCAGGGCGCAGCGTGCCCCTCTCCGTGCACGGAGAGGAGCGGGTTTAGGCGAACCCTCCGAGGTGAGATGAGGCGGGTGAGGTCGACGTCCCGTCTTAACCAAGCGCCCTGGGCGGGCAACACGGACCCCCTAGCGCCAGAGCTGCTTCGTCGCCAGGGCGGCGCCTTCCGCCAACGAGCGCAGCTTCGCCCAGGCGATCTGCGGGTGCACGCGCCCGCCGAGGCCGCAGTCCGTCGACGCGATGACGTTCTCGCGCCCGACGACGCCCGCGAAGCGCACGATGCGCTCGGCCACCAGCTCCGGGTGCTCGACGACGTTGGTCGCGTGGCTGACGATGCCGGGTACGATCTTCTTGCCCGCCGGCAGCTTCACGTCCTGCCAGACCTTCCACTCGTGCTCGTGGCGGACGTTGCCCGCCTCGAAGGAGTAGCTGCCGACGTTGATCGCCAGCATGACGTCGACGATGTCGCGCATCGGCAGGTCGGTGACGTGGGGGCCATGCCAGCTGCCCCAGCAGAGATGGAAGCGCAGCCGCTCCTCCGGCAGGCCCTTCAGGGCGTGGTTCAGCGCCTCGACGCGCACCATGGTGAACTTGCGGTACTCCTCGACCGTCGGCGCCGGGTTGATCTGGTCCCAGTTCTCGGCGATGCAGGGGTCGTCGAGCTGGAGGATGAGTCCGGCGTCGACGATGGCCTTGTACTCCTCGCGCAAGGCGTCCGCCCAGGCGTAGATGAACTCCTCCTCGCTCTCGTAGTAGACGTTGCCGACGCGCGAGGCGCTGGCGGGGGCGATGGAGGTCATGAAGCCCTGGTCGGCGCCGGCGGCCGCGAGGGCGGCCTTGAGGTTGTCGATGTCGGCCTGGAGGGCGGCCTGGCCGGTGTACTTCAGGGGCGCCTGGCAAACCGGCACGCCGAACGTACGACGCCGCGCAGAGACGCCTGACGCCGGGTCCTCGTACGCCTCGGCGAAGAGCTCGCGGTCTCTGCGGTTGGGGAAGGTGCCGAGGACGATGTTGCCGGACCGCGGCGGGTTCTGGCGCACGTCGTCCATGCTCGTCGGGAGGCCGAGGCCGCTGACGCGCTGGAAGGAGTAGAACCACCAGGCGCCGTAGTCGACGGCCTCGGTCGTCGCCTTGCCGAGCTCGCCATCGCCGGGGATGTCGATGCCGATCTCCGCCTGCTTGCGCACGACGTCGGCCACGGCGGAGCGCAGGCGCGCCGCCAGCGCTGCGTCGTCGAAGGGCCGGCCGGCGGCGCGCGCTTCGCTCCGCGCCCGGTTCATCTCGATGAGGCCTTCGGGCCGGGGCAGGCTCCCCGCGTGGCTGGTCAGTACCTTGCTCTCGCTGCTCATGTCGCTCCTTCTCATCCCCAGTCTGAGTCGGGGCTGCGCGCTAGACTCTAACCTGACTAAGCGCCGGTGGGAAGGGCCGCGACGAAGGAGCACCAGCTGGGCAGCGTGAGGCGTCACGTCGAGGAGTTGAAGGCTCAGCTAGCGAAGCGAGGGACGTTTCGGCGAAAATGAGTCGAGGAGGGAGGCAGGCATGGCGACGAGCACGAAGAAGCTGAAGGTATCGCTGACCTACTGCGTGCCTTGAAACTACACCGCACGCGCCGCGTGGACGGCGCAGGAGCTGCTGGCAACGTTCGCCGAGTGGACGGAGGGCTTCACGCTCATCCCGGGCGAGCGTGGCGCCTTCGAGCTTAGGGTCAACGACGACCTCGTCTACTCCAAGCAGACGACGGGGCGCTTCCCGGAGCTGTCGGAGCTTAAGGAGGCGCTGCGCAAGCGCCTAGAGTAGACGGTAGGCGCTGGAACAAGACGGAGCGCCCTCCTCGGAGGGCGCTTCTAGTTTCGTTTTCTGGTGGAGCTGGGGGGATTCGAACCCCCTACCTTTTGACTGCCAGTCAAACGCTCTCCCAATTGAGCTACAGCCCCACGCCCCTGGCAGCGTAGCAAATCGAATCTGCCGCTCGCAAGGCAGCGGAGAGCGCACGCGACGCCTACTGCGCCAGCTCCAGGACGTCGGCGGTGATGCCGGACGCCGCGTTGAAGAGGAAGACGCCCGGCGCGTGCGGCTGCACCGTCGAGAGGCTGGCAGAGGCCAGCAGCGTCAGCACCAGCGCCCAGACGAAGAAGCCCACGAGGTTCGCCGCCAGCACCTGGCCCTGGTTCGCGGTCGTCACGCTGCTGATCGCCATGCTCGTCAGGCCAAAGGTCAGCGCGAGCGAGGCGACGCCGATGGCGAGCGAGAGGCCGGGGATGAACATCAGCCCCATCAGCGCCAGCGGCGCCGCCGCCAGCCCCATTACCCGCATCAGCTGCTCGACGTAGGCGCGCTCGCGGAAGACCTGCGTGATCATGACGTAGACGAGGGCGAGCCAGAGACCCCAGAGGACCACGGCGATGAGCGAGCCGATGATCGCTGAGTGGATGAAGACGTCGCTGGACTCGCCGAAGTCCTCGACGAGCCACCAGAGCCAGCCGCCGAGGCCGGCGATGAACGTCGCAGCCGTGACGATGACGACGCTGGGGATCGTCGCCGTCGGGATGCTGCGCACGTCCTCGAAGACGGTCGTATCGAGATAGACCAGGCGCCGGAGCCAGGCCACGACCTCGCGCGTGTCCATCACGTCGAGCTCACCTCCAAAAGAAGCGGCCCCTGGCCGAAGGGCGAGGACGCGCAGGCGGGCCTGCCTCAGGCAGCCTCAGGACGGAGCCTGACGGCAGGCAGGCGCATTCTAGCATGCGTTTGTCACACAATCGGTCGCTTGGACGGCACCCCGGCGCGACGCGGGTAGCGTTCCGGCGTCGGCGCCTCCTTGAGCACGACGATGACGCTCTGCCTCAGGCCACCGGGCGGCCGGAAGTCGAGCACCGCCTCGACGCGGCCGCCGAGGGCCGCGAGCGCGGCCTGAGAAGCGCCGAGCTCTCGCTGCGCGGCCGAGCCCTTGACAGCGGCGAGGCGGCCTTCGAGGCGCAGGAAGGGCAGCGCGTACTCCAGGAGCGCCGGCAGGGGCGCCACGGCGCGCGCAACCGCGAGGTCGTAGGCGGCGCGGTGCGCCGGGTCGCGGCCGAAGTCCTCGGCGCGGCCCTCCAGCACCTCGACCTCGCCCAGCGCCAGCTCGCCCACCACCTCGCGCAGGAAGCGGCACTTCTTGCCGTTGGACTCCAGCAGCGAGAGGCGCAGGCCCGGCCAGGCGATCTTCAGCGGCAGGCCGGGCAGGCCGGCGCCGCTGCCGATGTCGACGACGCGAGCGCCGGCCGCCAGGAGGCCGCGGTCGGCCAGGAGGCGGCCGAGGGCGAGCGACTCCACTATGTGGCGGCGCTCGATCTGGGCCGGGTCGCGCAGCGACGTCAGGTTGAAGCGGCGTGCCGCCGCCGCCAAAAGGTCGCGGTAGCGCCTGAGGCGCTCGACGGTGTCGGCGTCGAGGTCGAGGCCGAGATCCCGGCAGGCGTCAGCGAGGTCGGCTGGCACGCCTCATGTTAGGCCGCGGCGCCCGCCGGAGCCAGGCTGCCGGTGATAGACTGGGCTCCTTACGGACGCTACGCAGGCAAGGAGAAGGGGCGGCCGATGCAGGAAAGCTCCACGGAGGTCGAGACGGCAACCGTCAGCCCAGGAAGCGCCTACGACCTGGAGGCGGCGCCGAAGCTCGACCACCGGCAGGAGAAGGTCCACCAGATCGCGCTCGCCTACGCCGCTGCCTTTCCCCACGCCGGCGTCAAGGCTCTCGAGGCCCACATCGCCATGGTGGGGCTGGGCGGCGAGATCGCGGCCGGCATGGACGAGGCGATCGCGCGCGCCGGCTTCGAGCTGACGCGCTCGCGCGTCATGCTCCTCCGGCTCCTCTACTTCGCCGAGGGCCGGCAGCTCTACCTCAACGAGGTCGCGAGGGAGATGGCGGTGTCCGCCGCCGCCGTCAGCCAGCTCGTCGACTCGCTCGCGCGTGACGGCTGGGTCGAGCGGGTCGTGAGCCCGCTGGACCGGCGGTTCACGTTCGCCAAGCTGACGGCCTCGGGCGAAGAGCGCTGCTCCAGGCTCGTGCCGCTGGTCGCCGACTACATGGCCCACTCCGTCGCCGCCGCGCTGACCGACGAGGAGCTCGACCAGCTCCTGGCGCTGCTGGCTAAGCTCATGAACCACATGGACGTCCTCAAGGGCTAGACGAGGGTCATCGAGAAGAAGAGGCCCGCAGCCTAGTCATACCTAAAGCAGTAGCCTAGCCATACTTAAGACAGTTAAGTATCATTGGCGCCGAAATCCCGCGGCTTAGGCGCGCGTAGCGCGTGAAAGGAGGGGGCCGTGCGGACCGGAGCGGAGTACCGCGAAGCTCTCAGGGACGGGCGAAGGGTGTGGCTCCTCGGGACGGGGCCCATCGATGACGTCACCACTCACCCCCTGACGAAGGGCATGGTGGACGCGTACGTCAAGTGGTACGACCGCCACTTCGACCCGCAGTGGCAGGACATAGTGCTGACCCCGCCCGACAAGAAGGGCGAGCGCCGGCCCGTCGCCTTCGAGATCCCGAAGACAGCCCAGGAACTGCGGCGGCTGGGCAAAGAGATATCCTCGGTGCACTTCACGACGGGCGGGAACATGACGCACACGCCCGGCTACGGCGCCCTCATCTCCCTGGGCATTCTCGATACCGTGAAGATGCTGAACCTGGCGCCGGAGGACGCCGAGAAGGCGGCGGCCTATCGCGACATGATCGCGCGCACGGGGCGCTTCCTCACCTTCTCGAGCGGCGGGCCGCCCGTCGGCTTCCGCTTCCGCGAGGAGGAGAAGGACCGGGCGTCCGTGCGGGTCGTCAAGGAGCGGGACGACGGCCTCGTGATCAGCGGCAAGGTGGCGATGCACACGAGCACGCCCTTCGCCGAGGACGTGCTGGTAACCAGCGGCACGCAGCGCAACCCGGACAGCGAGCACCGCTCCTGGTTCATCGTCTCGGTGGCGACGCCCGGCGTGCGGGTGATCGCTCGGAAGGCGTCCGCGCGCTACGAGAACCGGTTCATGTCGCCGCTGACGCACCGCTTCGACGAGCTGGACGCGCAGCTCTGGCTCGAGGACGTCTTCGTGCCATGGGAGCGCATCTTCACCGTGGAGGGCCAGCTGGGCCCCCTGGCGCCGGGGCCCACCGACGACAGCGAGGAGTCGGCGCGCAGACGCGCGTCGAGCCTCGCCTCGTGGCTGTTCTGGCACCAGCACTACGGCTGGCTGGCCAAGCTGGAGTTCACGCTCGGCCTGGCTCTGGCCGCCGCCGACGCGATGGGCCTCAAGGAGAACGCCGCCACCGTCGAGCAGCTGACGGACGCGGTCGTCGACGTGCAGACCTCGCGCAGCTGCGTGCTTGCGGCGGAGCTGGACCCCGACCTGTCGACGGCAGGTCATCTGTTGCCGGGCCAGAAGCACGTCGCGGTGGCGAGCCTCAACACGCTGAAGGCGCGCCAGCGGGTGACCGAGATCGCGCGCGGGCTGCCGGGGTCATCGCTCGTCGTCGCTCCGGTGGATACAGACTTCGACGATCCGAAGATGGCGTCCGACCTGGAGGAGGCGTTCGGCGGCGGCGGCTACACGGCGCGCCAGCGGTCGGCGCTCCTCCAGCTGATCTGGGACCACGTCTCGTCCGGCCTGGACGGGCGTGAGTCGACCTTCGAGATGCACGCCAACGGCGGCATCGCGATGTGGCGCAGCCGTATGCGGACGCTCTTCGACTCCTACAACCAGCTGGCGAACGGCGTGCTGCAGGCCATCGACATCGAGATGCCGGCGATCGACGTGGCCGGCATCCGCGGCGTGATGCCCTGGTCGCTGCGCCGTCAGCCGCCGCGGCTGCCCGGCGGCGGGGCGGCACCGCCCACCGACGGCTCGTATCCCGCCGCGCCTGCCGCCGCCGCGCCAGGCTCGTAAGGCGTTGGCCAGGCGCGGGTTTGACACTCCCAGCCGGGCGTTCCTAAGATCGAGGCGTGCCCGATGACAATCCGTCGATAAGCGAGGCGGCAAGGCTGTTCGGCCAGTCGCTGCCGCCCAACCGACACCCGGAGGGCCAGGAAGCGCTGCGCTTCGCCCGCTGGTTCGGCGACGAGCGCGCCGCCACAGAGCTCCGCCCCGCCGACATCGAAGGCTACGTAGAATCGTTCGGCGCCACGGCGCCCAACGCTCAGGCCCGCGCCGACGCCCTCAAGGGCTTCCTCGCCTTCGCCCACAAGCAGGGCATCGTGGCGGAGCGCATGGTCAGCCACGTGCGCGTCCGCCGGCAGGCGGCGCGGCCCAACGCCCGGGAGAAGGCCGGCCCTGCGCCCGACGTGCGCCTTACGGCCGCCGGCAAGGCGGCGCTGGAGGCGGACCTGGCGTCTCTCAAGGAGCGAAGACCGCACCTGGCCGCCGAGATCCGCGCCGCGCGCGCCGACGGCGACGTGCGCGAGAACGCGCCCCTGGAGGCGGCGCGCGAGGCCGCCGGCCATGTTGACTCGCGCATCCGCGAGCTTGAGGCGATGCTGCGCCACGCCGTCGTGAGCGAACACGCGGGCGCCGCGGCCACGGGCGACGCCGCCCGCGTCGGCTGCAGCGTCGTCATCCACAACCTGGCGACGGGCGCGGAGCTTTCGTACCAACTGGTCAACGCGGCGGAGGCGCGCCAGGGCACGGGACGTCTCTCCGTCGAGTCGCCCGTAGGGCAGGCGCTGGTCGGCCGGCGCGTCGGCGACGAGGTGCAGGTGGCGGCGCCCAGCGGCATCATCCGCTTCCGCATCGAGCGTATAGAGGGTTAGGTCACAGTCGTCTCGTGAGGCGTAGGGGCGCAGCATGCTGCGCCCCTACGCTACGCGCCTACCGCTCCTCTATCGGCACGTAGCGCAGGTCTTTCGGCCCGACGTACTTGAGCAGCGGCCGAATGAGCATGTTGTTCTCGTACTGCTCCAGGATCTCCGTGCACCAGCCCGGTATGCGGCCGATGGCGAAGATCGGGATGGCGAGATCGTCCGATATGCCGAGGAGGGCGTAGACGGAGCCGGCGTAGAAGTCGACGTTGACGTAGATGCCGCGCGCCTGATAGGGCGCCATGTCCTTCTCCACCTGCTGCAGGATCTGGTACCACTCCGGGTGGCCGAGCTTCTGACCCAGGGCGCGTGACTTCTCGCGCATGTGGCGGGCGCGCGGGTCCTCCACCCGGTAGACGGCGTGGCCAAACCCCATGATCCGCTCGTGGTCGGCCAGCTTCTGCTGGATGTACGCGTCGGCGCGGCTGGGCTCGCCGATCTCGGCCGTCATCCTGCGCACCGCCTCGGCGGCGCCGCCGTGCAGCGGCCCCTTCAGCGTGCCGATGGCACTGACGATGGCCGAGTGCATGTCGCTGAGCGTCGAGGCGGTGACTCGGGCGGCGAAAGCGGAGGCATTCGACCCGTGCTCGGCGTGAAGGAGGAAGTCGAGGTCCATGGCCGCGACGGCCTCGGCGCTCGGCTCGCGCCCTTCGAGCATGTAGAGGAAGTTGGCGGCGTGGCCGAGGTCATCGCGCGGCGCGACGGGGTCGAGGCCGTTGTGGACACGGTGGTGGGCGGCGACGATGGTCGGGAACTGGGCGGTGAGCCGCTCTGCCTTGCGCAGGTTGGCCTCGCGCGAGTTATCGTCGACATCCGGGTCGAAGGCGGCGAGGGCGGAAACGGCCGTGCGCAGGACGTCGACGGGGCGGGTGTTCTTGACCAGGCGGATGACCTGCATGACCTCGCCAGGAAGGGAGCGCTGGCTGACGAGCCGGCGCCGCAGGTCGTCCAGCTGCGTTCGTGTCGGCAGGGCGCCGTAGAGGAGCAGGTAGCAGACCTCCTCGAAGTTCGAGCGCTGCGCCAGGTCGTGGATCGAGTAGCCGCGATAGAGGAGGACGCCGGCCTCGCCGTCGATGAAGCTTGACTGGGTCGTATCTAGGACTACGTTTCGGAGGCCGCGCGCAATGGTCGACTCCATCCTCGTGCATCCTTCAGCCGCCCAGCGAGGGCAGCAAAATACCCTGGCTCGCCAGGGCAAGAGATTGCGCAGTGGTTCGGCCCCAGCCTTGGAGCCGCCGGAAGTATAGCACCCCCGGCGTATTCCTGACAGTCGTTACCTGATGGGCCTAGGCCGAGCGGCACGGGCCGGATGGCCCCCAGATTCGGGTTTGCCCTAGAGGCCCTTCGGAAGGCCCCGATTGTTACGTTTGGCGCCCCTAGAGCGCCCATTGGCCACTAGAGAAGACCTGGCTGCTGCCGACATTCTGACTTGAAGCGTGCTTAAGCCAGACAGGAGGCGTGTCGTGCCAGTGCCAGCGGATGCTCCGACGATGCGAGTGGTGGTGGATGTGAAGTGCTACTACTGCGGCCACGTCAGCGGCCAGATCATCGGTAGGCGCAACGAGCGCTTGCGCCTGGGCAACTTCATCCCGCGGCCTGGCTACCAGGGGCCGCCACCGAAGCCGGGCGACCGCTTGCGCTGCGAGCGCTGCCGGGGGCCGGTGTTCCTCGAGGACGCGGCCCCCGCCGTCGTCCCGAGCGCCGCGGTGGACGAGACGCTCCGGCGCCGCGTCGCCGCCCGTGGCTCGCAGGCCGCCTGACGGCCCCTCCTCGCCTCTAGTCGACGAGCGTGGCGAGGCCGTAGAGGGTCAGCGCCGCCGCCGCGAAGGCGAGCACGAGGATCAGGAAGCCCAGCTTCGCGTTCGGTCCCAGGTTTACCACGGGCGTCTCCTTCGACAAGCCCTTCCGGGGAAGGGCGCAGGACTGAGTCCTTCTAGAGCGGCAGCAGCCGGTCGAAGACCATCGCCGCGAAGACGATGCCGAGATAGGTCGTCGAGTAGCGGAAGAGGACCAGCGCGGAACGGCCGCTGGCCAGCCTGAGCTGCCGCCAGGCGAGCCAGACGAAGACGACGCCTGCCGCGCCCGCCGCCACGAGGTAGGGCACGCCAACAGAGCCCGTCAGGTAGAGCGCTAGCGACGTCGCCACGGTGGCGACGGCGTAGACGAGGCTGCGCCTGCGCGTCTCCAGGGCGCCGTGCGTGACCGGCAGCATCGGCACGCCGGCCTGGGCGTAGTCGCTCGTGTAGTTGATCGCCAGCGCCCAGAAGTGGGGCGGCGTCCAGAGGAAGATGATGGCGAACATGATTAGCGGCGCCGCGTCCAGGCTGCCCGTGACCGCCGCCCAGCCGCAGAGGGGCGGCACGGCGCCGGCGGCGCCGCCGATGACGATGTTCTCCACCGTCGTGCGCTTCAGCCAGAGGGTGTAGACGAAGACGTAGAAGAGGATGGCGCTAACGGCCAGCGCCGCCGTGAGCAGGTTCACGCTCAGGCTCAGGAAGAGGAAAGAGACGGCGCTCATTCCGACGCCGAAGGCCAGCGCGCGCTCCGGCGCGATGAGGCCGGCCGGCAGCGGCCGGCTGTGCGTCCGCCGCATGATCGCGTCGATGTCGCGGTCGATGTAGCAGTTGATGGCGTTGGCGCCGCCGGCGGCCAGCGTGCCGCCGACGAGCGTGGCCAGCGTCGTCCAGAGGCTGGGCAGGCCGTCGTTGGCGACGACCATCGCCGGGAAGGTCGTCACCAGGAGGAGCTCGATGATGCGCGGCTTCGTCAGCGCGAAGTAGGCCGCGAGGCTCCGCCGCCAACCAAGGGCGGGCGGCGCCTGGACGACGAGCGTACGCGCCGGCGCGCTCATCGCGGCACCCCCGCAAGGCCCTGTCCGGGCCCGGCCGAAGGACCGGGGCGCGCCGCGGCCTGCCCGGACAGCGCCCGCAGCTCGTAGAGGCGGTGAACGTGGCCGTTGAGGAAGGCGAGGACGAGCCAGAGCAGCGTCCCGAGGGCGAGGTGGGCCGCCGAGGCCTCGTCCGCCAGGCGCGTCCAGATGTTGGCGGCGCCCACGAGGGCCTGCAAGACGTAGAGCCCCAGGGCGAGGCCGGCTACCGCCGCCTCGAAGGGCGCCCGCGCCCGCTCGCGCCAGCCGCGCCAGGCGAGGACAAGGAGGACGAGCCCCAGCGCCAGCGCCAGGAGCCTGTGGGCGAAGTGAACCTGCACGGACGCGGCTCCGGCGCTGGGAACCACCTCGTCGTTGCAGAGCGGCCAGCCGCTGCAGGCGAGGCCGTAGCCGGCGCCCGCCACGTAGGCGCCGACTAGCATCAGCGCCAGCGTCGCGCCGGAGGCGAGCAGCGCAAGCCGGCCAAAGGCGTCCTTCCCCTGGGGAAGGACGGCAGGCCTGGGGATCGGCCGGCTCAGGTTGACGCTCGCCAGGAGCGTGAGGCCGATAAGGGTGAGGATGGCCAGCGCCAGGCCGAGGTGGACGGTGACGATCTCGGGCGGCAACTCGTTGACGACGGCGAGGCCGCCGAGCCCGGCCTGGAGGATGAGCAGCGCGAAGGCGAGCGTCGCCGGGTAGAGCACCGCCGGCACGCGCCGGTAGGCGCGCCAGGCCGCGACCGCCACGGCCAAAACGAGGAGGCCGGCGACGGAGGCCGTGAGACGATGCGAGTACTCGATGAGGGTGTGCTTCTCCCACTGCGGGATGAAGCTGCCGTGGCAGCGCGGCCAGTCCGGGCAGCCGAGGCCGGAGTCGGTGGCGCGCACGACGCCGCCGAGGACGATGAGCCCGAAGATGACGGCGCCGGCGACAAGGCAGAGCCGCTGAAAGGCACTTAGCGTGCCGGCAGGGGCTGCCGCCGAACTTCCGCTACGCATGGTCACTGACCAGGGCCTACTTCGCCTTGCGGGTGCCTACGGCCTCTTGCGAGGTCCGCATCGTCTGATTGTGATCGCACGCTCAAAGGCAGCCTATGTGCACGCTTCATCTCAGTCAAGGGACGGACGGGCCACTGGCGTGGCGGCATCTGGCTACCGCGATTCCGATCGCTGCGTTCGGGCTCTTGCGGAAGCATTTGTGCGAGAATGGCCTTCGACTCGCCAAGAGCCCGGGAGGAAGACATGGCAATCGACACATCGGCCACTGAGGCCTGTCTCGAAGCGGCGCGGGCCCTCGCGCCGCGCATCCGCGAGCTCGCGCCCGTCATCGAGAAGGAGGGACGGCTGCCGGCCGACCTCGTCGAGGAGATGCGCTCGGCCGGGCTCTTCCACATGCTCCTGCCGCGCGACCTCGGCGGCCTGGAGACCGACCCGGTCAGCGCCGCGCGCGTCGTCGAGGAGGTGTCGGCGGCGGACGGCTCGGCGGGCTGGTGCGTCATGATCGCCGGCCAGAACGCGAGCTTCGCCGGCATGCTGCCGCGGGAGCACGCCCTGGCCGTCTGGGGCAGCGGCGGCATCGTCTGCGGCACGGCGAACCCGGTGGGGCGAGCCGTGGCGGTCGCGGAGCCGGCGCGCGGCTATCGCGTCACGGGCCGCTGGGGCTTCGCCAGCGGCAGCAGCCACGCCGACTGGTTCGTCGGCGAGTGCATGGTCTACGACGGCGACGAGCTGCGCCGGGACGGCAACGGCAACGGCGTCTCGCGCGTCCTGCTGGTGCCGCGGGCGGAGGCGACCGTCTACCAGACCTGGAACACGACGGGCCTGCGCGGCACGGCGAGCAACGACTTCAGCATCGACGGCGCCTTTGTGCCGGAGGGGCGCGGCTTCCAGATGCTCGTCTCGGAGCCGCAGCACGACTGGGCGCTTTACCGCGCGCTCCCGCTCGTCTTCATCAACCACGGCGCCCAGGCGCTGGGCGTCGCCCGCGGCGCCATCGAGTCGGCGAAGGAGATCGTCCGGCGCAAGCGCGGCTGGGGCGGCGTGCCGCTGAACGATGTGCCGCGCGTGCAGGCGGCCATCGCCCAGGCGACGGCGCTGGTCGAGTCGGCGTCCGAGTACTTCTACGCGAGCTCGCAGCGTCTGTGGGACGAAGCGGTCGCCGGCCGTGACGAGGCCGGCACACGCGCCCGCGTTCGCCTGGCGACGAGCAACGCGGCCCAGGCCAGCGTCCAGGCGGTCGACATCGTCCACGCGGCCGTCGGGACGGCGGCCGTCTTCGCCGAGAACGCTATCGAGCGGCAGTTCCGCGACATCCATACGGCGGTGAAGCACGTCATGATCGGCCAGCTGACCTACGAGGCGGCCGGCCGCGTGCTGTTGGGGATGCCGGCCGACTTCCCGTTCTTCTAGCGGATGGGCAAACGGGCAAACTGGCAAATGGGCAAAGGTCGGATCGTGTCCGGCTAGCAGCGGAGCGATCTTGCAACGCGCGCCGTCAGTGTGTGTTCAAGGGCCGAGTCTCTGCGCGGCGGCTTGCCCGTTTGCCAGAAGGCGCGGCGAAGCTCTAGCTCGGCTGCGTCGCCAAGGCGGCAACCCTCAGTAACGATAGCGGTTCGTTATCGGCAGGCGGCGGTCGCGGCCGAAGGCGCGGGGCGTGATCTTGACGCCGGGCGGCGCCTGGCGCCGCTTGTACTCGTTGCGGTCCACCATGTTGACGACGCGCCGCACCAGCGCCTCGTCGAAGCCCATGACGACGATCTCCTCCAGGCCGCGGTCCTCCTCGACGTAGGCCTCGAGGATTGGGTCGAGGACGTCGTAGGGCGGCAGCGTGTCCGTGTCGAGCTGGCCGGGCTTCAGCTCGGCGGAAGGCGGCTTCTCGATGACGGCCTGGGGGATGAGGTCGCGGCCGGCGACGCGGTTGCGGTAGCGGGCGAGGCGGTAGACGTAGGTCTTCGGCACGTCCTTGATGACGGCGAAGCCGCCCGCCATGTCGCCGTAGAGGGTCGCGTAGCCGGTGGCCAGCTCGCTCTTGTTGCCGCAGGTCAGCACCGGCTGCCAGCCGAACTTGTTCGACAGCGCCATCCAGACGTTGCCGCGGATGCGCGACTGGATGTTCTCTTCCGCCGTGCCCGGCTGCGTGCCGGCGAAGGGCTCCTCCAGCATCTGCAGGTAGGCCGCGTGTGCCGGCTCGATGGGGATGATCATGAGGCGGATGCCGAGGTTGTCCGTGAGCCTGCGCGCGTCGCCGATGGAGCCCTCGGAGGAGTAGCGCGAGGGGTTGGAGATGGCGACGACGTGCTCCGGACCGAGGGCGTCGGCGGCGATGGTGGCGACGAGGCTGGAGTCGATGCCGCCGGAGACGCCGACGATTACCGTCTCGAAGCCGTTCTTGTGGACGTAGTCGCGCAGGCCGAGGACGAGGGCCTGGTAGACCTCGGCCTCGTCTTCGAGGGGCGGCGCCGCGGACGCCGGCAGCGGCGGCCGCGTAGCAGTCACGGGTGCGTCCGAGACGAAGACCTCCTCGACCTCGCGCTCGTAGGCGCTGAGGCCCTCTTCGCGCCGGCGGGGGCTGTGCAGTCGCGCCAGGTAGAGCGCCTCCAGGTTGAGGTCGACGACGAGGAGGTGCTCCTCGAAGGACGGGCCGTGGGCGACGAGCTCGCCGTCCTGGTCGAAGACCACGCTGTTGCCGTCGAAGACGAGCTCGTCCTGGCCGCCGACCATGTTGACGTAGCAGACGTAGACGGCGTTGTCGGCGGCGCGCGTGGCGACCATGCGCTCGCGGAAGCGGCGCTTGCCCTTGTGGTAGGGCGAGCCGTTGATGTTGATGACGACGTCGGCGCCGGCGAGGGCCTGGGCCTGCGTCGGGCCTTCCGGGTACCAGATGTCCTCGCAGACGTTGACGCCGACCTTGGCGCCGGCGATCTGGAAGACCTGGGCGCGCTCGCCGGCGCGGAAGTAGCGCTTCTCGTCGAAGACGCCGTAGTTGGGCAGGAACTGCTTGTGGTAGACGCCGGCAACGCGCCCCTCGTGGATGACGGCGGCGGCGTTGTAGATGTCGGCGTTGGAATCGACGAAGCCGACGACGGCGGTGACGCCGCGCAGGCCCTCGACGACGCGCTGGAGGGCGCGCTGGTTGTCGAGGATGAAGGCGCGGCGCAGGAGGAGGTCCTCCGGCGGGTAGCCCGGGATAGCGAGCTCCGGGAAGGCGACGACGTCGGCGCCCGCCTCGCGCGCCCGCAGGCCGAACTCGATTATCTTGGCGGCGTTGCCTTCGAGGTCGCCTACGGTGGGGTTGATCTGGGCGAGGGCGACTCTTAGTGTCTTGATGACACTATCTCCTTCTGCCTGATTATCGGCGCCGAACGCGGGAGTGTCAATGCGAGGCCGACCTCACCCCCGCTGCCGCCCTTCGACAGGCTCAGGACAGGCGCGCCCCTCTCCGCAGGCAGAGAGGGGCTTCTAGGAACCGACGCCTCGGCTCACGAGGGACGTGGGTGAGGCCGGCGGGTATCATGCAGGGCGATGGCGGTTCTTCTGGCTGCGGCCGTGGTCCTCCGCCCCCTGCGCGAGTCCGAGATCGCCTCGCTGGCGCGGGCGCTGGTTGAGACGAGCGAGGCGCAGATCGAGAATCGCTGGCGGGAGCAGGCGCTGGGCTATCGCGAGCTGCTGGTCGCGGAGCTCGATCCTTCGACAGGCTCAGGACGGAGCGGCGAGCTGGTGGGCACGGTGAGCATCAGCGAGTCGGAGGGTCCGTGGCGCCAGCCTGGCGGTCAGGCGGGCTCCGTGCACCTGTTCGCGCTGGAGGTGGCGCCGGCGCTGCGCGACCGCGGCGTCGGCGGCGCCATCGTGAGCGGCGTCCTGGAGGAGGCGCGACGCCGCGGACGCCGTCGCGTCTTCCTGGAGGTGCGCGTCGACAACCCGGCGCGGCGGCTCTACTACCGCCTCGGCTTCCGGCGCGTTGGGCCGGCCTTCGTCAACGCCTGGTGGCGCTTCCTGGCGGACGGCACGCGCGAGCGTGTCGAGGAGGTGTCGTACCGGATGGTGAAGCGGCTCTAGTCGCCTGAGTGTGCCGCTCGTCCTTCGAGAGCCTCAGGACGAGCGGTCTCACATCTCCGCCGCAGCACGAGGGCGGCGAGCGCCCCGGCGAAAAGAAGCAACCCCGCGAGCCGCAGGTAGAGGACGGCGTCCAGGTGGTTGGCGTAGAGGCCCACCATTCGCTCGACGCGGACCGCCGGCACCCAGCCGGGGTGGTAGAAGAGGTCGTTCGCCTCGAAGAGGTAGCAGTCGCCCGAGGAGCCGCAGTCGGCCGGGTAGTTGAGGGCGAGCAGCGCCACGGCGAAGGACGCGAGGGCGAGCCAGCGCCATCGGCCCGCCGGCAGCAAATCCGGCGCCAGCAGCGCGGCGAGGAAGGCCGGCAGCAGCCAGATGACGTAGAACTCCCAGGCAACGCTGCTGATAAGCAGCCCGGTCGCGACGACGAGGTAGTACTCCCAAAGGATCATCCGTTCGTCCTGAGCCTGCCTGCCCTGAGCAAGGTCGAAGGGTCGAAGGACGCGCGGTTCGACAGGCTCACCACGAACGGTTCTGACGCGGCGCCCCCGCGGGATGACGAGCGCCAGGCAGAGAAGCGCGCCGAGGCCGACGCCGATGCCCGCTAGGCGCGCCCAGTCGCCGGCCGGCACCTCGTCCAGGTAGATCATCTCCGGCAGGCCGCCGATGACCGCCGGCGTGTGGGCGCGGGCGATGAGCGCGCCAAGCGACGCGTTCGAGTAGTGGGTGCTGCCTTTGGCAAGCGCCGGCAGCGTCTCCGTCAGGTAGCTCTCGTAGACATCGGCGCCGACGTAGGCCAGCGAAACGAGAAGGAGGGCAAGGCCGACGCCCGCTCCCCAGAGAACGACGCGGTACTCGCGCTTCCAGAGGAAGTAGAGCAGGAGCAGGCCCGGTATCAGCTTGATCGCCGCGGCGCAGGCGATGGCCGCCCCGGTAACGGGCGCGTTGCCGCGGACGTGACCCCAGAAGCCCAGCGATAGCAGCAGCAGGATCGTCGCGTCTACCTGGCCGAGGGCGAAGGAGGCGTTGATCTGCGCGTAGGCGGCGACGATGACCGCCGCGCCGGCGATGAGCCATCGCAGGGGCAGCGATGGCCGCAGTGTGGACAACGTCAGCGCCACGGCGGCGAGCAGGAAGACGTGGTTGAGGACGAGGTAGACGCGCGTCGCGTCGCGCCAGTCGAGAAGCGTCAGCGGCAGCAGCGAGAGGGCGGAGGTCGGCGGCTGGATGTAGGAGGTGAAGAGCTGGCCGTAGATGAGGTTCGTCGGGCTGCCCAGGGACGCGGCGCGCTCGCGCAGGGCGGTGACGCCGTAGGGGTCGGCGCCGTCGCGCAGGGCGTGCGCCGCCGTCAGGTTGATCGAGAGGTCGACGTGCAGCGCGCCCCAGGCGCTGAGCAGCGAGCCGTTGAGGAAGACGAGGAGGGCGACGACCGTGACGACGACGGCCGCCGGCCGCTCGAGGGCGAGCCTGCTGCCTTCCGGGCGCATAGCGCGGGGAGTGTAGCAGGCGGGTGGCGCTCAGGCGAGAAGGCCTCAGGCTGGGAGGCGGAACTTGTACGCCACGATGACGCCTAGTCGGGACGAACCGCCCCACCCCAGATTGCCGCGTCCTTCGACAGGCTCAGGACAGGCTCTCGCTGCCGCGATGGCTCGCAATGACAGCGTTGGCTCTCGATCTAGAGGCCGCGCGACTTCGCCAGGCGCTCGCCGTACTGCTGGCGGTAGTAGGCGGCGTACTCGCCCGACTTGACCTTCTCCCACCACCAGCGGTTGTCGCGGTACCAGGCGACGGTCTTCGCCATAGCGGCGTCGAAGTCGTGGCGCGGCGTCCAGCCCAAGGCGCGCACCTTCGCCGTGTCGAGGCTGTAGCGGGCGTCGTGAAAGGTGCGGTCCGCGACGAAGCGGATGAGCGAGCGCGGCTTGCCCAGGAGGCGCAGGATCGTCTCGACGACCTCGATGTTCGAGCGCTCGTTGTCGGCGCCAACGTTGTAGGCCTCGCCCGGCGTGCCTTCGTGCAGGATGAGGTCGAGCGCCTCGCAGTTGTCCTCGACGTAGAGGCGGTCGCGCACCTGCAGGCCTTCGCCGTAGACGGGCAGGGGCTGGTCGTCCAGGGCGTTGGTGACGAAGAGGGGCACCGCCTTCTCCGGGTGCTGCCGCGGCCCGATGTTGTTGCCGCTGCGGGCGATGACGAGGGGCAGGCCGTAGGCGCGGAAGGCGGCGACGCACTGCATCTCGCCGCCGGCCTTGCTCGCGGCGTAGGGGTTCGTCGGCCGGAAGGGATCGTCCTCGCGCGCCGGGCTGTCGGGGAAGCGGGGTCCGTAGACCTCGTCCGTCGAGACCTGAAGGAAGCGCTCGACGCCGTGGCGGCGCGCCGCCTCCAGGAGGACGAAGACGCCGTGGACGTCGGTCTGGATGAAGGCGCCGGCGTCCAGGAACGAGCGGTCGACGTGGCTCTCGGCGGCGAAGTTGACGACGGCGTCGCAGCCGGCCATCGCCGCGTCGACGGCCGCCGGGTCGCAGATGTCGCCGCGGACGAAGGTGTGGCGCCGCTCGTCGATGTCGCGCAGGTTGTCGGGGTTGCCGGCGTAGGTCAGCTTGTCGAGGTTGACGACCTCGTAGCCCTCGTAGCGGTCGAGGAGGTGGCGGATGAAGTTCGAGCCGATGAAGCCGGCGCCGCCGGTGACGAGGATGCGGTGCATGTTACGCCTCAGTCGGGATTGTAACCGAAGCGCGCGTGAGAGGCCGCGGCGCTATAATGCGCCCGCGATGGACGCGCCGCCTGTCCAGTACGTCACGACGAGCGATGGCTACCGCATCGCTTACACCGTCTGCGGGGAGGGCCGGCCGTTTGTCTACACGGGAGCCCAGGTCAGCCACGTCCAGATCTTCTGGCGGGATGATGGCTTTCTGCAGCCTTGGCTCTATGCCTGGGCTCAGCGTTTCCGCCTCGTCGTCTACGACGGTCGCGGCAAGGGGATGTCCCAGCGGGACCTGCCGGCGACCTTTTCGCCGGAGGACGACCTGCGCGACCTGGAGGCCGTCGTTGATCGCCTGGGGCTAGAGCGCTTTGTGTTGCACGGCATGGAGGTCTTCAGCCACACGCCGGTTCGCTATGCGCTCGCCCACCCCGAGCGAGTGGAGGCCCTTGTCCTGCACTTCCCGGCTGTGAGCAAGCCGGACAGAACCCCGTTTAAGGCGCTTGCCTCCCAGGATTGGGAGAGGTTCCTCGATATGGCGATAGCCACGCAGGCGGGTCCCACAAGCGAGGCCGCGACTACGGAGGGGAGGCGCCACGCCAGGGAGCGCCTGAAGCAGGCCATGACGCAACACGACTGGCTCATTCGCGAGGATGCGTGGGCGAACGCAACTGTTGAGAAGGACTTGCCGCGTCTGCAAACGCCGACCCTGGTTCTGTACCCTCGTGATCTATTCAGCGCAGCGAGCGCAGAAGATTCGATGAGGTTTGCGGCGCTCATCCCCAACGCGCGCATGGTCTTGATCGACGGTGCGACCCCTATGGGCGAGGTCGACCAGGGCCTGAAGGCGATCGACGACTTCCTCGCGAGCCTGCCGCCGCGCCAGGAGGCAGCCGTAGCGAAGCCTGGTGCCGCTCCGGACGGCCTCTCGGCGCGCGAGGTGGAGGTGCTGCGGCTCATCGCGGCGGGGCGCAGCAACCAGCAGATCGCGGACGAGCTGGTGATCAGCCTGAACACGGTGGCGCGCCACGTGAGCAACATCTTCGACAAGACCGGCGTCGCCAACCGTGCCGAGGCGGCGGCGTACGCGCTGCGTCGCGGGCTCGCCTAGGGCTACGCATCCCGCCCCTTCGCCCTGCGGGGCTCAGGGTTGTCTGCTCCGCCCTGAGATAAGAGAGTTTGCGAGGGGACACCTCGCGCTCCCCGTCAGGGGCTGCGCCCCTGCACCCCGCTGGGCTCATTGCTGGCTGAAAGCTGATTGCTGAGGGCTGATGGCCTTCGCGCTACTTGGCGACAGGCGACGCGTCGGTCTCCTGCAGGAAGCGCAGGACAACGTCGTTGAACTCGGCCGCCTTCTCCCAATAGGCGGAGTGGCCGGAGCCGCGGACGACGTGGTAGCGCGAGCTGGGGACGAGCCCATGGCACATCTCGATGAGGTCCGGCGGCGTGATCTTGTCGTGCTCGCCGACGAGGAAGAGGACGGGCAGGCCGGCGGCGTTCAGGCGCTCGTGGACGGGGAGGCGTGGCGGCGAGCCGGGCGGCGGTGGCGGCGGTTGCACCTGTCCCGGCGGGTGAAGGAAGTCGCGCGGGCGCGACGGGTTGAGGCGGCTGATCTGGCGCAGGAGGAAGTAGAGGTGCGGGTGCTGTTCTCGGAAGGAGGGATGGACGGAGAAGGCGCCGAGGCCGCGCTCGCCGCGGGCCGCTGCCGCCTCCTCGCGGCGGGCGCGCACGGCCCCGTCGGCGACGGCGCCGGTGGTGCCGGCGAGGACGAGGGCGCGGCAGCGCGCCTTCGGGTCGCGCAGGGCCAGGGCGATTGCGGCGCGACCGCCCATCGAGTGGGCGACGACGCGCACGTCCTCGACGCCGAGGTGGTCGAGGAGGGCGATGACGTCGGCGCCGAAGGAGGCGCGGCCGCTGCCGTCGCTGTCGGCGCTGAAGCCAAAGGCGCGGTGGTCGAAGGTGATGCAGGTGTAGTGCTGGGAGAAGAAGGGCACCTGCTGCCACCAGCTGAGGTGGTTGCCGCCCTGGCCGTGCGCGAAGAGGACGGCCGGGCCGGAGCCGTGCACCTCGTAGTAGATGTCGATGCCGTTGACCGGCGCCCAGGGCATTTCTGCGACTAGTCTAGCAGCGTCCGGCAAGAAGGGCGCGATTCGGCCGCGGCGATGGCTTGTCGGGCCAGGCCGCCGCCCCTAGAATGCGACTACTCGCGCGACTTGGAGAGCAGGAGAGGAGACGCCACAGATGGCTATCGAGGATACGCTGGCCGGTACCGAGCTCTTCGAGGAGTTGCCCAAGACAGACCTCGCCCGTCTCGCCTCTGTCACGGTCGTCCGCAACTTCAAGAAGGGCTACGTCGTCGTCCGCGAGGGCGAGATCGGCGTCGCGTTCTACCTCATCGGCAAGGGGAGCGTGGAGGTCGTCAAGGGCCTCGGCACGCCGCAGGAGCAGGTCATCGCGACGCTGGGGCCGGGGTCGTTCTTCGGCGAGATGGCGCTCTTCGACAACCACGTGCGCTCGGCGAGCATTCGCGCGCTGGAGGACAGCGAGTTCCTGGTGCTGACGAGGTGGGACTTCAACGCGGAGCTGACGGCGAGCAACTGCCGCATCGCCACGACGATGCTGGCTGTGCTCTCGCGCCGCATCCGCGCCCTGACGGACGCAGCGACCCACTGATAACTGAAGTCTGTCTACTGAGAACTCAGCGCATCTCGGCCAGCAGCCCCCGGTAGGCGTCCAGGTTGGCCGGAAGCGAGATGTCCGCGAGGGCGGGCGCTCGCTCGGCCGAGACGCTGGCGTTTTCCGCCTGGGTCGGCTGGCTCTCGTCGATGAGGAGGCAGCCGGTCACCTCGCGCCCCAGCTTGGCGGCCTCGAAGATGAGATGGAGGCCGTTAAGCGCCGCTTCCGGGCTGGAGGGGTCGTACTCGGTAGGCAGGGTGGCGCGTTCTTCCTCCGTGAAGACCTGGTCGCGCAGCTGCTGCCAGGCGTCTTTGATGTCGAGCACGTAGTTCTGCTTGTACCAGTCGTAGATCGGCCCGCTGCCGCGGAAGCCCGGCTCGCGATGGTAGGTAACGCAGGGGGAGAACACGTCGACCAGCGAGAAGCCCTTGGTCGTGATCGCCCGCTGCATGAGCTCGACGAGCTCGTTGCGCTGCCAGGAGACGCCGCGGCCAACGAAGGCGGCGCCGGCGGCGATGGCGAGACGCAGCGGGTTCACGTTGCGCCCCTTCTTGCCTTTGGGTGTCGAGGCGGTGCGGAGGCCCTTGTGCGCGGTCGGTGAGGCTTGGCCCTTGGTGAGGCCGTAGACCTGGTTGTTCATGACGACGAGCGTCATGTTCACGTTGCGGATGACGGCGTGCATGAGGTGTTCCATGCCGATGGCGTAGCTGTCGCCGTCGCCGCCGAAGTCAATGACGGTGAGGCCGGGGTTGGCGACAGCGAGGCCGATGGCCACGGGTATCGAGCGTCCGTGCTGACCCTGGTAGGCGTTCACGCGCAGCATCTCGGGCTCCTTGCTGGAGCAGCCGATGCCGGAGAAGGCGAAGATGTTTTCCAGCGGGACGCCGAGGTCGTTGACGAGGCTCATGATGACCTGCTGCGTTGCGGAGTGGACGCCGAAGTCGCCGCAGCCGGCGCACCACCAGGCGCTTTCGCCGGCGATGTCGGCGCGAGTGAGGGGCTTTTCGCGGGTGTAGGTCGCCATTACTTGGCCTCCTTGATCCTGTCGATGATCCAGCCCGGCGTCATGTTGCGGCCGTCGTAGCGCAGAAGCGACTTGAGCTTCGCCATTGGGCCCGTGGCTTCGCGCTGGATGAGGCCGCGGAGCTGCGCCCCCGCCGAGTACTCCGGGACGTAGACCGTGTCGCAGCTGTCGACGAAGCCGCGCACCTGATCGCCGGGGAAGGGCCAGAGTGTCCTCAGCTCCAGGAACTTAGCCTTTTCGCCGCGGGCGTCGAGGCGCTCCATCGCTTCGAGGATGGGTCCGTAGACGCCGCCGTAGCCGATGAAGCCGACCTTCGCGTCCGGGGAGCCGTGCTGTCGCAGCTGCGGCAGTTCCGGGTCGGCGCCGATGAGCTCCATCCGCTGGACAAAGCGCTTGTCCATCATCGCCTGGCGGATGGTCTCCTCCTCGGTGATGTAGCCGGCCTCGGTGTGCTCGTTCGTGTTGGAGTAGTAGTTGGTGACGCCGGGCGTGCCGGGGATAACGCGGTAGGATATGCCGTCCTCGGTCAGCTCGTAGCGCTTGTACTCGTCGCCGTTGTTGACGTATCGGTCGGCGACCTGCTTTGCCGTCAGTAGCTTGCCGCGGTCGATGACGAAGCCGGACGGGTCGAGGGCAGGGATGGTGTAGCTCGACTGCGCCAGCGTGCGGTCGATCAGCAGGAATGTGGGGCACTGGTAGCGCTCCGCGAGGTTGAAGACGTGCTCCACGATGTAGAAGGCGTCTTCAGGCTCGCTGGCGGCGAGCACGATGCGGGCGAAGTCGCCGTGGCCGCCGAAGATCGTCTCGTTGAGCTCCTCCTGCCCCTGGCGCGTCGGCAGGCCGGTGCCGGGGCCACCGCGGGTGCAGACGACGATGACCATCGGCGTCTCCGTGATGCCGCCGGCCGAGATCGCCTCTTGCATGAGGGAGAAGCCGGGGCCGGAGGTGGCTGTCATGCTGCGCGCGCCGGCGACGGCCGCGCCGATGACGTGATGAGCGGCGGCCATCTCGCTGTCGGCCTGGATCATGGCGCCGCCGAACTGGTGGAGGTGCTCTGCCATGTACTCGAGCACCTCGGAGGCGGGAGTGATCGGGTAGCCGGCGTAGACGCGGCAGCCGGCGACGATCGCGCCCGCCGCGACAGCCTCGTTGCCGAGGATCACCTGACGGGTGTCGTCGGCAAGGGGCGTGAAAGAGAGCTTGAGCTCCGGCATCTCCCAGCCCTGGGCGCGGGCATAGTCGCGGCCGATCTTGAGGGCCTTTTCGTTAATGGCCACGGCGTCGCCGGCGTAGCGCTTGGCGAACCGTTTGACGATCACCTCGTCCGGTATGCCGACGAGATGAGCGATGACGCCGATGGAGATGGTGCCGCGAGCGTTGTAGAGGCCGAGCTGGTCCTTGGCCAGCTGACCCATCGGCAGGCCGAAAACCCGCGCGCGCTTGCCGTCCAGGATGTCCTGGACCTTCTCGAGCTTGATCTCGTGGCCCGCGTTCGGGTACTCGAGCCGGGGCGTCGAATCGTAGATAACGACGCCGCCCTGCTTCAGGCGCGTGATCGGCGGGATGCGCCCTTCCTGGGCGATATCGACGAAGGCGCCCACGTCGAAGGCCTGGAGAATGTCGAACTCGTCGTCGAGGTTGAAGACGGGACGATCGGCGGCGCGGACGGCGAAGCCGCTGTCGCGCGTCTGGATGTTCGAGTAAACCTCGTCGAGGATGGAGAAGATCCAGGCGCCCATGTCTTTCAGGGCCTGGCCCAGCATGAGGATGTTCGTGTTCGTGCCGTCGCCGGCCCGACCGGCGCCGTAAATCTGCAGTCCAGCCATTCGACTAACCTCTTTGCTCAGTGCTTCGGTCGCCCCGAGGGCCCTCTGCACCACCGCGCTTTAGAATTATAGGTGCTACCTCTGCCTGCCTGCGTTCGATTCCTTCCATAGCTTGTCGGCCTGCCCCTCCGCCCGCCGACAGGCGGGCGGGGG
>Ga0209322_10000142_pt1 | contig 37105 bp, 33 predicted proteins | sample Rifsed19ft1_FD_184013 | JGI IMG/M metagenome (GOLD analysis project Ga0209322, IMG submission 184013) | Soil microbial communities from Rifle, Colorado, USA - sediment 19ft 1 (version 2) | ecosystem: Environmental > Terrestrial > Deep subsurface > Rock core/Sediment | place: Rifle, Colorado... | reverse complement strand
TTCGATCCGGTATCGCTTGAGGAGGCGGTGGATGGTCTTGCGGTCGACGCCGGCGGTCTTGGCGGCCTGGGAGATGTTCCCCTGATGTTTCTGAAGGAGGACGATGAGATAGTCCCGCTCCAAGGCCTCGACCCACTGCTGCTTCGCGTCTTTGAGGGTCAGGTGCTCGGCCACGGCGGTGGCAGGCGCCTTCTGGGGGAGGCGGAGGCTGGCGGGGAGGTCTCCGGGAGAAACCGCCTCTCCTTCAGCCAATACGACGGCCCGCTCCATCACGTTCTGCAGCTCCCGGACGTTTCCGGGCCACGGATACTGCTCCAGAAGCTCGAGGGTCTCGGGGGCGATTCCCTTCAGGTCTTTCCCACTCTGGGCAGCATATCGTCTGAAGAAGTGATACGCCAAGAGGGGGATGTCGCCGGCTCTGTCCCGCAGGGGTGGCAGGGGCAAGGAGATCACATTGAGGCGGTAGTAGAGGTCCTCTCGAAAATCCCCTTCCTTGACCATCGCCGTCAGGTTCCGGTGGGTGGCGGAGATGACCCGGACATCCACCTCGATGAATCGGTTGCCCCCGACGCGTCGGACCTGGCGCTCCTGGAGAACTCTCAGGAGCTTCGCCTGAAGGGAGAGGGGGATGTCCCCCACCTCATCGAGGAATACGGTCCCCCCGTGGGCTTCCTCGAACAATCCTCGCCGCGTGGTCATGGCACCGGTGAAGGCCCCCTTTTCGTGGCCAAAGAGTTCGCTCTCCAAGAGATGCTCGGGCAGAGAGGCGCAATCCACCGGGACAAAGGCGCGGGCCGCCCTCACACTGTTGGCATGGATGCTCCTGGCGACGAGCTCCTTGCCGGTTCCACTCTCGCCGACGATGAGGATGTTCGCCTCGCTGGCCGCCACCTTCTTGATGACGTCAAAGACCTGCAGCATGGTGCGGCTCCGGCCCACGATATTCTCGAACCGGTAGGTCTCGGTGAGCTGCGCCCGGAGACGGCGGTTTTCTTCCAGCAGCCGTCGTTGGGTCAAGGCCCGCTCGAGCGCAACACGGAGCTGATCGGTGCTGAAGGGCTTCGGGATGTAGTCAAAGGCCCCCTCTTTCACCGCCTCTACCGCCGTCTCTACCGTCGCAAAGGCCGTGAAGAGGATGACCAGCGCCTCGGGATCGATGCGTCGAATCTCCCGGAGGACGGCCAGGCCATCCATCCCGGGCATGCGCAGGTCCGTCAGGGTGAGCATCGGGTGCTCGTGTTCGAACCGCGCGACCCCCTTCTCTGGAACCGATTCCAGGAGAGGCTCGTATCCCAACCGGCTGAGGATCCGGCTGCAGTTCTCTAGCATGTCCTCCTCGTCATCGATGACGAGGATGCGCTCTTTCGCCATGAAGCGTTCCCTCTTCCGTGGAAGTCGCTCGAATCGGAAGCTGAATGATGAAGGTGCTCCCCCCACCCGGTCGGCTCTCGATGGTGATGGTACCGCCGTGCTCCCGCACGATTCCGTAGCTGATGCTCAGGCCGAGCCCCGTTCCCTCCTCTTTCGTCGTGAAGAAGGGGTCGAAGATGCGGGCCATGACCTCGGGCGGGATTCCCGGGCCCGTGTCCATGACCCGAATCTCGATCATCTCGTGCGCCCGACGGCTCTCCACCAGGACTGTCCCTCCGCCCACCATCGCCTCCCGCGCATTGGTCAGCAGGTTCACCAGGACCTGCTCGAGGTGATTGGGGCTCCCCGCGATTTGGGGAAGACCGGCTGCCAGATTCTTCTCCAAAACGATCCGCTCCTTGGTGAACTGCTTCTCGACCAAGAGGAGGGCCTCTTCGACGACCTGGTTCACATCCATGTCCGTCAGCTTCCACGGCGCCTGGCGTGAGAAGGAGAGCAGACCCTGGGTGATCTTGGCCACCCGTCCGGCGTGCTTCTCGATCACCCGCAGGTCCCGCGTCACCCCCGGTTGGAGCCCCTTCTCGCGAGCCTCCATGAGGATGAGCTCCACGCGCGAGGTGATAACCCCGATGGGATTGTTGATCTCGTGGGCGATGCCGGCGGCGAGGCTCCCGACCGCCGCCATCTTTTCCGATTGTCGGGCGATCCGCTCAAGCTTGACGCGCTCGGTGACATCCTCCAGGGCCAGGACCGCCCCGATGACCTCCCCGGTCAGGGTGCGCAGGGGACTTCCCTTGATGTTCATCGTGCCCCGCCCCCGGTGGCGCGTTTCGTGTTCCCACCTCTCCAGGGTGACCTCCTCAGTCCCCCCGAGGATCCTGCCGAGCGACTCCTCAAACCCCTCGGCCCTCAGCGACGGGAAGACCTCCAGAATAGACAGACCCCGGACCTCCGCGGCGGGGATGCCGTACCTCTCTTCCATTGCCCGGTTCCACTCGGTGATCCGCCCCTGGCGGTCCAAAACGATGATCCCGTCCTGGATGCTCTCGACCACGTTCCGGATGAAGGCCTCGCGGACCTGGGCCTCCTGCCCGAGCCGGGCGAGCTCTTCCGCCTGACGGGTCAGCGCCTCCTCACCCCGCTTGCGTTTGATGAACTGGCCGATCCGGCTGCCGATGTCGGCCATGATCTTGAGGAGGTCCTGGTCGGGCGGATGAACGTGGCGGCTGAAAAAGACCATGATCCCCGTCACGCCGCGCTCGCTCCAGACCGGGAATGCCAGCGCCCCGTGCAGGCCCATTTTGGCCGCGACAGCCGTGCGGTGGAAATCGGCGTCGGTGAGGATATCGGCTATCCACGCGGGCTCGCCTGTGGCCCAGACACGGCCGGGCAAGCCGCTCCCGTGTGAAAGGGTGATCTGGCGACTGACGGCCTCGAACTCCGCCACATCAAGGGACGGCGCATGCCAGATGCCTCCCCAGCGCAGGACCTTGGTGGCGGGGTCCACGTACCACAGCTCCCCGACCTCCCAACCGAGGCCTTCGCAGATGGCCCGCAGGAGGGGCGCGATGGCATCTTCCAGTTGTCCGGACTCCGCGAAGACTCGCGTCACGGCGAACTGGGTGTTTTGCCGCCACTCTGCGTGCTTCCGCTGGGCGATATCGGTAATGAATGCCATGGTCACTAGCCCGTCTTCCGTTTCGTTGTAGCTCAGGCTAATCTCCACGGGAAACTCGGTGCCGTCCTTGCGCCGTCCGGCGAGGTCAAGGCCGCGACCCATCGGCCGGATGCGCGGCTCCGTAAAGTAGCCAGCACGGTGGGTGGTATGCGCGGCCCGGAGGCGCTCGGGGAGCAAGACCTCCATGGGTTGTCCGATTAACTCCTCGCGCGGGGTGCCGAACATCTCCGCGGCCCTGGCGTTGGCCAGCACGATGCGCCCATCGCTGCCCACGATCACGATCCCCTCGGCGGCCGATTCCAGCAGCGCCTGGGCGGTCGCCTCGCTCTTTCTCAGCGCTTCCTCCGCGCGCTCGCGCCCGGCATGCAATGCTTCCAACTCAGCAATCCGCTGGCGGAGTGTCGTCAATTCCTGCGAGAGCCGGTTCCCCACCCGTCCTTGACCTCTCATATCAACCTCGAAAGAGATCTATCCCGTCTTGAAGGAGGCCTCTGCATGGCCCCAGGATAGCTCGAAATGCCTTTGGAGTGGAAGCAAATTGGGAATCGTCCGGTCTTGGTGGCGTGTAACGAGAGCAGGGACCCGGAAGATCTCGCAAGTCATTGAGGCGTGGAGCCGGCGGTCGGGGTTGAACCGACGGCCTGCTGATTACGAATCAGCTGCTCTGCCACTGAGCTACGCCGGCCCGATGCTTACGTAGCACAGCCGACCGGACCAGTCAAGGAAGGGGCCTTTTCCAGAACAAGGAAGTCCAGAAGCGCGGTCGCAGCAGTCGCTCTGCGGGGAGGAGATCACCGACCACCCCCAACAGTTCCTCGACCTGAATCGGTCGGTCATTGAGACGCCGGACGAGGAGGTCACACAGGCGAGGACGGCAGACGATCTGCTGGAGCAGCTGGCAGACCCGATCCTTCGATGCGAACTCGCGGCGGTAACAGACGGCGTAGCGCCCCAGTCCGCCGGCAGTGGGCCCTCCGTTCGAGAGCGCTTCTGCCACGGTCTTCGCAGCCAGCTCAGCGCCTCGGAGCGCCTGATACACCCCCTCCCCCGTCATCGGATCGTAGTAGCCAGCCGCATCCCCCACGAGAAGGAATCCGTCCCCGGCGACCCGCGTGGCGCGGCAGGCGAGCGGCCCGAGGACTCGAATCGCGTTCAGAGGGTGGGCCCCTTCAAGCATTCCTCGCACGCGCGGATACGCGACGAAAAGATCGCACAAGACCCTTTCCCACGCCTGGTGAAGCGGGAGGTCTTGCTGATCCACCACCACACCGATATTCAGGACCCCCCGTCCCTGCGGGTTGAGGATAGAGTACCCGGTCGTTCCCAGATACACCTCTCCCACATCACCCACGTCGACCGGCATTTGAAAGCGCCGGAGCAAGGCGACCTTCCGGTGGGTTCGGTGCCAGGCGAAAAGCTTGAGGCGGCGGGCCACGACGGAGTTACGGCCGTCAGCCCCGATCGTCACCGAGGCGGTGAAGGATCGTGACCGACCCTCGGAATCGGCAACGACCCCTGCAACACCTCCCCCCTCTCGGATGAGATCGAACACCCTCCATCCTTCGTGACACTCGACCCCGGCTTTGCGGGCCGCATCGAACAGGAGGGCATCGAACCGATATCGGGGAAGGGAGTAGCCGTGTGAGACAGTCCCGTTACCCGGATAGACCCCTGTAAGCACCGTCCCTCCGGGCGCCACGATTCGCATGCCACGGATCGGCTGGGGGTCCAGAGCCTCCAAAGCTGAAAGCAGGCCGAGCCGATCCAAGATGGAAAGACAGCCGGGACTCACGTACTCACCGCAGGGCTTTTCCCTGGGGAAGTGGGACTTCTCAAGGAGACACACCTTGAGCCCCGCCCGAGCCAGCAGGATGGCCACGGCGCTTCCCGCCGGGCCTCCCCCGACCACCAGGACATCCGTTGGCTGTCTCACTCGGCCCCCCCCACCAGAACCCGGAAGCGAACCTCGACCTCGTCCTTCACGGTGACAAAGAGGAAGGCGGGGCGCTCAATGCCGTAGTCACTCATCAGCAGGGGTGTCCTTCCCTCGACCTCGAACCGTCCATCCACGGGTGAAACGGTGGCAGGAATGCGCAGGCGTCGTGTCACGCCATGTAGCGTCAGCTCTCCTTCCAGCGTGAGACCAATCCTGCCTGCCTCCCGACGCAAATCGCTGAGGCCGGCCAGAAGGAACCGGATCTCGGGAAACTTTGCCACCTCCAGATGATCTTCCCACATGAGGCGGTTCCGAAGTCCAATCCCGGTGTCGAGGGCCTTTGCCTCAATCGCCACGCACCCGACGGCCTCGTCAATGCCTCGCGCCCTGACGCGACCCGAGACTACGGTCGCCCGACCCTCGAAGTCGTGCAGGCGCGCATCGGCCACAAAGACGACCTCTCCTTTGAGAACCTTCCGCGTCTCCGAGAGGGTGCGTCCGGCGAGGAGCTTGGAAGGGACATCGCAGGCAGCGAGAACTCTGGGTGAAAGGAGCCACAGGAGGAACAAGGTGCGAACACAAACGCATTTCATCTTGTGACAATCGAGCAATAGAACATTAGACCGCAATGGGGCATTTCGCCTCCAAGATGAGCTCTATTGTTCCACTGTCCATTGCTCCATTGCTCCAAAGTAAACGCACGTTGTGCGTTTACTTTACCGATTCGGGGCCCCGTCATCGGCGTGCTCCTTGACCATGGCAACCCGGAAGAAGGGATACGGATGGATCCGGACGCCACCGACTCCCGCCTCATCCACCATCGCGCGAAGCTCCGATAGGGTGTAGGCCCGCCGCATGGAGAGCGGCCCATCGTGGCGTACGAGACGGCCCCGGCAGAAGAGGCGCATCGCGAGCCAGGTGAGGAGATAGGCGTGCCAGCTCCGCAGGAGATCGTTGATGATGAACCCCCACCGCCCGATCCGGTCCAGGGCGCCGAGCAGCCCGACCCCCTCGGCATGGGAGAGGTGGTGGAGCGCCAGAGAGCAGAGGACCACGTCGAAGCTTCCGGCCGGATACGGCAGGGCGAGGGCGTCTGCGATCTCAAGACTGACCTCCGGATACTGCCGCATCCGGTCTCCGGCCAGCAGCAGCATCTGGGGATTCTTGTCGATCCCCACGATCCGGACCCGCCGTCCCTGCCGGCGGGCCCATCGAACAATGGCCACCGGGATGTCGGCGCCGCCGGTCGCCACGTCCAGGATCCGGATCTCGCCGTCTTGCGCCCGACGCAGCATCGGGCCGAGGTAGTCCAGGATCAGCCGGGTGCCGCCAAAGAGGCGGTTCAGCCGCTCCAGATCCCGGAGGTTGGCTGAAAGCTCCTCCGGGGCGATTCCGGGCTCGTCGATGAGCTCCGTCGCCCCTTCCGCCCGCGGCAGCGGAAATCTCACCATCGGAGGAGGAACCCTTCGGCGGCGAAGCCCGGCCCCAGGGCGGCGAGGATCCCCCAGTCGCCGGGGCGAGGCTCCTTCGAGCGCAGGGCCGCATCCAGCACGAAGAGGACGGTCGCCGAGGACATGTTGCCAAAGTGACGGAGGACCCGACGCGAGAAACGGAGATCGCGGTCGGTGAGGTCCAGCAGATCTTGCGCCTTCTCGATCACGCGCCGCCCCGCGGAATGGAGGACCCAGAACCGGATGTCACGCCGCTTCAGGCCGTTCTCCATCAGCATGGTCTCGCTGAGCTCCTTGAGCATGCCGGCGGCGATGTGCCGGATCTCCTTCGAAAGGAGGATCCGAGGCCGCCCGCCGGGATAGGTAAACCCCATGAGATCGAGATACTCCGGCCTGAGCAGCGTCCGGTTGTCGAGGAGGACGACGCCATCCCCCGTGCCGGCGACCAGCGCGGCCGCCGCGCCATCAGCAAAGATCGCATTGGCCACCGCCGTCTCCGGCGCATCGTCCAAGTAGTAGGTGGCCGAGCAGATCTCGGCAGCCACCACGAGGGCCCGCCCTGTCGGGTGGGCCTTGATGTAATTGAAGGCCTGCTGCAAGGCCACGATCCCCGAGGCGCAGCCCGTATCACCCACATGCACCCGCTGGATGTTGTGCCGCATCTCGAGCGCCCGGACGAATCGCGTGTCGAGGCTCGGACAGAGACGGCCGGTACAGGTCGTGGTCACGAGGAAATCAATCTGTTGAGGAGTGATCCTTCGCTGCTCAAGGCAGGCCTGGATCGCCCGGCATCCCAACTCGACGCTTCCGCGCTCGAATCGCGCGTTAAGTTGATCAAAGGTCTCGTTGGGGGCAAAGGTCTCCCGGTCAAGAAAGAGGTAACGGTGCTCGATCCCGCTCCTCAGGAAGAAACCGCGACGCACCGGATCAGTGTATCCGGCCCACTGCAGGACCTCGGCCTGCGTGAACCGCTCTCGTGGTGTCGCGGTCCCCACCGCGAGGATTCGGGGGGTCGTCCCCTCGTTACCCTTCATCATCCCTCCACCGAGCACAAGGAGGCACTCTTGCTACGGAAGACGCTCCCGATGCTCGCAGTATTCCGGGAAAAATACGGCAGGTCCCGCTTCCGCGAAGGAAAGATCACGAGAGAAAGGAGCTACTGGCGTCGGAGGGTGTGGAAAAATTCCCGGTTGCCGGCGGAGTCGGGAGAGGCCTGCACGAGGTTTTTTTGGGCCTCGGGGGGCATATCGACGGAGCGGAAGCCACTTCCGGCCGGCTCGAGGCCCTGCGGCCACTGCTTCACCTGTCTGACCGTCTCTGTTGGAGGGCCGATCGTCTGCCTCTCCTTATCCGTCCCACAACTCGCCAGCAGAGCACCGAGGGCGAGAAGCAGTCCTGGCCAAACTCCTGCATCCTTCCTCATCGACACCACGCGCCCTTCCTTCCGGCTGTAGCAGCCCTTCCCGATCAAGAGACCCCGGGTTCGACACCGATCAGGATTGCCGGTGTCACTGGTGGAATCACCCAAAGCATAGCAGAGGCACGAGTCTTGTCAAGATACGGCCGTCCCCACGATGGTACCACAGAGAGCGATCGAGGGGTCCCGAGCATCCTTCAGCGGACAGTTCGTGTCTCGAGATCAATCAGGCGGCGCCGCAAGGCGGCCACCTCCTCCAGAAGCTCCGGCAACCTGGCCATTGCCGCAAACTGGTGCTTGCTCTTCTGGATCGGTCGGGCCGGGGAGCCCCAGACGATCTCCCCATCTCTGAGCTGCTTCCCCGGAGCGACGCCAGACTGGGCGCCGACGATCACTCGATCCCCTAACGTCACGTGGTCGGCGATGCCTACCTGTCCGGCAATGGTGCACCTTTTTCCCACGACTGTGCTGCCCCCGACGCCCGCCTGAGCGGACAGCGTGGAGCTTTCTCCTACGGCGACATTGTGGCCGATCTGCACGAGGTTGTCGATCTTGACCCCACGCCCGATGATGGTCCGGCCTAACGTGGCGCGGTCGATGCAGACATTGGCCCCGATCTCGACGTCATCCTCAATGACGAGGATTCCCACCTGCGGAATCTTGATCTGTTCGCCGTCCTCGGGGACAAACCCGAAGCCGTCAGAGCCGAGGACCGCCCCCGCGTGGACGATCACCCGTTTTCCGACCCGCGTGCCCTCGTAGAGAGTCACGCGGCTGTGAAGGATGGTGTCTTCTTCAATCACGCACCCATCCCCGATCGCACACCCGGGGCCAATCGACACGCGGTCGCCAATCCTGACCCGATTGCCGATCGTGACGAAGGGCCCGATGGCCACCTGGGCCCCGAGCCCGACCTCCTCCCCGATCACGGCGGACGGATGGGCTCCGGCGCGACCCTTCTTTGCCGGATGATACAGCCACAAGACGCGAGCGAAGGCTGCCTTCGGATTTCTCACCAGGATCAGGCTCTTGCGGGACGGTCCGGCCCCCTCCCGGGTGAGGATACACGAGGCAGATGAGGCCTCGGCGCGCCGGAGGTAGGCCGGGGTCTCGGCAAGAACGAGGCTTTCCTCCTGCGCCTCTTCGATGGAGCTTACCCTCCGGATCGAGACAGCGCCGTCACCACTCACCTCACCCTGAACCAGGCGCGCAATCGCATCCACGGTGTAGACCATAGGCCTTCCTCCTGCTGAATCTTCCCCACCACTCACTCGACACGCCAAGTCTCCCAACCCCCGAAACCCGGCGTCCCGGATCGAAAGTCCCCTATCGTTCCCGAAACTGAAAGGCGTGCACCTCGCCTTCGAGGTCGATCACCAGCCGCAGCGGGTACGGCGGTCGCGTCGATGCCGGCTGATAAAAGTAGACGTACCCGGACACCCCGTCGCCGGGCCCGAGCGTGACCTCTTGCAGCAGTACCCCGAGTGCCACCTCAGACCCCTTATCGAACACGGTCCCGCGGGCAGCCTTCTGAGGTGCCACAAAGGTCGCCTCCACGAGCTTCGCCATCTCTTTGGCCACCTCGTCTCGCTGGGTGTTCGTCAGGGGCGGGGCCGCATATGCGACACCACCGAGTGTCACCTTCGCAGTCGGAAAATCAGGAACCGCATCGCGATCGGGGGCGACGGGCCTCCCGCGAATGCTGGCGTCGTAGTACCCGGGCAGCCATTGCTCGGAGACGCGGGGGATGAGTGTTCCGCCCGCGTCAGCCAGGTACACATGCTGGGGTCCAAAGGCCAGGGGTGCGCCGGTGCGATTCTTGACCGACACCTGCGTCAGAAAGAACCGGTCCTCTCTGCCCGAGACGCCGGCCTCTCGCAACGAGACCTCCCCGGCAAGAGACCCGCCGGATGGTCGGGTCTCGCCTGCGTTCGGCAGGCTCTGCATCATCACCTGAGGCGACGACGCGCAGCCAGCCAGGACCAGGATAGCTCCGCTCAGCCATCTCACGCCCGTACCACGATGCTCCCTCATTCGCATCCCCCTCCCTCCTCTTGCCGAGATTTCTAACACTGCTCCGACCGTCCTGCCAAGGGAAACTTTGGCGGGACCGCCTCCTCTTGACCCACGGGACCATTGTCTATACGCTACGCGTTGCGGAGGGAAATCGATGAAGAGAAAAGAAGGGCGCCTGCTGCTTGGCCTCCTCCTGGGCCTCATGCTCCTCCCGCAGGTCGCAGCGGCAGAACCCGCCAAGCTGATTCTCGCCCTGGGGGATGATTCCTATACTCCGGCGGATGCGGTGAAGGCCTGGACCGGGGCCGAGGTCAGGAATACACTCGGAAAGCGCGACCTCCTCGAATTCGCGGTCGTGATTCTTTCCAATATTCCATACGGTGCGCTCCCCCCGGCGGTCCGCGAGGGACTGCCTGAGTTCGTGAGGCGGGGGGGCTCGCTCTTGATCACCGGCGGACCGAATGCCTACGGGAGCGGGGGGTATCAGTCGGTGGCGTCCCTCATCCCCTTCGAGATCCGGGCGGAATCAGACTGGATCGCCGTCCCCTTCAAGGCGGTGATCCTCCTTCAGCCGGATCATCCGATCCTCGCGGGAGTGACATTCCAGACCGTCGGGATTCTTAATGATCTCAACCCCAAGAAGTCGGGTGCGGTGGAGATCGCGCGGTACGCCGGTGGGGCCACCTTTGATCCTTCCGGCAGGGTGATCGGGTCACGCTTCCCTTCTCCGTTAATCGCAGAGCAACGCGGTGATCAGGGGACCGTCTTGGGCATCGCCCTTGATGTCGGCCGGGAGGTGAGGGCCGGCTGGACGAACGGGCCTCGCTTTCTGCAAAACGTCCTCACGTATCTGGTCGGACGTTCTCCGCTCAAGCCGAGGACAGGAGAGGAACTTCTCCGGACCTTTCTGCGCTGGCAGGAGACGTGTGACCGAGAGCTCCGCCGGGGCACGACCGGCGGGGCGCATTGGAAGCGAACGGCCGCCGACTGCCGCCGCGAGCTGGCGGATAGCCGCTATCCCTACCTGGACCTGGCGGACCTATGGCTCGTGGAGCGCTTGGCCATCGCCGAGCGAGTCGAGAGGGGGGAGCTGTCCGAAGGGGACGGCGGTCGCCAGATGATGGAGTTGAACGTGCGCATCCGGAAAGACATCGAACGACGGCAGGAGGGACTGAAGTAGGGAGAGCGTTGCGGTTAAGGGACCCTTATGCCTCTCCCGGCCTGCACGGAGCGAGTCAAAAAAATCTACGCGTGTCCCGGGGGACTCGTACAGACGCCCTCAAGCTTCAGGATGTGGATTCCGGGACGCCATGCAGCGAGTGTCTGTACCGCCTTCACAAAATCTGGGGCGGAAACCTCTACGAGTTCCGTCTCAGAGCCTGAGTCTCCCCGCACGCTGAAGAAGAACACTGGCATTGGCATCGTTTTCTTCCCTCACACACCCACAATCTGGGTCCAGTCTCTTACTCGAGCATACTGCAGCATAAACCGTGCCAATGCGGCAGACGGAAGGCCGGGTAGCATTATTCTCCTGTATGTAAGTATTTGTTTTCTCTGATGCGATATGGAGCCTTTTCTTCGCAAAGCTCCAGTTGTAGAGGAAGGTCCTGTGTGAGCAAGGTGCACGATTTATCCACAGGCGTTGGGGAAGATCTGCCTCTTTCGTGGTCCGGTCTCATCCACTGAGCAGAGATTTCAAGGGACGCGGCTATGGCCGAGATGTCGTGGAGAGATGAAGCGCCGGAGATCGGCGAGGACGGCGAGGGCAGCATTACGACCTGCTGCCCCGATGATACCGCCCCCTGGATGGGCGCCGGCGCCGCAGAGATACAGGTTCTCTATCGGCGTGCGGTAGCGTGACCACCCCGGTGCAGGACGGAGCCAGAAGAGCTGATCGAACCTCATGGCCCCGTGAAAGATATTGCCGCCGGTCAGGCCAAAGATCCTCTCGAGGTCGAGGGGGCTGAGAATGTCACGCGCGAGTACCGAGGTCGTGAACCCCGGGGCGAATTCTTCAATGACCCGAAAGACCCGGTCTGCAAAAGCATCCTTGATCCCCGGCTCATCCCACGTCCCCTGGGCGAGGGTGTACGGGGTGTACTGGACGAAGAGGGACATCACGTGCTTGCCTGGCGGGGCCAGCGTCGGGTCGAGAGACGAGGGCAGCGTCATTTCGATGACCGGTCGAGTTGAAGGACGCCCCACAAGCGCATCCCGATAGGCACCCTCGATCTCCTCCATCGCTGAGACCAGGTGGATGGTCCCGTAATGCTGCGGGCCTGGCGCGTGGCCCGGGTGCGCCGTGAAACTGGGAAGGCGATCCAGTGCGACGTTGATCTTGGTGACCCCGGATGAAAAGTCCATGGAACTGATGCGATCGCGGAACTTCCCGGGGAGGCTCTCTGCCGGAAGCAGGTTCAGGAATGTGACCTTGGGATCGGCGCTCGAGAGGACCACGCGGGCTCGGATCGTCGTTCCGTCTTCGAGGATGACACCCATGGCCCTCTCGGCTTCTGTCAAGATTTTCGCCACAGGATGGCCGGTGAGGATTGTCGCCCCGTGAGCTCGTGCGGCGCCGGCAATCGCCTGAGCAAGTGATCCCATCCCGCCACGGACGTATCCCCACACCCCGCGGACGCCATCGGTCTGCCCCATGACATGGTGAAGGAGGACATATCCGCTCCCCGGGGTCGACGGGCTGGCCATCGCGCCGATGATGGCGTCGGTCGCAAGCGTGGACTTGAGCGGCTCGGACTCGAACCATCGGTCGAGGATCCGTGAGGCCGGGATAACACACATCTCGAGCAACGGAAGGAGGTCCCTGCCGAGCTTCACCGCCCGCCACACCAACCTTGCCAAATCACCGATGGTCTCCGCCCGCTCCTTCCATCCGGTCGCCGCGAGGTCGGGCGGGGCCATATCGAGCACGGGTTCGACAAAGCGCGTGATCCGGTCAAGCGTCGCCTCATACTGGGGGAATGCCTCCGCATCACGCGCCGAGAACTTCTTGATCTCCCGATGATTCAGCCCCGGGTCTGGCCCGAGCAGCAGAAAGCGGCCGTCGAGGAGCGGAGTGAAGGACGAGGGATTGCGTGGTATCACGGAAAAGCCGTGATCGGCCAGGCGCAACTCGCGGATGATCTCGGCCCGGAAAAGGCTCAGGACATACGCGGCGCGGGAGCATTTGAACCCGGGGAGGATCTCCTCGGTAACGGCCGCGCCTCCCACCATCTCGCGACGCTCGAGCACCAGGACCGTGAGCCCCGCCCTCGCCAGGTAGGCGGCGGCCACAAGTCCATTGTGACCCGCGCCGATGATGACGGCGTCGAAGGACCGTGGTCCTGCTGCAGTGAGCATGGTCGGCCACACATCGCAAATAGCAACGCTATTCGTGATCGCAGCATAACACGACTCATGGGCGTCACCGCATCGAAATGGACATGAGAGCAAGGGATACCGTATTATAGACAGCCAGTTCTCGCTGAGGCCACGATAGGCAGATCAACGACGCGGAGAACTGAGAAAGGTTCCATGCGATCTCGAGACGTTGCAGGAACTGCCGAAGAGGAATTGACCAAGGCGGGTCGGCCAGGCAGGCAGCTGGGATTCTTCGATGCGGTCTGCATGATGGTCGGGATCGTCATCGGGGTTGGGATCTACGAGTCCCCACCGCGAGTCGCGGCGAACGTTTCGGATCCCACGGCCTTGTTGCTGGCTTGGGCCCTCGGCGGTGTGCTCGCCTTCATCGGCGCGCTGTGTTATGCGGAGCTCGCCACCGCGTACCCCCGATCCGGCGGGGACTACGTCTACCTGACCCGGGCGTACGGCTCGTGGGTCGGCTTCCTCTACGGGTGGGCCGAGCTCCTGGTGATTCGGACGGGGTCCATCGCCGCGATGTCTTTCGTATTTTCCGACTATATGACCCGCATCGCTCCGCTTGGGCCGCGGTCATCAGTCGTGTACGCCGTGTGCATCGTCGGGCTACTGTCGCTGGTGAACGTGCGCGGCGTCCGGGAAGGCACGTGGACGCAAAATGTCTTGACGGTGAGCAAGGTCCTCGGCATATCGATGATCGTGCTGATCGGTGTGTTCTCCGCGCTGACACCTGGCTCGTCGCCGTCCCCTTCTGCGATCTCTTCCGGCTCGTTTCCGCTCGCGATGATCTTTGTCCTCTGGACCTACGGCGGGTGGCACGAAAACGCGTATATCGCCGCGGAGGTGAAAGAGCCTCAGCGCAACATCCCCCGGTCCCTGCTCTTTGGCACCGGCCTCGTCACCCTCATGTACCTCGCCATCAACTGGGCGTTTCTCCGGGGTCTCGGGTTTCAGAAGGTGAGAGCCTCGCAGGCAGTTGCGGCCGATGTCCTCTCCCTGTCGTTCGGGAGCGCCGGCGCACATCTCATGGTGATCTTTGTGGCGGTGTCGGCGCTCGGCGCGGTCAACGGCCAGATCTTCACGGGGGCACGGATCAGTTACGCACTGGGGCAGGACCACTGGTCCCTGTCTCGGCTCGGGACGTGGAGCGACCGGTTCGGGACACCGACGTGGGCCCTCATCACTCAAGCGTTGATCACCATGACGCTGATCGTGACGATTGGCTCCAGGAACGGGTTCGAGGCGCTCGTCAAGTATACGGCGGCCGTGTTCTGGTTCTTCTTCCTCCTGACCGGCGTCTCGCTTTTCGTTCTACGCTGGAAGGACCGGGAGCAGGCCCGCCCGTACCTGGTCATCGGGTATCCGCTGACACCGCTGGTCTTCTGCATGTCCTCGGCATACATGCTCTACGGATCGTTGTCTTACGCGCCCCAGGAGTCGTTGTTGGGCGCGGCGATCGTGCTTGTTGGACTCCCGCTCTACTGGCTTTCATCACGCAAAAGCAGGGAAAGGAGAACCGCATGAACGGAGCCCTGAGATGTCGACAGGTCGTCGTCCTGGTCGCGACCTTGGGATCGATTATCTCGGTCGCAGCCTGGTCCGGGGCCGTCCACGGTCCGTTCGCCCAAGTCGCGACCGATCCCAAGCTCGCGCCCTTCGTCCCCACACCTCAAAGCGTGGTGGAGATGATGCTGACGATGGCCGAGTTGAAGAAGGACGACATCGTATACGACCTGGGCTCGGGCGACGGGAGAATCGTGATCACCGCCGCGCAGAAGTACGGGGCGAAAGGGATCGGGTTTGAGATCGATGAGGGCCTCATAAAGGAGGCTCGGGAGAAGGCCCGCAAGGAAGGCGTCTCGCACTTGGTCGAGTTTCGTAAACAGGACGTGATGACCGTCGATCTCTCGCCAGCCACCGTCGTGACACTCTATCTGTTGCCCGAAGCAAACCTCAGACTTCGTCCGCGCATCCTCTCCCAGCTTCGCGTCGGCGCGCGCGTCGTCTCGCACGACTATGATATGGGTGATTGGGCGCCGCTTCGGGCTGCAGAGGTTCAAGACGCAGAGTCGAGCCACTCAGTCCATTGGGTCTATCTGTGGCGCATCGACGCCCAGCGCCCCAAGCCGTAGATACTAGGTGTCGTATAGCCTGTGGGAAGGGAGTGCTGCGGCGATTACTGGTGGGCAGGGGCGGAATTGAACCGCCGACACCGGGATTTTCAGTCCCGTGCTCTACCGACTGAGCTACCTGCCCGATTGGTGTTTGACCGAGAGGGGCGAGTGCTTCGCAGGATACCAGATTGGCGCGTCGGTGTCGAGGGGTATCCAGACGGCGAAGGCTTGTCTCGCAAGGAGATTTAGGCTATCGTGAGCCGAACTGAGCATCCCCGAGGGGATCCGATGGGTCGGTCAAAGCAGGCACCGTACGCCAGGGCCGGTGTGGATGCGGACAGAGCGGGCTCTGCCCTCAAGGATCTCACCGCCCTGCTCCGAGAGACCTTCGCCTTTCGCAAGGCTATCGGCCGCGTGATGCTCCCCTTCGGGTACTTTGCCAATGTCATCGCCCTAGGCGAGAACCTCGGCCTCGCGCTCTCGACGGACGGCGTGGGGACGAAGATCCTCGTGGCCCAGATGCTGGGCAGGTTCGATACCATCGGCATCGACTGCGTCGCCATGAACGTGAATGACCTCCTCTGCGTCGGAGCAGAGCCGCTCGCGCTCGTCGACTACGTGGCGGTGCAATCGCCCAACCGTCGGATGTTCCGGGAGATCGGCAAGGGCCTATACGAGGGGGCGCGTCGCGCCCGGATCACGATTCCCGGCGGCGAGGTCGCGCAGCTCCGCGAGATGATCCGAGGGGTCCACGGGGACGATGGGTGTGATCTGGTCGGGACCTGCGTGGGCATCGTCCCGCTGGACCGCATCATCATCGGTCAGCGCATCAAACCGAAAGATGTGGTCCTGGGGCTTCGCTCGAGCGGCATTCACAGCAACGGCCTGACGTTAGCCCGCGATGTGTTCTTCCGACGCCGGAAACTTCGTCCGGATCGGCACATGCCCGAACTGGGTCGGACCATCGGGGACGAACTGCTCGAGCCGACCCGCATCTACGTCCCCGAGGTCGTCGAAATGCTGAGGGGCGAGTTGGATCTGAAGGCCCTCATCCATATGACCGGTGATGGCCTCCTCAACCTCAGCCGGGTCGCTGCGCCAGTCGGCTTTGTCATCGACTTCTGGCCGGAACCGCACCCCGTTTTTGGCCTGATCCGGGCCATGGGCCGGATAGGCCCCGAGGAAATGTTTCGAATCTTCAACATGGGAATCGGCTTCTGTCTCGTGCTACCGGATGACTCTCGCCAGATCGACCGAGTTATGGCCATCGCCAAGAGGCATGGGGTCGAGTGCTATCGGCTGGGATACGCCATCCGGGACGCCGAACAGCGGATTTCCCTGAAACCGTATGACCTCGTGGCGCACGGGGGGAGATTCCGTCGAGGTTCACGGTTCAGGATTCAGGGTTCAGGGAGGGTTCTGCGAAGGCGATCTCTTTGATCGGGCGATCTATCGTTGTTTGTCCTGAGAGCCCCGGACGAGCTTCTCCAGCTGGCCCAGGGCATTGGCCGTCTCCTGGCGGGCGTCCTCGAGCGCCTGCTGCAGACTTTCCACACGCTCCCGAAGCCTCAAATCGGCTCCTGTCCGCTGATAGGCCATCGTCGCCAGCACAAGCGCGGTAATGCTGATGAGGAGCGCCAGCAAGGCCAATCCCCGGCCCCCCTTCGCCTTCTCAGCCATATCGCTTTCCTCCCAGCGTCACTGCCCGCCTCCGGCATCGACCAGAACAACACAGGTCCCGGCCAAGAGATCATGAAGTCCCCGCCTGCGCGGATGAAGGAGGACCATGATCAGCCCCAGACCGAAAGGGAGCAGCGCGATGAAATACCCCACCCGTCGCAGGAAGGCGCGTCCGTATCCGATGTCCCCACCATCCCGCCTCACCACCCGCACCCCCATCAGCATCATTCCGGGGGTCTGACCCCCCTGCCCCCAGCACAAGACGCGGTAGGCGAAGCTCACCGCAACGCCCGCCACGAGCGCCGCACCTACCCCCAGAAGCTGGACCTCGAATGTCGGCTCCCTGGCGACCGTCCCCCCCAATAACGCAGTGACGTAGGCGAGAATCATGGCCGGAACCGTCCAGACAAGGGAGAGGGGCGCGTCGACCAGAGCAGCAACCGCCCTCCGTAAACAACCGGCGTAGACCATTGCGGAACCCGCAGAGGCCCTGGCCGCTTCCGTCTCATCAGGCGTCCTGAGCTCCGCCGGCAAGGTGAGACGACTCCAGTCCAGTTCCTCTTCCACAGTCCCCCCATCGACCACGAACCGGTCCGGAAGCCCCACCCGCGTTTCTTGAACCGCGACCGGGGAAGCGACGGGTAGCAGCACGATCGAGGGTGCCGGCGCACGATGCCGAGGGATGGGAAGGAGGGGGTTGGCGCACCGCCGACACACGGTGAGGCTATCGAAACTCACATGGCCGCAATGATGGCACCGCATCATCTCCTCCTTAACACATCCTGGAGCGCACGGTCAAGACTTGACCCTTGCCCCGGCGGTCTTTAGAATCGCACCGAGGGAACGCCATGCCCATCTACGAGTACGCCTGCGGCGACTGCCGCCGCACCCTGAGCCTGCTCATCCTGAATATCCACAATCCGCCGCCGCTCCGCTGCCCCCACTGTGGAGGCGAGCAGCTCGACCGCCTCCTCTCCCGCTTCGCCCGGCTCCGGACCGAGGAGCACCCCGACGGGCTCGGTGATCCGCGCCACCCGAGTGACTTCGATCAGGAGGATCCCCGGAGTGTCCATCGGTGGGTTACGAAAATGGGGAAAGAGCTGGGAGAAGACTTCGAGCCGATGATGGAGGAGGCCCTCCACGAAGAAGAGGACCTCGAGGCTGCTCCGTAAATTCCCGCCAGGCATTCCCCCCGGTAAACCAGCCCCCCATTGCCGTCAACGCCGCCTTTGCCACGGCCGCCCAACCGGAACTGGAGCTACGATACGCTCTTTAGTACCAATCCTCCACCCGGGACGCCGATGGGGATCATCTACACGCGGGGCCACTGGTCTGAGGGATAGAAGGCGAGCAGGGCGTGATTATTGGGTCTTCTCGGCCACTTCCAGGCGGGTGAGGGCCCGGGCGAGGGACGTCTGGGCGCGCAGGACATCGATCGATTCATCTCCCCATCGGGCCAGGCGTTCAAAGGCCCGATCCCTCGCCCGCTGTGACCGGGCGGCATCGATCTCCTCGGCCTTCTCCGCCGCCTCGGTGAGGATGATCACAGTCTCGGGACGGACCTCGGCGTACCCCCAACTCATCGCGAGATAGCGCCATGTGCCATTCTTTCGGTAGGCGAGCTCCCCGGTCTTCAGCGTGGACATGAAGGGGAGATGGCCGCCCATGACGCCAAAGTACCCCTCGGCCCCCGGAGCGACGACCTCTTCGACCTCCTCCCTCGCGACCATCCGGGTCGGAGTCACCACCTCCAGAGTCACCATCTTCGGAATCCCTTCGACTCTCGCCACGATTGCCCCCTGGGCGCGCCCAAGTGCGGTTAGAAAGCTAGAAGGCGAGGACGCGCATTCTAGCGGACGGCAGTCGCCGGCTACTTGCCGACAAGCTGCTCTGCTTTTTCCTTTGCCTCCTCGAGCGGCCCCACCATGTAGAAGGCCTGCTCCGGCCATGCGTCGCAGTGGCCCTCGAGGATGTCCTTGAATCCCTTGATCGTCTGCTTCAGCGGGACGTACTTTCCGGGAGTGCCCGTGAACTCTTCCGCCACAAAGAAGGGCTGCGAGAGAAACCTCTGGATCTTCCGCGCCCGCGCCACCACCAGCTTATCCTCCTCGGACAGCTCCTCCATCCCCAGAATGGCGATGATGTCCTGGAGATCCTTATAGCGCTGGAGGACCCGCTGCACCCCCCGAGCCACCTGGTAGTGCTCCTCGCCCAAGACGCGAGGATCGAGGATCCTCGAGGTGGAGGCGAGCGGATCCACCGCGGGATAGATCCCCAGCTCGACGATCTGCCGCGACAGCACGGTCGTCGCATCGAGATGGGCAAAGGTGGTCGCTGGCGCCGGGTCGGTGATGTCGTCGGCCGGGACGTAGATCGCCTGCACCGACGTGATGGATCCCCGCTTCGTCGACGTGATCCGCTCCTGCAGCTCTCCCATCTCGGTCCCCAGGGTCGGTTGGTAGCCGACGGCCGACGGCATCCGGCCCAACAGGGCCGAGACCTCGGAGCCCGCCTGGGTGAAGCGAAAGATATTATCGATGAACAACAAGACGTCCTGTCCCTCCTCGTCCCGGAAGTACTCGGCGGCGGTAAGACCGGTGAGGCCGACCCGCAGCCTGGCCCCGGGCGGCTCGGTCATCTGGCCGTAGATCAGCGCAGTCTTGTCGATGACCTTGCTGGCCTTCATCTCGAGCCACAGGTCATTCCCCTCCCGCGTCCGCTCTCCCACCCCGGCGAAGACCGAGATCCCGCCATGCTCCATGGCGATATTGCGGATCAACTCCTGGATCAGGACGGTCTTGCCCACCCCCGCGCCCCCGAAGAGGCCGGTCTTGCCACCCCGGGTGTACGGCTCGAGGAGATCGACCACCTTGATCCCCGTCTCCATCATGGAGGCCTCGGTCGCCTGCTCCTCAAAGGAGGGGGGCTCGCGATGAATGGGATAGAATTTCTTGGCCTGCACCGGGCCGAGTTTGTCCACGGGCTCGCCGATCACGTTCAGGATCCGGCCCAGCGTGGTGGTCCCAACGGGGATCTTGATCGGCCCACCCGTATCGATGACCTTTCGTCCCCGGACCAGGCCGTCGGTCCCAGCCAATGAGATACAGCGAACCTTGTTCTCCCCGAGGTGCTGGGCCACCTCCAGCGTCAGCTCCTTGGTGTACGAGAAGATGTCGGTGTACTCAATCCCGGGCACCTTGAGGGCATTGTAGATCGCCGGCAGATGCCCCGGGGGGAACTCACAGTCCACCACCGGCCCGATCACCTGGGTGATCCATCCCTCGCTCATCGGCACTCTCCCCTCTCCACAGAGCTGCTAGCAGGCTGGTATGCTAGAAGGCTAGCACGCCGCCAACCTAGTGATGGGTAACTGGTGATAAGTGGCAAGTGTTCTTAACGCCCCAAACCCAACACCGTCTGACAGCTGTTTGCTGATTGCCGGCTCCTGTCATGCCGTCATCGGTCACCGGTCATCGCTACGGCGCTAGGCGGTGCCCGCCTGCCGCAGGGCCTCGGCCCCGCCCACGATATCCATCAGCTCTTTCGTGATCCGCTCCTGCCGCGCTTTGTTGAAGACCAGCGTCAGGCGCTCGATCATCTCTGCCGCATTCTTCGTGGCTGCCTCCATGGCCGTCATGCGCGCCCCCTGCTCCGCCGCCGCCGATTCCATCAGCGCCCGATAGACCTGCACCTCCACGTGGCGGGGCAACAGCTCACTCAGGATGACCTCAGGGGACGGTTCAAAGATGAACTCGACCGGCTCGAGTTCGCCCGATTCGACCGAGAGCGGCTCGATGGGAAGGAGCCGTTCCATCACCGGGCGCTGGATCCCGGCCGATCTGAACTCGTTGTACAGGAGATCTACCTCATCCAGTTCCCCGCCGATGTACGCACCAGCCAGCTGGCTTCCGATCTCCGCCGCGTGCGTGTACGCCAGCTGATCAAAGATGTTGATCCACTCCCCCTGTCGCTCGATCTGCCGCCGGCGGAAGAAGTCCCGAGCCTTGCGGCCGACGACCAGGAGGATGATCTGTACCTCGGTGTCCCCCGCCTGCCTGAGATAGTCAAACGCCTTCCTGAGGATATTGGCATTGAAGGCCCCGCACAACCCCTTGTCGGCAGCGACGACCACCAGGCCCTTCCGCCCCGTCTCTCGCCGCGCGAGCAAGGGGTGCCGCTCCGGTTCGGTCCTGAGCGCCAACGAGGCGATAACCTCCCGAAGCTTGAGGGCGTATGGCCGGGCCTCCACGATCCGCTGCTGGGCGCGACGGAGCTTGGCCGCAGCCACCATCTTCATGGCCTTGGTGATCTGCTGGGTGCTCTTGACGCTGTTGATGCGTCGTCGAATATCCCGGAGTGTCGCCATCTGTCAACCAATGGAGACAGGTGGCTAGTGTCTGGTGTTTTTCACTAATCACCAACCACCCATCACCAATACGCCGCCTTAGGCGGCCGCCTTCTGCGTCTTGAATTCCTCCTTGTACTCCCGGATGGCCTGCTCTATCTTTCGGCGGAGATCCTCGCCGATCTCCCGCTTTGCATCCAGCTCCCTGTAGATTTCGGGATAGCGTGTCTCGACGAACCGGGTGAGCCCCTGTTCGAACGCCCGAATCGCCTCCGCCGGAAGATCATCCACAAGTCCGTTGACCCCGGCGAAAACGATCAGGATCTGCCGCTCCACGGGCAGGGGAACGAACTGGTCCTGTTTCAGGATCTCGACCATCCGCTGGCCCCGGTTGAGCTGCGCCTGCGTCGCCTTGTCCAGCTCGGAGCCGAATTGGGCAAAGGCGGCCAGCTCCCGATACTGGGCCAGATCCAGGCGGAGGCGCCCCGCCACCTGCCGCATCGCCTTGATCTGGGCGCTCCCCCCGACCCGCGAGACCGACAGCCCCACGTTCACCGCGGGCCGAATCCCCGCGTAGAAAAGGTCCGCCTCGAGATAAATCTGCCCGTCGGTGATGGAGATCACATTGGTCGGGATGTAGGCCGAGACATCGCCGAGCTGCGTCTCGATGATCGGCAGCGCGGTGAGCGAGCCGCCACCCAGCTCATCGTTGAGCTTGGCGGCCCGCTCCAGGAGTCTCGAGTGCAGGTAAAAGACGTCCCCCGGGTACGCCTCGCGCCCGGGCGGCCGCCGGAGCAGGAGCGAGAGCTGGCGGTAGGCCTGGGCGTGCTTGGAGAGGTCATCGTAGATGACCAGGGCGTGCTTCCCGTTGTCCCGGAAGTACTCCCCCATGGCGCATCCGGCGTACGGCGCGATGTACTGGAGCGGCGCCGGCTCCGAGGCCGTGGCCGCGACCACGGTGGAGTACGCCATGGCACCGCCGTCCTCGAGGATCTTCACGACCTGTGCCACGGTGGACCGCTTCTGTCCCACGGCGACGTAGATGCAGAAGACATCCTGCCCCTTCTGATTCAGGATGGTGTCCACCACCAGGGCGGTCTTCCCCGTCTGGCGATCGCCGATGATGAGCTCCCGCTGGCCCCGCCCGATGGGGATCATGGAGTCGATGGCCTTGATGCCGGTCTGGAGCGGCTCCTTGACCGGCCGGCGGTCCACCACCCCGGGCGCCAGCCGCTCGATGGGCCGATGCTCCCGGGCCTCGATGGGCCCTTTGCCGTCGATGGGCTGGCCAAGCGCGCTGACGACGCGGCCGATCATCCCCTCGCCCACCGGCACCTCTGCGATCCGACCGGTCCGCTTGACCAGGTCCCCCTCTTTGATCGCCATAACTTCACCCAGGAGAATGGCCCCGACGTTATCCTCCTCCAGATTGAGGACCATGCCGATGACATCGTGGGGAAGCTCCAGCAGTTCACCCGCCATCACCTTCTCCAAGCCGTAGATCCGGGCGATCCCATCACCGACCTCGATCACGGTCCCGACCTCGGCGACATCCACGGCCGCCTCGTACCCCTTGAGCTGCTCCTTGATGAGCTCACTGATCTCGTCCGCGCGAATCTGTGCCATCGCTCGTTACTCCCTGAGGAGACGTTCCCGAAGCTGCCTGAGCTGCGTGCGGAGGCTGCCGTCATAGACGGTGCTCTCCACCTGGACCACGATCCCCCCGAGAATCGCCGGATCGACCCGCGGCTCCAAGAAGATGGTGCCCCCCAGGACCTGGGCCAACCGGCGGCGAAGGCCCTCCTGGAGATCGGGTGCGAGAGGGACCGCCGTCGTCACCGCCGCCTGGATTCGTCCCAAACGCTTATTCATCAGGTCGCGGTAGAGGAGAGCCATGGCCGGCAGGGCCTGCATCCGGTGCCGCGAGAGGAGGAGATCCAGAAACCGAGCGACGAGGGGAGCCAGGCCCATCCGCTGTGAGAGGCTCTTGAGGGTCTCTGCCTTGTTTCTGAGGAGGATGCCCGGATTGCCGAAGAAGGCAGCCATCGCTGGGTCCTGATGCCAGAGCGTCGCCACACGCTCGAGCTCCGTGCCGACCGCTTCCAGGGCATCCGCCTCGGCGGCCGCCTCCCCGAGGGCCTTGGCATAGCGCTTGGCCAACCCAGCCGCAATCACGAGGTCCCCCCCAGCTCCTGAATCGTCTGCTCCGCAAGGCGTCGGTGATCCGCTTCCGTCAGGCTCCGCCGCAGGAGCCGCTCCGCCGCCGTGAGAGACAGATGGACCGCTTCACCGCGCAGCTCGGCCTTGGCGCGGCGCACCTCCTGTTCGATCTCGGACCGGGCCTGAGTGAGCAGGCGGTGGGCCTCGTCGCGTGACTGCTGGATCAAGCGCTCGCGCTCCTCGGCCATCTCCCGATCCATCTGCTGCCGAAGGGCGGCCGCCTCCTGGCGGGCCGCCCGCAGCGATTCCTCGTGCTCGGCGCGCGCGCGGACCACTTCGTCCCGGGCCCGCTTGGCCTCTTCCAGGGAATGGCGGATCCCCTCGGCTCGCTTCTCCATGAAGGCAGAGAGGGGCTTGAAGAGGAACTTGTAGAGGATACCTGCAAGGATGAGGAAATTGATCGCCTGCAGCAGCAGCGTGATGTCCAGGTTCACGATCCCGGGGGCGTGTTCCTTCTCGGCCGCAGCGGCCCAACTCACCTGCGGAACGACTCCCAGGAGCAGGCTCACGATGCCGCTCCCGAGCCCAGAGGTTCTGACCCGCTCCATCGTCTCTCCACCATGGATCGACAAAGACCCGGCAGCGATGCGGTCATCCTTCACGCCGATTCCCCCGTGTCATCGTCACCAGCAGACCCTGCCGCCAGGAGCGCGACCGGCCCCACCAAGAGCCCGATGGCCAGACCGAACACCTGAACAGGAAGAAACTTCAGAACGAGGAAAAGCACGATCCCGATCCCGAGGAAGCGAAGGAGCGAACCGCTTACGAGGCGGGGGAGAACCCTTGTCGTCTCCGAGGTGATAGTGCGGGTAACCGCCTGGCGCAACAGCTCCAGGTTCGCGACCGCGATCCCACCGCCGATCGCATAGCCCACCGCCCAACGCCACCCGCCCAAGACCAGAGAAAAAAGGAAACCGCCCCCGATAAGGATAAGGGCGGTTCGGTGCGTCCTCCGGCCGAGCGCCTCGGGATCGCCCTGCCCACCCGTCCCTTCAGGGGCTCCCCTCGCCCAAAGGCGCCATAAGCTAGCACGGCCCTTCATTGGGTGTCAAGCCTTCTCCGACGCCTCCAGGAGGCAGTCGCGGGGTGGGGAATTGGGTGATCAGGCCAGGGAGTCGGGCTGGGCCCGGCGGCGGACCTCGCGGATCGTCCCTCCGCCCAGCACCAGATCGGGGTCTTCCCGATCGTAAAAGACCACCGCCTGGCCAGGGGTGATGGCGCGGACCGGGCGGGCAAATCGCGCGAGAACCTGCCCATCTGCGAGAGGTGCTATTGTGGCCTCCTCCAGCGGGTGGCGGTACCGAATGGTCGCAAACACTGAGCGTGCTTCGGTGAGCTCCTCGCCGGCGACAAAATTCACCCGGTGCGCAACCAGGGTGTCGGCAAAGAGATCCGCCTCCCGGCCCACCACCACCTCGTTCCGCTCCGGGTCCACGGCGACCACGTAATACGGGCCTCGACCCCCGATCTTCAGACCCCGCCGCTGCCCGATTGTGAAGAGGGGGACCCCCGCGTGCGTCCCCAGCATGTCGCCGCTCTGATCGCGGATGGGCCCGGGGCGCATCGCTTCAGGAGCCCGTTCCCGGAGCAGTCCACGGTAATCGCCGTTGGGGAGGAAACAGAGCTCTTGGCTCTCGGGCTTGTGCGCCACGCGAATCCCCAGGCGCGCGGCCAACGCCCGGACCTCACTCTTGCGCATCGTCCCCAAGGGGAAGCGAATCCGTCGAAGCTGGGATTGGGTGAGTCCGTAGAGGAAGTAGCTCTGATCCTTGCCGCGATCAATCCCCCGCTTGAGCAGGACCTGACCGGTGGCCGGGTCCAGCGCTGTTCGCGCATAGTGGCCCGTGGCGACAAACGCCGCCTCCCAGGCGAGGGCCCGCCGGAGGAGAGAGCCGAACTTGACCTCCGTGTTACAGGTGGCGCAGGGGAGGGGGGTCCGTCCCGCCGCATATTCCCGACAGAACGGGGTAATCACGTGCTCATCAAATTCGCGCTCGACGTTCAGCAGATAGTGTGGAAACCCGAGGTGGGCCGCCATCAGGCGGGCATCGTCATAGGTCTCCGGGGTGCAGCAACTCTGGTGGGAAGATGCGACAGGGGTCTGGGTCGAAAGATTCCAGACCTTCAGCGTGACACCGACAACTTCATACCCTTGTTCCTGAAGCAGGGCAGCCGTGACGGCGCTGTCCACGCCGCCACTCATCGCCACAACCACCCGCATGCCCATTGTGAGATCTTTCGCGTCCCCTCTGCGGTGGGTTTCTATCTCTCCGCCGCAGAATCCCCGCCGGGAGGAGGAGCCGATACCTCGTCCATGGCCCCCATGTCGCAGGTGCCATTCAGCGCGGCCCCCTCCATCACCACGAGACACGGGGTGCTGATCTTTCCGATGACCCTGCTCGAGGCGAGGAGCTCGATTCGCTTCTTGGCGCGGATGGTCCCTTCGATCTTCCCGTTGGAGATCAGGCTTCCCACGTCCACGTTCGCCCGGAGGATCCCTCCTTCCCCCACGATGAGCAGTTCATCCCCCACTACCTCGCCCTCGAGCCGACCGTCGATGCGCACCGTCCCCTGAAACGAGAGAACCCCCTTGAACTCGGTCCCCTCGCCGAGGAAAGCCTTGATCTCGCCAATCTGTTGTGCGTCCCTTTCCCGCGCCATGAGCCGCGATCCCCACCCATTGTTCACCTGCGCTCAAGCGACGATGGGCGTTGACGCTACCATGAAAGCCCATCCCTGTCAAACCCTTCCTCGGGTTGATGTCCCGACTCACCTCTGATATTCTGGAGATTACGGAGCGTGAGCGTGCGGACTACAGTCACCCTCGTCCTTGCTCTATTCTTGTTCGCGGCGGCAACCCCGCAGGCGACGAGCATCCCTTTTCCTGAAGAACTCTTGAAGGGTGAGCAACGGAGGCCCGTGAAGGAGGTCGTGGAAGACTTCACCCTCCATCGACAGGTGGGCGGCCTCCGCCTGTTGGGGAGACAGTCGGTTTTTGAGTACCTGGTGGCACGCCCCGACTTCGCCGCGAGCCTGGCGCATGCGGCAGGGGTACTCAAGTACACCGTAACGCGCCAAGGGCCTGCGGAGTATTGGGCGGATGACCACAAGGGGCTCACCGGCCGCCTCGAGATTCTTCAGGCCGCCGAGGGGCAAAAGGTCTTCTATGCCCAGGGGAGGTACAAGAAAGGGATCATTCGCATCCCAGGCCGCGTTGCACTGGTCGTGCACTCTGCCGAGGGGAGAGAGGGGGACTCCTTCTATGTGGAGAACACCATTTCGGCCTTCGTCAGGGTGGACGCCGCGCTGCTCGATCCCCTCGCCCGCCTCTTCCGACCGATCGTGGAGCGCATCATGAACAATAAGGTCGCGTTTTTCTTCCGGAAGGCCAACGAACTTTCCACCAAGCTCGCCCAGGACCCCGAGGCGGTCCTGCAAAAGCTTCCCCCCGACACCTGGCAGAAAGAGGTCGCAGAGCTCCGGATCCTCCTCAAGGCCGATCAAGCCGACATCGGCCATCGCCGCCAGGCTCAAACTCGTCTGAGCCGAACATCCCCCTAACGTGCTGACCGGGCACTGAGCACGGCGTAAAAGCAAGACGCCCGAGGGCACATGCCCGTCGGGCGACACGAATCCCGTCACGTCCTCTTGGGAGACTTCGACCCAGGCATTTACTTGCCGAAGAGGCCCTTGAGCTTTTCGCCGAGGCCCTTTCCGCCTCCCGCGGCGCCCTCGGCCTCCTTCCGGGCCTTCTCGGCGAGCCCCTTGATATCGACGTTCGCCACGGCCTTCGCCGCATTGCGATTCACTTCTTCCAGGATCTTTTCGACCACATCGGCCATCGAGACCCCCTGGCCCTTCTTGCCGATGTCCCTCATCTCTATGTCGGGCAGCACCACGGTGGTCGACTGAGCCTGGAGCGGCACGCCAACGCTCACGTTGAGCTTCGATTTCTCCACGCGGAGTCTGTCGATGATGACCTTCTTCCCACCCCCCTGGGCCTGCGGCGTTCCTGATCCATCCTTGGCCCCAGCACCAGCGTAGGCCTCGACATTCTTCTGGAGAGCCGCCAGATTGCTGCCCCTCGGACCCAGCTCATAGGTGATCTCCGGTGCGCTGATGACGATCTCCCGGATGGCGACCGTATCCGAGAGCAGCGAGCGAACATCGAGGGACACACTCATCGCGCCCAGCGTAAACGCGCTGGGCGTCTTGAAGCCCTGCGGGTTTCCCACGATCAAGTTGGACAGCGACGCGTTTCCCGAGAAGGGAGAGACGTTCACACTGCCAAGCTTGACCTCGCTCTTGGTGGCCTGGGGGCCGTACGTCTCCACCGCCGACCGGATCACCCGATTGAGCGAGAGATACAGAAATACGAGCCCGCCCACAATCAGCACAACGACAATGACACCGATCAGCATGAGCCTTTTCACCGTCTTTCCCCTCCATCGATGCGGATTGTTTGGCCAGATGCGAACAGCGTTGAGGCGTGAAGAGGTGTGCGCGAATATACCGGGAAGCGCTTCTGTTTGTCAAACCCGTACGAAGGTCGGGGTTGAATCCCGGATTCTCGCTCGGCCTGCCGGTCAGGGGTCGGGTCTCAGCGCCCGCGCGCGGAGGAAGTGCACCAGGTTGGTCATCAGGGGCATCGGCGTTCGGAGAATCCCCCGGGGAGGCTTCGTTGAAGGGGCTCGCCCGCAGACCTCACGGTGCGCGATGCCCCTCGAACCCGCAGCTCTTTCCGCCAACGGCGGGCAGGTACAGTTCGAGCAGGTAGTCCTTCACCATGCGGTCGCTGTTGAACCGCCAGCCCAGTGTTTTGATCGCATGCTTCATCCGCCGTACCCACCGGACGGGGACGCCGTGCTCGTTGCGGTCGTAGAACTCCGGGACCACTTGCTCCTCGAGCACCCGGTAGAGTGCCTCCGCGTCGCGGGCCCGCTGAACCGCGGGGTCGGCGTGCTCACGGCCGCCGCTGATGGTGAAGCCGTTCAGTCCATCGGCAGCCTCCGCCCACCAGCCGTCGAGGACAGAACAGTTCAGCCCGCCGTTCAGCAGCACCTTTTGCCCGCTCGTGCCGCAGGCCTCCTTGGGATGCTCGGGCGTATTGAGCCAGAGGTCCACACCCTGCACCAGGTGGCGCGCCACCCACATATCATAGTCCTCGATGAAGGCAATTCTCGTCCGGAACCGCGGGTCCCTCATCAGCTCGCAGATCTGCTGGATGAGCCGCTTGCCTTCATGGTCCTGTGGATGGGCCTTGCCCGCGAAGACGATCTGGGCAGGTCGGTCCGGGTGATTGAGGATAGCGTCGAGGCGCCCCAGATCTGACAGGATCAAGGTTGCGCGCTTGTAGGCGGCGAACCGGCGGCTGAAGCCGATGGTCAGGATCCCGTCATCGAGGGCGGCCACAGTAACGTGGGCGGGATCGGTCCCGCGCAGGCGGGCGAGGCGGAGGGCGAGCCGGCGGCGGACGAACCGGATCAGGCCATGCCGCAAGACCTGGTGCTCCTCCCAGAGCTCGGTATCGCTGACCCTGTCGATATCCTGCCAGAACTCATAGAAGCTCATCCGGGTCTCCCACAGCTTGCCCAGGTGTCTGACGTAGAGGCGAGACATGCTGGGCGCCAGCCACGATTTCGCATGGACGCCATTCGTGATATGCCCGATCGGCACCTCGCTCTCCTCCCGGCCTGGCCAAACGGCCTTCCACATCCTGCGGGAGGTCTCGGCGTGCAGGGCGCTGACCGCGTTCCGCCGCCGCGAGAGCCTGAGACCCAGCACCGTCATGCAAAAGGGCCCGGAATGATCATCGGGCCGGATGCGGCCCAGGGCCATGAACTCCTCAAGGCCTATGCCGCACTCCACGATAAGCCAGCCGAGGTTCGCCTTGATCAGGTCGGGAGCGAATCGGTCATGCCCGGCGTCAACAGGGGTGTGCGTGGTGAAGACGGTTCGCCGCTTGACGTTCTCGAGTGCCGTGTCGTAGTCCTCTCCCTGCTCCTTCATCCGCAGCCGAAGCGCCTCGAGTGGGGCAAAGGTACAGTGGCCCTCGTTGAGATGCAGGACCGCGGGTTCGATCCCTATCGCCCGCAGCGCGCGATAGCCTCCGATGCCGAGGACGATCTCTTGGCGGATGCGCATTGTCTCGCCCCCGCCGTAGAGGACGCGGGTCATCTCGCGGTCGGCTTGACCGTTGTCCTCGATATCCGAATCCAGTAGGAACAAGCGCACGCGGCCCACATTGAGCTGCCAGATCTGCAGCCTGACATCGTGGTCCCCCGTCCGCACCGCCACAATCACGGGGTGCCCCTTGCCGTCGAGCACCTGGCTGATGGGCATCGTCTCGATGCGAGAGCTGGGGTAGCTTTCCTGCTGCCACCCATTCTCGTCGATCCGCTGGCTGAAGTAGCTGTGCCTGTAAAAGAGGCCAACGCCTACCATCGGAATGTTCAGGTCCGAAGCGCTCTTGAGGTGGTCCCCCGCCAGGATCCCCAGGCCGCCGCAATAGACCGGCAGCGATTCGTGCAGGCCGAACTCCGCACAGAAGTAGGCCACCGGTTGCCGCCACAAAGGGCCGGCGTGCTTCTGGCCGAAACTCTGCGAGGGATTGAGGTATTCCCCGAGGCGCCGAAACTGGAAGTTGATGCGGCTCTCGATGGCCTTTCCTTCGACACGAGTGGCGAGTTCTTCATCATTCAGGTTCCCGAGAAAAACGACGGGATTGTGGCTGGAGTGGCGCCACAGATCCGGGTCGATGTCGCGAAAGATCTCTACGACCTCTGGCTCCCAGGTCCACCAGAGATTCTGCGCCATCTCGGCGAGGCGCCGCCGCAGCACGGCTGCTTTGTTCTCACCCATTCGAGCTCTCCATCATCAGGGACAGGTGAACAGGGTCACCCGGTATGCGATAAAGCATACTTCGTGCCACCCAGGAAGCATCAAGGGTAGCGAAGGCTATCCCGGTAGGGTTTCAGCTGACGTGTCACACCGGGGCTAGAAGCCGATGCTGCCCTGGTAGCCGAATTCGAATCCGATGTTGGGCCCTCCGGGGAACAGGGGCGGCGGCCACACGTGCAGATACCTGGCCACCAGGAGTGGTTCGGTGTCGCTCACCACGGGCGGTTCGACGCCGCTCACCCCGGGCGGGGACTGATCGGGAATTGTCCCAGAAGGCCCGGCACGACCTTGCACTTCTCCGACGACTGTGATGAGTCGGCCGGGGTCGAGCTGATCCACGCCCTCGTCAAGGCGGACCACCACCGCAAATCTTCCCCGAGGGGCCCGATCCAGTCGCGGCCGGTCGCGAAACCCCAGCGGTCGCTCCAAGACCGCAACCTCAATCCACTCGCCCCAAGGCCTCAAGGCGAGGACCTCGCCGCCCAATATGAGCAGGGTGCCGGCGTAACGCTCCGGCGCCCGCTGAAGCAGAGCAAAGGGAACCGATCGCGCCTGATCCCTCAGCCCGTCCGGAATCACGGAGGCACAGGCAACCAGGGTGACCGCACACAGGAAGAGCCCGAGGCTTAGCCCACCTCTCGTGGTGAGCGACGTCGAACCACTTCTGGTGAGCTCTATCGCACCACCCGTGGTGAGCACGGTCGAACCATCCGTCTCTACCGACCCGTGTCTTGCGCCGCAGCGGCAGTGTAACTTCGTTACCATCGAGAATCAACTCCGAACCGCGATTGATGCATCCGCCGATCTCTGGGGTGGCCGACCGGATTCGGTTGAAGGGAGCGATTGAGGGTCAAGCCAAATCTGGGGGGACCCGTAAGGACATTGGAACCTCGACGACGGTCACGGTGCTTCGCCTGAGGGCTCGTTCGAGGGCCACGCCTATCTCATCGAGGGAATGGAGCCTCTCTGCTTCGGCTCCAAACGATGTCGCCAGGCGAACGAAATCCGGGTTGGCTAACTTCTCATCCCCGTCAAGCTGACCTTCTTTTCGCTGCCCGTAGTCCACGACCCCGAAGGCATTGTCGTTAAAGAGGAGGACCGGGATCGCCACATGGTATCTGGCCGCTGTGGCCAACTCGTGACAGGAAAAGAGAAACCCCCCATCGCCGCACAGCGCAACCACCGGACGCTCGGGTTTCGCGATCTTCGCGCCGATCGCGGCTGGGAGGCCGAAACCGATCGTTCCGCTCCCCATAGGCCAGAGGAAGGTCCTGGGCTCGCGGACTTCGAAGTACCTCCGCGTCCAATAGGTCGCGACCGTCGAATCATTGGCAACGATGGCGTCGCCTGGCAGCGCTGCTCGCAGATCATCGAGCAGCTTCATTTCTTGCGGGAAACCCCTTCGGAGCGCCTCCAGCACCTGCCGCTTGACCCTAGTCACCTCTGATCGCGCAAACCCTTGCGGGCGGAACGGGCGTTTTCTCACCTGCTCCAGCATGGCCGCGAGCGTCGTCTTGGCATCCCCGACCACCTCAACGCCGCTGCGCGCTCTCATAGCCGGATGCGTCTTCGAAAATTGCTGCTCGTCGATATCAATTCTCACCCAGCAGGGAGGCAATCGTAACGACCACTTGCCTGTTGATCGATTGCTGAATCTCGTCCCGATGACCACCGCAAGGTCCGCTTGCTCGAGTAATGGGCGGACGGCAGCCTCTGTCCCGAGGTTTGCCAGAGAGAGCTCGTGGACCTCCGGTATCACTCCCTTCCCTTTGATGCTGGTCAACACAGGGGCGTTCAGCAGTTCGGCCATTTGCGCCACGACCTGGCCTGCCCCAGAAGCGATCGCCCCACCTCCGGCATAAATCAGAGGCCGCTTGGCGGCCACAATGACATCGACCGCTTCGCTCAGCCTTTGGGCATCGGGGACCGGCGGTTGGCCCGCGGCCGGCTGATACGCCAGCCGGACATCGACCTCGCCCTTCAGGATGTCGTCCGGAACCTCCAGGCCGTACGGCCTCGGCCTTCCGCTGGCCATCCCGTTAAAGATCTCCCTGATCGTGGCAGGAATGTCGCGTGCGGAGGTTATATCGTAGCAGGCCTCAGTTACATTCGCGATCAGACCGTGCTGGTTCTTTACCTCGTGGAGATCCCCCCAGCCTTTCTGCAGATGCTTCCGCTCGATCTGGCTGGCGACCAACAAGACGGGGGACGAGCTGGCGTACGCTTCCTGGATTCCGACCATCGTGCATGCCGCGCCGGCACCTGTGGCCGCCATCACCACCCCGACTCCTCCGGTCACCCGCGCGTAGGCATCAGCCATGAAGGCCGCAGATTGCTCATGGCGCACCTCAATGAATCGAATGCCCCGTCCTTTGACGGCGTGGGCAAGCGACGTAATGTGGAGGCCGCGTATGCCAAACGCGACCTCGACCCCTTGTGCCTTCAGGCATTCGGCAATTGCCTCTGCGCCAGTCATCCTGTCACTCCGCGGCGTGCAGCGGTTTGGAACGGTACTAGGAGAGGCTCACGACCTGTTCGAGGGCGGCGTCCAGAATCGCCACGGCCTGGTCCACATCTTCGCGTCCGATGATCAGGGGCGGCATGAATCGGATCGTTTGGGGTGGAAGGGGGTTTATCAAGAGGCCTAGTGCGCGGCAGGCCTTGACCACCTGCAGCGCTATCGGTCCGCTCAACTCCACCGCCAGGAGCAGGCCCCGGCCGCGAACCGCCTTCACGATCGTCCACTTCTCTTGCAGGGCCAGGAGTCGCTCGTTGAAGTAGCTCCCCACGGCCGCGGCGTTGCCGGATAGATCCTTCTCGAGGATGTGTCGGAAGACCGCGGTGGCCACAGCACAGCAGAGGGCATTGCCCCCAAAGGTGGACCCGTGATCCCCCGGTCCGAAGCAGGCGGCCCGGTCCCTGACTAGGATCGAGGCGATGGGGACGCCGCCCCCCAGGCCTTTGCCTAGCGTCATGATGTCTGGTTTGATCCCAGACTGCTCATAGCCCCACAGGGTCCCTGTTCGGCCGCATCCGGTTTGGACTTCATCAAGGATCAGGAGAAGTCCGCGCTCGTCGCAGAGCTGTCGGACATCCTTCAGGTAGCGGTCTCCCGGGACATGGACCCCGCCCTCCCCCTGAATCGGCTCAAGAAGAACGGCGCAGGTCTTGTCGCTCACGGCGGCTCGAAGCGCCTCGGCATCGTCGTACGGAACGTGGCTGAATCCTTCAGGGAGAGGGGTGAAGGGGGCTTGGTGCTCCGGCTTTCCCGTTGCCGCCACCATGGCCAACGTGCGACCGTGGAAGGCGCGAAACGTCGAGATCACCCCATACGCCCCGTTGAGATGTCGCTTGCCGTACTTCCGGGCCAGCTTCACTGCACCCTCGTTGGCCTCGGCCCCGCTGTTACACAAGAAGACCTTGTCGAGACCGCTCACCGAGGCCAGGAGCTCTGCCAACTCAATCTGGGGGATGGTGTAGACGTCGTTGCTCGCCAGGATCAGGCGTTCTGCCTGTTCCTTCAGCGCGTTGAGGATAACCGGGTGGCTATGCCCGAGGCTGCACGCAGCCCAGCCGGCGATGAAGTCGAGATACTCCCTCCCCATCTCGTCCCAGACCTTCGCGCCCGCCCCCCGCACAATGGTGACCCCCAGACGCCGATGGCCGGTGTCCATGAAATACTGTTGTTCGAGCTTGACCCAGTCCCTCATCTTCATGTGATTACACCTCGGCGCTCATCCCCTGCGCCATCTTGATCTCTCGGCCGTGATTGACGGTCCAGGCCACCTTGTGCGTCACCACATCCAGCAGAGGCCAAGAGGCGGGCATCCCGGTCCCGCTCTTTTTCACCCCGCCGAACGGGAGATGCACCTCGGCCCCGATGGTGGGCAGGTTCCAGTAGCCGACCCCGAACTCGCAGGCTTCCTGGAGGAGGCGTGCGGTCCGGTAATCTTCGGTGATGGCCGAAAAGGCCAACCCGTACTCCACGTCGTTATGGATCGCACCCGCCTCTTCCAGGCTCCGGAAGGGGATCAGGGCCACGTGCGGGCCAAAGACCTCTTCATGGAGGACGCGGGCGTCGCGGCGATGGGCCATGCGGTAGATGAAGGGGCTGCAGAAGTATCCGTTTCGATACTCCCCCTCCTCCAGGCGCCCCCCATCGAGCAGGATCTCCGCCCCCTCGTCCTTGGCGAGCTGATTGTAGAAACCGACCTTCTTCACCGCCGCCTCATTGATTACGGGCCCCATGAAGACCTGCTGATCCATCGGATCGCCAATGATGATTCGTTTCGCCATGGCCACGAAGGCCTTCGCAAACTCTTTCATCCGACTCTCATGGATGATGAGGCGCGAAGCAGAGGTGCACCGCTGGCCGGTCGTCTTGAACGCGCTCAGGATCGCCGCCCGGACCGCCAGCTCGAGATCGGCGTCCGCGCAGATGATCATGGCGTTCTTCCCCCCCATCTCGCAGGCGCACATCTTGCGGTAATCTTTGGCACAGGCCTCTTTGATCCTCGCCCCCACCTCGTAGGAGCCTGTAAACAGCACCACCTCGACGTCCGGGTGCACCACCAGGGGCCATCCGACCTCCTCTCCCATCCCCTGGACCAGGTTGAGCACCCCGGGGGGAAGTCCGGCACGCTCGAAGCATTCGACAATCTTTTCCCCCACAAGGGGGGTCTCTTCGGAGGGCTTGAAGACCACCGTATTGCCTTCGAGGAGGGACGGGGTGATGAGCCAGATGGGAATGGCAAAGGGGAAGTTCCAGGGGGTGATGACCGACACCACGCCCTTCGGTTTGCGAAGCATGTAGGCGTCCTTTTCCGCGATCTCCGAGGGGAGGGCCTGCCCATAGGGCATCCGCGCGTGTCCGAACATGTACTGGGCCATGTGGATCCCTTCGACGACATCGGCCCGTGCCTCGTTGATGGCCTTGCCTGCCTCGCGCGCCACCAGCCGGGCCATCTCGTCGGCCCCGGCCTTCACGATATCGACGAACCGCTCAATCGCCTCCCCCCGCTTTATGCGGGACAAGGCGCGCCAGGCGGGGAAGGCCTCCTTGGCCGAGGCGACCGCCTGCTCTGCATCTTCCCGATGGGACAGGGGGACTCGACCCAAGACCTCTCCGGTCTGCGCTGGATTTCGACTCTCATACTCGCTTCCACCTTTGGCACTGACCCATTTTCCGGCGATGTAGTTCTTTCCCTGCACGGCTCTCCCCCCTCCCGACCCCAAAGATCACGGGGTGGTGTGTCCAGCTCTCAAAGAGCAAAGTTTGTGCCTAACCGGCCCCCTCGGCAAGCCTAGCACCATTCCAACTCCTTCTCTCGAATGCCTGCGAAGAAGGAGCAGCACGGTGGTGTCGTGCGCCGGTTTCTCCCGGTCGGCGCGAATAGTTGGAGCGGCACTACCCCTGACCTTCTCTGAAGACCTCAAGAGAGAGGATGCAGAGGACCGCGGCGGCGGCGGCGATATTGCAGAACATCAGGAGGACAGAGAATTGGTGCCACTGCTGAAACTGAAGCCGCAGCGGATCCTCAGGCGGGATGCTCTGGATCGCGGCCCCCATGGCGCGACGTAGACTGAATAGCCTTGTCCCAACGACCTCCCGAGAGATGAGGGTGGAGCCGGTCATCAGGATAAGGAGGATCGTCCTGAGCCCCCACAAGCGCCGTCGCCCGAGCGGCCGAATCGCGATGCTCACCAGCACAAGGAGAGGTCCGAGGATGTAGGCGGCGAGGTACAAAGCGTTCAGGGTGGTGGCGACCAGATCGCCTGCCTGATGGCGACTTTCGAGGATGGCAAAAGCGGCGGGGGCTACCACGAAGCTGAGAAAGACCATCGCCCCAAGCCAGGCTCCTACCCCCGCAGCCAGTAAGATCAGGAGGGTGTGGCGCATATAGATCCCTTCATCGTCCGCTTGGATCCTAGAGGAGAAGGCCCTGGGGCTGGTGCCGAGGCGACAGGTCGAAGTGTGTGAGACCGAGTGGCCCGTCTAACGGGAACAGATTTTGCGGACGAGCCGGTCGAGATCGTCTTCGGAGTAAAACTCCACCTCGATCCGCCCGCGCTGACCGCGCCGAATAATCCGGACCTTTGTGGCCAGGGTCCGGCGCAGCTGCTCTTCCGCCTGGGCCAGTCCCGGGCCCTTTCGCCGCAGCGTCCGATCCTGCGCCGCCGCTCCGCTCTTGAGTCGCTTGACCAACAGCTCCGTCGCCCGCACGGAGAGGCCGCGCCGGATCACCGCCTCTCGTGCTTTGAGTTGAAGATCCCGACCCTCGAGACCGAGCAGAGCCCGGCCGTGCCCTGCAGACATGGCCCCTTCGATCAGATCCTCTCGAAGCGGGTGGGGAAGTTTGAGCAGGCGGAGCGTATTGGCGATAGAGGCCCGATCCTTTCCAACCCGTCCGGCCATCTCCTCCTGGGTCAGTCCAAACTCCTCGATCAGGCGGCGGTAGACCTCGGCCTCCTCGACAGGATTCAGATCCTCCCGCTGGACATTCTCGATCAGGGCCACCTCGAGCGTCTCCGCGTTGGACATCTCCCGCACCACGGCCGGAATCCGCTCGAGGCCCGCGCGCTCCGCCGCACGGAGTCGGCGC
>Ga0209322_10000141_pt1 | contig 37241 bp, 31 predicted proteins | sample Rifsed19ft1_FD_184013 | JGI IMG/M metagenome (GOLD analysis project Ga0209322, IMG submission 184013) | Soil microbial communities from Rifle, Colorado, USA - sediment 19ft 1 (version 2) | ecosystem: Environmental > Terrestrial > Deep subsurface > Rock core/Sediment | place: Rifle, Colorado... | reverse complement strand
CCTGGCGTCACTCTCGGCCGACGAGCTGCTGCAGCTGGGCATCGAGCTGTACAACGCGGGCGAGTACTGGCACGCCCACGAGGCGTGGGAGGCGGTCTGGCTGGACGCGCCGACGGGGCTGCGCGGCTTCTACCAGGGGCTGATCCAGGTGACGGCGGCGTTCGTGCACGTAACGCGGGGCGAATACCCGGGGAGCGTGCGGCTGCTGCGGGCGGGGATCGAGAAGCTGGAAGCGTACGCGCCGGCGTATAAGGGCATCGACCTTGCAGGACTCATCGAGGGGGCGCGACGGGCGCGGGCGAGCCTCGTATCGTTGGGAGAGAAGCGCATCGGGGAGTTCGACAGGGGGTTGATACCGAGGATCACGCGCGCTGTAGCCGAAGGCGAGGCATCGTAGGGGTCGTTGGCGAACGACCCCTACGGCGTTCCGTCGGCCGCGCCGCCTTGCGAGCGCCCGAGGCCGCGACTAGACTAGGGTGGGATGGTGGGCACGAGCCCTTCGACAAGCTCAGGACGGGGCCCTCGGAGGCACGAGCGTGGCCTATAAGATCATCGAGACGTGCATCGGCTGCACGGCCTGCACCAAGCGCTGCCCAACCGAGGCGATAACGGGCACGCGCAACCAGATTCATCAGATCGACCCCGACCTCTGCATCGACTGCGGCGCCTGCGGCGTCGTCTGCCCGCCGGAGGCGATCCTCGACGAGCTGGGCGACGTCTCCCGCACCTTCCCGCGTCGCGAGTGGCCGAAGGCGATCGTCATCGAGGACAACTGCATCGGCTCCGGCTGCGAGCTGTGCATCGCCGTCTGCCCGTTCGACGCGCTGGAGCTGGACGTCAGCGGCGAGAAGGTGGGCGACTTCTTCGGCGTGGCGAGGGTAATCGAGCGGCGCTGCACGGGCTGCCGGCTGTGCGAGCAGTCTTGCGGCTGGGGCGCCATCTTCATCGACCCGCCACGGGAGATGCAGAAGAAGCGCGTCTGGCCGGAGGCGGAGGGCGAGGCCGAGGCGGAGCCGGCGGCCGCCGAGGCCTAGCCGGCGCAGAGACGCGAGGAAGAGCCCCGGAGGGCCTTCTTGTTGGCTGCGCATCCCGCGTCCCCCAACGAGTCGGGGGACTTGTCTGCTACGCCTCTAAATGGGACTTGTCTTGTGAGGGGACACCCCTCACACTCCCCGTCAGGGGGCTGCCCCCCTGTACTCCCGCTCACCCGAAACTGCAGGGCTTGCATGCTACTAGCTTGCCTGGACTTCGAAGAGGGGTGAAGAGATGAGCATCGCGCGTGAGGAGCTGCTCGGCTGCGTCGAGGCGTATCTGGCGGCGCTCGCGGCCAACGAGCCGAGCCGGGCGCCGGTGACGGCCTCGGCCAGGTTCACGGAGAACGGCGAGGCACTCAAGCTCAGCGATGGGCTCTGGGCGACAGTGACCGGCCGGGACACCGGCGGCCACTGCTTCACGGACCCTTCGACCGGCCAAGTGGCGTTCTTCGGCGTGCTCAGCGAGTCGCAGAGCCCGATCATCCTCGGCCTGCGCCTGAGGGTGGAGGGTGGCCGGGCGAGCGAGGTCGAGTCGATGGTGGCGCGGCCGGGCGGGGCCTTGTTCCGGCCCGAGTCGATAACCGGCCCGCGGCCGGCCTTCGAGGAGGTCATGGCGCCGTCGAAGCGCTCGTCGCGGGAGGAGCTGATCGCGATCACGCACTCCTACTTCGACGGCATCGAGCAGCGCGACGGCGGGATCATCCGGGTCGACAAGGACTGCGCGCGGATGGAGAACGGCATGGTGACGGCGAACCGGCCGGCGGACGCGGCGCCGCTGGGCGGCAACGAGCAGATGGCGCGGCTGGGGGCGATGGGCGTGGCGGAGCAGATCAGCGCTGGCATCCACGGCTACATAAGCCGCGTGCGCGACCGTCGCGTGCTGGTGGTGGACGAGGAGCGGGGCATGACCTTCGGCGTGTTCATGTTCGACCATGACGGGGGCGACTTCATCGAGCTGAAGGACGGGACGCGGCGGGAGATGCCGGCCTTCGCCCGCACGCCCAGCACGGCGATGATCTGGGAGGCGTTCAAGGTCCGCGGCGGGCTCATCCGCCACGTGGAGGCCATCGGCCGCATACTGCCGTACGGGGCGAAGCCGGGTTGGCCCACTGGCGTGGGGGCATAGGCTGCCGCGCTACGACGCGCCGGGGGCTACAGGGGGCGGAGCCCCTTGGCGGGGAGTGTGAGGGCCTGTCCTGAGCCTGTCGAAGGAGGTGTCCCCTCACAGAATCTTCCGTTTCTCAGGCGGAGCAGACCGGTAGGGATGCGAAGCCACGGCACGGACTCAAAGAGCAAGCGGCGCATGCGTGAGCCTGTCCTCAAGGTGAAGCTGCTGCGGCCGGGGGCGCGCCTGCCGGCGCGGGCGACGGAGGGCGCCACGGGGCTGGACCTGTTCGCCTGCCTGGAGCCGCCCGGCTTCAGCGACATCGGGCCGGACGTGACGCTGGTGCCCACCGGCATCGCCGTCGAAGCACCGGCGGGCTACGACGTGCAGATACGGCCGCGGTCGGGCCTGGGGCGCCTGGGCGTGAGCGTCCTCCTCGGAACGCTGGACGCCGACTACCGCGGCGAGGTGCTCGTCTCGATGCACACCATCGGGACGCGCGCGCCCTACCGCGTCCAGCACGGCGACCGCGTGGCGCAGATCGTGGTCGCGCGGGCGGAGGCGCTGCCGGTGGTGCTTGTCGAAGAGCTCGCGGCGTCGGAGCGGGACGCTGGCGGTCACGGCTCAACGGGGCGCTGAAGCGAGGCCGGTCGGCCTAGGCAACAGAGACGTTCGGCGCTCCAGCCGCCATCTCACGCTGCCGATATCTCTCGTAGGGGACTCCTGTCCGAGATGGGCACTAGGTAGGCATGTCCAGGCTTCTGCGTCGTCTTGCTCCCGGCCCCAGAGAGGTTCTTCGGCTGCAGCTGACGATGGTCGTCGTGTTCCTCGGGGTGGCGCTCGTGCTGGCGCTGACGGTGATAGGCGTAATCGAAGACAAGGTCGACCAGTCGGAGCGCATTTCACGCACAACCCTCGTCACCTCCCAGGGAGAAGCCTTGGTCGCGCGCATGCTGGGGATTCTCGACGAGGGACGGCACGCCTACCTGCACAGCGACGACTTTCTCTCCCTCGACCCAGCTGCTCAGGAGTTGGTGAGAGATGAGCTACACCGCGACGACGACGGCGCGGCCAACCCGGCGCTGCCCGCCGTGGAAATCGCCCTCCTGCTGCAGGAGGGGGCGAACCTGCAGCGGCTATTCGACGAGATGCTCGCCAAGACGCGGGACGAGCTGGCGGCCGGCGACTCCGACTTCGCGCTAGGCGCTGCCGGCAAGATCTCGAGCGCGACGCTCAGCCTCGAGGCGTACCTTAAGCAGCCCACGCTGGACAACCTCCGCCTCCTGAGGGCCAGGCTCCTGATCTTGCAGGCTACAGGCGGACAGGCGATTCCCGATCTCGCGGCGCAGACGGAAGATCGCTTTGATGAGCTGAACCGTGCCACGGACGTGATGAGCTTCGCGTTGTTCGCCGGGCTGACGGTCCTCGGCGCGAGTGGTTTCTTCGTTCTGCTGGTGATGGGCAGAAGGCTGCAAGAGGCGCTGGCCACGGCGGAGGGCGAGAAGGAGTCGCTGGCGGCGCGGAATAACCAGCTGAGCGCGCTCTACAACGTGTTCAGCGAGGTGACCGACACGCTGAGCATGGACCACGTTGTGGGCGCGACGCTTCGGGAGTCGATGCGTCTGGTGCGGGCGGACGTAGTCGTCCTGCGCCTGCTCGAGGGCGAGGAGCTGGTGGCCGCAGGCAGCCTGACGTCCTCCGGCGACGTGCTGCCGAGTCTGGGAGCCGTTCCCCTGGGTGCGGGGCCGCTTGGGCGGGTGGGACGGCGGGGCACGACGCTGCGCATGAGCGAGAGAGCCTCCGAATGGGCCTTCGACGGCGAGTGGCCGGAGGACATGCAGTCGAGCCTGATCGTGCCACTCATTGTCGGGGCACGGGTCGTCGGAACGCTCTCCTGCTGGTCGCGTCGGAAGGGCGCGTTCGGCGAGGACGACCAGAGGGTGCTGGAGATGATGGCGTCCCAGGTGGCGTCGGCGGTGGTGGCGGCCGAGTCGACGGAGACGAGCGCCAGGTGGGCGCACCGGGACGCGCTGACGGGGCTCTCGAACCGGCTACAGCTGAGCGAGGACATGGCGGGGCCGCTGAAGGAGCTGTCCGAGCACGGCGGGCGAAGGGCGGCGGTGGCGATGGTGGACATCGACCGCTTCAAGCGCGTGAACGACGAGTTCGGCCACCGCGTGGGAGACGAGACGCTTCAGGGGGTGGCGAACGTATTGAGTGGGACGGTGCGAGGCACGGACCGCGTCTATCGCTACGGCGGCGAGGAGTTCCTGATGGTCTTCACGGACGCCGACGAGGCAACGGCCCTGGCGCTGGCAGAGAGGCTGCGCGCGGCCGTCGAGGGGACGCACTGGTCGGGGCACGATATCGAGTCCGTGGGGTCGCTGACCGTGTCCGTCGGCGTGGCGCTCCTGCCGGAGCACGGCGACAACTTAGAGAGGCTCATCGAGCTGGCGGACGAGGCGATGTATCAGGCGAAGGACCTGGGACGTAATCAAGTAGCGCTCTGGACGCCGGCGCGGCCAGCCGAGGCGCGGGTGGCGTAGGGCGAAGCTATCTGCCTGCTAGGCGCTCGCCTGCTCCTCCGGCATTAGGAAGAGGACGTAGTAGGTGATGGCGGCAGCGGCGGCGCCGATGAGCGGGCCGGCGGGCGCAACAGGAGACGACCGTTACGAGCACCTCGCTGAGATCAGGCAAGGTCGAAGCGATCGAGATTCATCACCTTGTCCCACGCAGCCACAAAGTCACGCACGAACGCCTGCTGCGAGTCGTCACATGCGCAGACTTCCGCGATCGCTCGGAGCTGGGAGTTCGAACCGAAGACGAGGTCTACCCTGGTGCCGGTCCACCTGAGCTCGCCCGTGCCACGATCGCGGCCCTCGAAGGTCTCCTCGGCTTCGGAAGTGGGCTGCCACTCGGTGTTCATGTCGAGCAGGTTAACAAAGAAATCATTGGTCAACGTCTCAGGCCGCTTGGTGAAGACGCCGAGTTCGGACTGCCCGACGTTCGCGTTCAGTACGCGCATGCCGCCGACCAGCACCGTCATCTCAGGAGCGGTCAGCGTCAGCATCTGCGCCCGGTCCACGAGCAGCTCCTCAGCCGTTTCGCCGAGTCCGGGTCGAATGTAGTTGCGAAACCCGTCTGCGGTGGGTTCGAGCACGGCAAACGAGTCCACGTCGGTTTGCTCCTGCGACGCATCCGTGCGCCCCGGCGAGAAGGGAACCTGCACGTCGTGCCCGGCGTTCTTCGCAGCCTCCTCGACGCCTGCGCACCCGCCCAGAACCATCAGGTCAGCGAGCGAGACCCTCTTCCCGTTGGTCTGTGAGCTGTTGAACTCCGTTTGGATCTGCTCCAGCGTCTGCAGCACCTTCCCCAGTTCGGCCGGGTTGTTCACTTCCCAATCCTTCTGCGGCACGAGGCGGATGCGCGCCCCGTTCGCGCCACCGCGCTTGTCGGTGCCACGGAACGTTGCCGCCGACGCCCAGGCGGTGGAGACCAGCTGGGGAATGGACAACCCCGATGCGAGGATCTTGCGCTTGAGGTCGGCGATATCCTGCTCGCCGATCAGCTCATGGTCCACCTCGGGGACCGGGTCTTGCCACAGCTGCGGCTCGGCTGGGACCAGCGGGCCGAGGTAGCATGCGCGCGGCCCCATATCGCGGTGCGTCAGCTTAAACCACGCCTTGGCGAACGCGTCCGCGAACTGATCCGGGTTCTCGAAGAAGCGCCTCGAGATCTTCTCGTAGGCTGGGTCGAATCGCAACGAGAGGTCGGTGGTCAGCATGGTTGGCGCGTGACGCTTGAAACGGTCGTGGGCATCCGGAATCGTGCCGGCGCCGGCGCCACCCTTCGTAGTCCACTGATGCGCACCGGCAGGGCTCTTCGTCAGTTCCCATTCGTAGCCGAACAGGTTCCAGAAGAAGTTGTTGCCCCATCTGGTCGGCGTGGAGGTCCAGGTGACTTCCAGGCCGCTGGTGATCGCATCGGCGCCTTTGCCGCTGCCGAAGCTGTTCTTCCAGCCGAGACCCTGCTCCTCCAGGGGCGCAGCCTCTGGTTCAGGACCGAGGTACCGGCTCCCATCGGCAGCACCGTGGGTCTTGCCGAACGTGTGTCCGCCGGCAATGAGCGCAACCGTCTCTTCGTCATTCATCGCCATGCGGCGGAACGTTTCTCGAATGTACTTTGCTGCAGCGAGCGGATCGGGGTTGCCGTTCGGCCCCTCCGGATTAACGTAGATCAGGCCCATATGATCGGCGCCGAAAGGACCCTGGAGTTCCCCGCCGGGGCTGTGGCGCTCGTCGCCAAGCCACGTGTCCTCAGCTCCCCAGTCAATGTCCTCGGGCTCCCAGACGTCCTCGCGCCCGCCGGCGAAGCCGAACGTCTTGAATCCCATCGACTCCAGGGCACAGTTGCCGGCGAAGATCATCAGGTCGGCCCACGAGATCTTCCGGCCGTACTTCTGCTTGATCGGCCAGAGCAGCCGGCGTGCCTTGTCGAGGTTCACGTTATCGGGCCAGCTGTTGAGGGGGGCAAAGCGTTGCGTGCCACGGCCGCCGCCGCCGCGGCCATCGCTGATGCGGTACGTGCCTGCGCTGTGCCAAGCCATCCGAATGATCAACGGACCATAGTGGCCGAAGTCGGCCGGCCACCAGTCCTGTGACGTCGTCAGCACCTGATCGATGTCCTTCTTCAGGGCATCCAGATCAAGTGTCTTGAACTCCTCAGTATAGTTGAAATTCTTGCCCATGGGATCGGACAGGGGAGAGTTCTGGTGGAGAATCTTCAGGTTCAACTGATTCGGCCACCACTGTTGGTTCGACATGGGCATTTCGTTTCTCCTTCTGGCCATTATTCTGAATGCGAGTGACGCAGGTCGAGTCGGGCCTAATTGAGAATGACTCTCGCCTAACTAATTCGTCAAAGGTATCTGGTGAGGGAAATCAGCTTGAACACCTGATGTTCCGCGCCGGCGGCGCGGATCGCCTCGTTCGGCCGCCCCCTGTACTGGGGATTCGTGCGATGGCGCAAGAGACGCGAATGCGGCCCCGCTCAACCGGGGGGTGCTGAAGAGAGCATAGTTCGGCGGGGCGTTGATTTCAAGACAAGAACGGCCCGGGATCAGCGGATCGAGAGGACGCGGGGCCGGCCGGCGAGGTCGCGTTCGACGCTGAGGGTGGCCTGCGGGAAGGCAGCTTGGCCGAGGGTGAGCAGCGCCTCTTCCTGGCCATCGCCGAACTCGAGGCAGAGGCCGCCGCCGGGCCGCAGGTAGGCCGGCGCCTGTGCCAGGAGGCGGCGGATGACGTCGAGGCCGTCGGCGCCGCCGTCCAGCGCCAGACGGGGCTCGTGGTCGCGCACCTCCGGAGCGAGGTCGCGCCAGTCGTCCGTCTTTACATAAGGCAGATTGGCGACGATGAGGTCGGCGGGTGCGTCGAGCGGCGTCAGGAGGTCGCCCTGGCGGCAGGCTACACGGTCTGCGACGCCGTGGCGGCGGGCGTTGGCGACGACCACCGCCAGGGCGGCCGGGGAGGCGTCGAGGGCGTAGACGGTGGCGTCCGGCAGGGCGCGGGCGAGGGCGACGGCGATAGCGCCGCAGCCGGCGCCGACGTCGGCGATGAGTAGGGGCGGAGCATGCTGCGCCCCTACGGCGCGTCTCGTAACCAACTCGATGGCAGCGTCGACGAGGGTCTCGGTCTCGGGGCGGGGGATGAGGGTATCCGGCGTGACCAGGAAGTCGAGGCCGTAGAACTCGCGGTGGCCGGTGATGTAGGCGGAGGGCTCGTGGGCGAGGCGGCGCTGGAGGTAGGCCTCGAAGCGGGCAGCGGCCGCCTCGTCCAGGGGCTGGTCGAGGTGGGCGAAGAGGTGAGCGCGGGAAATCTGGGCGACCTCTCCCCCTTGCCCCCTCTCCGCAAGCAGAGAGGGGGAAGCGGCAGTGCTGAGAGCGTGGCGCAAGAGAAGCTCTGCTTCCAGGTCGGCGTCCTCGATGCCGGCGGCGCGCAGGCGGTGCCGGGCCTGGTCGAGGGCGTGAACGAGCGTCACCGGAGGAGGGCTTGACGATTCACTCATAGCTGCCGATCGGGCCTCTTCCTGGACGGCTAGATTCCTCGCGGATTCATCCTGAGCGAAGCCGAAGGGCTCGCAATGACATTACGGTCCGCCCTCTTGAACCGACGCTTAGACGGCGAGCGATTCTTCCAGGCGCCGGGCCTGCTCGGCGGTGGCGACGGCATCGACGAGGTCGTCGATGCCGCCGCCGAGGAAGCCGGGCAGGTCGTGGCGCGTGTAGCCGACGCGGTGGTCGGTGACGCGGTCCTGGGGGAAGTTGTAGGTGCGAATCTTCTCCGCGCGCTCGCCGCTGCCGACCTGGGCACGGCGCGTATCGCTGATCTGCGCCTCCTGCTCTTCGCGTTTGCGCTGGAGGAGGCGGGCGCGCAGGACGGCCATGGCCTTGACGCGGTTCTTGAGCTGAGAGCGCTCGTCCTGGCACTGGACGGCGATGCCAGTGGGCACGTGGGTGATGCGCACCGCCGTGGCGACCTTGTTGACGTTCTGGCCGCCGGCGCCGCCGGCGTGGTAGATCTCGGTGCGCAGGTCCTTGTCGTCGACGTCGACCTCGACCTCCTCGGCCTCCGGCAGGACGGCGACGGTGGCCGTGCTGGTGTGGATGCGGCCCTGCGCCTCGGTGGCGGGGACGCGCTGGACGCGGTGGGCGCCGCTCTCGTACTTGAGGCGGGAGTAAGCGCCGCGGCCATGCACCTCGAAGACGATCTCCTTGAAGCCGCCCTTCTCGCTCTCGCTCGTGGAGAGGACGTCGACGGGCCAGCGCTTCGCCTCGGCGTAGCGGGCGTACATGCGATAGAGGTCGGCCGCGAAGAGGGACGCCTCCTCGCCGCCGGCGCCGGCGCGGATCTCGACGATGACGTCGCGCTCGTCGTGCGGGTCGGCGGGCAGCAGGGCGAGACGCAGCTCGCGCTCGAGGCGCTCGCGCTCGGGCTCGAGCATCGCGAGCTCGTCGCGGGCGAGGCGGGCGAGCTCGGCGTCGGCGCCGTCGGACGCAAGGGCACGGGCGTCGTCGATCTGCGCTTCGACCTTGCGCAGGGCGCGGTGAAGCTGCACGACCTCCTCCAGGGAGGCGCGCTCTTTGGCGAGGGCCTGCAGCTTCTGGTAGTCGGCGGCGACCTCCGGCCGCGCCATCGCCAGCGTCAGGCTCTCGAACCGCTCTTCGAGGGCTCTAAGCTTTTCCTGCATCGTTACCGATCCTAGAGATAGACCCCCTGGCGAAGGGGGCCCGCATTCATTCTAGCACCCGCTAGCGATCCGCCGCCTTTTTCGGCATCATCGAGCCATGGCAGACGACTCCGAGCCTCTGGAGAGGCAGGCAACCGCGCCTTCGAGCTTCGACCCGCTGCTGCCGCCGCAGATGGCAGAGCGGGCGGAGGCGGTCGGCGTCGCGAAGGCGAACGGGGACATCCTGAACACGCTGGCGCTGGCGGTCCTGGCCGGCGCTTTCATCGCGCTGGGCGCGGAGCTGTTCACCGTGGTGACGACGGCGTCCAGCCTCGGTTACGGCGCGACGCGGCTGCTGGGCGGCGCGGGCTTCAGCCTGGGGCTGTTCCTCGTCGTAGTCGCGGGCGCGGAGCTGTTCACGGGCAACAACCTCATCGTCATGGCCTGGGCAAGCGGGAAGGTGGGCACGGCGCTGCTGCTGCGCAACTGGGGCCTGGTCTACGCGGGCAACTTCCTCGGCGCGCTCGGGACGGTGCTGCTCGTCTATCTGAGCGGCCAGTGGCGCTTCAACGGCGACGCCGTCGGCGCGAACGCGCTGCGCATCGCCAACGCCAAGGTCAACCTGGACTTCGGCGAGGCGGTGGCGCTGGGCGTGCTGTGCAACGGGCTGGTCTGTCTGGCGGTGTGGCTCTGCTACAGCGCCCGCAGCAACACGGACAAGGCGCTGGCGGTGCTGTTCCCGATCAGTGCATTCGTGGCCAGCGGCTTCGAGCACAGCGTGGCGAACATGTACTTCATCCCGCTGGGGCTGGCGCTGAAGGATAAGGAGTCGGTGCTGGCGGCGTCGGAGCTGAGCAGGGGGGAGCTGGCGAACCTGACGGTGGGCGACTTCCTGGTGGGGAACCTGCTGCCGGTAACGCTGGGGAACGTGATCGGCGGGGCGCTGCTGGTGGGGGCGGTGTACTGGTTCGTGTACCTGCGGGCGAGGCCTCGCTAGGCGGCTGCGCATCCTGCGCAGCCCTTGTTAGTAGCTACCTGAGGGGGAGTACCCCTCAGACTCCCCGAGCAGAGGGCTGCCGCCCTCTGCACTCCCGCTAGGCCTTTCGCGAAAGCCGTGCTATCGCTTCGCCCGGCGTGAGGCGCTCCTGCGTTGCCGTCGAGAGGTTTCGCAGCGTAACGGTGCCTGATGCGAGCTCTGCGGCGCCGAGGATGAGGGCGTTGCGGGCATTGACGGCGTCCGCCTGGCGCATCTGGGCTTTGAGGCTGCGACCGGCGGCGCCGACGACGACTGCGAGGCTGGCAGAGCGCGCCTCGCGGGCGAGGAGCAGGGCGCGGCCCTGAGCGGCCGGAACGGCGACGGCGATGAAGGCGTCGGGGCGTCGCTTTTCATCCGGCGGCTGCAGGCCCAGGCGCTTGAGGTTGAGGATGACGCGCTCGATGCCGGCGCCGAAGCCGATGCCGGGCGTCGGGCGGCCGCCGAGCTGCTCGATGAGGCCGTCGTAGCGGCCGCCGCCGCCGATGACGCTCTGCGAGCCCTCGTCCTTCGGCTCGAACTCGAAGGCGGTGCGCGTGTAGTAGTCGAGGCCGCGGACGAGGGTCGGGGTAAGGGCGTAGGCGATGCCGAGGTCGTCCAGCAGGCGGCGCAGGTCGGCGAAGTGCCGGGCGCAGGGCTCGCAGAGGTTGTCGACGATCTGCGGGGCGCCGTCCTTGAAGGGCTGACAGGGCTCGTTCTTGCAGTCGAGCAGGCGCAGCGGGTTGAGGTCGAAGCGGCGGCGGCAGTCGCCACAGAGGCGGTCGAGCTTGTCGGCGTAGTAGGCGCGCAGCTTCTCGACGTAGGCGGGCCTGCAGGCCGGGTCGCCGATGCTGTTGAGGTGGAGGGTGTAGCCGCGCAGGCCGAGGGCGTCGTAGAAGGTGCGCTGGATGTCTATGACCTCGGCGTCGATGGCCGGGCCGGCGTCGCCGATCGCCTCGACGCCGAACTGGTGGTGGAGGCGGTAGCGGCCGGCCTGGGGGCGGTCGTAGCGGAAGTTGGCCTGGACGTAGAACAGGCGCACAGGCTGGGGCCAGGAGGCCATGCCGTGCTCCAGGTAGGCGCGGCAGACGCTGGGCGTGCCCTCGGGCCGCAGGGCGAGCTCGTCGCCACCGCGGTCCTCGAAGAGGTATATCTCCTTGTCGACGACGTCGGTGCCCTGGGCGGCGGGTCGCAGCCAGAGGCCGGCCTGCTCGAAGACCGGCGTCTGGATCTCGCCGTAGCCGTAGGACTCGGCGACGCGGACGGCGGTTTGGCGGACCCAGCGCCAGTAGGGCTGGTCCTCAGGAAGGATGTCGGCGGTGCCGCGAGGGGCGCGGAAGCGCTGTCCCTTCGCTACACTCAGGGCAGGCTCTGAGCCTGCCTGCCCTGAGCCTTGTCGAAGGGTCGAAGGACGCTTCGGTTCGGCCATCGTGAGGTGAGGATAGCGCTTCGGGCGAGGATAAGCGAAGGCGAAGGGTCGACCCCAGCCTGAAGGCTGGGACACGGGAGCTTCAGCATGACGGGAGACGTTACAGAGCCGCATAATGGAAGCGTGATTGAAGAGATACGGCGGCGGCTGGCGGCCTACGCCGCGCGTGAGCTCGAGGGCGACGGCCGGCCGCGCGCCGGCGTGCTTGTGCCGGTCTTCCTCCACCGCGGCGAGCTGCACGTCGTCCTGACGAGGCGCACGGACCATGTGGCGAACCACCGCGGCGAGGTCTCGTTTCCCGGCGGCATGATGGAGACGCGGGACGCCGACATCGTCGCTACGGCGCTGCGGGAGAGCGAGGAGGAGATCGGCCTGCGGCGGGAGCACGTGCGGGTCATCGGCCGGCTGGACGAGCTGGTGACGGTCAGCAACTTCCACGTCAGCGCCTTCGTGGGGGAGATCGACGCCGCCGCGCTGCCGTACGTCTGGCGGCCGCAGGCCTCCGAGGTGGCGCGCGTGCTGGAGGTGCCGCTGAGCCACGCGCTTGACGGCGAGAACCTGGTGGAGCTGCCGCGCCAGCGCGACGGCCGGCTGACGCTGATGGAGGGGCTGCGCTTCGGCGAGGACGTGGTCTGGGGCGCGACCTGGCGCATGCTGCGCAACTTCCTCGAAGTCGCTGTGGGCGGGCTCCCGGATGGCGACCTCGCCCTTCGAGAGCCTCGGGGCGAGCGGCAGAGCTAGCGGCCGCCCCTCCCATACGCTTCGATAAGCTTCATCATTCCTTCGCGTCGCTTTGTGATGGGCGCTTAACACGCGTCTAGTTGACTGAATACGGGGCCGCGGTTAGAATCCGCGAGGTCGTCCATCCAGGGAGGAGAACGGCCCACCGGTATAGCAGGCGACCCGCGCTCACTCCGCCCCGACTCGTCGGGGCCCCTCAAAGTAACCCAGTCTGAACGACAACGCCGGGCCGCCAACTCCAGGAAGGAGGCTGCGATGAGCTTTATCGGCAGCAATCCGCTGCGGCCGGACGCGAAGGGCCGGCACGAGGCCACGGGCCCGGGCGCGCGCTCGGAGGCGATCTTCCTCGGCGAGGCGAGCAAGCTGAAGGACGTCTCGCCGGCGGAGGAGACGCCGACGCTCTCCGGCGACGTGCGGCCCTTCGGTCAGACCGGCCCGACGCCGCCCGAGAAGTGCACGAACGTCGTCGCCGCCGGCGCGAAGTGGAAGGGCACGCTGACGGTGGAAGACAGCGTGCGCGTCGAAGGCACGTTCTCAGGCGAGATCCAGACGAAGGGGACGGTGCACGTGGCGGACGGGGCGCAGGTGGACGCGAAGGTCCGCGCCGCCTTCGTCGTGGTTTCGGGAAGCTTCCAGGGCGAGATCCGCTGCGACCAGAAGGTTGAGCTGCTGCCGCGCAGCCGCGTCAACGCCGAGGTGTTCACGAAGGTTCTCAGCGTGCACGAGGGCGCGAAGCTGGACGGCCGCGTTCAGATGACGGGCAGCCTGGAGGGCGAGGGGCGCACCGGTCGCGCGAGCCGCGCGGCTGCGGACGAAGAGCTGACGGCCGCGGCCGCGACGAAGCGCAACGGCGAGGAGTAAGGGAGCCTCCTGCAGCCGGCGCCTTCTGCCTCCGGAGACATAACAGGAGTACAGGGGGCAGAGCCCCCTGTCGGGGAGCGTGAGAGCCTGTCCTGAGCCTGTCGAAGGAGGTGTCCCCTCACCAGCCCTTGACTTCCCGGGCGGAGCAGACCGACAGGGATGCGCAGCCTTACCGCGGAGCGCTGCCAGCCGGCCGGGCGCCGGCAGGCGGGCGGCCGCCGCCGAAGCCCATCTGCGGCGGCGTCAGGCCCATGATGTCGTCGATCTCCTTCATCTCCTCCGCCGTCAGCCGCCAGTCGGCGGAGCGGGCGTTCTCCTCGACCTGCTCGGGCCGCGTGGCGCCGGCGATGACGCTGGCGACGACGGGCTGGCTGGCGAGCCAGCTCATCGCCAGCTCCAGCATCGTGTGGCCGCGCGCCTTCGCGAAGTCCTCGAGCTTGAGAAGGACATCGAAGTTGTGCTCACTGAGGATGTTGCCCGTGAAGCGGGCGAAGGCGGCATTGGCGAGGCGGGTGCCCTCCGGCGCCGGCTGGCCGGGGCGATACTTGCCCGTGAGGAAACCGGAGGCGAGGGGGAAGTAGGGCAGCAGGCCGAGGCCGTACTTCTCGCAGGCGGGGATGAGCTCAGGCTGGGGGCCGCGCTCGAGGAGGTTGTACTGGTTCTGGGCGCTGACGAAGGGCGTCAGGTGCTCCGTCCTCGCCGTCCATGCCGCCTCGACGACCTGCCAGCCGCTGACGTTGCTGCAGCCGACGTAGCGCACCTTGCCCGAGCGCACCATGTCGTCCAGGGCGCGCAGGGTCTCCTCGATGGGCGTGCGGGCGTCCCAGCGGTGCATCTGGTAGACGTCGATGTAGTCGGTGTCGAGGCGGCGGAGGCAGGCGTCCAGGGCGTCCATGAGGTACTTGCGGGAGGCGCCGGACCAGTAGGGGCCTTCGCCCATGGGCAGGAAGGACTTCGTGGCGATGACGACGTTGCGGCGGTGGGGCTTGAGGGCGGCGCCGAGGTACTCCTCCGACCGGCCCTGGCTGTAGGCGTCGGCCGTGTCGAAGAAGGTGATGCCGGCGTCGATGCACTTGTTGACGACGGCGCCGGTGCCTTCGGCGTCGACGCGACCGCCGAAGTTGTTGCAGCCGAGGCCGACGGCCGAAACCTGGAGGCCTGACTTACCGAGGTTCCTGTACTCCACGATGGTGCCTTTCTACTACACGCTCTGCTGTCATTCTGAGCGAAGCGAAGAATCTGGTTCCACGGATGCGAGATGATCCGTGGTTTGAGGAGACGGGTTGGTCTTGCCGCGAGAGATTATAGCGCGCGCCTGCCCACAGGCCGGCGAGAGAGTTTCAGGCGATTTCGCGGGCGGAGGGGGAGGTGTCGCTCTCGCGGGCGACGGCGTAGACGCCGTGGACGCCCTCGATCTTGGCGAAGAGGCGCGAGAGCTGCTCGACGCCGGTGGTCTCGAGCGTGATCGAGACGGTGACGGTGCGGTCGGGGTGCTCCCGCGTCCGGACGCCGGCCATGTTCACCTTTTCGTCGGCGATGATCGTGCTCAGGTCGCGCAGGAGGCCGACGCGGTCGGTGGCCTCGACCTTGATGGCGACGGGGAAGAGCTGGCCGCGGGCGCCCCACTCGACGTCGACGAGGCGCTCGGTCTCGCTGCTGTTCGTGACGTTGTGGCAGTCGGCGCGGTGGACGGTGACGCCGCGGGCGCGCGTGACGTAGCCGGTGATTGCGTCGCCGGGGACGGGGCTGCAGCAGCGGGCGAGCTGGGTGAGGACGTCGCCGGTGCCGAGGACGCGGATCGAGTAGGCCGGAGCCGGCTGGCGGACGGCTGGCGCCGGCGCCTCGGCCGGCTCGGGCTGGCGCACCAGGGGCGCGATCCGGCCCGCGACCTGGGTGAGGCTGACGCCGCCGAAGCCGACGGCGGCGTAGAAGTCCTCCGCGGACTCGTGCTTGAACCACTTGAGCAGGTCGGGAAGGAAGTCGCCCAGGCTGACGCCGAGGCGGCGCAGCTCGCGCTCCAGTAGCTCGCGGCCGCGGACGATGTTCTCGTCGCGCTCCTGGCGCTTGAACCACTGGCGGATTTTGGCCAGGGCGTGGCCGGTCTTGACGTAGCCCAGGTTGGCGTTGAGCCAGTCGCGCGAGGGCCCGCGCGAGGCGCGGCTGGTGAGGATCTCGACGACGTCGCCGTTCTGCAGCTTGCAGGTGAGGGGCACGAGGCGGCCGTTGACGCGCGCGCCGACGCAGTGGAAGCCGATGTCGGTGTGGATGCGGAAGGCGAAGTCGATGGGCGTGGCGCCGGCCGGGAGGTCTTTGACCTCGCCCTTGGGTGAAAAGACGAAGACTTGGTCGCGGAAGATGTCCGTCTTGACGTACTCGACGAACTCCTCCGCCTCGGCGGTCTCGCGCTGCCACTCCAGGAGCTGGCGCAGCCAGGTGATGCGCTCCTCGAAGGCGCGGTCCTGGCGGCTGCCCTCCTTGTAGCGCCAGTGGGCGGCGACGCCGTACTCGGCCGTGCGGTGCATGTCATAGGTGCGGATCTGCACCTCCAGGGGCCGGGCGCCGGGGCCCATGACGGTGGTGTGCAGCGACTGGTAGACGCCCTCGCGCGGGTTGGCGATGTAGTCGTCGAAGAGGCCGGGCAGGGGTCGCCACAGCCCGTGGACGACGCCGAGGGCGTGGTAGCAGTCGGCGACCGTGTCGACGAGGACGCGGATGGCGAGGAGGTCGTAGATGTCGTTGAACGACTTCGCCATCTCGGCGTACTTCTGCATCTTCTGGTGGATGCTGAAGACGGTCTTGGCGCGGCCGGAGAGCTCCGCGGTGATGCCCTGGCGCGTGAGCTCGTAGCGGAGGAGCTTCTCGACCTGGGCGACGTAGCGCTCGCGGCCCTCGCGGCTGGCGGCGAGGAGCTCGCTGATGCGCGTGTAGGCCTCCGGCTCCACGTAGCAGAAGGCGAGGTCCTCGAGCTCGTGGGCGATCTGGCCGAGGCCGAGGCGCTGGGCGAGGGGGGCGTAGATCTCCATCGTCTCGCGGGCGATGCGCAGCTGCCGCGCCGGCTCCAGGGCGTCCAGGGTGCGCATGTTGTGCAGGCGGTCGGCGAGCTTGATGATGACGACACGGATGTCCTCCGCCATGGCGAGGAACATCTTGCGCAGGTTGCCCGCCTGAACATCCTCGTCCCAGACCGGGTCCTCGGGGCGCAGGAGGCTGAGGCGGCTGAGCTTAGTGACGCCTTCGACGAGGTGGGCAACGTCGTCGCCAAAGCGGCGGACGATCTCCTGGTTGGGGACGCCGCAGTCCTCGACGACGTCGTGCAGCAGGGCGGCGGCGATGGCGGCGCCGTCCAGGTTGAGGCCGGCGATGGTCATGGCGGCGTCCACGGGGTGAACGATGTAGGGGTCGCCCGACTTGCGCAACTGGCCGTCGTGACACTCCGCGGCGAAACCGTAGGCGTCCTCGATGAGGTGGGCGCGCTCCGGGGAGACGTTATCGCCGGCGCGGGCGACGAGCTCCGCGGCCGTCGGTACGGCGGTCTTGGTCATGCTATCGAGTTCACTTTAGCACAGCAGGCCAGGGCGCTGGTTCGAAGACGAGGCATCTGCGCGGCTTCTCGAAGGGCATGGTACGGCGGTTTACGTAAACGGGGCGCGCGGTTATAGTGGCGACGGTACGGATACCCCGCGGCTTCGAGGCAGGGAGCGTCTCGGTGTACCACGTGATCCTGATACTCCTGATCGCCGCGCTCTTGGCCCTCATGTGGCAGCTCGTCCACTACTCGCCGCGCATCCTCTCCATGATGCTGCCGCGCGGCTTCACCATCGCCATGGGGACGTTCCTGCTGATCCTGGGCATCTTCGCGGCGTTCCTGGCGGCCTCCGTGCTGGACAGCCCGGGGCGGATGCTGCGCAGTCTCGTCTTCGGCTACATGGGCCTCTGGTGGATCCTGGCGACTTCGGCCGGCATGCGCGGCAGCCACGACGACGAGGCGATGCTGCGGCGCCTCTTCCTCATGATGGGCCTCCTGGCGGGCGGCCTGACGGGCCTGCTCTACGTCGACGACCCGCGCGGCGTGGCGACGGTAAACCTGGCGCTGGTCACCTTCGGCTTCTGGGTGACCGCGAACTACCTGCGGTTCTTAGATCGAGGGCGCTGACTGAGGACGCCGGCAGCGCGTCATTCTGCGTAGCGTTCGTCCTGACTCGCCGAAGGACGATCCGCTCGACGAGGAAGCGCGGTTCGAGCGCGTGGCTGGGACCAGCCGTCTAGAGTGACCCAACCGGGACGCGCGTTCCTTGACAACGCGTCGAGACGCGTGGTACATGCTACTCGGCTCCGGGCGAAGTGACCGCCTTCTCGATGACGGCCATGATGACCGGGAAAGGGGCTAAGCAGCTGGCCTCAGAGACGAAACCCCTGACGGCAGAGATCCCGGATTCGCTCTCCGTAGACGCTGTTTCCATCGACGCTTACGACGACCCAGAGAGCCGGGACGTCTTCAGCAAGGCGCGCTCGTTCACGCTTGTAAAGCAGGCGAAGGCCTTCGGCCTTTATCCGTTTTACAAGGCCCTGGAGATGAACGAGGGGCCGGAAGCGATCATCGACGGCAAGCGCGTGATCATGCTCGGCTCGAACAACTACCTCGGGCTGACGCGTCACCCGCGGGTCGTGAAGGCGGCGAGGGACGCGGTCGAGACGTACGGGACGTCGATGACGGGGTCGCGCCTGCTGAACGGGACGACGAAGCTGCACGAGCGCCTGGAGGAGATACTGGCCGGCTTCTTCGGCTACGAGGCGTGCCTGACCTTCACGACCGGCTACCAGGCGAACGTGGGGGCGATCTCGGCGCTGGTGAACCGCCGCGCCGCCGTCGTAATCGACAAGGGCGACCACGCCAGCATCTACGACGGCTGCAAGATGTCGGACGGGGAGCTGTTCCGCTTCCGGCACAACGACGTCGAGCACCTGGAGGAGATACTGGCGGAGGTGACGCGGACGAAGCCGGTGCTGGTGGTCATCGACGGCGTGTTCAGCATGGGCGGCGACATCGCGCCTCTGCCGGGCATCGTCAAGGCGTGTCAGCGCTACGGCGCGCGCCTGCTGGTGGACGACGCGCACGCCGTCGGCGTGCTGGGCGTCGGCGGGCGCGGCACGGGCAGCCACTTCGGCCTCGAGAAGGAAGTGGACCTGCTCTTTGGCACCTTCTCGAAGTCGCTGGCGTCCATCGGCGGGTTCGTCTGCGGGCCGGAAGAGGTCATCGAGTGGATCAGGCACTTCGCGCGGCCGGGGCTGTTCACGGCGAGCATGGCCCCTTCGGCTGTCATGGCGGCGACGACGGCGCTCGAGGTGCTGATGGACGAGCCTGAGCTGGTCGACAAGGTGAACGCGAACGCGAAGCTGCTGCGCGACGGCCTGCGCGGCGCCGGCTTCGATATCGGCAACACGCAGACGCCCATCGTGCCCATCGTCATCGGCGACGAGGTGAAGATGGTGAGCTTCTGGAAGCAGCTGCTCGCCGGCGGCGTCTACACCAACGCCTCGATCTTCCCGGCCGTGCCGAAGGGCGCCGGCATCCTGCGCACCAGCTGCATGGCCACGCACTCGCCGGAGCAGATAAATCGGGCCGTTGAGCTGATGGGGGAGCTGGGGCGCCGCCACGGCATCGTGTCCTGAATCCGCTCGTCCGCCAAACCGAGCGACATCGTGACCGCGTGAGCGTCGAAATCGTCCCTGTGCGGACGAAGGCGGAGCGAGAGGCGTTCCTGCGGCTGCCCTGGCGCATCTACAGGGACGACCCGCGTTGGGTGCCGAACCTCCTCCTCCTTCAGCGAGACGTGATCTCGGAGAAGAAGAACCCGTTCTTCGACCACGGCGAGGCGCAGCTCTTCCTAGCGCGGCGAGACGGCGAGGTTCTGAGCCGCGTCAGCGCCCAGGTCGACCGCCGCCACAACGAGCAGCACGGCGAGCGGACGGGCTTCTTCGGCCTCTTCGAGTCGGTAGACGACGCGGCGGTCGCGCGAGCCCTGCTGGGCGCGGCGGAAGACTGGCTGCGCCAGCGGGGCATGGACTGCATCCGCGGGCCGTTCAGCCTCAGCATCGACGAGGAGGTCGGGCTCATGGTCGAGGGCTTCGACCAGCCGCCGATGATCGCCACGACCTACGCGCCGCCGTACTACCAGGGGCTGGTGGAGGGCGCCGGCTACGCCAAGGCGATCGACCTGCTGGCCTTTCGCTGGCAGATGGAGGAGCCGCCGGCGCGGATGTTGCCGGCCATCGAGCGGACGCGGGCAGTGCCGGGGCTGCGCGTCCGGCCGATCAACATGCGGCGGCTGCGGCAGGAGGTTGACCTGCTCCTCGACATCTACAACGAGGCCTGGCAGGACAACTGGGGCTACGTCCGCGTCTCGCAGCGGGCGGCGCGCAAGCTGGCGTCCGACCTGCGGCTCATCGCCGACCCGCGCATGGTCCTCATCGCCGAGGTGAACGGCGAGCCGGCGGGGATGGTGGCCGGCCTGCCCAACCTCTACGAGGCGATCCGCGACTTTCGCGGCTTCATCGACCCGTGGAAGGCGCTGAAGCTCCTGTGGCGGCTGAAGGTGCGCGGCACGGAGACGGGGCGCGTCTTCATCTTCGGCGTGAAGCCGAAGTTCGGCACGCGGGAGCTGCACGGCCTTCCCTACCTCCTGCTCTACGAGCTGTACCGGGCCGCCCTGACGCGCCGCTACAAGTGGTGCGAGGAGTCGTGGGTGCTGGAGAGCAACGCGCGCATGATAGCGATCTTGCCCCACTGGAACGCCTACGCTTACAAGCGCTACCGTATCTTCGAGAAGGCCCTTCGACAGGGCTCAGGGCAGGCCCTCTAGCGATGCGCGTACTCGTAACCGGGGCGAACGGCTTCATCGGCTCGCACGTGGCGGAGCGGCTGGCTGCGCAGGGGCACGACCTTCGCCTGCTGCTGCGCCGCACGAGCAAGACGGAGTTCCTCGACGGGCTCAGCTGCTACGAGCGGGTCGACGGCGACCTGCGCGACGAGGCGTCGCTGGCGCGCGCCGCGGCGGGCGTCGACGCCGTCGTCCATCTCGGCGGGCTGACCCTGACGGCGGCGCTGACCGAGGCCGAGTACGTCGCCGTGAACGCCGCGGGCACGGCGGCGATAGCGAAGGCTACGCTGGCCGCTGGCGCGCGGCGCTTCGTCTACGTGTCCAGCCTGCAGGCGGCCGGCCCGAGCCCGGACGGCCGGCCGGTGCCGCCGCACGAATCGGCGCCGATCAGCGCCTACGGCCGCTCCAAGGCGGCGGGAGAGAAGGCCGTCCTCGCCCTGCAGGAAGAGATGAGCGTCGCCGTCGTGCGGCCGCCGGCCGTCTACGGCCCCCGCGACCGCGCCTTCCTGCCCCTCTACCGCATCGCGAAGCTGGGGGTTTTCCCCCTGCTCGGCGACGGCCGCAACCGCGCGTCGCTCGTGCACGTCTACGACGCGGCGGCGGCCATCGCGGGCGTGGTCGCCGCGGAGGGGCCGTCGGGCGGCGTCTACACGATCTGCGACGGCGAGCCGTACACCTGGCGCCAGATCGTCGACGCGTACGCGGCGGCAACGGGCAGGCGGCCGCGCCTGATCCCGACGCCGCCCTTCCTTTACGTGGCGGCCGGCTGGCTCGGCGGGCTGGCGTCGAAGCTGATCCGGCGGCCGCTGCCGCTGAGCCCGGACCAGATCGACCAGATGCGCCAGCGCTACTGGGTCTGCGACAACGAGGCGATCGAGCGGGACCTGGGCTGGCGGCCGACGCTCTCCATCGCGGAGGGGATGGCGCAAACGCTGGCGTGGTACCGGGAGCACGGCTGGCTGTAATGCTGCGCATCCCTTCGGCAAGCTCAGGGCAGGCTCTGCGCCCCGACAGAAGTCGGGGCTTGTCTGCTCCGCCAGATATAGAAGAGGTTGTGAGGGGACACCTCCTTCGACAGGCTCAGGACAGGCTCTCACACTCCCCGTCAGGCTGCGTCCTGAGCCTGCCGAAGGAGGGCTCCGCCCCCTGTACCCCTGCATAACCGGCGTTCGACTAACGCCGGGCGCGGGTACAATGGCCCGAGGAGGAGATAGCATGGCAGGCCAGACCTACAAGATCATCGAGCTCGTCGGGACGTCCGACGTGGGCCTCAAGGAGGCGATCGACTCGGCTGTGGCGCGGGCGGCGGCGACGCTGAAGGGCCTCGACTGGTTCGAGGTGCAGCAGGTGCGCGGTCGCATCGAGGACGGCCGCGTCGCCTGGTACCAGGTGGACCTGAAGATCGGCTTCCGCGTGATGTCGGGGGATGAGCTGGGGACTGAGTAGCACCGAAAGGAGCTGACATGTCGATTCTCGCTGTTGGCTCGGTCGCCTTCGACACCATCCGGACGCCGTTCGGCGAGGCGAAGGACATAGTCGGCGGCTCGCTGACCTACTTCGCACTGGCGGCGTCGCAGTTCACGGACGTGAACCTCGTCGCGGTGGTGGGCGAGGACTTCAGCGAGAAGCACATGGCGGTCTTCGCCAACAAGCGCATCGATCTGCAGGGGCTGCAGCGGGCGCCGGGCAAGACGTTCCGCTGGGGCGGCGAGTACAGCTACAACCTCAACGACCGCGAGACGCTGTTCACGGAGCTCAACGTCTTCGAGAGCTTCCAGCCGAAGCTGCCGCCCTCCTATCGCCAGGCGGACATCGTCTTCCTGGGCAACATGCACCCAAGCCTGCAGCTGAGTGTGTTGGAGCAGGTGGAGTCGAAGCGCCTGGTGGGCATGGACTCGATGAACCTCTGGATCGAGACGACGCCCAGCGAGCTGCGCGAGGTGCTGAGACACGTCGACATCCTGAAGATCGACGACTCGGAGGCACGGCAGCTGGCGGACGAGTACAACCTGCGCAAGGCGGCGGCGAAGATCCACGCCATGGGCCCGAAAACGCTCGTGGCGACGCGCGGCTCCCATGGGTCGATGCTCATCGCCGACGACGAGCTGTTCGTGGCGCCGGCCTACCCGCTGGAGGACGAGCAGGACCCCACCGGTGCCGGCGATAGCTTCGCGGGCGGCTTCTTCGGCTACCTGGCGCAGCAAGCGAGCCTGGACAACGGCGTGCTCCGCCAGGCGATGATCTTCGGCAACGCCATGGGGTCGCTGTGCGTGGAGGACTTCGGCACGAAACGCCTGCAGAGGCTCACGCACGACGAGATCCTCGACCGCTATCGCAGCCTGAAGCGCCTGACGCACTTCGAGGACCTGTAGGAGGTCGAGACGCTGTCAAGCGCATCTCCCGCGGAGGCGCGGCGGCTGCGCATCCCTCGCGGTCTGCTCCGCCTGCTGATGAGAAGAAGTGTGGGGGGACACCCCCCACACCCCCCAGCAGAGGCGCTGCGCTCCTTCGTCAGGCTCAGGACAGGCTCTCTGCGCTCCCGCTTCCACCCACCGGCGTTTCGCGGAAAGACAGAAGCGTGAAGGAGCCGCTTCCCGCGCACGTGCGGGCGCTGCTGCGCAAGGGCGCCTACACGCGCCCGGTGCGGCGCATCGAGCTCATCCAGACGCACATCTCCTACGTCTTCCTGGTCGACGACGAGGTCTACAAGCTGAAGAAGGCCGTGGACTTCGGCTTCGTCGACTTCAGCACGCTGGCGAAGCGCAAGGCCGCCTGCGAGGCGGAGGTGCGCCTGAACCGGCGCGGCTGCCCCGGCGGCGTCTACCTCGGCGTGGAGCCGCTGACGCGTCGCGACGGCCGCTACTACGCCGGCCCTTCGACCGGGCTCAGGGCAGGCGGCGAGGGCGAGGCCGTCGACTACCTGGTGCACATGAAGCGCCTGCCGCGCGAGGGGATGATGGACCGCCTGCTGGCGCGGGGCGAGGTCGATTTCGAGATGATCGGCCGCGTTGCGGCGCGGCTGGCAGAGCTGCACCGCGAGGCGGAGCGCGGGCCGGAGATCTCGCGCATCGGCGGCTACGAGACGCAGGCCAAGAACTGGCGCGACAGCCTCGCCCTGGTGAGGCCATTCGTCGGGCGGACGCTGGGCGAGCGCCGCTTCGCCCGCATCGAGGCGTTCGCGGCGTCCTTCCTGCGGGACGAGGAGCCGCTGCTGCGCCGTCGCGTGGCCGAGGGCCGGGTGCGCGACTGCCACGGCGACCTGCGCAGCGACGCCGTCTGCTTCGACCCGTCGCTGCCGGGCGGCATCTGCATCTACGACTGCATCGAGTTCAACGACGCCTTTCGCTACGGCGACACGGGGCTGGACGCCGCCTTCCTGGCCATGGACCTCGACTATCGCGGCCGGCCGGACCTCTCCGACCTCTTCGTCGGGCTGTACGCGGCGGCCGTCGGCGACAAGGAGCTGCCGTTGCTCCTCGACCTCTTCAAGTGCTATCGGGCCCTGGTGCGCGGCAAGGTCGAGAGCCTGCTGCTGGAGGACCGGGATGTAGGCGCGCGCCAGAAGGCGGAGGCGCGGCGGCGGGCGCGGCGCTACTTCCGGCTGGCGGAGTCGTACACACGCCGGAAGCGGCGCAGGGTGCTCGTGCTGGTCACGGGCCCGAGCGGCAGCGGCAAGAGCGTGCTCGCCGGCGTGCTGGCGGCGCGCCTGCGCGCCGTGCTGCTCTCGACGGACATGGTGCGGCGCGAGCTGTTCGCGGAGCGCGGCCGCGGCGCGCAGGTCGATGCGGGCATCTACACGCCGGAGGCGCGCCAGCGCGTGTACGGGGAGCTGGAGCGCGAGGCGGGGGCGTTTCTCGCCGCCGGGCGGCCGGTAGTGGCGGACGGGACGTACATCGAGCGGCGGCAGCGGGAGCCGATGGAGCGGCTGGCGCGGGCGCATCGGGCGCGGCTGCTGGTGGTCGAGTGCTGGGCGCCGGACGAGGTCGTGCGCGACCGCCAGGCGCGGCGCGAAGAGGAGGCGTGGGCTACCTCGGAGGGGCGCTGGGAGGTGTACCTGGCGCAGAAGGCGCGGGCAGAGCCGGCGACGGAGGTACTTGAGTCGCAGCGCCTGGCCATCGACACGACGCGGCCGTTCAGCGAGCAGATCGAGGCCGTGGAGGAGAGGCTGCAGGAGAGGCGGAGGGCCGATCCACCCTCACCCTAGCCCTCTCCCTGCGGGGGAGAGGGGATTACGTTGTCTCAGCCCCGTAAGCCTGATCTAGCAGCTCGACGACGTGGACGACAGGCTGGGAGGCGCCGCGCAGCTTGACACCGAGCTGCAGCTGCAGCATGCAGCCCGGGTTCGCCGTCGCGATGACGTCGCAGCCGGTGGCAAAGACATCGTCCATCTTGTCGTCCAGGAGGCGGCGCGACATCTCGGGCTGGGCCAGGTTGTAGACGCCGGCGGAGCCGCAGCAGCGGTCGGGCTCGCCCATCTCGACGAGGTCGAGGCCGGGGATGGCGCGCAGGAGCTGTCGCGGCGGCTCGCGGATGCGCTGGGCGTGGACGAGGTGACAGGAGTCCTGGTAGGTGACTCTCGCTTCGACGCGGCCGGCAGGCGCCTCGAAACCGATCTCGGCGAGCAGCTCGGTCACGTCTTTTACCATCGCGGCGAATCGAGAGGCCTTGTCAGCGTACGCGGGGTCGGCGGCGAGGAGGTCGGCGTACTCCTTCATAGCGCTGCCGCAGCCGGCCGAGTTGGTGACGACGTAGCGTTGCCCTGAGCCTGTCGAAGGGTCGGCGCCGGACTCAAGGAAGGCGTCGATGTTGCGGCGAGCGAGGTGGCGGGCGGCGTCGGGGTCGCCGTTGTGGACGTGGAGGGCGCCGCAGCAGCCCTGGCCGGCGGGGACGAGGACGCGCAGGCCGTTGCGGGCGAGGACGCGGATGGTGGCCTCGTGCGTCTGCGGATGGGTGAGGGGCATGACGCAGCCGACGAGCAGGGCGGCGGTCGCGCGCGCCGTGGCGGTGGGCTCGATGGGGCTCCGGGGCGACTCGAAGAAACGGCGCGGCAGGGGCGGCAGCGTCGCCTCGAGGCGGCGCAGGCGGCCGGGCAGGAAGCGGCGGGCGATGGGCGCGAGGGGCGAGCGTTGGTAGAGGCGCAGGAAGGCGAACACGAGCCGCAGGCGGCGAGGCGAGGCGAAGAGTAGACGCAGCGCCAGCGAGCGCAGGCGCCAGGCGAAGGGACGCCGTGGTCCCGACTGCACGAGAGCGCGGGCGCCCTCGATGATGCGGCCGTAGGGCACCCCGGACGGGCAGGCGGTCTCGCAGGCGCGGCAGGCGAGGCAGAGGTCGAAGTGGGCGAGGACGTTGGGCGTCGCGCCGATCTCGCCCTCGCTAAGGGCGCGGGCTAGCCGGATACGGCCGCGCGGCGACTCGGTCTCGAGGCCGGTGACGACGTAGGTGGGGCAGGCCTGGAGGCAGAAGCCGCAGTGGACGCAGCGGGCGAGGTCTTCGTCGCGGGGGCCAAGGGCGAAGGCGTGCTCGTGGGTGGCGGTCATTCGGGCAAACGGGCAAGAGGGCAAACGGGCAAAGTGATCACGCTGTCATGGTGTCATTGCGAGCAAAGCGAAGCAATCTTTGACGCAGCGTCCGAGATTGCCGCGCCGTCGCCTGCGGCCCTTCGGCAGGCTTAGGGCAGGCTCTTGGCTCGCAATTACAACTAAAGGCCGCCGAGGTAGCGGCCGGGGTTGAGGACGCGGCGGGGGTCCAGCTCTTCCTTGAGGCGGAGCATGAGGGAGAAGTCGGCGCGGGGGGCGCCCCAGACGTCGACGTGGCGCTTGAGGTCGGCGGCGGCGCGTTCGAGGACGAGGGCGCCCCCGGCAGCGACGCAGCGGCGGCGGAGGTCGATGAGAGCCTCTGGCGTCACGGCTCCGGCGTCTGCCCAGGCGCCGTAGACGACGCCGACGCTAGGGTAGGCGAGGACGTTGGCTCTGAGGGACGCGAGGGCCTCGCAGACCGAGGCGGTGGCGGTTGTGAGGACGGAGGCGCGGACGAGCAGCGACGCGTCGAGGGAGCGGCCGAGCGTGCGCCAGGCGCTCTCGGCGACGGCGGCGGGCGCGATCGCCGCGAGCTCGCGCTGGGAGCGCTCGACGGCGGCCTCGCCGCCGGCGAAGCCGACGATTAGGCGCCAGTCCGGACTTGACGCGTCCTTGGCTAGCGCCGTTCCGAGGCCCGCGAGACGCAGTGTGCGGAGGCGGGCGTCAATTGACATAATGTTGGACAGCGGGCCCCGAAGGACGACAGAGGCGTTGCTCTGGGGCAGGGGAGCGACCTTGAAGCTGGCCTGGACGATGACGCCCAGCGTGCCCAAAGCGCCGATGTGGAGCTTCGCCATGTCGTAGCCGGCGACGTTCTTGACGACGCGGCCGCCGGACTTGACGAGGGAGCCGTCTGCCAATACGACGGTCATGCCGATGACGAGGTCGCGGGCCGTGCCGTGGGCGTGGCGGGCGGGGCCGCTGGCGTTCGTCGCCAGGAGGCCGCCGACCGTGACGTGAGGAAGATCGAGGGGCAGCCACTGGCCGTGCTCGCCGAGGCGGCGCTGCAGCTCGTCGAGGCGTATACCGGCTTCGACGGTTACGGTTAGGTCGGCCGGCTCGTACTCGACGACGCGGTCGAGGCGGCGCAGGTCGAGGGCGAGGTCGTAGCGCTCGGGCGGCATGCCGAGGGCCATCTGCGTGCCGGCGCCGAAGGGCACGACGGCGGCGCCTGATTCCTGGGCGATCGCGAGGACGGTGGCCACATCTTCGGGGGCTGAAGGCGAGACTACGAAGGCGGGCCGCAGGCCGTCGACGGCGTAGCGGGCGTCGGGGTCGAAGGAGAGGGCGTCGGCGGGCAGGCGGGAGCGCAACGCCTCGGCGAGGGCGACGAGGTCGGTCATGGCGCGACGCGCTGCTGCGGCTTCGGGCTGCGCATCCAGCGGCCCTGCGCCGGGCGCCGGGCCTTGTCTGCTCCGCCCGCAAGAAGGCGGTTCCTGAGGGGACTACCCCTCAGACTCCCCGAGCAGGGGCGCTGCGCCCTCTGCACTCCCGCTTGGGCTCTAGGCGGCATCAGACGTAGGCGTCCGGCCCCAGGGCCTGGATGAGCTTCGAGCGGACCTCGCCGCAGCCCTTGGTCGTCGGGAAGGCCTTGCAGGGGTTGAGGCGTTGGCCGGCGCCGAAGGCAGCCTTGAGGCGGCGCATGCAGGCGAGGTCGGCCTCGTTGAAGATCCAGGGGAGGAAGTCGCGCTTCTCGAGGCCGACGCCGTGCTCGCCGGTGATCGAGCCGCCGGCCTCGACGCAGAGGCGCATGATCGCCTCGCCGGCGTCGAGGACGCGCGCGGTCTCGCCGGGGCGGCGCTCGTCGAAGAGGATGCAGGGGTGGAGGTTGCCGTCGCCGGCGTGGAAGACGTTGGCGATGGGGAAGCCGAAGCGCTCGCCGACCGCAGCGACGCCGCGCATCACCGCTGGCAGCTTCGTGCGGGGGACGACGCCGTCCAGCACGTAGTAGTTGGGAGCGATCTGGCCGAAAGCGCCGATCGCGCCCTTGCGTCCCGCCCAGAGACGCTCGCGGTCGGCGGGATCGGAGGCCTCGCGGATCTCGCGGGCGCCGGCCCCCTGGCAGACGGCGCGGGCCTGAGCGGCGTCCGCCTCTGCGGCTTCTGTAAGGCCCTCGACCTCGATCAGCAGCACAGCCCCCGCCTCTTGCGGGTAGCCCATGTTGAGGGCGGCCAGCGCTCGCAGCGTGACGTCGTCCATCATCTCGAGGGCGGCGGGCACCAGCCCGGCGGCGATGACGGCGGAGACGGCGGCCGTCGCCTGGTCGATGGAGTCGAAGATGGCGAGGAGCGTGCGCGTAGCCTCGGGCACGCGCAGCAGGCGGACGAGGGCCTTGGTGACGATGCAGAGCGTGCCCTCGGAGCCGACGACGACGCCGGTGAGGTCGTAGCCGGGCAGATCGCGGGCGACGCCGCCGGTCCAGACGACCTCGCCGTCGGCGAGGACGAGCTCGAGGCCGAGGACGTGGTTGGTGGTGACGCCGTAGGCCAGGCAGTGAGGCCCGCCGGCGTTCTCAGCGACGTTGCCGCCGATCGTGCAGGCGCGCTGGCTGGAGGGGTCGGGCGCGTAGTAGAGGCCGTGCGGGGCGACGGCCTTCGACAGGTCGAGGTTGACGACGCCGGGCTCGACGAGCGCCGTGCGGTTAGCGACGTCGACCTCGAGGATGCGCCGCATGCGCGTGAGGGCGACGATGACGCCGCCGACGGCGGCGACGGCGCCGCCGGAGAGGCCGGTGCCGGCGCCGCGCGGGACGATGGGAAGGTCGTAGCGGCGGGCGATCTTGACGGCGGCAGCGACCTCGTCCGTGGTGTCGGGGAAGACGACGACCTGGGGCTGGCCGCGCTCGATGGTGCCGTCGTACTCGAAGACGAGGAGGTCTTCGGGGGCGCTGAGGACGCGGTCGCGCGAGAGGGCGCGCTGGAGGTCGCGGACGGCGGCGGGCGGGATGGCGTTGGGCATCTCGCGGAGATTGTACGACCTCACCCCCGCTGCCGCGCGCCCCTCTCCCTGCAGGGAGAGGGGCTGAGTTTGGCGCTGCCCGCCGCCTAGAACAACGTGGGTGAGGTCGGTGCCGGCCATTTACGATGCGCCAGGGCTGAGATAGACTGCGCGGCAACGTCGCTCACGGTGGGAGGTACTCATGCCCTTACGAGTCGTCTACAAGTGCGCGGACGGGACGGACTTTCCCGTCGACTGGGAAGACCCGGCGGACGCGCAGCAGTTCTGGGTCAGCATGCGCGACCACAAGCCGCGGCCCAACCTGCCCATCGAGTCGAGCCATGGCAAGGACTGGTGGGCCTGGGTGCGCGAGGCGAACGCCGAGGCGCACCTGCCCCTGCCGCCGTTCATGTCCGGCCGCATGGGCGAGTTCAACGGCCACATCTACGCCGCTAGCTTCGACTTCGCGCCGCCGCCCGGCCTGGACCCCGAGGTCGCCAATGCCATGGGCCGCTTCTTGGCCCAGTACGGCGGGTCAATAGGCGTCTGGGAGAAGTACTGCCTGCCGAAGATCAGGGAGCACTGCGACCGGCTGGCGGCGGCAGACGACCGCGCCTCGGCGCGAGGGATGATCGACGAGATGAGCAGGGCCTGGGCGCTGACGATGCTCCAGATCGCGGTAATGTTTGGCCCGGCGATGGGCCTGATGGGTTTCCTCGCCCAGGAGCTGGGCGGCGACCCATCGCTGACGGCGCTGGAGCTGACGCAGGGGTTCCCGCACGCCACGCTTGACGCCGACCAGGAGCTGTGGGAGCTGGCGCAGATGGCGAAGGGCTCGGCGGAGCTGCGGGCCGCCTTCTCTGAAGCCAGCGGGAGCGAGGCGCTCAGGCGCGCCATCGAGTCGCATCCCGAGTTCAAGCAACGCTTCGACCGGTTCATGGCGGTGTATGGCGCCCGCGCCCAGGACTGGGCCCTAAGCGCGCCGACGTTCCAGGAGCGGCCTGAGATACCGCTGGGCATGATCGCGGCCTTCCTGCGCAGCGACGCGCCCGCGCCGGACGAGGCGATCCGCCGCGGCGCGGAGCGTCGGGAGACAGCGATTACTGACATCGAAGCGCGGATCGACGACCCGGCGAAGAAACAGCAGCTGCGGGCGATGGCGGCGCAGGTCGCCGACCAGGTGCCCATCCAGGAGGGCCGGGCCTACTGGCAGCTCATCGCCTGGGGCCACTGCCGCACGGCGCTGCTGCGCATCGGCGCCCGGCTCGTGCGAGAGGGCCGCATCGAGACGCCGGAGGACGTGCTGTTCCTGCGGCTGGAGGAGATTGAGGCGCCGGGCGCGGACATGCGCGCCGTCGTCCGCGAGCGGCGGGCGGAGTGGGAGAGGTGGGCAGCGCTGGCGCCGCCGCCTTTCATTGGCGCGCCGCCGCCGCCGATGCCGGGTTCGCCGATGTTTGGCGCCATGACCGACGCCGCCGCCTCGCCGGACGCGAAGGTGCTCTCGGGGGTGGCGACCAGCAGAGGCCGCGTCACCGCTCGCGCGCGCCTGCTTGGTGATCCCTCAGAGGGCACGCGCCTTTCGCAGGGCGAGGTGCTGGTGGCGGTGATGACGGCGCCGCCCTGGACGCCGCTTTTCGCCATCGCCGGCGCGATCGTCACGGAGACGGGCGGCGTTCTCTCGCACTCGGCGATCACGGCGCGCGAGTACGGCATACCTTGCGTCGTCGCCGTGCCGGGAGCCATGTCTCGGATCAAGGACGGGGCGCTGGTCACGGTGGACGGGGCGGCCGGGACGGTGACGATCGAGGGATAGGGCATGTCCCCGCTGCGTTATCGCGTCGCTTAGGCCCTTCGCTGCGCTCAGGGCGACAGAGTCTCGTCAGACGAGGTGGGGCGAGATGTGGCGGAAGACGTCGCCGACGTCGATGACGCTGGCGGGCTTGTCGTCGCGCAGGATGGGGACGTGGCGGAAGTCGCCTGAGGCCATGTGGTTGAGGGCGAGAGCGATGCTGTCGTCGTCGTGCAGACAGATGGGGTCAGCGGTCATGATCTGGCCGCAGGTGACGGCGTTGAGGTCTTCCTTGGGGCCGGCGACTTTCTGGAGGATGTCCCAGCCGGTGATGATGCCCGCCAGGCGCTCGCCGTCCATGACCAAGACGCAGCCGACGTCGCGGCGCTGCATGACGCTGACGGCGAGGCCAACGGGGTCTGAGACGCCGATGGTCGGCGCTTCGTGCTTGGGCAGCGCGACGATGGGGTCCTGGACGAACTGAGGCGCCTGGCCGCCCCTGGGGCTGCCGGGAACGTCGAGGCCGTACAGGGCCTGGCCGCAGTTGACGCACTCGTCGGCGCCTTCGATGTTCTCAGCGTGGCAAGAGGGGCAGATCATGGCGCTTCCCTGCGCAAGCTACAAGCTACGAGCCTTAAGCCTTAAGCCTGCGGCCTGAAGCTTGAGGCTTGTCACTCCACCTCCCACACGTCGCCCTGACGGAGGAGGGCGTTGATATCGCCTTCGCCCTGGGCGGCGATGGCCTTGGCTATCTGCTCCTCCATGAGGTCATTGTATGTGGGGCGCTGCGCGGCGCGGATGACGCCGACGGGCACGGGGAACTCCGGGTAGTCCATGCGGCTGAGGAGGAAGGCGACAGTGGGGTCCGCCAGCGTCTCGTCGTGGACCAGGAGGTCCTTCTCGCTGACGCCGTCCTTGCCCAGCTCGACGACCGCGGGCTTGAGGCCGTTGAGGCGGATGCCTTTGTCCTCGTGCTTGCCAAAGACCATGGGCTCGCCCTGCTTGAGGTAGAGCATGCGGTCGGCGCGCACCTCTTTGGCGGTGAAATCCTCGAAGGCGCCGTCGTTGTAGATGTTGCAGTTCTGGTAGATCTCGACGAAGGAGGCGCCCTTGTGTTCGTAGGCGCGGCGGAGGACCTCGACCATGTGATGCGGGTCGACGTCCAGTGAGCGGGCGACGAAGCTCGCCTCGGCGCCGAGGGCGACGGCGAGGGGCCGCAGCGGCCAGTCGATGGAGCCCATGGGCGTCGAGACCTTGACCGTGCCCACGGGCGAGGTGGGCGAGTACTGGCCCTTGGTGAGGCCGTAGACCTCGTTGTTGTGGAGGATGATCTGCAGGTCCACGTTGCGGCGCATGACGTGCAGGAAGTGGTTGCCGCCGATGCTCAGGGCGTCGCCGTCGCCGGTGACGACCCAGACGCTGAGCTCCGGCCGCGAGGCCTTGAGGCCGGTCGCGATAGTGGGAGCGCGGCCGTGGATGCTGTGGAAGCCGTAGGTATTCATGTAGTAGGGCAGCCGGCTGGAGCAGCCGATGCCAGAGATGAAGACGATGTTCTCCCGCGGGAGGCCGAGCTCTGGCATGAGGCGCTGCGTCTGGGCAAGGATTGAGTAATCGCCGCAGCCGGGGCACCAGCGCACCTCCTCGTCGGCGACGAAGTCTTTGCGGCTGAGGACCTGGATGGGCGGGTCGGCTGAGCTCTTGGCAACCATAGTTCTTTCCTTGCGCTAGTCCACCAGCTCGTGCATCTTCGCCTCCACCTCGGCGATGGTGAAGGGCCGGCCGGTGACGCGGTGGAGGCCGACGGCGTCGACGAGGAACTCGCCGCGGATGAGGAGAAGGAGCTGGCCGAGGTTGTTCTCCGGGATGAGGACTTTCTTGAAGCGGCGGAGCACGTCGCCGAGGTTCTTCGGGAAAGGGTTGAGGTAGCGCAGGTGCGCCTGGGAGACGCTCTTGCCGGCGGCGCGGAGGCGCTGGACGGCGGTGCGGTTGACGCCGTAGGTGCTGCCCCAGCCGAGGACGAGGAGGTCGCCGCCTTTGGCGTCGCCGTAGACCTCGAGATCCGGGATGTCGTTGGCGATGCGGGCGATCTTCTCAAAGCGCAGGCGCGTCATCAGGTCGTGGTTCTCGGGCTCGTAGTTGACGTTGCCGTCGATGTTGCCCTTCTCCAGGCCGCCGATGCGGTGCTCGAGGCCGGGCGTGCCCGGGATCGCCCACGGCCGCGCCAGCGTCTTCTCGTCGCGGGCGTAGGGCTTGAAAGTCGCCGGATCCGTGGCGAAGTTGGGCTCGATCTTCGGCAGGCTGTCGAAGTCGGGGATGGCCCAGGGCTCGGAGCCGTAGCCGACGTAGAAGTCGGAGAGGAAGACGACGGGCGTGCGGTACTTGATCGCGATGCGCCAGGCCTCGATGGCCGTGTCGAAGCAGTCGGACGAGGTGGCGGGCGCGATGACGGCGACGGGGGCGGCGCTGTTGCGGCCAAACATGACCTGGAGCAGGTCGCCCTGCTCCGTCTTGCTCGGGATACCGGTGCTGGGGCCGGCGCGCTGCACGTCGATGATGACGAGGGGCAGCTCCACCATGACGGCGAGGCCGATGGCCTCGCTCTTGAGGGCCATGCCGGGGCCGCTGGTGCCGGTCATGCCGAGGTGGCCGCCGAAGGAGGCGCCGATGGCGGAGCCGATGGCGGCGATCTCGTCCTCAGCCTGGAAGGTCTTGACGCCGAACCGCTTGAAGCTGGCGAGGTAGTTGAGGATCTCGCTGGCCGGCGTGATGGGGTAGCTGCCGTAGAAGAGCGTACGGCCGACGAGCTTGCTCGCGGCGAGGAAGCCGAGGGCGGTCGCCTCGTTGCCGCTGACGTTGCGGTAGAGGCCGGGCGCGAGCTTCGCCTTGGGCACGTGGTAGTGCTGGGCGAATATCTCCGTCGTCTCGCCGTAGTTGTAGCCCGCCTGGAGCGTCTTGATGTTCGCCTCGGCGATCTTAGGGTTGCGGGCGAAGCGCTCCTGGACGTACTTGATCGTCGAATCGAGCGGCCGGCTGTACATCCAGAAGGTCAGCCCGAGAGTGAACATGTTCTTCGAGCGGTCGATCTCCTGAGAGGTGAGGCCGAAGTCGCGCAGGGCGCGGGCGTTCATCGTGCCGACGGCGACGGGCAGGACGCGGTAGGCGCCGAGGCTGCCGTCCTCCAGGGGGCTGGCCTCGTAGCCGGCCTTCTTCAGGTTCGCCGGGTTGAACTCGTCCGTGTTGGCGATGACGATGCCGCCCTTTGGGAGGTCGGGCAGGTGGACCTTGAGGGCGGCCGGGTTCATGGCGACGAGGACGTCGGGCCGGTCGCCCGGGGTGTAGATGTCGTAGCTGGAGAAGCTGACCTGGAAGGCGCTGACGCCGGGCAGCGAGCCCTGAGGGGCGCGCACCTCGGCGGGGTAGTCAGGGAAGGTGCTGATGTCGTTGCCGAAGACGGCGGCGGTCTTGGAGAACTGGGCGCCGACCAGCTGCATGCCGTCGCCAGAGTCGCCGGCGAAGCGTATGGTCACACGGTCGAGGTCGATGACGGCCGGCTGGGCCGGCTCCTTGGCCAGGGTTGTCACTTTAGCCACCCTCCGGTTTCGGCAGCTTCTGGTGAGGCTTCGGCGGCAGGTTGAGGAGGTGCTCCGGGAAGGCCTCGGCGAGGAAGTGGATGACGTCCAGGGTGCGCAGAACTGCCGTTGCTTTGCCTTTGGCGTCGACGATGGGGATGTTCTCGACGCCCTCGGCGATCATGAGCTTGATGGCGCGGGCGATGGTCTCTTTCTCCGTCAGCGTGACGCGGATTTTGGAGGCGGACTCCATGACGTTGCTATCGTATTTAACGTCACGCGCGACGATTTTCATGAGCACCTCGCGTTCGCTCATGATGGCGCGCGGGCGGCCGTCCTCGACGATGAGGACGTAGCCCTTGCCCCGCTTCTGCACGGCGGCGAGGGCGGCGCCGACGCTGGCGTCCGTGCCTATGGAAACGGGCGGTGGAAGACCCAGGGCGCTGATCGGGTCGGTCTCGAAGGTCCCTCGTATCGTGTCGGCTTTGGTTGCCAAGGGTCCTCTTATCCCGCGGGCACGCTCGCTGCGCGCTGCTGACTGGGACGATCTCATTCTACACCATGTCGCCGGGCTGGACGGCTGACAATCCCGCGTCGATTGACCGTCTGAGCGGCGGCGTGTAGATTTCGCGCAGGGGAGGGAAGGAGCGGGCAATGGCGGTCAAGGCTTACGTTCTCGTCGTGACGGACCCGGGGGCGACGAAGCGCGTCTACGACGCCCTCAAGGGCGTGCCGGGCGTCGTAGAGCTGCACGAGGTGATGGGGCCTTACGACATCATCGTCGAGATCGACGTGCCGAACCTGGTGGACGTGCCGCCTATCCTCAGCACGCAGATCCGGACGATCCCCGGCATCCAGAGCACGACGTCGCTGGTCTCTTTCCCGGAGGCGTAGGACCCGCAGGGCTGAAACCTGCGGCGTGAGGATGCCGCGAACCCTCACCTGCTGCATTACTTGACATAAAGCTACCGGATCACTCGATGCGCTGGCGGACGGCCGCCAGCAGGTCTTCGGCGTCCTCCTTAAGGCCGACCTCCGGGTTCAGGTCGATGCAGCGCCGCAGCTGCGCAGCAGCCAGCTGGTAGAGCTCGACGGGGTCGCGGTAGGGCAGCGTCGCTTGCTTTTCGAGGCGGTAGGCGACGAACTCGTAGCACCAGCCGAGGCTGTAGTGGACGCCGGCGTCGTCCGGCGCCAGCGCGGCGGCGCGCTCGAGGAGGTCGAGCCCCTCCTGGTAGGCGAGGCGACGCGTGACGAGCGTGGTCCCGAGGTAGGTTAGGGCGTTGACATAATCGGGAGCAAGCGCCAGGGCACGGCGGGCCTCGGCGATCGCCTCGTCGATTCTGCCTTCGGCGTGGAGGGACTGGGCCCGTCCCAGCATCTCCTGCGCGCCGTCGCTCTTCGTCACGGATCGAGTCTAGCGCGGACGGGGAGTGGCCACACCGCGGGATGAGTCCCGCGGCAGGAGAGGCCAGCGTCCTTGACGCGTCGCGGCGCGCCACGGACAATTCGGGCGCTATGCAGACGGGGACGGCGATGCGTGTGAGCTACGACGCCCAAGGGCGGCGCGTCCTCACGCACCCGGAGGCGGACACAATCACACGCGCGGTCCTCGTCGAGCGGGCGCGGGCGCTGGTGCCGGCGCTGCGGGAGCGGGCGCAGCGGACGGAGGAGGCGCGGCAGCTCCTGCCGGAGACGCTGGCCGACTTCGAGCGGGCGGGGTTCTTCCGCATCTGCCAGCCGCGGCGCTTTGGCGGCTTCGAGATGGGCCTGGACGTCCTCGAGGCGGTGCTCATCGAGGCCGGCCGCGGCTGCGGCTCCTCCGCCTGGAACCTGGGGATTCTCGCGGGGCATGCCTGGTGGGCGTCGATGTTCCCGGAAGAAGGGCAGGTCGAGATTTTCGGTGGGGACGGGCACGCGTTGCTGCCGGGCGGCTTCTTGGGCGGCCGCGGCGTCGCGAAGCGGGCGGAGGGCGGCTACGAGGTCGCGGGCCGCTGGCCGTACCAGTCCGGCTGCGACGCCTCGAACTGGTTCGGCGTCAGCGCCTCGCTGGAGGACGAGGGCGACGGGCCGCCGGCCGGGCTGACGTTCGTCGTGCCGGCCGCGGACGTGCGCATAGAGGACGACTGGTTCGTCTTGGGCATGCGCGGCACCGGCAGCAAGACGGTGGTCATCGATCAGGCCTTCGTGCCGGAGCGGCGCAGCCTGACGCTGAAGTCGGTGGAGGAGCAGGAGACTCCCGGCTCGAAGGTGCACGCGAACCCGCTCTACCACGCGCCGGTGATGGCGTTCATCTCCATCGAGGTGACGGGTGCGGCGGTCGGCGTCGCCCTGCAGGCCGTGGAGGTGCTGGACGAGATCGCCCGCGCGAAGCCGGTGCGGGGCCGGGCCGGCGCGACGCAGATGGAGTCGCCGATCATGCGGCGCCGGCTGGCGGAGGCGAAGTCGCTGGCGGAGACGGCGCGGGTGCTGCTGCTCAGCGAGGCGTCGCGCCTCATGCGCATGCTGGAGGAGTATGTGCCGCAGGGCCGCAAGCTGAGCCGGGAGGAGATCGGCGAGTACGGCCTGCAGAACGCGCGCATCGTCGACCTCTGCGTGGGGGCGGTTGACCACGCCTTCGCGGCGGCAGGGACGTCGGCGACGTTCACGGGCCACCCGCTGGAGCGCTGCTTCCGCGACATCCACATGATCAGCACGCACACCGTGCTGCGCGTCGACAACACGGCGGAGAGCTGGGGCCTGGCGCACTTCGGCCTGGGCGGGCCGCCGGCGACGGGCGAAGGGCGGTAGGCGGCCGGTTCGTTCATCATGCGTATCTTCGCACTATATATGTTATGTAGCGTGAAACGCTTGACCGAAATGCGCCTGCGTATTTGGCGGGGCCCTGGGCCCATGCTAGACTTTTGTCGATAAACCCAGGAGGCGCAACAACGGCGTGGAAGCTTCCCTGAAAGCGAGCGAGGACCGGCTCACCAAGATACTGCTGGCGGTGGCGGGCCTCCTGTTCGTCGGCGTCATCGCTCTCGGGGCCTACTTCCTCGGCCGAGAGTCCGCACCGGCGTCGACAGCGCCGGCCTCCACCTCTTCGG
>Ga0209322_10000134_pt1 | contig 38041 bp, 34 predicted proteins | sample Rifsed19ft1_FD_184013 | JGI IMG/M metagenome (GOLD analysis project Ga0209322, IMG submission 184013) | Soil microbial communities from Rifle, Colorado, USA - sediment 19ft 1 (version 2) | ecosystem: Environmental > Terrestrial > Deep subsurface > Rock core/Sediment | place: Rifle, Colorado... | reverse complement strand
CCAGCAGGCAGGTTGATGGCCAGTCCGTCCACCGGGCTTCGGACTCCTCTCCCGCCACGGTTCAACACATGGGTGTAAATCATGGTGGTACTGACGTCGCTGTGTCCGAGCAACTCCTGAACCGTGCGGATATCGTAGCCATCTTCCAGCAAATGAGTGGCAAAGGAATGGCGAAGGCTGTGCGGACCGGCTGGCTTCGCGATGCCGGCCCTGAGTCTTGCCTCTTTGACGGCCTTCTGGAGGACCGATTCATGGAGGTGGTGTCGGCGCCTTTCTCCTGTGACTCATTTGCTGGAAGATGGGTACGGCAGATTTTTGCTCCTGCAAAATCTGCATACACTACATCCTGTAGATAACATCAGGACGATACAGGACAAATCTGATGGGATCAGATTTGGGCGTACGAAGTACGCTCGAAGAGTGAAAACCATGGATGGTTTTCATCAGTTGCTTGGACATAAAGATGTAAGCACGACCATGATTGTCTCTCCCAGCATCCTGCTTCCCGCGACACTTGTTCATCCTGAACATCGTATACGCATGTACTAAACCGGGGTGGGCGCGGTGTCAGGAGTCCGCTGGACGTAATCACATAATACGGTGTCAGTCTGTTACTCTGCTCCCAGACTGAACACCAATATCTCATCACCCACAGTATAGTTGAACAGTGAATTACCCCCGGCAGCGACGGCAATATATTGTTTGCCATTGACTGCATAGGAAACGGGCGGGGCGTTTACGCCATAATCGGATTTGTAGCGCCACAACCGTTCACCCGTGCCGGCATCAAAGGCATCGAAATAACCATTACCTTCACCGGTAAAGACGAGATTACCGGCAGTGGCCAATGCACCACCAACCATTGGATCATCTGTCTGCTGTTGCCACAGGATCTTTCCTGAATTGACGGATATTGCACTGAATACACCCCGGTCAGCTTCATCTGTCTGTCTGAAAAAGGTATAACTCTCCCACGGTTTACCGGGTTCAGGTGTCAGTTTGCGTGAATAGAAAAGGGAAGGTTGATAAATGCCCGCGACATAAACCGCCTGTAGACCGGGATGATAGGCCACCGGTGACCAGGATGACGCACCGAGTGTGCCGGGGATGATCCTGACCCCATTTTCAGTGGGTCTTGCGAACAGATTTTCCTGCTGGATAAAAGCCTCTGAACGTAACAACAGTTCTCCGGTAACGCGATCATGAATATAAAACCAGCCCAGTTTACTCGCCTGGCCAACAGCCTTGATGGTTTTACCGTCTTTCGTGAAATCCAGCAGCACCGGTGGGCTGGCAACATCATATCCCCAGCGATCATGCGGTACCTGTTGATAATGCCACTGTAATTTGCCGGTATTGATGTCGAGTGCAACAAGGCTCACTGTATATAAATTATCTCCCGGGCGGGTGGTGTCATCCATCTGCGGTGAAGGATTGCCCGTGCCGATATAGATCAGTCCCAGTTCCGGATCAATCGCCGGCGTGGTGTAGATGGAGCCACCACCATATCGCCAGGTGTCCTTATATCGATCGAACGATAATTTTTCTGCTGTCAGAACACGATTAAGCGGGACACCATCAATCGTAGTCTTACGCCATTGTCCTTCCCAGCCTGATTCGGGCACGCTGTACCAGCGCCAGATTTCAGCGCCTGTCTCTGCAGCATAGGCGACAAGAAATCCACGTAATCCATGTCCCCCGCCGGAGAGTCCGCCCACTGATAATATCTGTTTGCCGTCTTCTTCCAGTTCCAGGTGCAGCCCATAACCTGCGCCGGTGATCCCGACAAATATTTTGCCGTCATAAATTTGCGGTGCAAGATTTGCGGTATAACCGGTTTGTCCGGTTTGTATTGCACCCCCCAGTTCCTTCACACCTAATAATGGTTCGAGTAGTTCACCCTCGCCGGCATCGATATCAGTGATAGCAATGTCCCACAGAATTTTTCCGGAGCTTTGCTCCAATGCAATCAAACGTGAATCGATTGTGACGGTATAAACCTTGCCATCACCGACTGCAGGTCCACGATTGGCCGGGCCACAACAGAATTTATCGCTGCGCAGTTGATGATGATAGCGCCAGATCTCCTGACCCGTGTCTGCATTCAATGCAATCACATCGTTAAATGGTGTCGTGATATACATGACACCATCAACGATGATGGGGGATGTCTGGAAAGTGGCGGATTTGCCGGTTTTATACCGCCATGCGAGTTTTAGATTTTTTACATTACCGGTATTAATTTCAGCGAGTGGGCTGAAACGCTGGTTGGTATAATCCCGGCCGTAATAGGCCCAATCATGACTGCTGTTTGAGTTTGCATCCTCACTTGCATAACCTGGTGTAGCAAAACTGATCAACAACAGGGTGGTAAACAGATGCTGTATAATCTTCCGGCAATATCGCGAATTTATCATATCTATTTGTATTTATTGTAGTTTTTTGTGTTGAAGGAATTTCTGTTGAAGACATTATAACGGTAACTGCATATATAGAGTTAGCAAGACGGAATGAAACGGCACATCGTATTATTTCCACTGGGCGCGGTTCTCCTGTCCTGGGTCGCATTCTGTTTTCCGGAATTATTTTTACCTCTGGCGCCATCCATTGTTCTGTTGCTGGGACTGGTGATGTTCGGAATGGGGATAACACTCACGGCCAATGATTTTCTTTTTGTGTTTAAACGGCCGCAGATTATTTTTCTCGGCTTGTTGCTGCAGTTTATATTAATGCCCCTGTTGGCATGGGTAATCTCAATGACATTAGGATTGCCTTTATTGTTAAGCGCCGGATTGATCCTGGTGGGCGCCAGCCCCGGCGGCACGGCCTCAAATGTCATTTGCTACCTTGCAAGAGGTGATGTGGCACTGTCCATAACATTAACTTCCTGTTCTACCCTGCTTGCCGTGATCATGACCCCGTTTCTGACCTGGTTGTATATCGGGCAGGAGATAGATGTCCCCCTGGTCCAGATGTTTCTGGATATTGTTAAAGTCATCATCGCACCGGTAGTGCTGGGGGTGATGGTGAATTATTTTGCCGGTGAAAAATTTTCAAGGTTCAAGCAGCTATTCCCTGCAATGAGTATGCTGGCCATCATGCTGATTATCGCGATCATCGTCGCGATCAACAAACCACAACTGGCACAGCTGATATTTCCTGTATTTCTTGCAGTGTTCTTGCACAATTCACTGGGACTGCTGGGAGGATACTGGATACCGAAGCTGCTTGGTCTTGACAAAAAAATCTGCAAAACCCTGGCGATAGAGACTGGTATGCAGAACTCGGGGCTGGCTGTTGCACTGGCCGGCAAATATTTTTCAGCAGTTGCAGCACTGCCCGGCGCGTTATTCAGCATCTGGCATAATATTTCCGGCGCAATCCTGGCTGGAGTATGGTCAAAGCAGGGAAATAATAATTAAATCCGCGACCGTGAAACCAGCTACCGTTTTTGCCGCCTTTTTCCTGTCCTGCCTGTGTTTATTATCAGCGTGTGGGCAGTCTGCTAATGATTATTTCCCCCTGGATGCAGGCAAGTACTGGCGCTATCAGATGACATACCAAACGATGGATGGCACATTCAAGGGAGTCTATGCTGTTGAGAATCTGCCCGCACACACAATTGATGAGCAGACATACTATGTGCGCCAGTTACTTGACGGGTCTTTTAATTATTTTCAAATAGATGACAAGGGAATATTACTCAAGGGCCGGGAAAAAACAATTGATCTGGATACAAAATTTACAGATGTAAAACAGTATATATTCCAGTTTCCTTTGCAGGTGGGCACGGTGTGAAGATACTGTGTTATCCAAGGTGCTGATTAAAACCGGTCCGCCACAAAAAACTGAATTTCATATTGTTGCCAAAGTACCGGTCTCTGCAAAAATAGAATCGATGACTGATAGTGTGGACGTCCCGGCTGGCACATTCGAAAATTGCATGCGTGTGGTCATGTCGGGTAATGCATTTATCGATGCCGGTAATTATGTTGGCAAGACCATAGTGCGTTTAAGTGAAACCAACTGGTATGCGCCGGGAGTAGGCCTGGTCAAATCCGTGCGCAAGGAATCGACCAAACATAGAGCGCTGGACAAGGGTGAAATTACGCTGGTACTGGAGAGTTACAGGTGAGTCAGAGCCATTACATTATTCCATATGGCCACGAAAAGATGTTTTGTATCAATTACTGATGGTGCGTTCTTTCCAGTTGTTTCAATTCCTGCCTGTGAACAGCTATTTTCGTGATAGACCATTGCCCGAACTGGTTAACCACTGCCAATCCCAGCATGGCAAGAATTGCGGCCAAAGGGCGGTTTTCTGAGTAAAGAATGGCATAAATACCACCAGTCATGACCCCGATCAGCAGTGACCAATCAATAATTTGCAGGATGAATATTTTTGTCTTGATAGTCGATTCATTCATCAGGGTGTTAAACCGGAATTACAATTTGGTTTTAATTATACGCTTTTCTGTCACGATGATGTCCATCATAATATCAGAGTCATCCACAGGGAGTTTGGCCATGATCTGCTCCTCAAAGGTGATGGCAATTTTATGATTTACCTTGTGGCTGGCAAACCATTTATCGTAGTAGCCGCGGCCATAACCGATGCGATGACCTTCAGGTGAGAATCCAAGGCCGGGAGTGATGACGACATCGAAATCACCGGCATGAGGAATATTCCCTGATGGAGTAAGTATACCCAGTTCGCCGGGCACCAGGTCTGTCCAACGGCTGAACGGCACGGCAATCATTGTTTTTGTAGGCAGGATTTTGGGGACCGCCAGGATTTTGCCTTCATTCAGAAAATACTTTAATAACTCGTGTGTATGTACTTCATTTCCATAGGAAATAAATAAGAATATAGTCCGGGCTGTCTGCATCTCAGGCAGACTTAAAAGATTTCTGGTGATGGTCTTGGAGTAGAGGGTATGCATCTCTGCGGGAATGGAGGCCCGGATCTGCTTTAATTTTGCCCGGGTTTCGGCCTTCCGGACAGCCAGTGTAGTATGTTCCAATATTCTCACCCAGAAGTGGTGTTTCCCTTTCTTTTTCAGTGTTTTCCCGTACAATATGCGCCTTTTTCAGGCAGGCGGAATTTCCGTTTGGTCAATCAGTTTATCGATAAAGCTATCAAGAGGTCATCATTTAAATGGTCACAATTCGATTGTCGCGTGTGGGTGCCAAGAAAAGACCCTTTTACCATATCGTGGTTACAGACAGCCGCAACAAACGCGATGGACGTTCTATTGAACGTGTAGGGTTTTACAACCCGATTGCCACTGGCGGTGAACAGAAACTGAGTATAGACACGGCCCGTGTGGATTACTGGGTTGCCAACGGCGCCCAGACATCTGATCGTGTTGCCAGGCTACTCAAGGATTATTCTGCAGCCGCATAAGGCTGGATACAGTTTTTTGTGCGGCGTTGCTTTGAAGTATCACGGCCGCTACCTGTCAGGTGTATACCATTGCTGTAGTAAAACCCTTGAACAAGGGGCCATCATGCAGGATGAAAAAAGACGCATTTTAGTAGGGCGTGTTGCCGGTCTCTATGGGGTCAAAGGGTGGTTAAAGATCGTGTCCTATACACGTCCACCGGAAAATATTTTTATATATAGTCCGTGGCTGATAAAACAGGATGATATCTGGTTGGAAACAGAAGTACAGGAAGGCAAGGTGCATGGCAAGGGACTGATAGTGGCTCTTGAAGGGATTGCTGAACGGGATGTTGCACGTGGGTTAATCGGGACGGACATCGGGATATATCGTTCGCAGTTGCAGGCACTCCCACCGGGTGAATATTACTGGGATGACCTGCGGGGTCTGCAGGTGATTAACCGGCAAGGGAGAGTGCTCGGCAAATTAAAAGAGATTCTGGAAACCGGCGCAAATGATGTGCTGGTGGTTGAAGGCGAGGGACGGCATTTGATTCCCCTGATATGGGATATGTATGTCATGGGTGTTGATCAGACCAAGGGAATTATTGAAGTGGATTGGGAGCCGGAGAAATAACTTATGCGCTTTGCGGTGATCACGTTATTCCCGGAGATGCTGGATGCGGTTATGGATTATGGTATTACCGGCAGGGCCATTGATTCCGGCCTGATCGAGATCAAGGCCTGGAACCCCAGAGATTATACCGGGGACACACATCACACTGTCGATGACCGCCCTTATGGAGGAGGCCCTGGCATGGTGATGATGATGCCGCCGCTCTGTGCAGCTATTCGCGCTGCACGCAATTCGTTGCCCGGCAAGAAAAAGGTGATACATCTGACACCCCAGGGCCGGCGGCTGGATCAGGCCGGAGTGATGGAATTGGCTGGTAACGAAAACCTGGTCCTGTTGACAGGCCGTTATGAAGGGATAGATGAGCGTGTCATCGCAACGGAAGTTGATGAGGAATGGTCGATAGGGGATTATGTCCTCAGTGGCGGAGAACTGGCTGCCATGGTGATGATTGATGCCATTACGAGGACATTGCCCGGTGTATTGGGCCATGCTGATTCTGCGCGTGAAGATTCATTTTTTTATGGCCTGCTGGATTATCCGCATTTCACACGGCCAGAGGAGTTTGAGGGCCGGCGTGTACCGGAAATATTGTTGAGTGGCGATCATCACAAGATCCGCCACTGGCGATTAAAACAGGCACTGGGACGTACCTGGTTGCGCAGACCGGAGTTGCTGGAAAGACTGGAACTGGATAAGGAACAACAGGTATTACTGGAAGAGTTCAAAACTGAATTCAAGGCGAAGCATTAGGGCATTATTATTTTGGAGTAGCAGACATGACTAATATTATCGAACAGCTGGAAAGCGAACAGATCAAACGCAAGATTCCTGATTTTGCGCCGGGTGATACGGTTATTGTTGATGTAAAGGTGAAAGAAGGGCAACGTGAGAGATTGCAGGCCTTTGAAGGGGTCGTGATCGCCAGAAAAAATCGCGGACTGAATTCTTCATTTACCGTGCGCAAGATTTCCTATGGTGAGGGCGTCGAACGTGTTTTCCAGACCCACAGCCCCAGTATCGCAGACATAAAAATCAAACGCCGTGGCGATGTGCGCCGGGCCAAACTTTATTACATGCGTGATCGTGCTGGTAAATCTGCCCGTATCAAGGAAAAGATCAAATCCTCGGAACAATAAAGTGCTGACTGTCGAGCGGTTTACAAAAGGCCCGCCTATGCGGGCCTTGTTATTTCTGATTACCCTGTTATATGGGTGGTTGTATACTTTGGCTGTGTGGGACACATGAGTCTTTAAATATATTTATAAAAGAATGGTTGCTTAAGTATGAAGGCGCCGGCTGACAAAACGGTGGAATATCCATTTCAGCATGAATCCGCGGAAATGGTTAACCGTTTTCTGGATATGTTATGGATGGAGAGGGGCCTGAGTGAAAATACTCTTTCTGCCTATCGAAGCGATCTCCTGGCCTATGCGCGCTGGCTGAATCAAAAAGGTGTCAGGCTTGGTGAGGCCCAGGATGCGGATCTGCGGGATTATCTGGGCAGCTTTAAACAACCTGCGGCAAGGACACTGGCCAGGCGTTTATCGAGTCTTCGTCGTTTTTATATATATTTAGTTCGTGAAGGCCTGATGCAGCATGATCCCAGTGCCAGAGTTGAATCCCCGCGTATTGGCAGACCGCTGCCGAAATCATTGACTGAAGCAGAGGTAGAGGCCTTACTCAATGCGCCGGACATAAATACATCTCTGGGTTTGCGCGACAGGGCCATGCTGGAAGTCCTGTATGCCACAGGTTTGCGGGTATCCGAGTTAACCGGCTTAACACTCACTCAAATTAATCTGAGACAGGGACTGGTGCGTATTATCGGCAAGGGCAATAAAGAGCGCCTCGTTCCACTGGGCGAGGAATCACTGGACTGGTTGCAACGTTATCTGAGTGAGGGACGGCCGGATATCGTAAAAAACAAGACACCTGATGCCCTGTTTCCTAACCGGCGCGGCGAAGCAATGACCAGACAGGCCTTCTGGTATTTAATCAAACGCCATGCGCAGGCAGCCGGTGTATCCAAGGCACTGTCACCTCATGTACTCCGCCATGCTTTTGCGACCCACTTGCTCAATCACGGTGCGGATTTAAGGGTAGTGCAGATGTTGTTGGGGCACAGTGATATTTCGACCACCCAGATATATACCCATGTGGCCCGCGAAAGACTGAAAAGCCTCCATGCCCAGCATCACCCCAGGGGGTGATATCAGTGAAAAGCAACAAGTGAAAAGTTGAAAGTAGAACCTATCCCAAAATTTAACTTCCTCCCCCTGCGAGGGGGGAGGATTGAGGTGGGGGCGAAATCTACGGAATGGCTGAAACTCAACCCCCATCCCGGACTTCCCCCTGCAGGGGGAAGGAGCAATTAATATGACATTTAATATGAAATGGATATTTGCAATATTACTTATCCTGGTAACGGTATGGTTACCTTTGAATATACATGCGGAAGTTTATAAATGGGTAGATGAACATGGTTTTACCCATTATGGCGAGAAACCACCGGATGCAAATGCACAAAAAATTCAAATCAGGGAAATAACTGTTGACGAATCCATAGAAATACATAATCAGCAACGTGAAAAATTACTCCGAATCTATGAAGAAGAACGCAATTTAAAGAAGGAAGAAAAGCTTAAAGCTGAAAAATTAAAAGCAGAAAAAGAACAACATTGTCAAAATCTGGAAAACGAATTAATAAAATATCAACAAGGAGGTTTCGTTTACTATGACCTGGATGAAAAAGGTGAACGCAAATATTTATCTGAAGCAGAGCTGTCAGCTCATATCAGTAAATTGCAGAAATATTATGACAAGAACTGTAAATAACCGCAGGGGATAGGATGTCTTGCTGCACTTACCCGTTATCATCATCCGCAGGAATGACTGAATATATTTCTTCCAGTGTCGTCAGTCCTTCAGCGATTTTTTGTGCACCGCTGATACGCAGTACCCGCATTCCTTGTTTAAGTGCAGCTGATCTTATCTGTTCCAGGCCTGCATTGACCGAGATTAACTGCCGTATTGTTTTATCAACCGGCAGGGCCTCGTAAATACCGATACGGCCACGATAACCGGTATGACGGCATTCATCACAACCCACCGCTTTAAAGGTGTGTTCCGGCAGTTTCAATCTGGCCGGCGCCACCAGTTTATTCCAGGCCTCTTTTTCCAGTGCAGCAGGTCGTTTGCAGTGTGGACACAGGGTCCGGATTAACCGTTGCGCCATAACCCCAAGCAAGGTGGCGCCGATCAGAAAGGGCTGGGCGCCGATATCAATCAGGCGGGTAATGGACGTGGGGGCATCATTAGTGTGCAGGCTCGATAACACCAGGTGCCCGGTGAGGGCCGCCTGGATGGCGATTTCAGCGGTTTCATAATCACGAATCTCGCCGACCATGATGATGTCCGGATCCTGTCTCAGCAGGGTCCTGACACCGGCGGCAAAATTGACCCCGATATTCGATTGTACCTGCAGCTGGTTAAACTCCGAATCCACCATTTCTATAGGGTCTTCAATCGTGCAGATATTGAGTTCCGGTCTGGCCAGATATTTCAGTGCAGAATATAAAGTGGTTGTTTTACCGGATCCGGTCGGCCCTGTGACAAGAATGATCCCATGTGGGTGATTAGTCATTTTATTCCAGCATTTTTGATCATATTTTGAAAAACCAAGCTCGGTGAAATTCTTCATCAGCATTTCGGGATTGAATATGCGGATGACCAGTTTTTCACCAAAGGCCGTGGGCATGGTGGAAAGGCGCATTTCCACTTCACCCCCTGATGGGGTCTTGGTTTTGATACGGCCGTCCTGCGGGCGGCGTTTATCAGTGACATCCATGCGGCCCAGTGTTTTCAGCCGGCTGGTAATAGCACCCATGATGACTATCGGAAAGTCATGGACCTGCTGCAATTTGCCATCAATGCGGAAACGGACCTTGCCTTTATCACGCCTGGGTTCAAGGTGGATATCACTGGCACGTTGTTCAAAGGCATACTGCAGTAACCAGTCCACAATGCTGACTATGTGCCGGTCATTGGCATCCGGCTCGCCCATCTTGCCGACTTCGACCAACTGCTCAAAGTTCTGGATTTTGGAAATAGTTTCATTGCCTTTGCTTTTAACAGCGCCGAATATGGATTTGCTGATGCCATAGAATTCAACCAGGTATCGTTCAATATCTTTTGGATTGGCTATTACACGGGAGATATTAAGATTAACGATACGGGAGAGTTCATTCTCCCAGCCGGTGATAAAGGGCTCGCAGGTCGCAACGATAAGTTCCCTGGCATTGATATCAACTGGCAGGATACTCAGATTCGTGGCGTAAGCCTGGGAAACTATCTGGGTGACCTTGTTAACGTCTATTTTCAGCGGATCGATCCGCATGTAGGGGTAGCCGGTCTTTTCTGCCAGCCAATGGGTCAACCGTTCCAGCGATAGGGGATAGGCAGGTTCTGTGTTGCTGCGCAGGTTCTGTTCGGCGATAAGAATAAGGGGGTTGACAGTATTATCCGGTTTGGGGATAAGTTTGATGAGTTGTGCCTGCTGTTGTTCGGATAAAATCCCGTCCTCTACCAGCTGGTTCAGGACATAGGTAAAATCCAGCTTTTCTTCGGCGGCCAGGATGGTTGCAGATCGAGACATAGTGACTTTCAGGGCTATATGATTGCTGAATCTAGCATTGTATCGCCGGTTTTAAAAATTATAAGTAAATTCATTCCGGGAACGTACAAGCGTAGTCTTTGTCTGATAACATACTCAACAGAGTTATGTTTATTCCTGCGGTTTTTAGAGGATTATTGATGAAAAAACAGAATTTCCTGCTGGCAATGGTTCTTTGTTGTTTATCCTTCCCGGTATATGCAGAAACCACTGCTGATGCAGAAAAAAACATCAGGCATACCCTGCAACAACTGGCACCTGACGAAACAATTACAAGGATCAGAACCACACCTTTCGGGAATATGTACGAGGTTTTGCTGGGACCCAGTGTTATCTATATGTCTGGTGATGGCCGGTTCATCCTGAAGGGCGATTTGTTCGATATGCAGGAGCACCAGAATATCAGTGAAAATGAGAGGGCACTGGCACGCAGGGCAATTTTTGCAAGCCTCAGTTCAAATGAATATATTGAATTCAGTCCGGAAATACGAGAACACATAATCTATGTATTCACGGACGTCGACTGCGGTTATTGCCGTAAATTGCATCATGATATGCCCGTACTGAATAAAAATGGTCTGGCTGTCAGATATCTGGCCTATCCCCGGGGTGGAATTGACTCAACCGCTTACAGCAAGCTGGAGGCAGTCTGGTGTGCGGATGATCGCCAACAGGCCATGACTGATGCCAAAAATGGTAAAAATGTGGTTTCCAAACAGTGTTCGAACCCGGTTGCCAATGAATATGAACTGGGACAGAAGTTTGGTGTAAGGGGCACGCCCGCAATCTATAAGGCTAATGGTGAAGCGCTTTCCGGATATATACCACCGGATGATTTGCTGGATATAGTAAAAAACTGATTCAGTTTTTTATATTTCCGTAAACACCTGGAGAACTGCTGTTGTTACCCGGCCATCTTCTTCGGTATGTTCAATTTTGACCGGCAGATATTTTAATCCGGGGGCACACCAGAAAACCAGTTTCCTTTCGTCATTCGGCTTGATGTGTTGCACTTTTATAGTATCCAGATCACCCAGTGGTGTGTTTATTTTCTCTACACCCATGCGATTGAAATAATAGGTTTGCATCTTCCTGCCATCAGCAATCGTGTAAGTCTCCGGGAATTGGCCGTTTTGCAAGTCACGCATAATCGCATACTGATACAACAGTTTGTCCAGGACGCCAGATTCAAGCGGGATGTTTTTTGTCTTTTTATTATTTATATGGCTGGTAATCAGGTTATTGTCCCAGTCGAAATGAATATTGACCTCGCGGTCCTTTTCACCCCTGTAGCGCACATAGGAATAGTCCAGCGGATACAATTGCCGGTCTATCACCCGCCATTGTGATTGCTCCACAATATGATCGTCACGGAATAGTGCTGCCAGTCCGATCGTCCGGCTCTCGGACCGATATATATACTCATCATTTCCGGCCTTGCTGATACTGCGTTCAGTTTCAGCAATCTCCATGCCGCTGGTATAGAGCTTGTAAGTGGCCTTGAAAGACGATGGCACCTGTTCATCCGCCATAACAGCGCCTGAAGGCAGAAGCATGGTGAAGAGAATATATTGTTTAAATAAGCGCATAGTCAGATTTTTGACATTATCATTATGCTAAGATTCCCTGATAGTATAAATTATCATGCCTCGTATTATTAGGGAAATATAAACAATTAGCCCCATGAAACTGACCTTTGTTCCTGGTAGCCAGGCAAATATATTAGTAGTAGGTGATGTCATCCTGGACCGTTATGTCCATGGGGAAACCACACGCATATCACCGGAAGCACCCGTTCCTATCGTTCTGGTTAATCAAACAGAAGATCGGCCTGGAGGCGCTGGCAATGTAGCCTTGAATATATCCAGACTGGGTCTTGGCGTTTCACTCGTTGGATTAACAGGTGACGATGCAGCGGCCAATACCCTGAACACATTATTGTCAAAATATGGTGTTGATTGCAAATTCGTAAAACAAACCGGGTTCCCGACAATTACAAAATTGCGCGTTTTGAGTCAACATCAACAACTTATCCGTCTGGATTATGAAGCACATTCAGATCTGGCAGATACCGATTGTTTGTTTGAACATTTCAAAAAATACATAAAGCAGGCAGATACAGTAGTCTTGTCTGATTATGCCAAGGGCAGTCTGAAAAATGTGCAGGCTTTTATTTCAGATTGTAATTCTCTCGGGAAGAAAGTTTTGGTCGATCCGAAAGGAGTCGATTTCACGCGTTATAAAGGAGCAAGTTTACTGACTCCCAACCTCAAGGAATTTGAGACTATAGCAGGGTCTTGTAGTGATATTGCTGACATTGTTAATAAGGGAATGAAATTATGTGATGAACTGGATCTGGACGCATTGTTGATTACCCGGGGTGAACACGGTATGTCATTAATTTGTCCTGATGCTGAACCGTTTCATCTTGCCGCCGAGGCAAGAGAAGTATTTGATGTGACCGGCGCAGGAGATACTGTTATTGCAACCATGGCTGCCGCATTGGCGTCGGGTTATGATTATGCCGAGGCGGCAGAATTCGCAAATCGTGCTGCGGGTCTCGTCGTTGCCAAGCTTGGTGCCGCAAGTGTCACTGTGGACGAACTTAATGATTTTATCGCTGCTGTAAACAGGGGAAAAACGGGGATAGTCGGTAAATCAGAATTGGCGGATATCGTGAAACATATCCAGGCCAAAGGTGAAAAAATTGTTATGACCAACGGTTGTTTTGACATCCTGCATGCCGGTCATGTGAGTTATTTGCAACGGGCCAGACAACTGGGTGATTATCTTATCGTGGCGATTAACGATGATGATTCTGTGAGCCGGCTGAAAGGCAAGGGAAGACCGGTTAATCCGCTTGAACATCGAATGACGGTATTAAATGCGCTTAAACCGGTTGATTGGGTCATCCCCTTCACGGAAGATACTCCCGAACATCTTATTACTGAAATTAATCCGGATATCCTGGTAAAGGGTGGGGACTATCGACCCGACCAGATTGCCGGCGCCAAAGCTGTTCTGGAGAATGGAGGAAGAGTAGAAATCATACCGTTATTGGACGGATGTTCTACATCTCAAATTCTTGATGCTGCAAAATCAAGTGGAAAATCCAGCTAATGATTATTGTCACCGGTGGTGCTGGATTTATAGGCAGTAATCTTGTGCTTGGCCTGAATACCATTGGCCGGGATGATATCCTGGTTATAGACGATCTGACTGATGGCACCAAATTCAGGAATCTGGTGGATTGCCGGATCATGGATTATTGGGATATAGAACAATTAACGACAGCACTATTGAAGAAAGAATCATTCAGGGAAAAGGTTGATATGGTATTTCATCAGGGTGCTTGTTCCACCACGACTGAGTGGAATGGGCGTTATATGATGCAGAACAACTATGAATATTCGAAACAGCTACTGCATTTTTGCCTTGAAAATACAATTCCGTTTATCTATGCATCCAGTGGTTCCGTATACGGGGTAAATGAAAAATTCAAGGAAGTTGAGAGGAACGAGTCTCCGGTCAATGTTTACGGGTATTCAAAATATCTGTTTGATAGCTACGTACGCAGGATCGCAAAAAATACAAACAGCCAGGTTGTTGGATTGCGGTATTTTAACGTGTATGGCCCAAGGGAAGCACATAAACAATCCATGGCCAGCGTGATCTATCATCTTAACCGGCAGTTATTGTCATCCGGAGAAGTAAAAATTTTCCGTGGCAGTGGTCATTATGCTGATGGAGAACAGCGCCGTGACTTCATTCATGTGGATGATGTGGTGGCAGTGAATCTCTGGTTTTTTCAGCAACCAGGAGCGCCAGGTATATATAATGTGGGTACCGGCAAGAGCCGGAGTTTCAATGAAATTGCCAGGACTGTGATCAAATGGCATGGTAAAGGCAAGATAGAATATATTGATTTTCCTGAAAATCTTAAAAACAGCTATCAAAATTTTACCGAGGCAGATATCAGTTCGCTAAGAAATGCCGGTTATCAACAGGGATTTAAAACGTTGGAAGAGGGAATCAATCAATATCTGAATTGGCTGAATAATTGATTAACAAAATTGATAACAAGCAATCTCATTTACGATTGTTATATTCTGCGGTTCTCTACGTATTGACGCCTTTTGTGGTGTTGCGCCTGTTTTTTTTGTCATTGCGCAATCCGGCATATCGTAAACGCCTGCAGGAACGTTTTGGTTATGTTCGAAGACTGGACAGCAGTTCACCGGTCATCTGGATACATGCCGTATCGGTAGGAGAAGTCCATGCTACCAAACCCTTGGTCGACCGGATTATCAAGTCTTATCCGCATTATCAGTTACTGATAACAACCATGACACCGACGGGGGCAGATGCGGTTCATAATCATTTTGGTAATAGAGTTTTCCATTACTTTATACCCTATGATCTGCCCAATGCTGTGCATCGTTTCATCTTACAGATAAAACCGGTTTTATTGATTGTCATGGAAACAGAGATCTGGCCTAACCTGTTTTATAACTGCAGGATAAACAACATTCCTGTTGTTATTGCAAATGCGAGAATGTCGGAAAATTCTTTTGCGGGATATAAGCGTCTGTCCGGATTGGCACGTGATACATTATCGAATGTTTCGTTTGTTATTACACAAGGACAGGCAGATGCGGATCGCATCGTTGCCCTGGGCGCCGACAAGAGCAGGGTTAAAGTATCGGGGAGCATCAAATTTGATATTGAATTTCCAGAAGATATTAATAAAAAGGGTTTGTTATTGCGCCAGAATATATTTCATAACCGGCCTGTCTGGATTGCAGCCAGTACTCATGCAGGTGAAGAACAAATAATCCTTTCTGCTTTTGGCAGTATATTGCAACAGCATCCGGATTGTCTTTTAATCATCGCCCCGCGACATCCGGAGCGTTCAAATACAATTACTGACTTATCAATCAAATCAGGCTTTATCACGGTCAGGAAAAGCCAGGGACAAATAGTCGATGATCAAGTAAAGGTCTATCTTCTCGATACACTGGGAGAATTACCTGAATATTATGCAGCTTCAGATCTGGCATTCGTTGGCGGCAGTCTGATTCCTCACGGTGGGCATAATATGCTGGAGCCTGCATGTCTGGGTGTACCGGTGATTACCGGCCCGAACGATCATAATTTTTCCGAAATTTCCACAATGTTGCAACTTTGTGGGGCCGCATGGACAGTAGTGGATGTCGAAGAACTGGCACAACGGGTTAATCTACTGCTCGCTGACAAGAAATTGCGTCATGATGCCGGTGAAAAAGGCAGAAAACTGGTTGAGGTTAACCGCGGCAGTATTCATCGTTTGATGGAGATACTTCATCCATTTTTGAAAGATAATGCAACTTCCGGGATTAGCTGAATCCAATAAAACAATAAATACAACAATTTCATGATTTCGCAAGCACGCATTCAATGAGAAATTATCACTAAGAAAAATGATTGAATAATGAATTGAAGAATTTACAAAAAACAAAAAAGGGCGATTATTAATAATCGCCCTTTTTTTATCAGCGAGATATGCTGGTTTATGATTGTGTTTTTATTTCATGGGTTGAACTGAAGTTATTGTTTTTGGTGTCAATACCCTTGACAGTCATTATGCCCGCCTTGTCAGGGACAAAATAAAACCGGAAGGCCGGGTCCATACTGATACCAAAGGTTAGCAAAGCCTTGAGGACAAGTTCACCATTAAAATCAATTTCCAGTTCTTTAACAAAATGCGGTGGTGGTATCACTCGCGAACCTATCTTCAACGGTGCCATACCGGTGATATTCGGATGACGTATTTTAAGTTGCATAAGGTTTGGTTTGCCGAACTCAACATCACCTATCGTGTTCATCTTCATTGATCCAAGTAGTTTCATTGATTCGCCCATGCTGGCAGGAGGAGGCGCTGAACAGGCGCCTTTTGCACGCACAAAACTCTTGGTCATATACAGTTCACCTGTATTCATTTCGGCAATGGCCCTCACGTAACTGAAATCATCGACACGTATACGCATCGCCAGATCGGCCTTGCCGCTATGCGGGGTAAATTCAAAGATTCCCACCAGGGGCAGTGGATTCTTGTCCACAAAAATATGGATCTTCTTAATGTAATAATTCGCGGTTTGTGGAATTTTGGTGTGTAGAGAAATAGGGACAATCGTTGCGTCTTCTGCGGCATAAGGGGCCTTGATTTCGATTATGTCCTGGCCGGTGCCTTCAATGATTTCCCTGTCCTGAAAATTGGCTGGTTTCAGGTTCTCAAGCCAGACCTTGTCTGACAGTTGTTCCCGGAAATCAGCAGGGGCAACATCCGCGAGTGTTACTGTTGTAAAAATGGCCAGAAATATAGCTGTTAGCAGGTGATTGAATATCCTGTAATTGAAATACAACCTAATCATAATTACCTCCCTCAGGAACCAGGAACTGACTGGTAACGTAACATTAACATATAAAAACATATAATAGTATTATGATATGTCAATATTTTACTGCCATAGCATTACATATTCACTTACTATTAAGAGAATAAAATGTCTTTTGGGTTCAATACAAAATTAAAGACTGTTCGAAGACTGTTCAAAGAGGGCATGCGTATGAACAGATCCGTAATTTTTGTAAGTTACAGCATAAATATCATCTAAATAACGTTATATATGCCATATAATCAACTGATAAATAATAATTTATTATACTAAAATAATACTGCCATTATCCTGTGTTTGGGGACTGAACTTGCGTGTGGAGATTGAATTGCCTAAAATTTGACATAATGTTTCAGAACATAATTAATATCTTCACGGAAGCGGGTGAAATTTCTACTTCTTTCAAAGTGATAAATATGTTTGAAGTCACCCTGATTACGGATATAATCTTGTGCCAGAATCCGAGTACATCCCTGGTCACAATTTAAGCTTAACTAATTGTTACTATAATGTTACTAATGAATTTAGTAAGGGAATAACAACTCTAGCGATATATCAGGCGATATATTTTAAAGAATAATAAATGAATAAACTAAGCAAACGATATTCTGAATCCGTTTTTCCACTCAGCGCACGGACGTTCGCCTTGATAAATAATATTCCTGTTTCACCTGATTACATTTATTCAAATTCAGTTTCAAACTCTCTGCGGCTTTTTGATCTCGAGGCCTCAGTGGGTTTCCATAAGTAGAAGAGATCAAACACATGATCAACTAATAATAGAGGAGGAGGTCATGAGTAAATTATCATTAAGTAAATGGCTAATAGCCGCTCTGGCCGTAATGGTTTCGGTGCCGTCATTTGCGAACGATGAAGTTCGCAAGCTGACGGAAAATCCGAACTATTGGGCTTATCCTGGCGGCAACTACAACAACTGGCGTTATAGTGAATTGAAACAAATCACTAACCAGAACGCCAGTAGCATTGTTGCAGCATGGACGTTCTCAACCGGACGTCTGCAGGGTCATGAAGGTGGACCGCTGGTCCTGCCGGGTAGTGCAACCGGTTTAGGTTCAGACCACCTGTATATTCACTCATCATTCCCGAATGATGTCTTCGCTGTTAATCTGGATACTCTGGATATAACCTGGTATTACGAGCCACAACAGGACGAGGCTGAAACAGTCCCCGTCATGTGTTGTGACATCGTAAACCGTGGTCTCGGTTACAGCATGGGCCAGATCTATCTGCAACAGGCAGATACTACGCTGGTTGCGCTGAGTGCCAAAGACGGTAGCGTGAAGTGGAAGGCAGAAAACGGCCGTGACATCGGTTATGGTCCGGCTGCTGGCGATACCACCACCAATGCCCCGCATCCAATCAAGGACAAGGTATTCAGCGGTTGTTCCGGTGCCGAGTTCGGCGTACGTTGCTGGATAGCCGCTTTCTATGCGAAGGATGGCAAACTGGCCTGGCGTGGTTTCAGCATGGGTCCGGACAGCGACATCCTGGTGGATCCCAACAAGACCACATCATTGGGCAAGCCGGTCGGCAAGGATTCTTCCTTGAAGACCTGGTGCGCTGACAAGGACTGGAAAGCCCCTGCAACTGCTCCGAGCACCTGCAAGACGCTGAGCGATCAGTGGAAAATCGGCGGTGGTTCAACCTGGGGATGGTGGCCGGCTGACTTTAACGAGAACCTGATGTACTACGGTTCCGGTAATCCCGGCACCTGGAACCCGGTTCCGCGTCCCGGCGACAACAAGTGGTCCATGACCACGTGGGCCCGTGACATCGACACCGGTATGGCCCGTTGGGTCTATCAGATGACCCCGCACGATGAGTGGGACTATGACGGCATCAACGAGCATGTCCTGGTCGACATGAATGTGAAGGGTAAAATGACCAAGGCGGTGGTTCACTTCGATCGTAATGGCTACGGTTACACGTGGGACCGCATTACTGGCGAGTTGCTTGTGGCGGAGAAGTTTGATCCGGCTGTGAACTGGTCGACGCATATCGACATGAAGACCGGTTATCCGCAGACCGTGGATAAGTACAGCACGCACCACAACGGTGAAGATGTTGTGTCCAAGGACATCTGCCCGGCTGCGCTGGGTACCAAGGATCAACAGCCTGTATCCTACAGCCCACGTACTGGCCTGTTCTATGTTCCTACAAACCACGTTTGTATGACCTATGAACCTGTCAGCTATGCGGCTGGTGGTAACCAGTATACCGCTGGCCAGGCCTATGTTAATGCCAATCTGACCATGTATCCTGCTGGTGCTGTTTGTCCGGATTGCCCGAACAACAACGCTACCAAGGACAACATGGGTAACATGATTGCCTGGGACGCTGACAAGGGCAAGATCGTCTGGTCTATCCCTGAACAGTGGTCAGTCTGGAGTGGTGTGTTGTCGACAGCGGGTGACGTCGTGTTCTACGGCACCCTGGACGCCTGGGCCAAGGCAGTTGATGCCAAGACCGGTAAACTGCTGTGGCAGTTCAAGGTCCCGTCAGGCATTATCGGCAACTTCAACACCTGGGCGCATAAAGGCAAGCAGTATGTTGGCGTACTCTCCGGTATCGGTGGGTGGGCTGGCGCTGTGGTTGCTATCCCGGGTCTGGCGGCAGCACCTGATACAGCTGCCCTTGGTGCGGTCGGTGGTTACAGAGCTCTTCTGAACTCCAATCGTAACGCTGGCATATTGATGGTGTTTGCACTGCCGTAATAAGTAAAAAAGCTTCAAAAACAAATTCTGTTTGTTTTTAATAAGCATATCCCCGGCATCTTAAGGATGCCGGGGTTTTTTGTTTATAAGGAATAAGCAATTTATTCTGTCTGAAGACCGTGCTGTGTTTCACGTAACAGAATTCTGTTTTGAAACTTACAAATGTTTACACAGTCTATTAGGGCGATATCATAAAATACTTAGATAGAAGTTGGGCATTTTAGTAAAATAACCTGTGTTTCTGGGCTGAGATTTTGTTCTTATTGTGTTACATAATTTTGTGTTGTTAATAATACAAAAATGGAGAAAATAACGATGAAAATTCTGAAATATTTTACGGTGTTGGTGGGCATGGTATTCATTGCACCAGGTTTTGCTGCAGAACACACCATTAATGCCGAAGCACGTGTCTATAATCCCGATATCATTTACGTTGCGCCAGGCGATACCATTGGATTTAAAAATATGACTTCACATAATGCTGTAAGTTATGTCGTCCCGGAAGGTGCGGAGGGCTTTGGAGAGAAAGGGAAACTTCCCGGAGGCAGTTTCAACGTAACTCTTGAGAATGAAGGTATCTATGGTTATGTCTGTGAACCGCATATCGGCTTTGGCATGGTTGGTGTGATTGTTGTCAGTAATCCGGTTGGCAGTGCTACGGCCGAAATGAAGGATGCAGCCCTGAAAAAAGCCAACGAGACACTAGAGGGCCCTTTCAAGCGTTTAATTGGCAAACTTAACAAGGTTGAAGTAAAGTAACCTGTTTTTAGAAAAAATTCACTGCCGTGATATTTCAATGATCGGCAATGTTTTTTTCAACTGAGGTAAAACCCTCATAAAGGTACAAATTTAATTCAGATATGAAAAGATATAAAATAAAATTGATGAAAATTGCATTCCTGTTCATTGGGATGATGTTATTTTTAACCACAACGATAGCCGCTCGTGGTGAAGACTCGTCAGAACCTGGTATTCTGAAAGTCTGTGCTGATCCCTACATGCTTCCATTTTCCAACCAGGAAGAACAAGGATATGAAAACAAGATTGCTGAATTATTTGCCCAAAAGATGGGTGTCGAACTTGAATATACCTGGTTTCCCCAGCGTATAGGGTTTATACGCAACACTCTCACCAGCGAAGAGGGTGGCGAATTCAAATGCGATCTGGTGATGTCTGTCCCGGATAAGTTTGAACTGGCAGCAACAACGGATCCCTACTATACCACCACTTATGTTCTGGTATATGCCAAAGGCCGTGGTCTGGATGAAGTAACAGATCCGCTGAAGTTGGGTAAATTCGTTGAAGAAAAAAAACCGGATTTGAAATTTGGACTGGCGGATGTAGGCCCTGCACAACTTTGGGTCTTTTACCAGGGTCTTATGGGAAACATGGTGCCCTATCAGGGGCAGCCGGGGGATCCAAAATTGAATCCTGGCAAGAGAATGATAGATGAAGTAGTCAACGGAAATGTTGATGTAACTATTGTATGGGGGCCAACGGCAGGGTATTTTGCCAAGCAATACAAGGACAAGGTAGAACTGGTATTACTTCCACTCAGCGACGACCCCATAAATCCGGAACTGAAATTAACCTATAATATGTCCATGGCTGTACGTTATGGTGAAAAAGAGTGGAAGGACAAGATTAACCGTTTAATCAAGGAAAATAAAAAAGAGATTGATCAGATTCTTACAGACTATGGTGTTCCATTGAAAGAAATTGTTGTAACAAAGAAAAATGACGATGATGACTAGATTATTCAGCTTGATTATTTTTGTATTAACCTGTATTTCACCGGCAGTACATGCAGAAAATACCCAGGATAATGCCGGGAAACGCGAATTGACCCAGGAAGAAATTGATGCCAGTATCGGCAGATTCGGTGAAGTAGAAGAAATTCCTGAAGGTTTTAAATTTTCTACGGCAGAAAACAGACTCTGGTTTACAGATCACCTGAAGAACATACAAAAACCGATGCGGTTATACTATGAATTTGTAAAATCCGGCACCTACGAGGAAGGTTTTTCGGATGCTGTTTATCTGGACATTATAAAAATCAATGATGACGGGACCAAGAATGCCATGCTTGACTTTTTTTCTGCGGACAGAAAACAGGCTGTGAATCCTGATAACGTAACCAATATTACCGGTAATCCCATACTTGGTATTTTTATGCAGGGTGATGTTTATGAAATGAATCGTCTTACTGAAGGCAGTTGGCGCCACTTCCAGAAAATGATCAAGATTGCCCTCAGAGAAGTTGCATCAATAGAAAAGGTCAACTTTGATTACAATGGAAAAAACCTGGAAGGTGAAAAAATATCTTTTTCTCCTTATTTGAATGATCCTCACCGTAATGATTTTGAAAAATTTTCAGGAAAAAAATATGAGTTTATCTTTTCCGATGATATCCCGGGCGACTTGTATCAAATTAAAACAACCATTCCTGACATTAAAGATGAAGGAAATGGCCCATTAATAGAAGAAGTGTTGACTCTGGTTGAAGAAATACAGGGTTAGATCAGTTCCCTTATTTTTTTCGCTGGATTATATCATCAGCCCGTTGTCCCGGTTTTAGCCTGACTGCACAAAACTTGAATTCAGGGATCTTGCCAAACGGATCCAGGGCGTCGTTGCTAATCAGGTTTGCTGCAGCTTCAGAAAATGTAAAGGGCATCATGACCACACCTTTCTGCATATGTTCATCAGCACGTGTGGTTGCCGCAATTCTTCCCCGCCGTGATTCAATCACCAGCATATCGCCGGATTTGAGATCGAACTGATCAAGGTCGGCAGGATTAATCATGATACAGGGCCCCGGTTCAATGGCATCCAGTACGCGGGAATGCCGGGTCATGGTACCGGTATGCCAGTGCTCCAGTTGCCGCCCGGTCACAAAAATGTAGGGATATTTGTTATCCGGCAGTTCTGCTGCTTCGATATAGTCAACCGGTACAAACCGGCCTTTTCCGTCATCAGTCGGGAAAATACCGTCTTTAAAAATAATCGGTTGACCCGGATCACCTTCTTTGGTGAGTGGATAAGTCAGTGAATCAACCTCTTCCAGTCTTTCCCAGGTCATACCACCTAGACTGGGTACCGCCTGGCGGATCTCGGCAAACACATCTGCCGGTCCGGAATAATCCCAGTCAAGCCCCATGCGATTAGCTATCTCCTGAATGATCCAGAGGTCCTGGCGGGCATCGCCCGGGGGATTAATAGCCTGCCGTCCCAGTTGGACGCGGCGATCAGTGTTGGTGAACGTACCTGTTTTCTCGGGAAATGCCGAAGCAGGTAAAATGACATCCGCATAACTGCAAGTTTCCGTGAAAAATATATCCTGAACCACCAGATGATCCAGCATGGCAAGTGCTTCCCTGGCATGGTTAAGATTCGGATCAGACATGGCAGGATTTTCGCCCATGATGTAGAGTCCGTTTAATTCTCCCCCATGTATAGCATGCATGATTTCAACGACAGTCTTGCCGGCATTGGGATCCAGTTTTGTCCCCCATAATGCTTCAAATTTTTTACGTACTTCAGCACTTTCTACGGGTTGGTAATCCGGGTAGACCATGGGTATTAATCCAACGTCCGAGGCACCCTGGACGTTGTTCTGTCCGCGTAATGGATGCAAGCCGGTACTGGGTCTGCCAATCTGCCCCGTCATGAGCGCCAGCGAGATAAGGCAGCGTGCATTATCGGTACCATGGATATGTTGGGAAATACCCATGCCCCAGAAAATAATAGCGGTTTTTGCAGTCGCATAGATACGCGCTACTTCCTTGATAGTCTCAGGAGGGATGCCGCATAAGGGTGCGACCTTTTCAGGTGGATATTTTTCAACAGTTTTTTTGAGTGCTTCAAAGCCATCGGTATGTTGCTCGATAAATTCCTTATTATGCAAATCTTCGGTAATGATGGTATGTATCATTCCGTTAAGAAGCAGGACATCTGTTCCTGGTCTTAATTTAAGCATATGTGATGCATGCAGATACATCTCGGAACTGTAGGGTTCGATAATGATTAACTTACTGCCACGTTCGGCAGCGTTTTTCATGAAAGTCGCAGCTACCGGGTGGTTATCATTCGGTCGTGCACCAACCAGGAGGATAACTTCAGCTTCTGTGCCATCAGCGACCTGATTGGATACTGCACCGGAGCCAATGGTTTCGAGCAGGGCAGCCACGGATGAGGCATGACACAGCCGGGTACAGTGATCGACATTATTTGTTCCAAAACCGGTCCTGACCAGTTTTTGGAACAAGTAGGCTTCCTCATTACTGCCCTTGGCACAGCCAAAACCAGCCAGTGCCTGGGGTCCTTGATTTTCCCGGATGCTGCGTAAACCTGTAGCGGCAAAATCAAGCGCCTCATCCCAGCTCGCCTCCCTGAAATATTTATGCATTTCAAGCGGGTCGATCAGTACCGGTGTTTTAACCGCATCTGTTTTACGTATCAGGGGTGTAGTCAACCGATCAGAGTGATGCACATAATCAAAACCGTAGCGCCCTTTGACACATAAACGTCCGTGATTTGAAGGCCCGTCTCTACCATCAACATATTGAATGAAATTATTTTTGACATTAAATGTCAGTAAACAACCGACACCGCAATATGGACAAACAGATTCCACTTTTTTGTCCGGTTCCACCAGACCGGCATTTTTTGCCGGCATTAAAGCACCGGTAGGGCAGGCCTGGACACATTCACCACAGCCAACACAGGTGCTTTCACCCATGGGCTCGCCCATATCAAACACTATTTCGGAACGGCTGCCGCGGAAGGCATAACCAATGACATCATTGACCTGTTCTTCCCGGCAGGCACGCACACAACGTGTACACTGGATACAGGCATCCAGGTTGACGGCCATGGCCGGGTGCGACAGATCGGGACGGGGCTGTTTACGTTGGTGAAAGCGTGGATGATAAATCCCGAACTTGTTCACCCATTGATCAAGCTCCGAGTTTAACTTGTAGGGTGACTTGCCTTGCTGTGGCATATCTGCAAGCAGAAGTTCAATCACCATCTTCTGCGAATGCAGGGCACGTTCATTGTCACTGGACACTTCCATATTCTCCGTGGGTTTCCTGCAGCAGGCAGGTGCGAGTACACGTTCACCCTTGATTTCCACCATACAGGCACGGCAATTGCCGTCAGGACGATAACCCTCCAGATAGCACAGTGTCGGGATCTCGATGCCATGGCGCCTGGCTGTTTCCAGGATCGTTTCATCGCCGAAGGCATCAATTGCTTCACCGTTAAGGGTGAATTTGATCATTTTTTCATGCAGGTATTCCGGATTTGCGGCCATTATTCAAATTCCTTTGGGAAATATCTGATAGCACAACGCAGCGGGTTTGGCGCGGCCTGTCCCAGTCCACAAATGGAAGCATCTTCCATGGCCCGGGCCAGTTCCTCCAGCAGAGGTTGATTCCAGTCTTTTTTTTCCATTAATTTTACCGCTTTGGCTGTTCCAACACGACAGGGTGTACATTGCCCACAGGATTCATCCTCAAAAAAGCGCATGGCGTTCAATGCCATGGCCCTGGCGCTGTCCTTGTTGGATAACACTACGATGGCGGCAGAACCAATGAAGCAACCGTGCGGTTGCAGTGTGTCAAAGTCGAGGGGGACATCACCGAGGGAAGCCGGCAGGATACCGCCTGAGGCACCGCCGGGGAAATACCCGTAGAATTTATGGCCGGGCAGCATGCCGCCACAGTATTCATCGATCAATTCACGCATTGTGATCCCTGCAGGTGCCAGATGGACGCCGGGTTTCTGTACACGGCCGCTGACCGAGAATGACCGCAGACCTTTGCGTCCATTCCGGCCCTGGGAGGCGAACCAGTCTGCACCCTTCTCAATGATATCCCGTACCCAGTGCATGGTTTCCATGTTCTGTTCAAGTGTAGGCCGGCCAAATAATCCAATCTGGGCCACATAGGGGGGCCGCAGCCTCGGCATGCCTTTTTTTCCCTCGATGGATTCGATCATGGCGGATTCCTCGCCACAGATGTAGGCGCCGGCACCACGGCGTAAATATATCGGGGGTAAATCGCAGGGGGGATCCTGTCTTAACGCATCAAGTTCCTGTTGTAGTAATTTTCGACAACCCGCATATTCATCCCGCAAATAAATATAGATAGCATCCGCCTCGATGGCCCAATGGGCAATCAGGGTTCCTTCAATAAAACGATGGGGATCCCGTTCAAGATAATATCGGTCTTTGAAAGTACCGGGCTCTCCTTCATCAATATTGATGGCAATTAATCGGGGTTGTGGCTGATCCCTGAGAATGCGCCATTTACGGCCGGCAGGGAAACCGGCTCCACCCAGGCCCCTGAGACTGGAGTCTTCCAGGATTTGTATAATGTTATCCCGATCATGCTTACCAGTAATACAATCCTGCAGGACCTGATAGCCGCCTTTATCAAGATATTCCTTGTAATTAATACATTTTGGTAACTCTGCCTCGGTTTCATTATTCTGTATCGCCGTAAAGACCTTTTCCCTGGTTGCTTTTTCAATTGGGTTCATGCCTACAACGGCAACGGGTGCGGCATTACAACGTCCGACACAAGGGACATGTTGTATGCGTACGTGTTTGTCTTTTTCTGATTCGAGTTCCTGTACAAGTTGTTTAGCCCCGAACATATCACAGGTGAGCGAATCACAGACGCGAACTGTCAAACGGGGGGGAGGATCCCCACCAGGTTTAATGACATCAAAATGGTGATAGAAGGTTGCTGTTTCATACACCTCAGCCATGGGTAATTCCATTTCAATCGCCAGAGCAAGGATGTGACGATTGGAAATATGACCAAAGCTATCCTGAAGTTTGTGCAGATGTTCAATCAACATATCACGGCTGCGAGGCTCATCTCCGAGAAGATCACGGATATCAGCCAGGGCCTTATGAGGTGTGGTACGGCCTTCGACGCGTCCTTTTTTCCCACGTGTGCGTTTCATGATTAATTTCTCAGGTTAAGTGTATGCAAGATCAGGATTTCTCCCTTTCCGTTACGTGCTAAATCACCTGAAAGACGATGCGCTTCCGGCCCAAATTCCTTGAAAATTGAAAATTCATTACCCATATTCGAAAGTTGTGTGAACAGCAAGCGTAAAAACTGAATTTTTAAATTTCCATTACTTTTGAATGTAGCGGCTATATGAGAGGGTTTCTTTGCCAGAATGATTGTTCCGCGTCGCATTCCAGCTCCTGAGTTCTTTCCAGCTTTATCAAGAACGATAATTGTCCCTGCATGCATACGGCTACCACAATAATCACCTGCTTTACCATATATTATGATCATGCCGCGGCGCATTCTGTCGCCGACACGATCCCCGGCAGAACCGGTAATTTTGATGATGCCATCAGTCATGCCAAAAGTATCACCAGGTTTGCCAGCACCGACGTGATCACCAGCATTGCCATTAATATCAATGCGGCCACCAGACATGTTGTTTCCGACCCATGAGCCCGCGTTTCCATTAATTGTAATAGTACCACCATGCAAATATGAGCCAAGAATTTTACCAACATTGCCATTTACATTGATTGTTCCATGGGTCATATATCTCCCGACTGCGACGAGCTTTTCACAACTACGATTGATCTGAATATTATTAGAATCAGTACCTGTAACACTGAAGAGTGTGTCCAATGGCACCATATTTTTACCATAAGGCAATTTCAGTGATTTGATTTCTGTCTTGTTCAAACCAGCAAGATTATCGGGAGTTAATTGAGCAACATCCAAAATAAATTCCGGTTGAATCTTTAATGTAAAGATTAACGGATTCATTTCAGTATCTTCCTGAGATGGAAATGATACGGTCCCAATTCCCCGCCATAATTACCGGCACTAATACGAAAGATACCTTTTTTTGGGCCAAAAGAGCAGACCGCTTTAATACCTACACGCATTGCTTCGTTGATTGATTCTTCATCAAGACCATCAATAACAATTTCCAGAACAGAACCAATCTCTTCACTCAGTTCTGAATTAACCTGTCCTTTTAATGTGGGACAATAAACCTCATTGGTTGATGCCGGAAGAAAATCATATTTCGATCCGACTTTTGAACCTGATCCGACCATCCCCCCTGGAAAAGCGGTAATGACGCCTGGAATTTTGTTTATTTCATCAACTGCTTTTTCACAAGCCGTTAGAGCATGGCGTGCAGTTTTTGCCAGAACAAGAAAATTTCCGCCGCCTATAGCATTGGTTACGCCAGTGGTATCTTCGCAAATGAATTCACCATGCATAACGGGTATCCGCCAAAATCTTCGGCCATTGATCACTTTTGATATTTGATAGCCATCACCAAAAAAACGTAGACTTTTCCCCATGGCGATTTGTTTACCGTCAAGAATGCCAGCGTAACAGGATGTCGTCGCCGTTGTCATAACAGATTGACCTACACGTGTCGGGACTTGTTTTTCCAGGTCTTTTGTCGACATCGCGAATATCATCAGTGAAATTCCAGGTCGACCATCGGGTGTTTCCGAAGGTAATAACTCTCTTTCAATATCTGCTTCACATCCGCAAGCGATAACAGATGAAGCAAATCCCCTGAGTGCATTTGCTGCCTTGTGTGCCCACTTTAAGTTCATTGCTGTGATAATAATACGCGTGGCTTTCATAGGGAAAGCCTCTGCGAAAGTATCATCGATAAATATACCGTTTATTTCCATGATATTTTATGTACAAGGTTGAATAATGATATTGCTGTTACCATGCTCAACGATTTCATCATCATCGATCCTGAAATTAACCAGTTTGATTGTCATATAACGATCAAAATATTTTTTCAATGATTGTTCAATACTCTTGTCGTAATCAGGTCTCAGGGTGTGAGTACCGCCAGTTACAATCTTGACGATCTTGCCATTTTTGACAATTTCTTCTCCGTTTTTAAAGACATAAAGTGGTTTTTCAAACATCTTTTCTTTATCTTTCAAGTCGTTGTACACAGTTATATCTGCAATGGCACCACCACCTAAATGACCTCTGTCTTTCAATCCCAGACTACGTGCTGGTCCAGCGCGTGTCATCTTTGCGATTTCATAAAGGGTATACTCGCGATCAATACTACTTAATACACTTGCTGCAGCAGCACTTTTGTTGATCGTCGCCAGCATGTCATTTCTGAAACTACGATCCATTAATAATCGTATTAAATGTGGGTAGCTTGTGAATGGTGCGCCATTTGGATGATCGGTTGTCAGGAAAACACGCCATGGATCTTTAATTAATAAAAAGAGTTCAAGGCCTATTGCCCACTGCAAAGCATTAACAAAATTTTTGTCTCGATATTTAAAGGGGACAATGCCACAGCCTGCATCACATTCAATGTCCATAATAACCCATTTTTGTGGATGTGCATGCCAATGTCCTGAATACTGCATCATGGTATCACCTGATGCGGTAACTGTTTGTCCAAACAGGACCTGTCCAACATCGACAGAAATATTCGGGTTTGAGTTTACAGCTTCAGCGATTTGCGCAGCACCCGATGAAAATTTTCGGTCACCTTCAGTGCCATAGCTGTGAAACTGGACATGTGTTAAATGTAATGGCATGCCCTCGACGGCATGAATGGTATCCAGTGTTGTTTGCATATTGCCTGGAACGCCCAGGTTACATCCATGTAAATGTAGAGGGTGGGGAACACCTAATTCGCGAACAGCACGTGCGAGTGATTTTATGATCTCACGAGGTGAGACACCATAATGTTCATTCTGTTCATCCAGGTTCAATCTACGTTGATTAAACTTAAAGGCATTGATTCCGCCAGGGTTTACAACTTTAATTGCCATTGCCTGTGTTGCATTAATTGTCCAGCCCACGTAATCGCTAATGGCTTCACGATCTTTTTTAGCGGCTAGCATACGAAGGAAGAAATCATCACTACCCAACATCGCATAGGCGCCCTTATCGACCATTGGAGTGTCTGCCATTTCCATGTGTGCCTGACGTGCATTTGCCGGTAGCATAGCCGGTTCAAAACAGGCGGTATAACCCATTTCAGCGTACCGATATCCCGCAGTAAATGTTGACGGTGCGGCATGACCACATCCTGAACGGGTTAGTTTTGTTTTACTTACAAGGTCTGACCGGTGATCTTCGGGTAACATCATACGTGCAATATTTACCTTGCCACCACCAATATGAGTGTGGATATCAATTGCACCAGCCATAATTATTTTGCCATTAAGGTCGTATATCTTATCAATCTTTACCGAAGCGGCTGGTTTTCTCGTGATATAACCATCCTGTATATAAATATCTCTCTGTTCACCATTGATACCATGAACAGGATCGTAGACTGTGCCACCAGATAATTTAATTAACATAATTCGATGGTCACCTAAATTAAATCAATCATGCGATTTAATATGTCGCTAACACTCTTGTATTTTGAATCTCGTAATTTTTTTAGAGTGAGTGAAACAACATTATCTGTTCGGATTAACTGGCCTGAATGATCAATGCCCGGTGTGGCAACAGGGATAAACACATCAGGTTTAAAATTCAGTTTTGTTCCTGGTGTAGCAAGAACAATGGTTGGTATATTCGCTTTTGGAGGATTATTATTTGAACTAAAGCTGGAAATCCAGATCAATGCATCAACTTCTTTATTTTTCAGTAAATTTTTGGTTGAATTTCTACCGACATCTTGTTTTGGAAAACCTTTACTGAAATTCACACGTAATGGAAAGCCACTTTGCCATGCACTTAAACTATTCGCACTCATTACTCCATCGCCACCAGCCAGAGTAAATCCGGCAAACCGCGTAGTTCTGGTCAGATACTTTACCAACTCACAAATACTTTGAATGGTTAATTCGGCATGTGGAAAGTTTAATTCGCCAGGCGCCCAGACAATAACGCCGTATTTTGCCTCTTTCATTTGATTGGCGAGTTTTTGTAATGTTATAAGATTAATTCCTGCAATTATTGGCTGGTGTATTTTGTTGCCAGCAATGATAGTATGCAAAACCGAAATGATTTCATTGATTTCTTCTTGTTCACACTTTAATACCGTAGGTAATGTGCCTTCGAGGCTTTTCCCCGCTGAGGTATTCAGCTTATCGCCGATATAAACAATCTTTCTTTTTTTCACATCACTAAATAATGAATCTTTATTCCAGATGACACGTTCGAAAAAGCGTGGATAATTTGATGCGTCTGTCCCTGCAAAGATAATAAAATCCGCCCGATTTTTTATTTCTGACATGGTTGTCATAACCCAACCAAGATCTTGTAATACCAGTGTGTTCCTGATCGCACCATCGCTGTGCATATGGTCAATCGTCGCACCAATATTATCGGCGAGTCGCATAACAGAGCGCATGCCTCTAATATCCGTGCCCAATCCGGCAAGTAACGGTTGACTGGATTGTTTCAGGATCCTGGCTGCAACCTCAATAGCTTTATCAATAGAACAGGATTTACCTTTCAGAGCGGGTGTATCATCAGGTGGTGACTGGCTGAAGTGTGCTTCCACTATAGCGCAACCATTTTCTTTCACTGTCAGTTTGCCATCACTGTTCTGAATGACTAAATCGTCACAGATAAGACTGCAAAATGGACAAGGAACGTCCTTCAGCACAACTGCCTGATGTGTCTTTGTTTTCATAAAAAATATTTACTGACTTAAAATTATTGTACTGACATAATATTACAATTGGTCATCATCCTGCCATCGCAGGTATTTTCCTGTTAATGTCTAATTATACTGGAAACTTAAAGGTTGATTCGGATAGAAAAATTCGTAACTCATTGAATTTATTGTTATTATTACTGCGTATGGATTGCTCACTGATTAAGCACATAGAAAGCAACAATATACACTATTAGAAATATTCTGTAAGTAGATAATTATGCTAGGTGTTTTTACAGTTTTTGAATTATAGATGAATAAATTCCTTCTCTAATTCAGACTAACCAGCATTTCCTTGGTATAGATTATTTTTTTCGTTGTTTCCTTTTAGGTTCACCCATCCCTATTTCCTTTTCATCAATTTGTTTCCATTTATAAAAGTTGGTAAATTAAATTATTCTTTCTATTAACAGATTATAAATAGCTTCAGAACCGAACTTCTAATACAGCAAAAATGTCTACACAGTAAGAACTGGATGGTATTTAATGTGAAACAGAAGCGTAATATGTAGAAGTGAATTCTGAGAATGCTCACTGGTAATACTTGCTCAACAGGGGTGGTCCATATACAGACATTCGTATCTGGTGCTTAAACGTTAATTATCCAGCGTAAGCGGTCGTTCGGCCAGGGACATTAGAATAGTAATTTGTGGCACAAGTGGTAGTTTGCACAATCTCTACATCAGTCTTATTTGTGTATGTATATAAACCCTGATAAGTATATAGGCAGGATAATAAATACTATAAAAGGTTACAACTATTTAAAAATTAACAAATCAATAATTGGAGGAAGTATGATATTCAGACCATGTATCAGTAAATGTACTGATGAAGGTACACATTGCGAAGGTTGTGGCCGTTCGCATGAAGAAGTGGCAGAAACCAGTCAGATGGTAATGCAGTTGGTAAATTATGCCTGTGATAAGGGTTATGAGAACATAGAAGAGTTTGCGCACTCTATGGGCAAGAGCATTCTTTATAAGTTACAAAACCCATCGTAAACAAAGTTGTTATCATTCTGCTGGATATCTCTTTAGAAGTTTACAGATATTGTCTATTCTCGCCTTGGTTTTGGCATCGTACGACTCTCTCGACTTCTGTTCCAGACTCAGGTTCTATCTCCCATCCTTGGGGTCATACCTTCTGTATCCATGCAGTCGAGCGGGGAGTGACAATAGTGTGATTTTATAGGCGATTAAGCCTTTCTGTATGCTGCCAGGAGATGCACTTCATTTAATCAAAGTCCCAATGCCTTTTTTCTCTCCTCTGCGCCTGGTAATGGATCCCACTTTTCATTACATACGGGTAATACTTTTGAGCGCTCTGCGTTGATTGCAATCCAGTGTTTATGCTCTTCGGGGATGGGATCTTCAAATATGGCTTCTACCGGACATGCCGGAATACAGGCACTGCAGTCGATACAGACATCCATATCGATATACAGACATTCATCATCATAATGAAAGCAGTCAACAGGACACGGTACGACGCAGTCGGTAAAACGACATTTAACACAATTATCTGTAACAACTGTTGTCATGATCTTTTCCCCCAAGGGTGTTTAGGTAAAATATTAGATCGCAATAATCATTATATCTATTTGTAACTGACAATCAATTTACATACAATAAAATTTCTCCGCGATTAAGTTCAATAGCATCACCGACCCATCGTTGGTAGTTACCAACTAACTGTGCGTCATCAATAGTCAGGCCCTGCTCTTTAATATAGGCGAGGTACAAGCGCACAAAATATGGGTGATAGGTACAGGCATGCGAAAATGTCGGGAGCATATCTGCATTATGCATGGAGAGGATTGTTCCACGTTTCATACCTGCTCCACTGCGGATACCCATTTCACCGAGCACAATTATAGTTCCTGCATGCATGTTGACACCGGTAAAGTCACCACTATTACCTCCAGCAACGACGAGCCCATTTCGCATCGCACTGCCAAGTTCGTTGCCTACATTCCCATGAATAATGATTTCGCCACCCAAGATCCCCACGGCATCGCCTCTATAGGCACTCCCCACCATATGGCCGGCGTTACCCTTGATGATGACTCGTCCGCCAGTCATCTCAGGGGCGACCCAGTTTCCTGCATTTCCCTCAACAATAATTTCACCACCAGACATGCCAGCGCCCAGATGTTGGCCCACATCACCTTCGATAATCATCTTACCAGATGTCATTTCAGAACCAAGGTGTTTAACATTGGCTAAATCACCTTCGATATGTATTTCACCATCGCACTGTCCCTTTACTGTAAAAAATTCTCCAAGTGCAGTTTGGTCATTACCATGGAAGACGGTCAAGGCAGCGATTGCAGTTTCATTTGCACCATTTAATTTATCAGTACAGATAACAGCTGCTTCGAGTGGTACATCAGGTTTTGTATGTAATGAAAGTTTTAAACTCATGACCGTTAGCTTGCTTCCAGAATTTTGTTTAAATACAGATGATATTGGCCTAAATTACCACCATAATTACCCGCAGATAATTGCTTGATACCTGGTTTTGCAGCGGCATGTAAACCAACACGCATCGCATCAGCAACAGTTGCTTCATTCAAACCATCAATTACAATTTCAAGTACGCAATTTACATCTTCGGGTACAAGTGATTTACCCGTTACAGTTCGTAGAGTTGGGCAATAAGCATCATTGCTTGATGCAATTAGTGATTTATACTTTGAACCGACCTTACTACCACTGCGTACGACTCCAGCCGGGAAAGGTAGAATAACCCCATCAATCTCACACATGGCTTTTGTTGCTGCTGTTGCTGCTTTCAAAACAGTTTTTTGGTCTTTGCCTAAAATCAGAATATTGCCGCCGCCGACGGCATCCTGGATACCGAAATGTTCATCAACGACAAATTCGCCGTCCATAACCGGGATACGCCATAGCCGTTGATCTCCCAATACCTTGCCGATTTGATGTCCGTCACCGAAGTAACGTAACTGGCCACCAACAATGGCTGTTGTGTCAGATTCAAGACCATTGAAGCAAGCCGTTGTTGGACAGGTCATGACACACTGACCAATGCGTTCCACCAGGCGTTTCCCCAATCCATCAGCATCCATGGCAAATAACAGCACACTGACCCCGGGGCGCATGTCTGGTGTCTCTTCAGCATTAAGTTCACGCTCAATGCCTGCTTCACATTTACATCCAATCACTGAGGTGGCGAACCCTGTCATTGATTGTGCGGCTGCCATAGCCCATTGTTTCGTTGCAGCGGTGATAATCACGCGAGTGCCAGACATCTTGAAGGCTTCTGCAAAGGTATCAACAATTTCTGTGGATTTGATTTTCATTGTTATCATGAAGTTTTGGTTGTCTGGATCACCTCATGATCGTGCATATAAGAATCATCGATCGCGTAATTGCCAAATTCAACGGAATAAAAACTTTCAAAAAAAGGCTTAACCGTTTCCTCGATCGATTGATCGTATTCTGGTGTGATATGCAACAGACGGCCTGTGTGATCTCCCCTGAATTCGTGGTCTGCGATGATGGGTATGCCGGATTTAATAACATAGCGCGGAGCATTAAACATCATCTCCTTGTCTTCCATCTCATCGTAAATTGTAATGTCGGCATCGGCTCCTGGCCCCAGGTGCCCCTTGTTTTTCAAACCGAGTGCACGGGCCGGACCAGCGCGAGTGATAATAGCAATCTCATTGAGGGTATATTCCCGGTCCAGATCATTGAGCGCTGTTTTTGCAATAGCCTTTTGATTAACACGGCCCATTTCTTCCCTGCGAAAGCTTTTATCCATCAACAGACGGATCAACTTGGGATAATTCATGAATGAGCCGCCATTCGGATGATCTGTTGAAAGAATAACTCGCCAGGGGTCTTCTGAGAGTAGAAACATTTCAAGTCCAATTGCCCATTGCATGGTATGTGTATAGACGTGTTCCTGATAAGTGAATGGCAAGATGCCACAGCCACTTTCACACTCCGTATCCGCGTTAACCCACTTGTTTTTATTAAAGCCACGCAATACATAGGCGAGTGGTGCATCTGCTGTCATGATGGTGGCATTGCCAAACATGACCTGGCCGATATCACAGGTGATGTTTGGATGCTGGTTGACATACTCTATGATTTCCGCGGCTTTAGATGTTGGATTTTTCCCTGTCACTCCGCCATAGCTGTGAAACTGGATATGGGCCACGTGCAGACGCTGGTCACCGGCAGTACGCATGGTCTCGAGGGTGGTTTTGTAGTTTCCACTATGACCGAGGTTGTTACAGTGAATGTGTGGCGGATGAGGAAAGCCCATGGCATTAACGGCATTGACAAAGGCTTCAATGATTATTCGGGGTGATATACCGTCAACCTTCTCGTCGATATCAGTAATATTCTTGTTACGTTGCCCTTTCCAGGGCTCATCACCACAGGGATTGACCAGTTTGGTGGTATAGGCCTTGGTAGCGTTCACCCACCAGGCAATGGTTTGACGGAATTCTTCATGACGGCCCTCTCTTAGCAGATTATGCAGAAAGATATTGTTGCCTAACAGGACATAAAAGCCCTTGTCAATTATCGGAGTACAGTCCAGTTCCTCCAATGTATGTCTGGCTGTGATAGGGGGAACGGCCGCCTCCATTGCCGTAGTGTAACCGAGTGTGGCATAACGGTAGCCGGTAGCAAATGTTGATGGAACGATGCCACCTGTCCCTGAACGGGTGAATGCAGTTTCAGGGTGTGGGTCCCGTCTGTGATCTTCGGGCATAAGTTTGCGCCCGGCATTGACCTTTGCCCCGGCAATATGACAGTGAATATCGATACCGCCAGGCATGATGACCATACCCCCGGCATCGATGCGGCTAGCATCATCAGGCATGGACTCTACAATACGTCCGTCCTCAATGCAGATGTCCCTGATTTCCCCATCAATGTTGTTCATGGGGTCGTAGACTTTCCCATTAACGATACGTGTCGTAAATGTCATTAAAACTCCAATCGTCTATCTTGTTCTTTTTATTTAATGGATAAAAAATCTTTTACTAATGGGTCAATTAAGCGACCTTCCTTTTTTCACGTGTATCTGATGCACCGCGTTTGGCGTGTGTCAATTCAATTACCCGATTCTTGATGGCCGTCAATATTTTTTCATCTGAAGGGAACGGAGAATCATAAGCCTTACGCAGGGCGATCGGTACATCATCCATCCTGTAAACCGTGCCGCCAGTATTTATCCCATAGGTCGACGTAGTGAAGGCGACATGTGAAAGTGAGCTGGTCATCGTGTGCTTGGCATCGAGTGTAATAACGGGTATCCGCTTCATGTGTTCAATTGCCGCCTTGGGAAAATTGGAAGCGGGGTCACTGGCAATAAACATAGCGGCATCAGCGGCACCACTGCAGAGGGTATCTACTGTCGTGAATTCGCCCGGATTAAATCGGGGATAACCTAGATTGAAGTTCACCCCGAACGGGTAACCCGTGCTCCAAGTGATCACCTGATCACCACCGGATACATTGCCATGGCCACGCGCCGATCTGACGACAAAATGGGTGTGTTCATTTAAGTCGGTTGCCAGTGATAACAGTGCACCAATATTAAAATGGCGACCACGTGCCATGGTCAGGCCCATACCGAAGAAGATCACACCGTAACGGCAGTTCTTCATGCGTTCTGCCAGGTCTTGCAACGCTTCCAAAGAGACCCCTGTCACTTCCTCTATTGAGGGATCAATTTTTTTACCTTTGATTAAGGCACGTAATGCCCAAATCATCTCAAAATCCTTGCCTGGTTTAACCCGGATGTTGATATTTGCGACGGGTGAACTTTCTGTTTTTCTAACATCGACCAGGACGATGGTTCGATCCTTCTTTCCTTTCGGCATAAACATGCCTGTGGCTGTTACTGCATAACGCGTGAAAAGGCGTGGATGGGATACTGCGGGATTGCAGCCCCAGAAGATGACCAGATCGGCCCGGTTTTTTACTTCACCTAGCGTCATGGTGCTTTCACCGACCCCCTGGAACGCCATACCGGTTGGCCCATGACAAACCGATGAGGTGGAGTCAATGGTACCGTGCATATAATCTGCAATAGCAACTGCCTGGCTTTGGGCCTCGCAAGTCGTACTGCTTAAGCCATAGATTATGGGGAATTTTGCTTTTGTGAGAATCTGCGCAGATTCTTCTATTGCTGCTTCGACACTGACCTCCTTGCCATCGATCATTGCCGCTGGCAGATCTTGAATTCCGTGCTCAGCAAACCAGGCCCGCCCCAGAGTACAGGCATTCTTGGCTTTGGTAATACGGTTTTCATCAATGTCTATCGTGAGTTCCATGTCATCACAAACACAGCCACAAAAGGTACATGTTACATTTTTTACTGTTCGGATATTTTCACTCATGAGATAACTCCATAGTCAGCAATATTTATCATTCATGCGACCTTCCTTTTTTCACGTGTATCTGATGCACCGCGTTTGGCGTGTGTCAATTCAATTACCCGATTCTTGATGGCCGT
>Ga0209322_10000130_pt1 | contig 38252 bp, 37 predicted proteins | sample Rifsed19ft1_FD_184013 | JGI IMG/M metagenome (GOLD analysis project Ga0209322, IMG submission 184013) | Soil microbial communities from Rifle, Colorado, USA - sediment 19ft 1 (version 2) | ecosystem: Environmental > Terrestrial > Deep subsurface > Rock core/Sediment | place: Rifle, Colorado... | reverse complement strand
AATCCCGTCGTTGACGCGCTCGCGTACCATCTGTACGCCGCGTCCGCGCCGGGCGTGACGAGGGACGGGTACGGGAGCATGCCGGACGGCGCGCGCTTCCAGGACGTCCTGTCGCCATACACGATCGCGGGCCTCACGAACGGAAAGACGTACTACTTCCGCGTCACCGCCGAGAACGCCGCGGGGGAGTCCGCGGAGTCCGGCGAAGCCTCCGCCACGCCCGTTGCGCCTTCCCCGCAGGTGAACCTGTACGTGACGGGCCTCGTCGAGCTTGACAGCGGGGCGCCCGCCGTGGACGCTCAGGTGTCCCTCCGGATGGAGGACGGCACCGCGACCGCCCTGGGACTCACGGCGGCGGACGGACGGTTTAACCTGGGGATGAGCGCCGCGTTCCCGGACCGGGTCCTTGCGGAGGTCACGTACCGGGGTGCGGTCGGTCCCGCGGCCACGGGATTCCGGTGGAGCCCGCTCCTCGAGAGCGGCGGCGCGGTGGATGTCGGACGGATCGTCCTCCCCGATGCCACCGGCAAGCGACTCACGATGGCGGGGTCGACGGCGTGGAGCCCGGACGGCTCGATCGTCGCGATGAACTTCCCGGCGAACGTGGACTCCCTGTGGGCGCGTCCGTACGATCCCGACGCGACCCCGGACGTGTTCCCCGGGGACCTCGCGGAGGGCCGTGACCTTCCCTTGAATTCCGTTGTCTTCACGTGGATCTCCGCCCTCGACGCCGCCGGTCAGCCGGTCGTCGATCTCGGGTCGCCCGCGACGGTCCGGATGCGCATCCCCCGAGCGCAGTGGGTGGACGCGGAGGACCTCCAGCCGGGGAACGGTGTGATCGACACCCCGATCTATTCGCTGGACTACGCGACCGGATATTGGGTCCGGGAGGCTGACGGGCTGCTGACGGACGCGGCGGGGGCGCCGATCCCCGAAAGCGAGGAGATGGCGATCCGGATGGGAGACTACGCCGGGGAGGTGTACGCGGAATTCCTCGCGGGCCACTTCTCCTGGTGGAACGTCGACAAGCCACCGACGAACTGCAAGCCCGACTTCGGGGACGCGGACGACCCACCGTACCCGAGCCTCCTGGCGAGCGACGGCGCGCGGCACCTGGACATCTGTCGCGCGTGGCTGGGCGCCTGGGTCGACGGGGAGGACGACGCGGACGTGCCCGATGCGGACGCGTACGACGACGGCCTGCTCGCCCGGAACCCCCTCACGGTGCGCGTGTCGAACTGGAACTGGTCCACCAAGCTGTACCTGAACGCATTGATCGACGGGAATGCGGATGGAGACTGGACGGACGCAGATGAGTGGGTCCTCCAGAACCTGCCGGTCAGCGTATCCCCGCGGAAGGGGAAGGCCGTGGTGACGGACCTCGTCTGGGACGGAGAGACTTGGCTTCGCCTCACGGTGACGGGCGCGCCGATCCAGGGCTACGATGGCACCGGGGAGTTCGCGATCGGCGAAACGGAGGACTACCCGTTCATCAAGCAACGCCTCTCCGTCTGGGTCTCGGGGAACGGGACCGTCACGAGCGACCCCCCCGGAATCGACTGCCGGAAGGACTCGCAGCCGGGCACCTGCCTGGAGGACTACCGCGTCGGGACTTCCGTAACCCTGACGGCGGCGCCGGACGCGGGCGAGAGCTTCATTGGGTGGGACGGTCCCGACTGCCGCGGCTCGAACGCCACGTGCACGGTTGTCATGGACACGGACCGATCCACGTTCGCAAGCTTCACGCAGCCGTACTATCGGCTCACCGTCTACGTCATCGGAAACAACGGAACCCAGTACGGCGGCGGCGGGAACGTGACGAGCGAGCCGCCGGGGATCCGATGCGGCGGCAACCGACCGGACCCTGGTGGGAATCCGGCGAACTGCACGGCCGTCTTCCCGAGGGGCACGAACGTGACCCTGACCGCGATCCCGGATCCAGGGTGGGTCTTCATGGGGTGGGGAGGAGACTGCACGGGGACGAGCCCCACGTGCACCCTCACGATGGATCGGGACCGGTGGGTCACCGCGTTCTTCATGAAACCGTAGTGGGGGAGGGGGAGGAGGCGCGAAGCTCTTTAGCGGCCTCCTCCCTTAGACCGGGGCCGTGAAGGTCGCGATCCTGGACGGGTTCGTGGACGAGCCCTCGAACTTCGGCGTTCCGCCGTTCCTCTCCCCGTACCCGCGGTACGCGGCGGGCGCGGTCCGTGGCGCGGGCCACGACTGGGAGTACGTGACCATCGAGGACGTCCGGAAGGGTCGCCCATTCTCGGGTGACGTCCTCGCGATCATCTCGGGCCCGATCGTCCCGGGGAAGTATCTTCGCGGGATGCCTATTAGCGAGAAGGAGCTGCTGCACCACGCCGCCAACTGGGACGGCGTGAAGGTCCTCGGCGGCCCCCTCGCCCGGTTCCGGTACTACGACGAGAACCTGATCGATTCGTTCGACTTCATCGCAATTCGCGACCTCGACGCGGCGTTGCACGATTACCTCACAACCGGCGAGTTTCGGAATCGGGACCGCACGATGGAGGAGTGGGACCGGTGGGCGCTCCTTGGCGCGGACGTGATTCGATCGCACCCGGACTATCCGGAACCGCTCATCCTTGAGCTCGACACGTCGAAGGGGTGCGTCCGGTACCTGAACGGCGGCTGCTCGTTCTGCATCGAGCCCATGTATGGTGTCCCGAAGTTCCGGCCCGTGGAGACGGTGCTCGCGGAGGTCCGACGACTCGCGGAGCTCGGAGCCGTGAACTTTCGGTTGGGGGGCCAGGCGGATTTCTTCTCGTATTTGGCGGACGGCGTCGGGCAATCCCTCACGCCGAGGCCGAACGTGCCCGCGCTCCACCGCCTTCTGGCGGGGATCCGCGAGGCCGCACCGAACCTGAAGGTCCTGCACACGGACAACGGGGATCCCGTGATGATGGTCGCGCATCCCGAGGAGGCGATGGCGGGGCTCCGGCTGCTGCGGCGGTACGCCACGCCCGGTACGATCCTGTCCTTCGGCCTCGAGACTGCGGACCCGATGGTGACGGAAGCGAACAACCTGAACATCGACGCGGAGGGCTGTCTCGAGGCGATCCGCATGGTGAACGAGGTCGGCCGTGAGCGGGGGCCCAACGGGATGCCGTGGATCCTCCCGGGACTGAACTTCGTGACCGGCCTCGATGGCGAGACGCCGGAGACATTCGAACGGAACCTCGAGTTCCTGCGTCGCGTGCTCGCGGCGGACCTGTGGGTGCGGCGGATCAACATCCGCCAGGTCCGTCCGGTCCGGCGGGAGTTCGTCCCGCTCGAGCACCACCACCTGTTCCGCCGGTTCAAGGAGCGCGTGCGGGCGGAGATTGACCACGAGATGCTGAGTCGTGTCGTGCCAACGGGGACCGTGCTGCGCGACGTGTACCTGGAGATCGCGGAGGGGCACCTGACCCTCGGCCGCCAGATCGGGACGTACGGCCTGCTCGTCGGGGTCCCGTACGACCTCCCCCGGGAACGGTTCGTGGACGTGAAGGTGACGGACCACGGGCAGCGCTCCCTCACCGCGGTCGAGTACCCGTTCGACGTGAACGCAGCGTCCCTGCGAGCGATCGCGTGCCTCCCGGGGATTGGGGAGAAGCGCGCGGCCCGGATCGTGCGGGCCCGGCCATTCGCCTCGCAGGCCGCATTGGCGGCGGCGCTGGACGATCCCGCGGTCGCGGACCGAGTGGCCGCCTACGTCGGCTTGGCGGATTAGTTTTCCCCGATGGGCGACCCCGGGTTCGGCGCGGGGCTTAATACCGCGAGTCGATTCCGCCGCCTCGTGGGGACGAAGGGGCCCGCGGCCGCGTGCCGCGACGTCGCGAAGTCGTTCGGGGACATCGAGGCCCTCCGCGGCGTGTCCCTGGAGGTCCCGTGGGGCGTCACGTTCGGCCTCCTCGGGCCCAACGGCGCCGGGAAGACGACGCTCCTCCGAGTCTGGCTCGGGCTCGCGAAGCCGACGTCCGGCACCGCCTCCGTGCTCGACCACGAGATTCCGCCGCGAGCGGTCCTCCCCAGGATCGGCTACATGCCGCAGGACCTGGCGGTGTACCTGGACCTCACGGTGGGGGAGAACCTCGCCCTGTTCGGCCGCCTCGTCGGCATGGAGGAGGAGGAGATCGACCGGCGGACGGACGAGGTCCTGCGGATCGTGGACATCGCGGAGCGGCGGGACAGCCTCGTGTCGACGCTCTCTGGCGGGATGCGGCGTCGCGCGTCCCTCGCCGCGGCGCTCCTGCACGACCCCGACCTCCTGCTCCTCGACGAGCCCACGGTCGGCGTCGACCCGGAGCTGCGGGCGGCGTTCTGGGTGTACTTCCGCGACCTCACGAAGCGCGGGAAGAGCGTCCTGATCACGACGCACTACATGGAGGAGGCGTCGAACTGCGACCTGGCGGCGCTGATGCACCGCGGGCGGCTCCTTGCGTGCGCCACGCCGGCGGCGATCAAGGAGCGGACCGGGGCGCGGAACCTCGACGACGCGTTCCTCGCCCTCGTGCGGGAGGCGAACGCGACATGAGGGCGGGCCTCCGGCGCACGCTCGCGGTCACCCGGAAGACGTTGTCCCAGTTCCGGCACGACCGCCGCACGCTCGGGTTCATCGTCGCGATGCCCCTCCTCATGGTCGTCGTCTTCGGGTACACGTTCGGCGGCGAGGTGCACAATGTCCGGACCCTCGTCGTGAACAGTGACGCCGGGCCGATGGCGAGCCGCCTGCTGGAGAACATCACCGGGGACACGCTGGCACTCGAGTCTTCGAATGCTTCGCCGCGAAATTGCCTTGCCCCAGGGATCGGCATCTTTGAGGCCAACGTTTGCGCTGCCAGAGAGGAGGTCTTTGCGGGGCGCGCCTGGGCCGTGCTCGCGTTCCCGGAGAACTTTAGCGCGAACCTCCCGCCAGGGAACGCCACGATCACGGTCGTCCTCGACGGGTCGTCGCCGCCAATCCGGGCCGCGGTCCTCGGGACGTTACGCGGGGCGCTGGAGAAGACGTTCGCCGGGGCCGGAGCGCCGTTCGCGCTGGAGCTGGACTACGTCTACGGCTCCGAGGACACGCGGTTCATCGATTCATTCGCCCCGGGGGTCGTCGCGCTCGCGGTGCTCATGGTGACCACGATCTTCTCCGTGATCATGGTCGTGCGGGAGAAATCCGGAGGAATCCTCGAGCGACTGTTTGCGACACCCCTACGCTCGACCGAGCTCGTGGTCGGCCTTGCCCTCGCGTTGGCGGTGATCGCGTTTGCGCAGAGCATCGTCGTGATGGGCGCGGCGCTCCTCCTTTTCCAGGTGAAGGTGGTCGGGAGCATCCCGCTCGCGTTCGGGATCCTGCTCCTGTTCGGGATCGGGAACCAGGGCCTCGGCATCATGCTGAGCTCCGCCGCCAAGAACGAGCTGCAGGCGATCCAGTTCGTCCCGCTGATCCTGTTCCCGTCCCTCCTCCTGACGGGCGTGTTCTTCCCGCTCGAAGCGATCCCGTCCTCGTTCCGCCCGTTCTCCTACGTCGTGCCCCTGACGTACGCGTCCGACGCGCTCCACAGCATCATGCTCCGCGGGTGGGGGGTCGTGGAGGTCGGTGTGGACATCGTCGCGCTCCTGGTGTATGACGCGTTGACACTGCTGGGCGCGGCATTCTTCGTCCGCCGCCAAGCGTGACGGGGCGCCGTGCTCCCGCCGCCCGCTACGTCATCAGTACGGAATCCGTACGCGGAGCCCTTTGACCCGTCGGAAGTCCTTCGCGTTTTTCGTGACCAGATCGGCCCTGTAGCGGAGGGCGGTTGCAGCAATGATGGCGTCCGGCACCGCCAAACCATGGGTCCGCACGATATCCCCCGCTCGGAGAGCGATTGGATTCGAGACCTCGATTTTCGTCCATTGCTGGAGGAATCGGAGGAGCGCAGAGCGAACCCTCGAGTCCGCATTCGCTCTTCCTGCGATTAATTCGGCCTCGCACAGCGATGAGAACGCGATGTCATCAGCGCCTCGGAGCCCGCGGAAAAACGCGACCGCAGGGGGATGACCACGCAGGTGGTCCACGAATACGTTCGTGTCGATGAGGCGCACGCAATCACCGGACCCGCTTCTGACGAATGGCCCATTTGCGCCTCGATGAACGCTCGTATCGCACGCCGCCTTCCCTCGTCCTCGTCCAGATCCCGGCAGCGGCGGCAATCACGTCCTCGTCGGCCTTGTGTAGTTCCACGCGCTCGCCGTCGATGGCGAAAATGACCTGATCCCCCTCCTTCAGGCGCTTTAGGTCTCGGACGTCCCTGGGGACCGTCACCTGGAAGTTCCTGGTCAGCTTGCTTACGCCCATGGCCGGATCATACGTGAGGGAGCTACTTAAACCTACTATGTACAATTACTAGGTTGCAGACCGGTCTGCCACGGGGCAGATGTAGAATCGACTGGCATTGACAGATCAGACAGGATAGAAAACCACGGTAATCGTGGCGGCGGTGAACTGATCTCCGCGCCGAAGAAGGGCGCTCAGTCACAATGTCAGATTGACCCTGCACCGTCACTCCAGAACTGAAACTCGGAACATATCGAGGCAGCTCGGGTCACAATCACAGGTCGCGAGCCGGGCGTGATCAGGTGGACGAATCGAAGATCTTCCTCGCTTTTTCCGAGATTCCGGTCATCTCGTTCGCAGTCCTCTGAATCCGCCCAAGGACGTGCTCCTTCACGTGCTCGTCGTCGTACTTCATCACGTCGATGACCGTGGGCACGCGGATCGCGTCGCCGATGACCGCCACCGTGCGCACGGGGATCGTCCCGACGATCTTCTCCCACATCGAGACGTCCTGGACGCCGACGAGCGCGCTCTGGATGTCCGTCTGCTCTTTCAGGGAGAGGATGAGGCGGTTCGCGAGCTGGCTCCGGATCTCGGAGTCGATCCGCGTCGGCCGCTGGTCCACGAGCGCGAGGATCAGCTTGAACTTCCGCGTCTCCCGCGCGAGCTGCGCGAACTTCGTGAACCTTGCGACCTCCGGGTCCAGGAACTTGTGCGCCTCCTCCAGGAAGACGATCAGGCGTCGGTCCTCGGACTTCTCCGTGTACTGGTCGTACAGCCGGTGCGCCAGCACGTTCGCGACGAACAGGTACGTGGACGTCTCGCCGCCGAACTCGCCGAAGTCGAGGACGACGGACTTCCCCTGCCGGATGAGGCCCATCATCTGGGGGAACGCGTCCTTCCCCTCGCGCAGGAACGGGAGCCGCGTGATCCGGTGCACCCGCCGCTTGAGCGCGTTCAGGGACATCTCGTGGACGAGCGTCTCCCCGAGCTGCTCCACGGTCGCCTGCTGGATCGCGGTGATCAGGTCCCGGTCGCCCTTGTGTTGGTGTACCGCGTAGATCGTGTCGACCATCGAGGGGCTCAAGTCCTGGAGCGCGACGATTAGGTCCTCCGGCTCGATCTCCCGCGGGTCGAGGATGAACGGGTGGGCCTCCCGGTTCTTCGGGTCGAGGGAGAAGATCTCGACCTTCTCCGGGAAGTAGTACTTCAGCCCCTTCGTGTCGTCCGCGCGGGAGTACACGCCGTACTCGCCGACCATGTCGAAGACGAGGACGGAGCCGACGTCCTTCGCGAGGATCGCGAGGCACACGAGCTTGTTCAGGATCGACTTGCCCGCGCCCGTGCGCCCGTAGATCGCGAACGGCTTCTCGACGAGCGTCGCGAAGTCCACGTGCACGAAGTACGGCTCGATCCCGCGGATCGTGCCGAGCGGCACGCTCGTGTCCGTGACCTCGTAGATCACGTCCACGTCCTGCTTGGCGGCGTGTCGCGCCTCGGCGAAGTACGGCGGGATTGTCTGCGGCTCGGAGAGGTCACCACTCTCCTTTGCAATCAATTGGATCGGTTTGAGGATTGCCTTGCTGTAGAAGATCGGGCCGCCGTACCCTTCGTGCGTGCCGCCACCCGGAATGATCGCGTCTCGGAATTCGGCGCCCGCCAGGCGCTCGGCGATGTCCATCTCCTGGTTGACGATGTCGTCCACCATGCAGTAGAAGTCGTACTGCTTCCCCTCCACGATGACGGGATAGCCGATCCGCAGGGCCTCCGGGTCTTCGAGTTGGAGCTTGACCTGCAGCCCCTCTTTGACGGAGCCCGCGATCACCTCGCCGATTTTCACTTCAGATCCCTCGCGACGCGGTCCAGGTACTCGTGGAACGCCCCGTGGCGGCGTCCCTCCATCTGCGTGAGCCCTGCCGCGACCTCTCCCACGGTCATCCCGAGGCGCGCGCACTCCTTGAGGATTTCGTCCTCGAGGAACTCCCGGTGTTGCCGGATGAGCACCGCCAACCGGTGCGCCTCGATGAGCGCGAACGGGTACCCGAGGCTCAGTCCGCTCTTCGAGTGCGCCGCCAATTGCGAGAACACGAAGTCCGGGTCGTCGCGGAACGTGCCCACGTCCGCACGGAACCACTTCGGCGCCTGGGGGTGGAGCCGCGCGAAGTACACGTCCCCGTACAGGATGTCCCGCTTCTGCTCCTCGAACGCTTTCGGCGCTCGCACGTACCCCATCCCGTTCACCGCCGCCAAATACTGCTCGTCCGGGAGCGAACGGCCGAACGCGTGGAGCATGGAGTCCTTGGACACGCCGACGAGGACGTTCCCGTTCGTCTCACACGCCGCGACGACGTCCTCGAGGTGGTCGAGCTCCTTCGGTATGGACATCAAGCTCCCGTCGAGCGCGACGACGACGCCCTTGTGCTCCTGCGCGACCTTCAGCGCGAGCTCGCCCTCAAGGTGCTTCCGGAACTCGTTCACCATCTCCTTGTGCTGCTCGTCCCGGTGGCTCGTCGCCTCGAACAGCTTTCGGTGCAGCTCGCTCTGCCGCTGCACGACCTCCTCCCACACGGAGACCACGATCGCGCGGTCCACGACGACCGGGGGCCGCGGGTGGAAGCCGTCCTCGCCGAGCGCGTACGGGATCGCCGCCGCGCGCGCGACCGCGAGCCACATGCTCCCGAGGTTGTACAGGAACGTGTACGAGCCGTCCACGGCCACGAGGTCCACGGGCGTCTCCGCCGCCCTGATGGGCCGGATGTCGAGCGCCTCCGGCTCCGTCTTCGCGTCCCGGAACCGGACCATCAGGTTCACCGCGTCCCGCATCTCGTCCCGGACGCTCACGCGACCACCTCGGCCCTCGAGACGCCGTCCGGCGTCATGTCCACGCGGATCCGCGACGGGAACCGGTCCGCGACCTCCGTGAGGTGCGTGATCAGGATCACCTTGTCGAAGAACTTCCCCATGTCGAACAGCTTCTCGACGAACAGGTCGCGAGAGACTTCCGTGTCGAGGGAGCCGAGGTCCGCCTCGTCGAGGAACAGCGTCTTCATCCGCCCGTACGTGCGGCCGACCTGCGGCATCGACGCGAGCTCCCGCGCGATGGCGAACCGCAAGGCGGCATTGATCTGCGTCTTCTCCCCGCCGGAGAACTCGCCGACGTCGTGCCACTGCCCGTCGACGCCGAGGACGAGGATCCGGATCCCGTGGCCCTTCGCCTCCTCGTACGTCTCGAGCTTGATCTGCGAGAACCGCCCGTCCGTAAGATCCCCGAGGTTCTCCGAGGCCTGGATTTCGAGCGCGGGCAGGAGCTGGTTGATTGCGTACATCACGACGCCTTTCTTGTGGAACACCTCGTTCCTCAGGATGGAGAAAACCTCCCGATCTGCGAGGAGGTCCACGAGGGCCCTGGCGGCGGTGTCGATCTTGGCGGCTTCGGCTTCCGCGTCCTCGATCTGCGCCGCCACGCCCTTCAACTCTCCCTCCTTCGTGTACAGGGAGCGGCGCAAGTCGTCGGCCTCGCGCTTGGCTGCGTCGAACGCGCCCTTGGCGGCGACGTACGCCTCCTCGTCCCGCTGAAGGGCCTCGAGCGTCTTCATGAGGGCCTCGAGGTCGTCGCGGATCCGACTGTGCTCTTCCTGGAGGAGCTGCATCTGTCCCGTCGGGTCCCCGATCGCCTCGATCTCCCGCCGAAGTCTATCGAGCTCCTTCCGCTTCGCCTCCATCGCCGGCACCGTCTCCCGCAGGTCCGCGAGGCGCCCCTGCGCCTCGTCCGAGTAGCCGAGTTCCCGAAGCTTCCGGTCCAAGACCTCGAACTCCGCCTTCAGCTCGCGCCGCCGGTGCTCCTGCGCCTCGTCCTCCTCCTTGATTTGCCGCTTCACCTCTTCGATCCGCTCCCCGATCTCCGAGAGGACGAACGAGTCCCGGTTGATCCGCGACGTGCGCGACTGGACGCCCGCCAGGTCCGACTTGGCCGCCTCCCGCTCCTGGCGGAGCGTCGCGATCAGGTCCGCGCGCTCCCGGAGCCACTCCAGCTCCCTCTCGATCCGCGACACCCGTTCCTCGAGCGCACCCTCGGACCGGAGGAGGGAGAAGGCCTCCTCGCCGGAGACGTCCGTCGTCAGCCTCGCGACCCGCTGCTCCTGCTCGAACAGGGAATGCTTCAGCTGCTCGAGGCGCCGCTCGTGCTCCCGCTCGAGCTTCACCCACTGCTCCTTCTTCCCGTCGAGCTGCTGCTGCAGGAACGCAGACCGCTGCTGGAGGTCGCGGAGTCGGTCCGCCTCCTCGCGAAGCTCCTCGAATCCCGCGGTCTCCGCCGCCAACGCGGCGATGCCCTGGCGGAGGTCCTTCGCCTGCACCGCCTTCCCCTCGAGCGTAGCCAGCCTCGCGGTAAGATCGCCGAACCGTGCCATCCTCTCCTTGGCGGCGCGACTCGCGCCCGTGAACTCGTCGTGCTTCGCCTCGAGGCCCGTGAGGGCCTGCCGCATCTCTTGTAACCCGGCGGCGAGCTCCTCGTCCCGCGCCCGCTCGTTGGCAACGGCCGTTTCCAACGCCGCCATCCGCTCGCGGAGCGCCGGCAACCGGTCGAGGCGTTCCCTCCGTGTCGTGATCTCCGTCTCCTTCGTCCTCGTCTCCAACTCGACGACCGCCAGGCGGTCCGCCGCCAACCGCGCGGCCTTCTCGAACGTCTCGAGCCGGAAGAGTTTCTGGAACACCGCCAAGCGGTCGGATCCGCTCGCGGCGCCCAAGCCTTTCATCTCCTCCTGCCGCACGAACGTGCTGTTCCGGAACCCGTCGTAGTCGAGGCCGACGACGTCGAGGATCGCGTGCTCCTTCTCCGGGATCGTGCCCGGGACGATCCGCCCGTCCTCGAACACCTCGAGGAACGTCTTCCCGTTCGTCTGGAACCCGCGGCGGACCTCGTATGTTTTCCCGCGCTGGCGGAACGTGACGCGCACGTGGCCGCCGGGCTTGCACAGGTCCTCGATTTTCGCGTTCGCGGGCGGGTCCGTCCGCGTCGTCCGCTTGTAGAGCGCGTACGTGATTGCGTCGAGGATGCTCGTCTTCCCGGAGCCGGTCTTGCCCGTGATGACCGTGAACTGGCCGGGGAAGCGGATCGGCGCCGTCCGCTCCAGGTACCGCATGAAGCCGCGCATCTCGACCTCCTCAATCACGAAGCCCTCGGTCTCCCCGGGGGCGGGGATCGCGGCCGCCACGGGAATCGCGTCCTCCGCACGGATCCGCTCCGCGGTCCTCACGCGACGGCCTCCTTCAGAAGCTGCTCGCCGTGGGCCTCGATCGCCGCCTTCCGCGGGTGCTCCTTGTAGTGGGCGTCCACGTATCCCCGGAGGAGCCGCACGGGGTCCATCGTGAACTCCTCGACGACGCGGAAGTCCTTCCGCTGGACGAGCCACTTCACCTCGTAGTGGAACGCGCCCTGAAGCGCCTCGTCGATCCGCCGCTGCTCGACCTTCGGGCGGAGGGCCTCCGGTAGCATGACATCGAGGCGCACGAGCTTGTCCTTCGGATCCCCGGGGAGCGCCGCCAGGATCTTGGCTGTGGGATCCTCCTCGACGCCGATCGTCACCATCACGCGAACCATCTCCCGCGCGGGGAGTTCCACGAACTCCCAAGACGCGTTCGCGGCGTCGAGCGCGAGGAACCCTTTCGCTTCGTCCCGCTCGCCCCAGTCGATCCGCTCCGGGGCGCCCGTGTACACGATCCTGTCATGCAGCGTCTGGTGGCGGTGGATGTGGCCGAACACCGCCAAATCCATGGACGGCGGGAACATGTCCCGCGTGAACGTGAATTCGTCCGGTACGACCTCGTACCCGGACTCCGTCGGCTGGGCCCCGTCGATCCAGAAATGGCCGTACACGATGCGGCGGTCCACGTCGAGCCCGGCGGTCTTCTCCGCGATCCACTCCCGCCACAGCGCGCGGGACATCTCGTACGCCTGTTCGCGGGACACCTCCTCGTCGAGCTTCTCCCGCATCCGCTTCACGATTTCCTCCGGATGCATGTAGGGGAGGAGGACGAACCCGACGCGCGCGCCTCGGAACTCACGGACCTCCGTCGTCGGTTCGCGGAACACCTTGACGTGCCGGTACCCGCGGTAGTCGTCGAGGCTCGTGCCTCGGGCGAATGCGCGCGGCTGGTCGTGGTTTCCCGCCAGGAGCCAGACCTCGATCCCCGCGGCGCCGAGGGGCTCGATCACATCCCGGCGGACCATCTCGCGGAACACGGGTGCCACGTGGGTGCGGTCGAACAGGTCGCCGAGGACGCAGAACAGCTTCGCCCCGTGCGCGATCGCCCAGTTGGCGGCGGCGACGAAGTTCCGGTGCAGGTCGAGGGCGCGCGCGCTGACGCCGGTCTCAGGGTCCATGAGGAACCCGAACGAGATGCCCTCGTGGACGTCCCCCACGCACACGACGTCGGCCATCGACCCGTCATCCCTCCATCCCGGGTAAGCTTTCCCCATATCGGGGACCATCCCGCCATCCATGGGAACGGACCGACCTTAAACTGTTCGCCCGGTGAGGTGAAACTTTCGCGTAGACGTAACGAGGGACGGACATCTCTTTTTGAAGGCGCGTGTCGATTGGCCGTCATGTCCGGCAACGGCCCGTTCCTGTGGCTCGACGCAAGCGGCCCACCCGCAGGGTTTCGGTCCCTCCCGCCCGGCGGCATGTGCCTGAGCGCGTTCCTGTTCGTGGAGCGGGACGACAAGATCCTGCTCGGGAAGTATGCGGACGACCCCCGTTGGGAAACCCTCACGGGCCTCGACGAGAACCGGTGGCGGACGCACGGTCAGGGGCTTACAATCCCCGCGACGCACATGAAGTTCGGAGAGGATCCGCGAGAGGCCGCCAAGCGCGTGGGCGAGGAGGTCCTCCTCCTTGAGCGGATCACGTACGGCGAGCCGCGGGTCGAGGTCGACCTCTACGAACCGAAGCGCTTCCCCGGCAGGCTCCATTACGACGTCTGGTTTCTCATCGACGCGGTGGGGGAGGGGATCGAAATCGAGGTGCCGCCGTGGTACGCAGAGCTCGGGTGGCACGACCCGCGGACCGTACCGTCCGGTGCCTACGCGCGGAGCCACGAGGACGTGGTCGCCCGCTGGCTCGTTCGGCGGTAGCTTAACCCTCCCCGGCGAATAGCTTAAGACCGCTGCATCGCTATTGCGCCCTCAGAGGGGAGTAGCCATGGTCCAGAAACCCGGAAGCATCGTGCACGTGGAAATTGCGTCGAACGACCTGCCGAGGACGAAGCAGTTCTTCAACACCGTCTTCGGTTGGAAGATGCAGGAGATGCCGGAGATGAACTATACAACGTTCCAGGCCCCCGGCGCCCCGCATGGGGGGTTCACGCCACCCCAGGGCGGAATGCCAGCGGGGACCCTGAATCACATCCTGTCGAACGACATCGTGGCGACGGCGCGGAAGATCGAGCAGAACGGGGGCGCGATCCTCGTCCCGAAGACGGAGATTCCGAAGATCGGGTGGTTTGCGGTCTTCCGGGAGCCAGGCGGGGCCGTGCTCGCGCTGTACGAGGATATGCCCAAGCCTCGCGCGAGCCGCCAGCGGCCTGCGAAGAAGGCTCGTCGTTCGACCGGGCGCCGGAAGTAGTCGCCGATTGACGAGCCCGGTGTCGGACGCTTTCGTTCCACCCCCCGCGACCCTCGGAAGCTTCAAGAGCCCTTCTCGCCTCCCCCCCGCATGGCTTCCCAACCGATGCCGCCAACCACGCAGCAGCAGTCGTGGCAGCCGGCGCCCCCCGCGCCGTCCGGGCCCGCCGCCGTGCCAGCGCCGAAGAAGAAGACAGGAATGATCGTCGCCGTTGTGGCGGTCGTCGTGATCATCGTCGTTGTCGTGGCCTTCTTGGCCCTGCGAGGAGGGTCGGTGACGAGGAGCATGACCGTGAGCCAGTTCAACACGGAGATGCAGGCGAACTTCGCGAACGTCAACAACGGCGACACGATCATAGTCACCGGGCAGATCACGGATATGATAGACAATCCCATCGGCCCGGGCTCGATCGTCAGCCTCGATGGGACGGTGATGACGATATTCGTGGACCTTCCCACCACTTGCGCCGTCGGGGATAGCTTCACGATGACCCTCACCGTGACCGTGATCACCTACCAGGGACAGACGGGCAAGTGGTTCGTGGAGCTGGGATCGGTTCCGGACCCCATCAACATCGCGGTACCCGCCTCCGCGATCTCTTGCACCTAGCACACGACCACTAAGCGCCAGACACCCTTTTCTCGCTCAGGGGAAGTCCCGCGTCCGAGTACGCGATGCTCGCGAAGAATGTGTGGATGGACGCTTCGCGTGAAAGTGAGGGGAGCGTGGAACCCTGCACCACGGCCCCCCAATCGTACAGGAGTTCGTAAAGCAAATTCGCGCGATGGACTCCCGTTCCCTCCCGCTCGACGAGGAAGCCCTCGACCCAGCGGTACGACGTCCCGGTGTACGCCTTCAGCATGGACAGGACGACGAGGAACCCGGATGGCGCTGTGGCAGCCGAGCCCGGAGTCGCAGCAGCAGGGGCAGCAGCAGCAGCGGCAGGAGCGGAAGTAGCACGTCAAACTTAACCGGGCCCTCCGATTCCCCGCCGTGCCTGAGGTCCGAACGCTCGGGACTGGGACCGAGAGGCCCCGGACGCTCGTCGTCGGGTGCGGCGGCGCGGGATGCAACACGCTCCGCGCGCTCCCCGAGTCGGAGGGGCTCGACCGCCTCGCGCTGAACGACCTGCCCCACCTCTCGATGGCGGGGGTCAAGCGCCGTCTGTTCGTCCAGAAGGCGGGCCTCCGGGAAATTGCGGCGCTCGACCTCCGGACGGTCCGGTCGCTCGCGACGACCGCGGAGCAGTCCGTGGCGATGGAGCTGGGCGACGCGGACGTCGTCGTGCCGCTCGCCGGCCTCGGCGGGGATTTCGGGTCCTGGGCCGTTAGCCTCGTCGCCCGCGTGGCGGCGCTCAAGGGAGCGGCCGTGCTCGCCGTCGCGAACACGCCATTCTCCGCGGAGGGAACGGGTCGCCGCCAGGTCGGGATGGAGGCCCTCACGTTCCTCCGCAGGCACGCGCACGGCGTCGTGGTGATGGCGAACGATGCGTTGCTCCGGATCGCCCCGCACCTTCCGTTCCTCCAGGCCTTCGACGTGATGTCCCGCCTCGCGGTCCAGCCGATTGCGGACTTGCTCCGGGTCCTCACGACGGACGATCTCCTTCGGTTCGCGTCCGTGCTCCGCCGCGCCGAGGACTGGCGGATCGGGATTGGCGAGGGCACCGGCGACCATCCGGGACTGGCGGCGGCTGACGCCGCATTCCGTTCCCCGTGGATCATTCGGCGGCCCGAGGACGCGCGGGAGGTCATCGTGTTGATCGCGCAACCGGAGGCGGACGAGCACGCGCTGCGGGAGATCCTTCGCGACGTGGACCTGCGGACGCCGCGCGCCTCCGTGATGTGGGGGGCGTTCACCGAACCTACGGTGACGGGGGTTCGCGTGACGGTCCTCCTGGGATGCTAGACCGTCGCGGGCGCCTCCGGCCGCGGAGCAGGGGGACGAGGACGATGGGGGCGACGACGGTCGCCAAGAACACGGCGGCGAAGCTGCCCTCCGCCAAGACCGAGGGGAGGAGCGCGTACACCGCGACGAGTTCGTGGGGGCGGTCGCAGACGAGGGCGCGCTCCCGGCTCCCCCCGTCCGACCATCCCGTGAACCCGTACACGGTCGGCTCCCTCCCATCCCGGGGCGGCGCTTCAAAGTTGTGCGTCGTCCCGGCGTCGCACCAGAGTTCGACCGGGGTCTCCTGCGTCCGTCCGTCGAGGACCACGGGGATGCCCGGTGGATTTGTCTCCACCCGAACTCGATGCTGCGCAGAATAGACCGCGCGATGTTCCGCGGGGCTCCCGCACGACGTCCAGCCGCCGCCCATTGCCCACCATGCAAAGAGGAATCGCGTCGTCGAATTCCCCTGTTGCGGAGCCGCGGAGACCTCGTAAGGCGAGTCCGCGTCGCACCAGACCGTGGCCGGGGTCACCTGCGCCGCCCCGTCGAGGAGGAGAACGAGACCCGGCGGGTCCGTGACGAGCTGCACGGCGTACTGGAGGCTGAAGTTGGCGAAGAGTGCCACGGGCGCGTCGCAGGAGACGACGTGCGCGGCGGGTCCGCCGTCCGACCAGCCCAAGAACACGTAGCGCGTGGTCCCGCTGTCCTGCGGCGACGGCACGTCGAGGGAACGCGAGGTCCCCGGGGTGCACCAATCCGAGTGGGCCCAACCCGTGGACGGGTCTGAATACGCGACCCCGTCCACGAGGATTCGGGGCCCCGGTGGGAAAGTGACCACGGAGAACGAGAATGCCTCGAGGACGTAGGAGGCAGCGTACGTCGCCGCCGCCGTGCACACGATCGTGCGGTTCTGGGGGGCGCCGTCCGACCATTCGACGAACACATGGCGTCGGCCCGGCGAGGTCTGGGGAGAGGGTGCGCTCAAGGAGTGGGAGGTGTTCACGGGGCAGAAGAACCCTGTAGGGGCCGTCGCCCAGACTCCGTCGACTTCCAGCTGGAGGCCCGGCGGATCCGTCTCCAAGAGGATTGGGACGGAGCGCATGTCGACTTTCGACACAAAGGCATCTCCGCCGCCCGCGATCGTCGTGTCGTACGAGCCGGGCGTGACGGGGAACCCGAGGGACCACGTCTGACCCGCGACGAGGGCCTCGCCCGAGGGCGTGAAGGCGAGTCCGTGGACGAGATCCCCCGACTCCCCGCCCAAGAAGGTGGAGTCGAGGAATGTAGCCCGGCCCCCCTCCATCTGGAGGACGAACCCCTCCTGGCCCCCGGCCATGGTCGGGTCGAGCGCATCGGGCGACACCGGGAAGTCGTAGGAAAAAGCGGCTCCTGCGATGTACAGGGCGCCGGAGGGGTGCGAAGCCATTGCGAGAGGATGGTCAGAGCTCGAACCACCCAGATAGGTCCCGAATAGGAGGTCGCTGCCGTCGGGGCTGAATTTCGCCACGAACGCGTCCCACGTGTCCGGATGGGACGTCCGAATCGCCTCCGGCGTGACGGGGAAGTCGTCTGAGGCGGTCTGGCCGGCCACGTAGGCATTCCCCTGGGCATCGACCGCGATGGATTCCACCCAATCGGGATCGCGGCCTCCCAGGTATGTGCCGTATGCGATGCCGCCCCCGGTGGGTTCGACCTTGACCAGGAACGCGTCCCAGCTGTCCGGTGTCCGGTCGTATGCCCCAGGCGTCGTGGGGAGGTCGCTGGAGATCGCGAGCCCTCCGACGTAGACGGCGCCGGTCGTGTCCACCGCCGAGGCGTACCCGATCTCGGTCCCCGTTCCGCCGATCATCGTGGAGTACACGAGCGTCGACCCGTCTGCGCTCAGCTTCGTGGCGAACGCGTCCTCGCCCGAGGGGATCGTGTCGAACGCGCCCGGCGTGGTGGGGAAGTTCGGGGACGACGTGTACCCGGAGACGATGGCGGTGCCCCCTCCGCTAGTTCCGATCCCGTATCCCCGGTCGTAGCCCGAGCCCCCGAGGTACGTCGAGTACACGAGCGCGCCCGTCGCGTTGAACTTCGCCACAAAGGCGTCGACGCCCCCGTTCGCGGTCCCGTCAAACGCCCCCGGGGTCGCGGGGAAGTCCGTCGAGTCCGTATGACCGGAGACGTAGACGTTGCCCTGGTCGTCCATGGCCATCCCCAGCGCCTCGTCGTCGAGGCCACCGCCGAGGTACGTCAGGTACAGAATGTTCTGTAGCGCCGGGTCGAATTTCGCCACGAAAACGTCTTGGCCGTCGTTCCACGTCGAATCGTAGGCGCCCAGGGTTGCGGGCAGGTCCGCGGACGACGTCGTCCCCGCCACGGAGATGTTCCCCTGGGCGTCCACGCCCACGCCGAGGGCGCCGTCGCCGGCGGAGCCGCCCAAGTACGTCGACAGGAGGAGCGCGCTGTGCGGGGTCGGAGGGACTGGGGGCCCTGCACGCGCTGATGGCGGGAGACTCGCCCGTGGCACGTTGGTCGTCCCTCCCGTCGAGGGGGGATCGATGGCGACCGGGGCGATCCCCAGCACCGCGAGCACGAGTGCGGCGCCTAGCACCTTGTACGCCCGTCTCTCCATGATCCCGACGCGTCAGGATTAGATGGCCCCCTAAGAGGTTTTTCCTGGTCAGCTGCCTCGTTCAACCACCGAGCGAACGGTTCGAATCGCCCGGCGACTTCTTGCCCGCGCCCGCCTCAGGCGGGCGTTTTCAATCTTTGTGACCTCGTCAGCCGTCCTCGGAGACAGGGGCTTCGGCGTCATCTATCTTGCCGCACCGGCCATCAGAAACCTCTCCCGGCCCCCTTCCCGAACCTCGAGGTGGATGTTTCGGTTGGCCCGGTTCATGGGACGGCAATCCCGCGCACGAGGCCGGGCATCCCTGCGTGGAGCGCCGCGAACCCCTCGTTGATCCCTTCAAGGGGGAACCGATGAGTGACCATTGCCCTCAGGTCGAAGCCCCCCTTCGCTGCCATCGCGAGGACCCGCGGGAAGTCCGAGAGCGGGCACCCGAGGGAGCCGCGGATCTCGAGTTCGCGGAACATGATGCGGCCCGCGGGGAGCGGCACGTCCGCGTCCGCGTAGCCGACGACGACGACGCGCCCGCCCGCGCGCACGCCCTCGACCGCCGCACGGATCGTCGCGGGATTCCCGATGACCTCGAAGGCCACGTCCGGGCCCCCGCCCGTGATCTTTCGCAGTGACTTCACCACCTCGCCCCGACCGTCCACGACCTCGTCCGCGCCGAGCCGCTTGGCGGTTTCGAGCTTCTCCGCCGCGACGTCCACCGCCACGATGCGTCCGCCCACCGCCTTCACGACCTGGAGCACGGACAGCCCCACGCCGCCGCAGCCCAAGACGGCGACCCACTCGCCCGGGGCGACGTGGCCGCGGTTCACGACCGCGTGGTACGCCGTGGACCCGGCGTCGGAGACCACGGACGACTCCTCGAGGGGAAGGTTCGACGGCAGCGGGAACGCACAGGTGGCGGGGACGACGACGTACTCCGCGAATCCGCCGTCGCGGTGATTCCCGAGCATCTGCATCCTCGCGCAGATGTTCCCGCGGCCGCGGCGGCAAAGCTCGCACGCGCCGCACGGGATTACGGGAGGGAGGAGGACCCGCGCGCCGATCGCGACGCCCTCGACGCCGCCACCGACCGCCTCGACGGTCCCGCTGACCTCGTGGCCCAGCACGAGCGGGGGTGTCTTGGCGGTGGGGACTCCGTGCAGATAGTGCAGGTCCGTGCGGCACAGGCCGCACGCGGCGACCTTCACGAGGATCTCGCCCGCGCCGGGGACCGGGTCAGGCCATTCCTCGATCCGGAGGTCCGTCGCCCCGGGGTGCAGGACCGCCGCGCGCGTCAGTGTCCCCTCCACTTCGGCGTCCGCTTCTCCAGGAAGGATCGGAGGCCCTCCGTCGCGTCCTCCGTCGTCATGAGCTGGTTCCGGTACGCGTCCTCAATCGCGTCGAGCGCGTCGAGCCCCCCCGCGTCGCCCATCCGCAGGGCGTCGCGTGCCGCGCGGAGGGAGGACGGACTCAGCGCCGCCAACTTCTCGCAGACCCCGCGCACCTTGGCGTCGAGTTCACCGGCGGGCACCACGCCCGTGACGAACCCGCGGGCGAACGCGTCCTGTGCGGTGATCGTCTCCCCGAGGAGCACGAGCTCCGCGGCGCGGGCGCGGCCGAACCACCGGGGATACGCGGCCGCGGCGAAGGGGGGATACACGCCGAGCTTGATCTCCGGCTGTCCGAACGTGGCGGTGTCCGCCGCATAGGCCAGGTCCGCCGCCATCGCGAGCTCCATGCCGCCGCCCAGGCAGGGGCCGTGGACCTGGGCCACGACGGGCGTGGGGCACTGGAGCACCGCCGTCGCCATGCCCCGGAACGCCGCCAGCATCGCCCCGATCGTCTCCGGGAGGTGTTCCCGGACGTCGACGCCCGCGGAGAACCCTTTCCCCTCGCCGCGGATCGTGACGACTCGTGCGTCGCGGATGCCGCCCAACGCGTCCCGCAGTTCGCCCATCATCGCGATCGTGAGGACGTTCAGCGGCGGCCGGTCCAGGATCACATGGAGGACGGGACCGTCGCGTTCCGCACGCACCGTACTCATCGCGCCTCGCCGAGCTTCCGGAGGCGGACGAAGCCTAAAAGGGCAGCGCCGATCGCCCCCGCGTACACGGTGTCGGGCGAGGCGTTCACCGTCCTCCCGAGGCGCCGCTCCAGCGCGGTCAGCATCCCTCGGTTGAGGACCACGCCTCCCGTGACCGTGACCTCCCCGTCCACGCCGACCTGCCGGAGGAGGGCGAGCGCCCGGTCCGCGATGGACAGGTGCGCCCCCATCAGGATGTCCTCCGTCGCCTTCCCGGACGTGACGAGGCTGATCACTTCGGACTCCGCGAGCACGGCGCAGATGCTCGAGATCGCCTGGGGGTCCGCGGAGTGCAAGGACATGGGCCCGAGATCATCGAGGGGCACCTCCAGCGCCCGCGCGACGCGCTCCAGGAACCGGCCCGCCCCGGCGGCGCACCGGTCGTTCATCCGGAAGCGCATCACCCGGCCTGCGTCGTCCACGCGGATCGCGCGCGTGCTCTGCGCGCCGATGTCGAGGAGGCAGCGCGTGCCCGGGAAGAGGTACGAGGCCCCGCGGGCGTGGCACGTGACTTCCGTGATCTGGATGTCCCGTTCCGGGAGCTGGTACCGCCCGTACCCCGTGGCCGCGACGTACGCGATGTCCTCTCGCCGCAGGCCCGCCTTCTCGAGCACCGCCGCGAGCGCCCGCGATCCTGCGGCGTCGAGCCTGGCGCCGGACCTCTCGGAGACTTTCACCAGGATCCGGCCTGCGTCGTCCATGAGGACGGCCTTCGTCGTCCCGGCGCCGATGTCCACCCCGGCGGTGATCATGCCGCACCCCCGGCGGCGATGCGGTGGACCGCCCCGCCTTCGACGCGTTCCAGCGCGATCAGGGCGGCGCCGAGCGCGCCCATCCACTGCGACAGGGGGCTCACGTGGACGGAGACGCCGAGCCTCTCCTCGAGCGCCTGGACCATGCCGACGTTCCGGGACACGCCGCCCGTGAAGGTGACCGCCGGGTTCGTGCCCACGCGGCGCACGAGCCCCGCCGTCCGCGACCCGATCGCGAGGTGCACGCCCCGCAGGATGTCCTCGACCTTCTCTCCCCGCGCGAGGTGCGCGATGATCTCGGATTCCACGAAGACCGTGCACACGTTCGTGATCCGGATCGGCTTCTGGGCGTTCATGGAGGCAGGCCCGATCTCGTCGAGCGTCATCCCGATCACGTTCGCGCACGCGTCGAGGAAGCGGCCCGTGCCCGCGGCGCACTTGTCGTTCATGCTGAAGTCGAGCACCTCGCCCCGGTCGCTGATGCGGATCGCCTTCGTGTCCTGCCCGCCGATGTCCACGATCGTGCGCGTGTCCGGGAACAGGAATTGCGCGCCCCGCGCGTGGCACCCGATCTCGGTGACCTGGTCGTCGCCGAACGCGACCTTGTACCGGCCGTAGCCCGTGCCGATCACGTATGCGGCCTCGCTCTCGTCCCGCTTCGACGCCGCCAAGGCCTCCCGGAACGCCCGCTCGGCGGCCCGGACGACGTTCGCCCCGGTCGGCAGCAGGGACGTGCCCGCGATCTGGCGGCGATCGTCGAGAACGACGGCCTTGCTCGTCGTCGAGCCCACGTCGACGCCCGCGACGATCACGCCGTCGCCCCCGTCAGGCGGCGCTGCGTGAGGGACTCGAAGAACGCGTCGATCCGGTTCCTCAGCTGCGCCTCCTGGAAGTACCGAGGGTCCGCGAGGTCCGACTCGATCATGAGCGTCGGGATCCCGAGTTCGTTCACGAACGACTCGCGGAAGTCCGCCTGCCCCACGGAGAACGACCGGCAGCTCTTCACGGAGTGGATCACGAGCGCGTCCGCCTCGTACTCTTCCACGTACCGGCGGAGCAGGTCCGCGCGCTTCGCGAGGTTCCAGTTCGTGTAGCCGTTCATCGCGTACTCCGCGATGCTCTCGAGGGGCCGAGACGGATCGTGGCGCACGCCCTGGTCGTACAGCCCGCCGACCTTGGAATACGTGCTCGCGACTGCGACGGCGCCCCATCGCTTGAACAGCTCCCAGAACGCGCGGAAGTGGGGCCACGCGGGCGGTCCCTCGATCACGACGCGGAACTTCTCCTCGGGCACGGGGCCGCGCCGCTCGTCCGTCCGTGCGCGCATCTCCCGCAGGACCTGGCGGTAGTACTCCACGGATTCCGGCGTCCCGCGAAGCATGTTCACCGGCGCCATGTAGAAGACGGCCTCGAAGTACGAGTCGAACGGGGACGGGCGTTCCCGGGCGAGGTGCAGGATCTCGACCCACAGGTCCTCCGCCTCGCGGGAGTAGCCGAGGATCTCGCGGAGCCTCGCCTCCGAGAACGTCACGCCCGTGCGCGCCTCGCACCGCGCGATCAGCTCCTTCAACTGCGCAACGACGTACGCGACGTCGCCCGGCGAGATCTCCGACTCGCGGATGTACGGGATGTCGAGGAGGAAGAACTCGGAACCGTAGAAGTGGGCGAGCGCCTCGAACCACTTGATGAACGTGTTGCACCCGCTGTAGTTGCACACGAGGAGGTCCGGCGTCGGGAGCCGCCCGAAGGGCGACTGGCGGTCCTTGAGCATGAGGCCGATGTCGTTCTTCACGTACCCGCAGACGTCCGCGGAGTACCCGAGGTCCTCCGCGCGGATGATGTTCTCCCCCGCGACCTTCTTGATCCCGCACTGGAGCGCGTTGATCTCCGGATACACGGGGAGGAATCCGAAGCATTGCGTGAGCTCGACGATGTTCCCCGGGATGAACAGGTACGCGACCGGGACCCCGTCCGCGTTCGCGGTCTCGAGCGCGCCGTAGTACTTCGCGAGCATGTCGCGCTGCATCGTTTTCCCGAGGTCCGGGGGCACCGTTGTCTGCGTCGTCGTCGCCATCGTTCCCACCTACCCGAACATCACGGACTCCACGAAGGTCTCCACCTGCGTCTTCGCGTGCTCGAACGCGGTCATCTTCTCCTCGAACTCGACGTGGAGGTGCGGGATGTCCGCCTTCTCGAGCACCTCCTTGTACGGAACGTAGTCGTACAGGGCGGGCTCGCAGAACTTGGCGGTGCAGAATAGCACACCGTCGACCTGCAGCTCCCGCGCCCTCTGGAGGAGCCACTCCGTCTTCGGCCGGACCGTGTGGCAGACGGACGACATCGCCGCACCGTGCACGAAGCCCTCGGCGATCGCGCGGAGCGGGTCCCCGTTCGCCGCCAGCGGGCGGTCCAGGAATCGAAGGCCGAGCGCGAGGTCGTCGTCCAGGACGTAGCAGCCCGCGTCCTCCATCGCCCGGAGGAGCGCGAACGGCGGCTGCTCGCAGAACGAGCCGAGGAGCAGGATCCGCATCTTGTCCATCGACCGCGACGACCGGGAGCGGATCTCCGCGAGCGTCTCCCGCAGGAGCCGCGTGTGCTCCTCCTTGGGCAGAAGACCGCCCGCGCGCGTGAGAACGTATGCTTCCGACGCCGGCAGGAGCCAGGGGGCCTTGGACCGGATCTCGTGGAGATCCCGAACGAGCGCGCGGTTCTCCTCGAACGCCCGCAGGCTTTGCGCGAGCGCATCGTTGGAGATGTTCACGCCGCCCATTCGTTCCAGGGTCGCGAGGAGGCGGCGCAACTCTCCCGTCATGTAGTCCACGGCCGCTCCCGATCCGACGTTCTGCGGGAGGTGGAGGTACTCGACCGTCTTTCCCCGGAAGTTCCTCGCGAACACCCCGGACAGGTTCCGCGCGACGTCGCAAATGTTCGTGAACACGAAACCGTCAAAGGCGTCCAAGTTGCCGCGCAGTCCCAGTTCCAGCGTGCTCCGGGTGATCGAGCAGACGAACGACTGGATGCGGGAGTCCGCGGCCTCGATCTCGACGCCGCCGCCCGCGCCGAACAGGTGGACGGGAAGCATGCCCGCCGCGTGCACGAGCTCCATCGGCGCGTAGACGGGGAAGCTTCCGACGACCTTGCCCCCGCCCTCCTTCCACTCCCGGGCCCGCGGGAACGTCACGTCCTCCACAAGGGACCGAAGGTCCTCGACCCTCCCGAGCGGGGCGGACATCGGGGAGTGCTATATTGTAGCTACAATATAATCATGTCGATTCCATTGTCGATCCGATACCGGGGTTATATCAGACGGACCGCTCCAGGACGATCGCCCCGCCGCGGTCGAATCCGAGGGACTGGAAGTACGCGACGAGGTCGCCCGCGTCCCACTCGACGAGCGTCTTCACGCGCCGGATTCCGCGCCGCCGCACCTCGGCCAGGAATCGTTCGCCGAGCAGATGCCCGAGTCCCGATCCCTGATGGCGAGGGTCCACGCCGACGACCTTCACCCAGGCGACCTCGCGGTCCTCTCCGAATTCCCACGGTCGGACGTCCCCGACGAGGAATCCCGCGACCGTCTCGCCGACCGCCGCGACGAGGCACACGCCCTCGCCCGCACCAAGCTGGCGGCGCACGTACGCTTGGAGCGTGCTCGTCCGCCGGCTCTTCGTGATCGCTCGTTCGATCGCTGCCACCGCGGGCAGGTCCGATGTCTCCATCCTCCGGATCCGAACCGCCATCGCCACCCCTCAGTCGATCCGGATGACCTTGACCCGCTTCCCGATCCAGTCCGGCGGAAGGTACACGCGGCCGGAGTTCCCGCTCCGCTTCACGACCTTCTCGACCATCTCGTGTCCGAAGACCTCGAACCGGGCAACGCCGCGCGGGCTCTTGCGGGCCATCCGTCTCTCCGCCACGGGATTAGCTACAAGGTAGTTATACGTGCCGTCCGTGCGAAAGGTAGAAATGGCGCGGAGACCCGTGGCGGCTTCATGTCGGCTCCGGCGTTCCAGGAGATCGCGTACGAGAAGAAGGAATGGGTCGCGACGGTCACGATCAACCGGCCGCACGCGTACAACGCGTACACGTTGAACACGCTCCGCGAAATGGCGGCGGCGTTCAAGGACGCGTCGTTCGACGACTCCGTGGCGGTGATCGTCCTCACCGGGGCGGGGGACAAGGCATTCTGCACGGGCGGGGACGTGAAGGAGTACGCGGACGTGTACACGCAGAGGCCGCGGGACTACTGGAAGTACATGGTCGAGTTCCAGGCGGCGCACGACATGCTGCGGAACAGCGGGAAGCCCGTGATCGCGCGCGTGAACGGCGTGTGCGCCGGCGGCGGGAACGAGTTTCACATCGCGTGCGACCTCAGCGTGGCGGCGGAGCACGCGGAGTTCCTGCAGGTCGGGACGCGCGTCGGTTCCGTGGCGGCGGGTGGCGCGACGCAGTGGCTCCCGCTCCTGATCGGGGACCGCCGGGCACGCGAGATGCTGTACCTGTGCGAGAAGGTCCCCGCCGCCAAGGCGCTCGAGTGGGGCCTCGTGAACTGGGTCGTTCCCGCCAAGGAGCTGGACGCGAAAGTGCGCGAGGTCGCGGACAAGTTGGTCGACAAGTTCCCGGAGTGCACTCGGTACACGAAGGCGCAGGTGAACTTCTGGAAGGACTTCGCGTGGCACATGACGATCCCGCACGCACGGGATTGGCTCAGCCTGCACTTCGCGACGCGGGAGCCGTGGGAGGGCATGCGCGCGTTCGTCGAGAAGCGGCCCGCGCGGTACCGGGAGTTGCGGGAGGAGGCTGCCAAGGGGGGCGCAACGGAGTTCCTCTGGGGGGCGCCCACGAGAGCGTGTCCGTCGTGCGGCGCTGCCGGCCTCCCCGCGGGCTACGCGTTCTGCGGGCGATGCGGCCACGCCTTCGGCTGACTTCCATACGGTAAAGGGGCAAACTACTTGGCGGGGGGATCGGCTCGAGCGTCTGGGATCCCATGGAAGACCCGAACGACGTGCTGAAGGCGGAACACGAGGCGATCGAGCTCCTGTTGGCGGCAGTCGAAGGCATGGCCGGGCGAGTGGCGACGAAGGCCGTGTTCCCGAGGAGGGACCTGGAGGCCGCGATGACGGTCGTGACGGAGTTCGCGGACAAGTGCCACCACGCGAAGGAGGAGCGGACCCTCTTCCCCGTGCTCTCGAAGCACTCCCCGAAGGTCGGCGCCGAGCTCGCGCGACGGCTCACGAGCGACCACGTCGCGTTCCGGAAGCTCGTCGGCACGATGAAGGAGCAGATCGCGAAGGGGGGGACGGAGGACAGGGCCCGGTCGCAGCTGGCCAAGAACCTGGACACGTACACGAGGCTGCTGCGGCAGCACATCCTCGTCGAGAATACGGAGCTCCTTCCGGAGGTCGAGAGGAGCATCCCGGCGGCGGAGCGGACGCGCCTCTCAGAGGCGTTCGAACGGGTCGAACGGGAGGAGATTGGGGCGGGCGTCCACGAGAAGTACCACCACATGATCCACACACTCGCGGACCGGTACGCTCGGTAGGTTCGTCACTCGAGGGAGTGGAGGATCGGGTACCGCCGCTCCAGCATCTGGTAGAACGCGTCAGAGCACACCCACGGTAACTCCGGCTTTCCCTCGACGCGGATTCGGCCGTCGATTACGATCGTGGGCACCGCGCGGACCCCGTACCGGGCGGCGGCGTCCGCATTCGCGGTGAAGTCTCGCGCGAGGTTCCGTTCGATCAGTTCGCAGGACCCGCACTTGCCCGCCTCGACGGCGTCGAGAGCCTGCCGGCACAGCGGGCAGTCCCCCGTGAACACCTCGATGCGGTGCGGCACCGAGGTCGAGACCGGGCGCCGTGCACTAGAACCTTCCGGGTCAGTACGCGTACGTCTTCCCGACCGGTTCCCTTGCGGGCCGAGCGTCCCAGTACGGGCGCGTCGTCAGGTACCGCAGCTTCGCCTCGTACAGGTCGTCGTAGAAGGCCTTCTCGTCCCGGTGCATCTTCGCGAGGATCCGGGAGGCCGCTTGCGGGCCGACGCCGTACACGCTCATCGCGATCGCCGCCTTCCGGCCGTACACCGCCACGAGGTCCGCCCCCTGGCGGGCCCGCACGAGCTCCTTCTCCTCCTCCTCGCTCAGATCCATCCCCATCTGGCGGCGGGTGAACGCGTCCCGGATCGGCGTCCCGTGCCACGACAGCGCCGCCAGGATTGCCGACCCGCACTCCGCACACGCGGCCTTCTCCGGCAGCCCCCCGACCTCGCGGTCCGGGTCGATGTGACCGCACGAGAAGCACAGCAGGTTGACGCGCTCCGTCCTCAGGAACTGTCGCATCCGCTCGACGTTCTGCTCCCGCTCCGCCTCCGGGGAGAAGAGCTCCGGCGCCTCCACGTACCGCCGCACGATCGGGTACCCGAGGGGGGTCGGCTTCTCCCCCTTGAACGTCGCCACCCGAAGCGCGCCCGCGCGGAGGTTGCGGTAGAGCTGCCGCACGCGTTCGAAGTCCACGTGCTCGAGGAACGTCTCCCTCCGGGCCTCGTCCTCAATCGGGGTCCCTCGGAATCGAACCTCGAAGCTGTTCAGCTCGTCCGCGGGAATCAGCAAGCCCCGGGCGATCGCCCCGAACCGCTCCGCAATCCACTTCATCTGCAGCCCGAAAGGGATGTGGTCCCGGACGAGGATGTCGAGGCTCCGCTCGATCTCCGCCTCGTCGACCTGGAATAGGAACGAAGCGAGTTCCTTCAGGTCAATCTCCTCCGTGGTCGTCACGAGTTCGAACAGGATTCGGTGAGCGTCCGTCCACCAGAAGCGGACGAGGTTCCGTCTCGCGAGGAACTCCTCCAGGAGGTCCCCGAACGTGTTGTTCACGACCTCGCCGAACGGGGCGTGCACGATCAGGAAGCGGCCGAACGCCTCCAGAAGGATCGTGCGCTCGTCCGGGACGGGGGCCTCGAGGGCCATGTGGCTCGCGACGAGCTCCACGATCCGGCGGGACGCGGACTTGTTCACGGGCCACTCCGCCGCCAACGCCTCGGTCACGTCCCCCGTGGCGGCCTCCCGCAATCGGGCGGCGATCCCGCCCCGGAGTTTGGCGGTCTCTTGGGCGACGCCGAACGGGACCGGGAGGATCTCGCCATCCCATCCGGGGATCCGAGCGGTCGGGTCCTCCACGGGGTTCACGAAGACGCGTCCGTCCCGACCGATCTCCCAGATCCGCCACGTCCTCCCGCGAACGATGAAGGACGTCCCCTTCCGCGCCCGCAGGATGAACTCCTCCTCCCCGAGGATCCCCACGGGTTTCATCGTTGTGAGATCGATCACGGGATACGTGCGTTCGTCCCGGATCGTCGAGAGGTTCTGGAAGTAGTAGTCGCGGCCTCTGGCGGTGATGACGAGGTCCCCGCCGTCCGCTCGGAGGAGCTTCAGGTGGACCATGAAGTCCGCGGTCTTGTCGAACGCAACGCCGAGCTCGCGGTACGGCCACGCCCTGCGGACCACCGCCAGAATCGGGTCCCGGCCCGCGTGGCCGCCGGAGTCCAGGACGCACCCGACGATCTGGTGGCCGAGCACATCGAGCGCGCCGACGTGAATCCTGAGCGGCTCCAATTCGCCACCCTGCGCCCTCTGGATCACCGCCAAGCTCTCGAGGACGTCGTCCGCGCTCACCGCCACGATCGTGCCCTTGCTCGTCCGGGTGAGGGTGTGGCCTGCACGCCCGACCCGCTGCACGAGGCTGGTCGCCTGGCGGGGGCTCATGTACTGGAGCGCGTGGTCCACGGACCCGATGTCGATCCCGAGCTCCAGCGTGGAGGTCGCGACGAGCGCCTTCAGGCTCCCCGCCTTGAACTCCGCCTCCGCTTTCTCTCTCGCCTCCCGGGGCAGCGACCCGTGGTGGACACCCACGGACTTTTCGAGCATCCCGAACCGGGACCCGAGGAGCTCCGCGTTCATCCGGGAGTTCACGAACACGAGGGTGGAGCGGTGCTCGTCGATTGAATCCTGCATGAACGTGAGGCTGGCGGCGACCTCCGGCGTGATGAATAGCTGCCGCGCAAGCGCGAAGTCCTCGTCGTTCGGCTTCGGCCACTCCACGCGGTACTCCATCCGCTTCGGCGGCGCGACCTGGATGACTTCGAGCGGCGACTTCCCGCCGAACAGCGCCGCCACCTCCTCCGGATTCCCGACCGTCGCGCTGAGTCCGATCCTCTGGAAGTCCCCCGCGACCTCTTGGAGGCGCTCGAGTGCAATCGTGAGCTGGATCCCGCGGCGGTCCTTCGCGAGTTGGTGGACTTCGTCGATAATCACGTGGCGGACCCGCTTCAGGTGCGTCCGCATCCGCTTGGCGGGGAGAATCGCCTGCAGGGTCTCCGGCGTCGTCACGAGGAGGTCTGGCGGCTTGACCGCCTGCTTGCGGCGTGCGCTGGGCGGCGTGTCGCCGTGGCGGATCTCGACGCGGATGCCAAGCTTCTGCGCCCACCACTCGATCCTCCGCTGCATGTCTCGGTTGAGCGCGCGGAGCGGGGTGACATACAGGCAGCCGATGCCGAGCCTCTCCCTCGCCACGAGCCGATCGAGCACCGGGAGCAGGGCGGCCTCCGTCTTCCCGGATCCCGTCGGGGAGATGATGAGGAGGTCATCCCCCGCCAGGATGCGAGGGATGGCGGCATCCTGCGGCGGCGTCGGTTTCGCGATCCTGAGCTCGCCGAGCAGGGCGAGGATCGTGGGAGACAGCGCTGCGAAGGCGTCCTCGCCCATGGAACCTCGAGAGGAACGCCCCGCGGTCTATTTCAAGTCTGACGTCGGGGTGGCGAATGTGAACGCTCGCACACCGGCGAAAACCGAGAGCAAGGGGGACTTCACGCCTCGTGCTCGTGGTGATGTCCCTCGTGCGCGTCCGGCGCGCCCTCGCCCTTCTGATTGAAGGACTTGCCGCACCCGCACGTGGACCAGTTGTTCGGGTTGTTGATCAGGAAGCCGCTCCCCGCGATCGTCTCGCGGTAGTCGACCGTGGAGCCGTCGAGGTACTTCGCGGACGCGTCGTCGATGACGACCTTCACGCCGTTGTCGTGGATCACCTGGTCCCCGTCCTGGACCTTGTCGTCGAGCGCCATGCCGTAGGACATGCCGGAGCATCCGCCGCCGGCGACGTACACGCGGAGGAACGAGTCCTCGACCGTGCCGTGCTTCTCGATGAGCTCCTTGAGCTTGGACGCTGCCGGTTCGGTGACCGCGATCAAGACCATGACGATACCCAGCATTTAGCAGCGTTCCGACCTAATAAGGCTTCCGTCGCCCGTTCCCTCCCCGAGATGCACCGAGGCGCAGAACGGTGCGGGGCCGTCTGCGTCGTGGGGGAACGTCCCCCGCGGTCGTCAGGGTACCCTTATGGCCGCCCCCGCCATCCGTGTCCCCATGCCTTTCGTGAAGCCGAGCCCAGGGCCGCTGGAGGCCGCGAGCCTGGAGACGATCTTCCTGTACGTCAACGACTTCCCCAAGATGCGGCAGTTCTACCACGAGACCCTCGGCCTGCCCATCGGATACGAGAACCCGAACTACGCCGACTTCAAGACGAACGGGGCGCGCATCGCGATCCATACGGGCCGCGGGACCGTGCGCCGCCGGGAGAGTCACTGGTTCATGGAGTTCCGCGTCCGCGGCATCGACGGGGTCGTCGCGCGGCTGCGCCGCAAAGGCGTGCGGTGCTCCCGGGTCCGGAAGGAGTCGTTCGGCCGCATCTCGAGCTTCCTCGACCCGGAGGGCAACCTCATCGGCCTCGAGGAGGCCCCCAGCTAGCCACGGACGCAAATCGTCAAATCCCACTGCCCGTGTGTGCCCCCCGGCATGCCGTCCCGGCTGGCGTTCTGGCGGCGAGAGGCGGAGGACGCGGCGAGTGACGAGGCGCACCCGAAGCCCGGCCTCCTGTCCGACTTCATCCTGGGAAGCCAGGACGGCCTCGTGAACGTCCTCGGCGTGATCCTCGGCGTCGCGATCGCGTCGCAGAACATCCGGGTCATCCTCGCGGGCGGCCTCGCCGCCACGTTCGCGGAGTCGATCTCCATGGGTGCGGTCGCGTACACGTCCACGCTCGCCCGGCGGGACCACTACCAGAGCGAGATCGATCGCGAGCTGCTCGAGATGAAGGAGCTCCCGGACGTGGAGCGCGAGGAGGTGCGCAAGGTCTTCGCCGAGTGGGGGTACGAGGGGAAGGACCTCGAGGGCCTCACGGACAAGATCGTGGCGAACCCGAAGGCGTGGCTCGAGTTCATGATGGCGCACGAGCTGAAGCTCGCTCCCGTGGACAGGACGCAGGCCCGGAAGAGCGCCGTCCTCGTCGGCGTGGCGGCGATCGTGGGGTCCCTCATCCCCCTCCTCCCGTTCCTCGGGTTTGGGGGCGCCGCAACGCCCAGCGAGATTTCCATGGGCATCGTCGTCGCCCTGATCCTGAGCGCCGTCACCCTGTTCCTGATCGGATGGTACAAGGGGAAAGCGACGATCGGCCGTCCGTTCCGCAGCGGGACGCAGATGCTCGTCATCGGGATCGTGTCCGCGCTCGCGGGCTTCGGGGTCGCCTATCTCGTCGGCGGCCCCATCACGCCGTGAGGCACCCTTAAGCGCGGCCCCGCCTTGCGTTGGCTCCGTGTCCCATGACTTCCGCTTGGGGGTCCGCATCCGCGCGCCCAAGGACCGCGTGTTCGAGCACCTGCTCACGCCCCATCACCTCGCGCGGTGGTGGTGCAGCTTCGCGCAGGTCTCCCCGAAGCCGGGCGGCATGTTCAACTTCGGCGGGGACTACTGCATCGTGCCTCCGGAGGGCCACGCGCACCAATGCGTATTCACCGGCGGTGAGGTCCGGAAGAGCGTCACGTTCACGTGGCCCCTGTTCGGCGCGGACACCACCGCCACGTGGTCCGTCGAGGACGACGGGGAGGCGTCTCGGTTCTCCGTCGCGCACTCGGGAGTCGCGCAGGCCGAGGGTCCCTGTGGGACGATCCGAGACGCCTACCGGGTGTGCCTCGGGAACCTGAAGGCGATCTGCGAAGGTCGGGGCGACTCGTTGCGTCCGGAATACGCGCCCGTCTCGAAGCCCGAACTCCGGCTGGCGATCCTCCTCGACGTTCCGCCCCACGCCGTCTTCGACGCGCTGACGGATCCGGATCGGTTGGCGGCGTGGGCGACGCGGGGCGGGTCGGCGCAGGTCGATTCCCGGCCCGGTGGCCGGTACGTATGGGGTCCGAGGGCGGCGACCGTCCTGGCGGTGGAACCCGACCGGACGCTGTCGCTGGCGTGGCCGGGCACGGGCGCCGCGACCTGGGACCTCGAACCGAAGGCGGTCGGTACGGGCGTCTACTTCCGGCACGAGGGGCTTTCCGGGGACGAGCAGGAATCCCGCATTCTCCGGGGATGGTGGTCCTCCCTTCTCGTGGATCTCAAGAACTACGTTGAAGCGGGCGAGGTTGGCCTCTTCGAGCCCTAGGAAACGCCGGTCAATCGTGATGCGCGTCGGGTGTACCAGGGGCCGCGGCCAGGCGTCCCCTGCCCTCACCGTCCACGCGCTCTCCGACCTTGCGTAGCGTGTCGAACACGAGGTCGATGTCGCGCAAGGTCGTCCGGTGGCTGCAGATCGACAGCCGAAGGACCGTTCGTCCGCGGATCGATGTGGTCATGACGAACGCGACGCCCGTGAGCTGGATCTCGTCCGCAATTCGCTGGTTGAGCCAATCGAGGTAGTTGTCCATCGCGGCCTGAGCATGCTCGGATTCCCCTGCACGAGGTCGCAAGTCCTTCGGTGCGTACCGGAAGGAATAGATGAACAACGTGGGCTTGTGGAGGGCCTCGAAGTCGTCCGAAGCCCGCACGAGTCGGTCGAGGTGCTCCGCGCACCGCACGTTCTGCGCGAGGAGCCTGCGGTACCCTTCCGCCCCGTAGTGCTGGAGGGTCATCCAGACCTTGAGTGCTCGGAACCCCCGCGACATCTGCGGCCCGTATTCGAGGTAGTCGAGTCCTGTGTATTCCGTGGGCAGCGTCCCCCGCAGGTACGGCGCCGTCATCGAGAACGCCCTCCGCAGTTTTTCCTCGTCGCGCACGAGGACGCATCCGCACTCGTAGGGGATGTACAGCCACTTGTGGGGGTCCAGCGTCACGGAGTCCGCCCGCTCGAGGCCGCGGAACAGCTCCCTCTTTTCCGGAAGCATGCTTCCGACGGCGCCACAGGCTCCGTCCGCGTGGAACCAGATTCGCCGGGCCTCGCACACGCGCGCGATGTCTTCCAGCGGATCCACCGCGCCGACGTTGATCGACCCGGCCTGCCCGACGACGCAGAACGGGATGTCGCCCCGTGCCGTGTCTCCGTCGATGATCCGCTCAAGCGCGCCGACGTCCATCGTGAAGTCCTCGCGACTGGGCACCCGTCGTATCGCAGTCCTGCCGAGGTTCAACATGTCCGCCACCCGAACGATCGAGGAGTGGCCTTCGTGGTCCGACATGTAGATTCGGAATCGGCCTGAGCGGGCGGCGCTCTGGAGCCCCTCGTCCGTGGTGTTGTACGGCGCCACGTTCCGAAGCGCCGTAAGGATCGCGGTGAAGTTCGCCATCGTCCCGCCGCTCACGAACAGTCCACCGCACGCGGTCGGGTAGCCGATGAGCTCCGCGATCCACGCGATCGTACGGCGCTCGATCTCGGTGGCTGCAGGGGCGGGCTTCCAGGCCCCCACGTTCATGTTCACCGACGCCGCCAAGGCCTCCGCAAGGACACCGAGCATCGTGCCCGAGCCGTTCACAAAGCCGAAGTAGCGCGGGGATCCGAGATGGGTCGCGTTCGGGAGGACTTTCGTCTCCCATGCGTCCAAGATTGTCTCCGGACTCCGGCTCCGTTCGGGGAACGGCTCATCGAAGGTCGAGGCCACCTCGGCGGACGTGCGCCGAGGAAACACGGGGACCTCCCGGATCCGCCCGTAGTAGTCCGCGATCATGTCGATGACGCGGTACCCAAGGGAGCGGAACGCTTCCGGATCCAGGTCGAGGCTGACAAATGGCTCTTCCTGCGTGGACATGTCGGGACGAAGTCTGTGGCGGGTAAATACGTGTCGCAGGGGGTCGCTATCCGGCCGGACCGTCTCCCTCGGAACCGTTGACCGGTGATGCGTTAGCTTCGGCGGTGGGCTCGTTTGTCGGAGTGGGCCAGCGGACAGAATCTTGATGCCGTCGCCTCGCCTTGGCGGTGCGGGTGACGGATGGCGCGCATCGAGACGAAGGAGGTGTCCGGGGCGGAGGGCCCCCTCGGGGAGGCGTACCGGGAGATCGCGGAGAAGCGGGGGAGCGTTGCGAACGTGTTTCGCATCGAGAGCCTGAACCCCTCGGTCATGAGGTCCCACCTCGACTTCTACATGAAGATCATGTATGGGAAGTCGGGGCTGTCGCGGCGCGAGCGCGAGATGATCGCCGTCGTGGTCTCGAGCACGAACGGGTGCACGTACTGCACGACGCACCACACGGAGGCGCTTACCGTCCACCTCAAGGGCGAGGCCGACCCCGAGGCGATCCGGCGGGACTTCCGCACGGCATCCATCACCGCCAAGGAGAGGATCATGCTCGGGTACGCAGTGAAGCTCACGAGGTTGCCGGACGGGGTCACGGACGCGGACGTCCAGAAGCTCCGCGACGCCGGGCTCACGGACGCGGACGTCCTTGACGTGACGTTCACGGCGGCGTACTTCAACTTCGTGAACCGACTCGTGCTCGGACTGGGCGTCGAGCTCGAGGGCGATGCGGAACGGGTGTACAAGTACTAACCACGACCCGGCTACCCGGAAGCGTCGTATGCCCGCCGGATCCACGCGACGAGTTCCTTGTCCACCTCGCTCGCGTGGACCAGATAGACTTTGTACTGGCACATCCCGCCGGGGGGCAACGAAACGAGGCGAGGCGTGGCCTTCACGTCCTTCATGTTGAGGCCCACCTCGAGCCGCAACTTCGTTCCCGGTCCGACCATGGCGAATTGCTTCTTGCGTCGGAGGCTCACGTAGCCCTTCTTCGGCACCGTCTCGAAGTCCCCGAACAGGACAATGGCTTTCATCACCGAGTCGTGGATGGGTCTCAGAGATGCCTTGTTCCCCGAGTAGATCTGGCCGACGGTGTCCTCAACCGAAGCGCCACTCGCTTCCGCAGCGCTCTGGCCGTCGGAGGTGAGAGCGAAGTGTACGAGGCTGTTCGCATCGCCGTATCCGAGAGCGAGCTTCTTCATGAGCATCGTTCGGATCTCCCCGTGCTTCGAAAGTCCGCTGGCCTCGATGACGGCTCGGAGTTCCGTGAGGGACTTTCCGGTCTTCGCCTCGATGTTCCGAAGCTGGGTTTCGCGGGCCTGGTCCAAGCTGCTCATGGGATCACCGAGCCCTCGCGCCCGAGGCGCTTACGCGAGGTTTCATGAATCGTGGACCCCTCGAAGGGAAGAGTCGATTCCTCATGCCAAGTCATTCCCAGAACTCCACAAGGACTTTCTCCCGTCGTTCGGCGGTAGAGACGTCCGCTCACAGGGCCCGCATACGGTTGTTCTTCGGGTTGTGCTCGACCACCGCGAGACCGAGCGCCTCCATCACGGGGGGCACGTACATCCCGAAGCGACCCCGCAGCCCCTTCTTCAGCCCGTACCAACCGCCAACGGGATTCTCGGGCGAACGCCCCCATGCCTCGACGGTCCCTTCCCTCGCGGGCTTCTGCTCGTCCGCGCTCCCGAGCTCCATCCAGTCCCCATGCGCTTTCAGCATCGCCTGCAGGTCGGTCAGGCAGCGCAGCTGGTAGCGCAGCTCCGTCGATCCGACCCTACACACCAGGGCAGGCGGATTCGCCGCCTCGTCGCGATACACCTGGAACTCCGACGTTCTCGGCGGCGTCTGCAGAATCCACGGTTTCTCTCGCGACCCCGAGCCTTTGACGTTCGTTTTCGCCATCGTCGACCCCCTCAGCTGAGTCCGATGTAGGAGAGAAGCGGTGTTAATGAAGGTGCCGTCCGACAGTCGGTTCGACACTCGGCGGACGTCACGTCCTGCCTTTGCGTCGCGACTTCGCCGCCGTCTTCTTCGGAAGCGACGATGCGAATGCGACCCCCCGCTCGACCCATGCACGGAGCGCCGCCTCGGTCCGGTATCCGGGGGGTGCCACGAGGAGCCATCCCGCCATGCCGCTCCGCGCGCTCAGACTGAAGGGTTTCGCACCGGGTTCGCGTAGCAGATCGTCCGTTTCCGCCGGTTCGACGCGGACGATGAGATCCTCGCCGTGGACGCCGACGCACAGGTTTCCGCTGAGGAGGAACGCGATCCCGCCGAACATCTCCTTCTCCGTGAGTCCCGAATGCCCGCCAAGCAGCGCCCGGACCCGATCCGTTTGCGCCTTCGAGTAGGTCATCGGGGCCCACACGGACGGTGAGTTCATGAATATTCGTGAGCGAATGGGCCGGCTCGCCACGTGGGCCCACTGGGGGTGCGGAACGGCTCCCGGGGGATTGCCGCCTAGCGCACCGAGTCGTACGCCCTCTCGAGGCCGGCGACGTTGATCTTGACCATCTTGAGCATCGCCTCGACGACCGCCTTGGCCTTCCTGGGGTTCTTGTCGCTCATGAGCTCCATGAGGCGTCGCGGGATGATCTGCCACGACAAGCCGAACGGGTCCTTGACCCAGCCGCACATCTGCTCCGTGCCGCCGGCTTTGAGGATCCGGTTCCAGTACTTGTCGACCTCCCTCTGGTCCTTGCAGTCGACGAAGAACGAGACGCCTTCAGAGAACGAGAAGTGGGGTCCACCGTTGTAGCCCATGAAGGTCTGGCCGCCGACGATGAACTCGGCCGACGTGACCGGGCCGTCCTTCCCGGCACGCTCGACGCGGTTCACCTTGGAGTCCGGAAACGTCGATGTGTAGAACTCGATGGCGGCTTCGAGCTGGTCGTTGAACATCAAGAACGGCGTGACTTTGGTCATGCTCTAGTCTCTTTGGCGGCGGACTTGCGGTGCTTCCTTTTGACCTTTGCCTCTTCGAGGACGCGGTCAAGGACCTCGAAGCTCTCGTCCCATGAGCGTTGGGACTTCCGACGAGAGACGAACTCCTAATAGACTCGGGCTGCGTTTCCTGCTCATGCGGCAGATCGAAGTCGCCCGAAGCGGCGCGCTGAAGGCAGGGGACTCCACCCAGGGAATCGTACGCGAGAGGGCGTTCGAAGACGAGGACGTCGTCGTTTCCCAATCGCGGGTCGCGCCCCGAGTCGTGTCGGGATGGCACCACCACGGGGCGAGGCGGCTGTACGGGTACGTCGTCTCGGGACGGCTTCGGCTGGAGTACGGCCCGGAGGGGACGGAGGCCGTGGAGGCGACGGCGGGGGACTTCTTCCGAATTCCCCGCAATGTGGTGCACCGCGACGTGAACCCTGACGAGGGACAAGAGGCGGTGATCGTGAACATCTTGGTTGGTGGCGGCCCGGCCGTCGTCAATGTCTCGAGCCCGAACGGCTAGCTCGGGCGAGGCGCAGGCCCGAGGGGGACTCCGTCGAGCTTACCGGACGGCGAGCACGTAGTACGTCCGCTTCCCGTCACGCACGACCAGGTTGCGGAATCCGGTTGCAGTCAGCGCGGCCTTCAGTTCCTCCGGTTCGTAGATTCGATGGTGGCCCCCGTGGCGCCGTCCGAAGAGGCGTCGCGCAAGCGCCCCTGGGGCGGACGCGGGGTAGAACTCCTCGAGGAGGAACCGCGCGGAAGGACGGAGGACGCGCCGCACCTCCCGGAAGGCGCGCTCCGGGTCCTCCATATGATGAAGCGACAGCATCGCGATCACACAGTCCAGCGATTCGTCCGGGTACGGAATTCGCTCCGCGTGCCCTTCAACGAACTCCACGCGCTCGTGGCGGCTCCGGCCGAACGCGATCTTCCGCGGGTTGGGTTCGAGGACCGCCGACCGCGCGCCGTCGCTGGCGAAGACTGCCGCTAACGCGCCCGTGCCGCCCCCGAGGTC
>Ga0209322_10000128_pt1 | contig 38449 bp, 36 predicted proteins | sample Rifsed19ft1_FD_184013 | JGI IMG/M metagenome (GOLD analysis project Ga0209322, IMG submission 184013) | Soil microbial communities from Rifle, Colorado, USA - sediment 19ft 1 (version 2) | ecosystem: Environmental > Terrestrial > Deep subsurface > Rock core/Sediment | place: Rifle, Colorado... | reverse complement strand
CCCCAGGCGCTGCGAGAGCTTGCTCGCCGCCTCCTTCACGAGGGGGACCAGGTCCTTCTCGATCCGCTCCAGGGAAAACCGCGGGACCGGTCCCGAGAGCGCCACACCGGCCACGACCCGGTGCGAGTAATCTCTGACCGGCGCAGCGACACACCGGACCCCCTCTTCCAACTCCTCGTCGTCCACCGCATAGCCGAGCCGTGTCACCTCTTTGAGATGGGTGACCAGCTTGTCAAGGTTATCGATGGTGTGTGGCGTGCGCTTCTTTAGGGTATGGCCCTCAAAGACCTGGGCCAGATGGTCCCGGGATTCGTAGGCGAGCTGGACCTTGCCAGAGGCAGTGCAGTACGCGGGCAAACGATGTCCGAGTCGCGGGACGATCCGAACCGTCTGGGAGGTCTCATGCATCAGGACATACACCACTTCGGGACCATCCAGGATCGCCAGATATGCGGTTTCGTCACACCGGTTCACCAGGTCCTCCAGGATGGGGCGGGCCTGCCTTCTCAGGCCCAGATGGTGGACGAAGATATTGGCCACCTCGAAGGTCTTAATCCCCAACCGGTAGTTCCCGGTCCTCTGGTCCTGCTCGATATACCCCCGGACCTCCAGCGTGGCGAGCAAACGAAAAACGTTGTTCTTGTGCAGTCCGAGCTTGTGGCTCAGCTCCGTAACCCCCAACTCCTCCTGCTCATAGTTAAAGGCTTCCAATATATCCAGCGCCCGGTCGACGGACTGGACGATGTACTCTGATTTTTCCTTGCGGCGATGAGCCATCCGTCCGCCTGGGTGCCAAACGGGACTTGGCTCCGTGAAGGCTCCCGTTACCGGGATCTCGTTTACGGCGATCGGACTTTCTGACCTAGAAGGATGTGTCTACGTGTGTGGGCGCCTCGTGCCCGGTGAAGCTAACAAGGCAAGGCTAATGTAAAATCTCGTTCTATTCTTGTCAAGTAAAAAATGAAACCGGGGGGAGCGGGAGACCCGAGGAACCGTCCGGGGGGCGCGCCCTACCTAGGGAGGCCAAAAATCCCCTGCGGGACCTTCTGCCAGTCGGCCAAAAACCGTTCGAGCCCGACATCGGTCAGGGGGTGTTTGACGAGCTGCTCGAGGACGGGCGGAGGGACCGTGACCACATGGGCGCCCACCAGGGCGGCCTCGACGACATGGCGGGGGTGCCGGATACTGGCGGCCAAGACCTGGGTAGCGAGGTTGTACGTCCTATAGATGGCGACGAGGTCCCGGACGACATCCATGCCGACGTGCGCGTAATCGTCCAGGCGTCCGATAAAAGGGCTCACAAAGGTCGCCCCCGCCTTGGCCGCGAGGAGGCCCTGTGTCGCCGAAAAGACCAGGGTCACATTCACGCGGATGCCCGCGCTGCTCAGATCCCGGACCGCCCTGAGCCCTGGTTTCAGCATCGGGATCTTCACCACCACGTTATCGGCGATCTTGGCGATCTCCCGCCCCTCGGCCATCATCTCCTCGTAGGTCTTGCCGACCACCTCAACGCTCACCGGGCCGGGAACGATCCGGCAGATCTCCTCGACCACCTCCCGGAAGTCTGCCCCCTCCTTGGCGATCAGGGACGGATTGGTGGTCACCCCATCGATCAGCCCGTGCTGCACAGCGTCCCGGATCATTTTCACGCTGGCGCTATCCATAAAGATCTGCATCGCGCTCCTCCTCAACGTGCCATGCCGTCTCGTGAAGTGCCAGCTAGCCGGCTAGTCTGCCAGAAAGCTGGAATGCTCAAGAGCCGACAGTCCAGCCTCCGTTCTCGCCTCCTAGCGTCCTCGCGTCTACCCCTGAGGTCGGGCGCCGAAAATCGCCGTCCCGATCCGGACCATGGTCGCCCCCTCCTCCACGGCGACCTCGAAGTCGTGGCTCATGCCCATGGAGAGATGCCTCAGGCTCAGCTCGGGGAAGCGGGAGACAGCCTCCTCCCGGAGCCGGGTCAACCGCCGAAAGCAGGGCCGGACCCCGTCGGGGTCCGGATCGAAAGGGGGCATGGCCATCAACCCTTCGATGCTCAGGTGTGGCAGAGACCCCACTCTCTCCAGCAGAGGGAAGAGTTCGATTTCGGTCACTCCGGTCTTGGTCGGTTCCTCGGCGACATTTACCTCGACCAACGCTCGGACCCGCTTGCCCAGAGTGGATCCCGCCTTATCCAGTTCCTGCGCAAGCTTCCACGAATCGAGGGAGTGGACCCAGTCAAAGAGCCGCACCGCCAGTCGCGCCTTGTTGGTCTGGAGGTGTCCCACCATGTGCCACCGGCACGGGGCATTGATCTCGCCGATCTTGGCCTGTGCCTCCTGGACCCGATTCTCTCCGATATCGCTGATGCCAGCGGCGATGGCCTCCTCAATGGTGGAGGCTGGAAAGCTCTTCGCCACGGCCACCACCAGAACCTCCCCCGGATCTCGGCCCACCCGCAAGGCCGCCGCCGCGATCCGCGCCCGCACGCTCTCGACCCGCTCCTTGATGGTCATCCCGCCTCGCCTTACAAGCTTCTAGCGTACCAACCGTAACGTATCAGAGGGCCTCAGAGGTGTCAATTCCAGTCGTCGACCGACGACCGGCGAGGCTAGGTGGCTGGTGGTTGGCGACTGGTGGTTGGTCCTACTCACCAATCACTAATCACTAATCACCAGTCACTACAGGAGGGCGATGACGCTCATCATCCGGCCCGTCTTTGGCTTTTCGGCCCGATATGAGTAAAAGAGATCGCTGCGGCACGCGGTGCAGAGGCCGGTGTCCACGACGCGTTCCCGGCTGACCCCTGTCTCGCCCAGGATGGCGATGTTCAGGCGAGCGAGGTCCAACATCCAGCGACCCTCTCCGATCGGTTTCACACAGCCCTGCCACGCTGTACAGGCCCCCTTCAGCTTGGTGATGACTGGCTCGTCCACCTCGTAACAGCAACCCCGGATGCCCGGACCGAGCGCGGCATAGCACTCGGCGGGATCGGTGCCATACGCCTCGTGCATCTTTCGAAGTGCGCGCTCGACGATACGCTGCACACTGCTCCGCCAGCCGGCATGAACGGCCCCGATGACCCGGCGGCGAGGGTCAGCAAGAAAGATCGGCAGGCAATCGGCGGTGCTGATGGTGAGTCCGAAACCCGGGACATCGGTCACCATTGCGTCGTAGAGGTAGTCATCATCCAGCAAGAGTCGGGGGAACTGCTCGCGTCCCGCTAGGCCGGGATCCACGACTAAAACATCGTTCCCATGCACCTGGCGGACGCGCACGATGCGCGACGGATCCAGGCCGAGGACGCTGAAATACCGGCGCCGATTTTCGCGCACGGCCGCCGGATTGTCGCCGACGCTGAGCCCAAGGTTGAGCGAGTGATACGGCGGGACGCTCACTCCCCCCTTCCGGGTGCTGAAGGCGTGCCGGACGCCTAACTCATCAAAAAAAGAGAGCCGGAGAAACCCCGGCTCCTCACTCTCGACAATCCCCCGCTCGGTGAATCCCATCCCGCCCCTTCGTCTATCCTACATTATATATAACACATGTGATTCGCCCAATCACCCCGGGCGCAAGAACCCCACGGGGTGTCTCGGGAACGGAAAATAACCGGGCGGCCCGGAGAGGGCCGCCCCAAGAGAAGCGAAGGACCGCTCACTCCGCCTGGCGGCGGAGGAACGTCGGGATGTCGAGTTCCTCCTCGTCCAGCTCGGCGAGCGTCAACTGGGCCGCACCTACCTCTAGCCTGCCCCCCCGCCGCCTGAGATACCCCGGCCGTTCGACTACCTTGCTCGCATAGGCCTTGAGGTCGGCGATCTTGGTCTGCTCGGTCGCCTTCGCCTGCTGTTGCTCAAACCCGGTCGCGATGACCGTCACCCGCACCTCGCGGTTCATGCGCTCATCGATCACCGCTCCGAAGATGATGTGGGCATCGGGATCAGCGGCGGCATAGATCGCCTGACCGACCTGCTCGACCTCATGGAGGCAGAGGTCCGGACCGCCGGTGATGTTGAGCAAGACCCCGCGGGCCCCTTGGATGGAGACATTCTCCAGGAGGGGGCTATTGATGGCCCGCTGCGTCGCCTCGACGGCGCAGTCCTCGCCGACGGCATGACCGGTCCCCATCATGGCCAGCCCCCGCTCGGCCATGATGGTCCGCACATCGGCGAAATCCACATTGACGAGCCCAGGGATCACGATGAGATCCGAGATCCCCTGGACCGCCTGGCGGAGGACGTCGTCGGCAAGCTTGAAGGCCTCGAGAAAGGTCGTGGACCGATCGGCGATGGCGAGGAGTTGCTGGTTGGGAATGGTAATCAGGGTATCAACCTTCTCCTTGAGCTCCTGCAGGCCCCGCTCGGCCTGCGCCATTCGGACCTTGCCCTCAAACTGGAAGGGTTTGGTCACCACACCCACCGTCAGGATCCCCAATTCTTTGGCGAGATTGGCGATCACGGGGGCGGCGCCTGTGCCGGTTCCCCCGCCGAGCCCCGCAGTGACGAAGACCATATCCGCGCTGTCCAGGAAGCTCAGGATCTTATCGGTGTCTTCGATGGCCGCCTTCCGGCCGATGTCCGGGTTCGACCCGGCTCCCAACCCCTTCGTGAGCTTCTCCCCGATCTGCAGCTTGCTCTCGACGGGGGAAGAATGGAGAGCTTGAGCGTCGGTGTTGATCACGATGAACTCCACCCCCGTCATCGACGAGGTCGCCATGCGGTTCACCGCATTCGAGCCCCCTCCTCCGACACCGACGACTTTGATCTTGGCCGTCTTCTGAGGACCCTCTTCTAATTGAAACGGCATCGCTCACCCCCTCCTCTGTGTTAGCCCCAAAAACGCTGTCAGCTGTCAGCCATCAGCCGTCTGATAGCTGTTAAAAGAATTCGCCGAACCACTCCCGCATCCTCTCTGTCACCCGACTGAACAGGGCGCCCTCGGTGACCCGCCGGAACTTCCGCTGGTGTCGATTCTGGGACCCATACAGCACGAGACCCACGGCAGTCGCGTAGATCGGGCTCGCCACCACGTCGACGAGCCCCGCCACCCCTGCGGGGATTCCCCGTCTCACCGGCAATGTGAGGATCTCCTCCGCCAATTCCGGAACCCCAGGCATGATTGAGGACCCGCCCGTCACGACCATCCCTCCGACGACCGTCTCTTCAAACCCGGCCCGCCGGATCTCCCGATCGACGAGGGAAAAGATCTCCTCGAGGCGAGGCCGGATAATCTCACACAGCATGTGTCGGCTGATGGTGCGGGACCGCCGACCGCCCACGCCCCCCACCTCGATATGCTCCTCCCGCTCGATCAGCGAGGCCACGGCGCATCCGTGTTTCTTTTTGATCTCCTCCGCTTCATGCATGGGAGTGCGTAACCCGATAGCGATATCGTTGGTGAGATGGTCTCCGCCGACCGCCAGCACCGCCGTGTGCCAGATGCTCCCCTCTTCGAAGACGGCGATGTCGGAGGTGCCGCCGCCGATATCCACCAGGACCGCGCCGAGGTCTTTCTCGTCGGAGCTGAGGGTCGAGAGAGAAGAGGCGAGCTGCTGGAGCACGATGTCCTGGACCTCGAGCCCGGCGCGGTTGCAGCATTTGATGATGTTCTGGGCCGAGGTGACGGCCCCGGTCACGATGTGGACTTCGGACTCGAGCCGCACCCCGGTCATCCCCAGTGGTTCCTTGATCCCCCCCTGGCCGTCCACGATGAACTCCTGGGGCAGGACATGGATCACCTCGCGATCCACGGGGAGGGCGACCGCCTTGGCGGCGTCAATGACCCGGTCCACATCCTTTTGGGTGATCTCTCGACTCTTGCTCGAGACGGCAATGACGCCGCGGCTGTTGATCCCCTTGATGTGGCCCCCGGCGATCCCCACGAAAACGGAATGGACATCCACCCCGGCCATGAGCTCCGCCTCTTCCAGGGCGCGCTTGATGGAGTCCACCGTGACCTCGATGTTGATCACGACCCCCTTCCGGAGCCCCTTGGAGGGACTGGTCCCGACGCCGATGATGTCCAGGCCCCCATCGTCGAGAAGCTCGGCGATGATGGCGCAGATCTTGGTGGTGCCGATGTCCAATCCCACGATCACGTCATTTTCCCGTGGCACCTCTCATCCTCCTTTCTCGGGCGGCTTCAGGATCACCCGCCCGGGAAATCTGAGATCCGCATACGCGAAACCCTGCAGCCGCTCCTCGCGATGACCCAGGGCCAGGCTGAGACGATGTAGTTGCGCGAGGGGATCCGGGCCGATCCGCAGAATCGCCCTGCCCCCCGCCAGGCGCAGGACATAGTTGCCGTCCGCCTCGGCGGTCACCTCCTCCACCAGTGTCTGCTTGAGGAGCGGTGCCTCCCGGAGCAGCTCGAGGAGCTCAAGCCCACCCAGGAGTCGCCGGTCGTCGAGATGCTCCCCGGCCCGGGCCTCGGCTCTCCAGGCTGCCCGCAGGAGCGGCAGGGCCTGCCCCGGGCGTGCCCGCTTCTCCTCAAGGATGACGGCATCAGCGCTCAGCAGAAACGTCTTCCCGAGGGACAGGAGGGCGACGGGCCGTCGCTCCTCGACGGTGATGATCAGGCTGAGGGGGGGCTGCCGCTGGATCGAGGCGCTCAAGACCCAGGGATGGGTCGTGATCCTGCCAGCCAGCTCCTCGAGATCCAGTTGGAGGATGTTGACCGGCGGCCGGAGCCGCAACCGGGAAAGGATCTCGGCTGTCTCCACGTGGACATTTCCCCGGACCCGGATCTCACGCACCTCAAGCACCGAGAGCTGACGCAGGGACCCATGGGCCCACCAGACGCCCCCAATGACCAGGGCCACCGCGGTGGTGGTGGGGACGGCGATCATCCATCGCCGCCAGCGGCCATCACTTTCCTTTCGTCTCCGACGCACTTCCCCTCCTCGGAGTTCACAGTTCACAGCAGAAGGAGATACCTTTACCCGTGAACCGCGAACGCTCTAGTCATCTCCGACGACCCGAACCTCCAGCTCGAGCTCCACCTGCATCTTCTCCCGGACCTGGCGTTGCATCAGATCAATGAGGGCCAGCACATCCGTCGCCGTCGCCCCCCCCAGGTTGATGATGAAGTTTCCGTGTTTCGGCGAGATGCAGGCACCCCCGACCCGCACGCCCTTGAGCCCCGCCTTCTCCACGAGGCGGCCCGCATACTCCCCAGGTGGATTCTTGAATACGGAGCCTGCCGATCGCCACTCCACCGGCTGTCCCCGATTCCGCTGGATGAGGTTCGCTGAGATCCGACGCCGAATCTCACCGGCGTCGCCCTGCTCCAGATCGAAGGCCGCCTCGAGGAGGACGCATCCCTCCGGCAGGGAGGAGCGTCGGTACGAAAACTGCAACCGGTCCCGCGAAAAGACGTGCTCATCCCCCTCGCGTGTCAGCAGCCGCACTGCCACCAGGTGATCGGCGATACATCCCCCAAAGGCGCCGGAGTTCCCCCGGACTGCGCCCCCGACGCTCCCGGGGACCCCCGCCAGGCACTCCACCCCGCTGAGGGCGAGCTTGGAACAGAAGGCCACCAGTCGACTCAGGCGGACTCCGGCACCGGCCGAGACTCGCCTTCCCTCCACGTTCAGCTGAGTGAAGATCCCCTCGAGATGAAGAACCACCCCTCGAAAGCCCCCATCGCGGACCAACAGGTTGCTCCCGCCTCCCAAGACGAGGTAGGGCACCCCCTCCTCTCGGCAGAGCCGTAGGGCAGCCCGGACGTCCGCCTCACCTTCGGGAAAGACCATGATGTCTGCAGGCCCCCCAATGCCGAAGGAGGTATATTTACCGAGGGGCTCCCCGTACACGATGCGCCCCTTGATCTGTTGTTCCAGCCTTTCTTTGAGCGTCGCTCCCACCATGCCTCTCAATGTCGTTCATGGTTCAGGGTTCAGGGTTCAGGGTTCATGGTAAGAGCCTAGTTTGCGCCGTCCCCACTCTGAACGCTGAACCATGAACTATGAACCTCTTTCGAGGCGGCGGACGATCTCCTCCCCCACCTGCCAGATGTCTCCGGCCCCCAAGGTGATCACCATATCTCCAGGGCGGAGCATCGGGATCAACACGTCCGGGATCGCCTCCTTATCCGGGACAAACGTGGCATGGCGATGTCCATGCTCCAACGCCCCCTCGGCGATCTCCCTCCCGCTGACGCCGGGGATGACCGGCTCACCAGCGCCGTACACCTCGGTCACCACGAGCACGTCGGCCTGGTAAAAGGCGGTGAAGAACTCTCCGAGCAGATACTTGGTTCTCGTGTATCTGTGAGGCTGAAAGACCACGACCACCCGCCGCCCAAAGCCGTCCTTGGCCGCATCGAGGGTCGCGCGGATCTCGGCGGGGTGGTGGCCGTAATCATCCACCACCAGAATCCCGCCAACCTCGCCCTTCACCTGGAAGCGGCGATCGACACCGGCGAACTGCGCCAGCGCTTCCCGGATGACCTCCGGCTCGATGTTCAGCTCGAGACCGACCGCGACGGCGGCTAACGCGTTGCTCACATTATGGATTCCCGGCACGCGCAGCCGGAACTTCCCCAACTCCTCCTGCCGCGCCACGACGGCGAACTCCGATCCCATGCCTTCCAGGTGGATCTCCCTGGCAGTGATGTCCGCCTGGGTCCTGAGCCCGTACGTGATGAACCGCTTCTCCACCGAGGGGAGGAGGGTCTGAATGTTCTCCTGATCAAGACACAGGATGGCGGACCCGTAGAAGGGGACCTTATTGATGAACTGCAGGAAGGTTTCTAGAATGTGCGGCAGGTCCCGGTAGTAGTCGAGATGCTCGGCGTCGATGGTCGTTACCACCGCGATCGTCGGTGAGAGCTTCAGGAAGGATCCATCGCTCTCATCCGCCTCCGCCACCAGGAAGTCTCCCCGGCCGAGCTTCGCATTGGTGTCGAGACCTCTCAGGCGTCCGCCGATGACGATCGTGGGATCGAGCCCCCCTTCGGCAAGGACGGTCGCCAGCATGGAGGTCGTCGTGGTCTTGCCGTGGGTGCCCGCCACCGCGACGCCGTACTTGAGACGCATCAGTTCCGCCAGCATCTCCGCACGTGGGATCACCGGAATCAGGTGCTGGCGGGCGGCGGCGACCTCCGGATTATCCAGGGCCACCGCCGAAGAGCGAACCACCACATCGGCGCCCTGTACGTTCTCCGGCGCATGCCCGATGGACACCCGGATTCCCAGGCTCTCGAGACGCCGAGTCACTTCCGACGCCTTCAGATCGGATCCTGTCACGAGATACTCCATGTTGTGGAGCACCTCTGCAATCCCGCTCATCCCGGCCCCGCCGATCCCCACGAAATGGATGTGCCGGTACCGCCGCACCATCGGTCAATCCCCCGTCCGGCGACCCCACCGCTGCTCCGCGATGTGTCTCGCCGACCGCTCGCCCCGCCGCTCTCCCGCCAGCTGACAGACCAGATCGGCAAGATGGGAGGCCGCATCAGGCCGCCCCAGACTGTGCGCCGCCTGGCCCATCGCGGTGAGCGTCCCGGGGTCGTCGAGCAACTCATACAGCTCCACTGCGAGTCGATGACCGGTGAGATCCCGGTCGAGGATCATCCATGCACCCCCGACCCTCACCACCTCCTCCGCGTTTTCCCGCTGATGATCATTGGCGGCGAAGGGATAGGGGATGAGGAGGGCCGGTTTTCCGAGCGCGGTGAGCTCCGCGATGGTGGTCGCCCCGGCCCGGCACACCACGAGGTCCGCCGCCGCGTAGGCCGAGGCCATGTCCTGGACAAAGGGGAGAACCCGTGCCTCGCCCTTCCAGGCCTGGTACGCCTCCTCCACTTCGCCCCGGTCCCGCTCCCCCGTCGCGTGGATGATCTGGATCCGATCCCACAATCGACGGAGATGCGGAAGGGCCTCGACCATGGCGCGATTGATCCGGTGCGCCCCCTGACTTCCTCCAAAGATCAGCACGGTCCTCCTGGTGGGGTCCAACTGGAAGGCCTCGAGGCCCTTGCGTCGGTCCCCCTCCAGGATCTCCCGGCGGATCGGATTCCCCGTCACCACCACCTCGCGTCCGAACAACGGGCCGGTCGCCTCCAGGCTCACCGCGACCACGTTTGCAACCCGGGCGAGGACCCTGTTGGTCAGTCCGGGGGAGCGATTCTGTTCGTGGATGAGGAGGGGGATCCGCCTGAGGACCGCCGCCATACCGATCGGCCCGGCCGCATAGCCGCCCACCCCGACCACCGCGCGAGGTCGATGACGCCCGAGGAGCCGCAGGGCATGGATCAGGGCCTGAGGGAGGAGCATCAGGGATCTGGCCTGCGCCCCGACCCTCACCCCCTGGAGTCCCTCGACATGGATCGTCTCCAGGGAAAACCCCTCTGCCGTGAAGGCGGCCGCCTCCAGGCCTCGGGCCGTTCCAACCATCAGGGCTTCGACATCCCGGGCCCGGAGCTCGCGGGCCAGGGCGAGCGCCGGAAAGACATGGCCTCCGGTTCCCCCGCCTGCCAGCACCACCTTCATGGCGTTCCTCCTCGCAGACGGAAATAGCCGGAATAGGCCGGAGAACGGCGGGAGATGCTCAACAGGATGCCCACCCCGAAGAGGGTCATCACTAACGAGGTGCCGCCGAAGCTCAGAAAGGGAAGAGGAAGACCGGTGATCGGTAGGAGGCCGACGACCATCCCCACATTCACCACCGCCTGCGTCACGATGAGACAAGTGATCCCCAGGGCCAGATAGCACCCGAAGGGATCAGAGGCCTGAAGCGCGATCCGGATTCCCCGCCACAGGAAAAAGGCAAAGAGGCCCAGGACCCCTATGGCGCCGGCAAAGCCCAACTCTTCGCCGACGATGGCGAAGATAAAGTCGGTATGAGGCTCGGGCAGATAGAAGAGCTTTTGCATCCCATCGCCCAGCCCGGCCCCGAGCGAGCCCCCCCGCCCCAAGGCGATCTGGGACTGGTTCAACTGGTAGAGAAACCGCGGAGAGACCTGAGAGGGGTCCACCATCGCCAGGACCCTCGCCCGGACGTGGGGGACCTGCAGCAGGAGCAGACCACCCAGGGGCAGAAAACCCAGGCCGGTGAGCGCCAGGTGCGATACCTTGGCCCGCGCGACAAAGAGGAGGGCCCCCACCGTCGCGAGGATGACCAGGGCGGTCCCGTAGTTGGGTTGAAGCGCGATGAGGAGCGCAACGACCATGGCGAGAATCATGGGGGGCAAGAGCCCGTCCGTGAACTCTCGCACCCGCTCTCCCTTTCGTGCCAGGAGCCGGCTGAGGTACAGGAGCAGCCCGAACTTGGCGAGCTCGGCCGGCTGAAATGACAGGCTGGAAAACCGAAGCCACCGTCGGGCGCCGTTCACCCGTGTCCCCACCGCCGGGATCAGGACGATGATCAACAAGAGGACCGAGATCACATAGAGGAGGGGGGCCCACCGCTGAAGCTGGCGGTAGTCCTGTCCCAGCACCCAGATGAGGGCCGTGAGTCCGACCACGGCCCAGACGACCTGCCGCTTCAGAAAGAAGGAGGGATCCCCGAATTGCTCCTGGGCCCGAATGGCGCTGGCACTGTAGACCATGAGAATCCCCAGGCCTACCAGGATCAGCGTGATGGTAAAGAGAACTTTATCGTATTCCCCCCGCATCCTCGCTCGACCCCCGATCGGTCAACCGCCGCACCGCCGCCTTGAAGATCCGTCCTCGCTCTTCAAAGTCCTGGAACATATCGAAACTGGCACAGGCCGGAGAGAGGAGCACCACATCCCCAGGGGCCGCATCCCCGGCTGCAGCTTGGACCGCCTCCTCGAGGCTCGTGACCGCCTTGGTGGGACAGACACCGGAGAGCATCGCCGCGAGCTTCTCCCGCGCCCGGCCGATGAGAATGGCCGTCTTGACCCGCTCTTTGACCAGAGGGACCAGGGGCCTGAAGTCGGCCCCCTTGTCCAGCCCACCCGCGATCAGGACCACCGTTCCCGCCGGAAACCCCTCGACGGACTTCACGGTAGCCCCCACGTTGGTCCCCTTGGAGTCGTTGAAGTACCGGACCCCGGCGATCTCCGCCACCAGTTCGAGCCGGTGCTCGAGCCCGGGAAAACTCGCGAGGACCTCGCGCATGGAGTGCGAGGGAACCCCCACACATCCGGAGGCGGCGATGGCCGCCAGGGCGTTCTCGGTGTTGTGGGCCCCCTGGATCTCCAGGGTGTCCCGCCGGCAGACGGCCTCCTCCTTGCCGCCCAGGCGGAGCCAGAGCGTCCCCTCCTTGAGAAACGCCCCCTCGCTCACCGACTGCCGTCGGCTGAAGAAGATCTTTCGTGCCCGGCATCGGGAGGCCGCGTCGAGCGTCAATGGATCGTCGGCATTCAGAACCGCCGTGTCATCAGGCTGCTGATTCAGGAAGATGCGCGCCTTCGCCTGGAGGTATGCGGCGAGATCCGCGTACCGGTCCAGGTGATCCGGGGTGATATTCAGGAGGAGGGCCACCCGGGGCCGGAAGGTCTCGATGGCCTCCAGCTGGAAGCTCGAGATCTCGGCCACGACCCAATGCCTTCGGGAGAGCCCGCCCACCACATCCGAGAGGGCGGTCCCGATATTGCCGGCGACCACCGCCTCTTTCCCTGCCCGTTCGATCATCAATCCGATCAGGGTCGTGGTGGTACTCTTCCCGTTGGTTCCGGTCACGGCGATGAAGGGGGCCTCCGTGGCCCGAAAGGCTAGCTCCACCTCGCTCCAGATCCGGACGCCCTGGGACCGCGCCTCTTGAAGGAGGGGAAGATCCGAGTCGACCCCCGGGCTCACCACAATCAGGTTGGCCTGCAGGAAGGTCCCTGGTCGATGCTGGCCAAGTTCAACTTTCACCCCTCTCCTTCTGAGGTCGTCGAGATCGGTCTGGATCTTTGCGGCCGGATGATGATCGCTGCCGGTGACGCGCGCCCCCCGACTCACGAGGAGCCTGCAGGCGGCGGCCCCACTCCGCGCGAGTCCCACCACCGTCACCCTCTTGCCTTGCAGATCCAGCACCCGCTCCATCCTTTGCCCTGGTTCATGGTTCATGGTTCATGGTTCATAGAAAGATCGAGACTCTGTTCGCCGGTCATCGGTACATCCGTCTCTGAACCCTGAACTCTGAACCATGAACGCCTCATCGTAGTTTGAGGGTGGTGAGCGAGATGAGCGCCAACAGGAACGAAATAATCCAGAACCGCACAATGATCTTGGGTTCGGCGACCCCGTTGAGTTCGTAATGATGGTGGATAGGTGCCATGCGAAAGATCCGCCGCCCGGTGGTCTTGTACGAGAAGACCTGAAGGAGGACCGAGATCGCCTCAATGACGAAGACCCCTCCGATGATCATGAGGAGCAACTCATGCTTGGTCAGCACCGCCAATAGGGCCAGGGCCGTCCCGAGTGCCAACGATCCGGTGTCCCCCATAAAGATCTGCGCGGGATAGGCATTGAACCAGAGAAACCCCAGCGAAGCCCCCACCACCGCGCCCCCAAAGATGGTGAGTTCGCTCGATTCGCGAACGTAGATCACCTGAAGGTAGCGGGCGATGGCGCCATGCCCGGCCAAGTAGGCCAGGACGGTGTAGGCGCCAGCCGCCATGATCATCGGGCCGGTCGCCAGCCCGTCCAGGCCGTCGGTGAGGTTCACGGCGTTACTACAGCCGACGATGACGAGCATCACCAGGAGGACGTAGACCCACTCCAGGTCCGGCACCAACCACTTGACAAAGGGGATGCTCAGGCGCGTGGTGAATTCGTCCACCGGGCTGAGATAGAGGTAGAGACCCACGCCGAGCCCCAGCATGATCTGCCAGGTAAATTTGTAGCGCGGGGCCAACCCTTTGCTGCTCTTCCGCCTCAGCTTCAGGTAATCATCGCAAAACCCCACGGCGCCCATCCCCAGTGTCCCCAGGAGGATCACCCAGACAAATCGATAGGTCAGGTTTGCCCACAAGAGCGTCGATCCGATGACCGCGGCAACAATCAAGACTCCCCCCATCGTGGGCGTTCCGGCCTTGCCGAGGTGGGTTCGCGGTCCATCCTCCCGGATCTGCTGCCCGATGTGTAGCGCCCGAAGTCGCTCGATGATATAGGGACCCAGGACGAGGCTGAGCAAGAGGGATGTGACGATGGCGCCCGCCGTGCGGAACGTCACATAGCGGAAGACATTGAAGACCGTGTGGTAATCGACCAGCGGATACAGAAGGTGGTAGAGCATCACAATCCCTCGAGGAGCTTTTCAAGCCCCATCCCTCGCGACGCTTTCAAAAGGATCCAGGGGGCTCTGGTCACGTGCGCCCTGAGCACCGCCCGCGCCTCCCCATGGTCGCGACAGCAGTGAATCCTGGTGACGTCTAGCCCATTGAGGGCGGCCCCTTCGCCGATGGCTCGGGCGCGTTCTCCGACCGTGATCAGCAGTGCCGGGCGCCACCCAGCCACCAGGGCTCCGATGCGCCGATGGGCGGCCTCCGAGACTGACCCCAGCTCCAGCATATCCCCAAGCACAACGATGGCCTCCCGCCCCTTGGAGAGTCGGACGAAGGCCTCGAGCGACGCCGCCATCGAGGTCGGATTCGCGTTATAGGCGTCGTTGACGATCACGGCCCCCGAGGGATGGAGGATCCTTTCCATTCGCATGGGTGCGGCCGGCGCCTGCTCGAGCCCGGCGGTGATCGCGTCCAGGTCAAGACCGAAGGCGGTCCCGACGGCGGCCGCGGCCAGCGCGTTCCACACATTCAGACGGCCCGGGGTGTTCAGTCGGACCGACCGCCCCTTCCTCCCCGCAGCAAGGGTGAAGAGCGTCCGGCCGTTCTGGCCACTTCGGACCCGCTCCGCCCGGACATCCGCCCGTTCGTGAAGGCCGAAGGTGATCAGACGGCCCCGGACCCTGGGGAAGAGCCGAGTGAGATACGGATCATCCCTGTTCAGGACGGCCACGCGGTCCCCCGTGAGAAACGGGAGGAGTTCCCCCTTCGCCTCGGCCACCTCTTCTACCGACCCGAGAAACTCGAGGTGCGCCTCTCCAATATTCGTGATCACCCCCACGTCCGGCTGCGCCATCTCCGCCAGGCGATGGATCTCCCCCCGCGCGTTCATGCCCAGCTCGAGAACCGCGGCCTGGTGCTCTCGCCGGAGCTGCAAGAGGGTGAGGGGCACGCCGATCAGATTGTTCAGGTTCCCCAATGAGACAAGGACACGATAGCCCTGGCGCAGGACGCTCCCCGTCATCTCTTTCGTGGTGGTTTTCCCGTTGCTCCCCGTAATCGCCACAACCCTCGCCGGATAACGCCTGCGCCAGCACTCTGCAATCTGGCCCAGCGCCCACTGCGTCTCCTCGACCTGAATCACGACGAAACCAGGTGGAAGAGGGATGCTGGGGGGCGCTGCAACCACGCACCCGAGAGCCCCCTTGCCTGCCGCCTCTGACAGGAAGGTATGACCATCGAAGCTCTTGCCCTTGAGGGCGACAAAAAAGTCGCCGGGCTTGAGGGTTCGGCTGTCGGTGGAGAAACTGGCCATCTCCCGGCCCGGGTCGCCCCCGACGAGCGTGCCCTTCGTGGCCTCCACTACCTCCTGTACTGTTAACCCCACCATATCGCCATTCCGATGATTCAACGACCATCCGAGCGTTTTGCGTCCACAGTCCACGGGTGGTTGGTGATTCGTGATTGGTGGTTGGGAAGGAACACCAATCACCAGCCACTAGTCACCAGTCACCTGGTTCCTCCGTTGTAGCCGTGCTCCCCCAGAACCTCGCGGGTCACCTCCCGGTCATCGAAGGGAATCTTTTTCTCACCGACGACCTGTGTCGTCTCGTGTCCCTTGCCGGCGATCAGGATGACATCGCCGGGCCGCGCCTCCCCCACCGCCGCCCTCACGGCGTCACGCCGATCCACGCAGCGCATCGTCCTCTCCGCCCCGCCCGACACGCTTCGGATCCCCGCCTCGATCTCCTCCAAGATGGTCTCGGGTGATTCGCTCCTCGGGTTATCAGAGGTGAGGATGACCCGGTCGGCCCACCGCACGGCCGCCTCTCCCATCAGCGGGCGCTTCTTCCGGTCCCGGTCGCCGCCGCATCCGAAGAGGACGATCAGCCGACCCGCGGAGAGCTCCCGCAGAGACCGGAGGACCCACTCGAGGGCATCAGGGGTGTGGGCGTAATCCACCACCACCTTGAAGGGCTGTCCGACCTCGACCGGTTCCAGCCGGCCGGGGATGCGGCGCACCGTGGGCAGACCCTCGAGGATCCGCTCGATGGGGATCTTGAGCACTCCTGCCACACCCACCGCGGCCAGGAGGTTATAGAGATTGTGCCGACCAAGCAGCGGGGATCGCAGTCCGCCCGTCCCCCACGGGGTGCGGATGAAGGCACGGATCCCCTGCAGGTCATACGCAGGAGCCACCGCAGTCACATCTGCCTCAGCCGTCAGCCCGTACGTGACCACAGGGGCACGTGCCATCTCGCGGAGTCGCTTGCCCGCCGGGTCATCCAGGTTGATGACGGCCGTTCCGCCCTTCTCCCGGAGCATCGTGAAGAGCTGAGCCTTGGCGGCGAAATAGTCTTCCATCGTCCCGTGGAAGTCGAGGTGATCCTGGGTCAGGTTGGTGAAGACGGCGACGTCAAAGGCACACGCCGCCACCCGATGCAGCACCAGGGAGTGGGAAGAGACCTCCATCACGGCGGCGTCCGCCCCCTGACCACGCATCCACCGGAGCAGCGCCTGCAAATCCGAGGCCTCAGGGGTGGTCCGCTCTGCCTCGCGGCGGACCCCTCCGCACCGGTACTCGACCGTCCCGATAATCCCGGCCCGATGGCCGCCGGCCTGGAGCGCCGCCTCGACCAGATAGCTCACAGTCGTCTTGCCATTGGTTCCCGTGATCCCCGTGAGACACAGCTCACGTGAGGGTGCATCGTAAAAGCGCGCCGCCACGTGGGAGAGGGCGCGGCGCGTCTCCTCAACCTGGACGATAGTCCCAGGCACCGGTGTCCCCCCGGCGCCTCGCACATCCCTCTCAACGAGGAAGGCACCCGCCCCCCGGCTGAGCGCCTCGGGGATGAACCGATGGCCGTCATGTCGCGCTCCCCGGATGCACACAAAGAGGCTCTGGGGTCCTGTCCGCCGGGAGTCGTACTCGACCGAGGCGATCTCCTGGTCCAACGCCCCCTGCAGGAGCCGGTGGGGAAAGCCGTCAATTAAATCTCGGAGAGGCTTCATCACGCCTCCCGGCGACTCGCTCGGGTGAGGTGGTAGGGGGGGACGCAAGATAGTTCAAGGTCTCCCGGGCGATCTCTCGAAAGACGGGGGCTGCAACGGTCCCCCCCCAGGCAATGCCCTGGGGCTCATCGACCAAGACGAGGATGGCGAGCCTTGGGTCCTCGGCGGGGACGTAGCCGACGAAGAAGGCCACCACCTTCGTGGGCGAATAACGCCCGGTCTCATGATCGAGCTTTTGCGCGGTGCCGGTCTTGCCCGCGACTCGGTGGCCGGGAAGCGCCGCCCCCTGCCCGGTCCCCCGCTCGACGACCTCGGTGAGGATCGACGTGAGGGTCCTGGCGGTCTCAGGCGAGATGACGCGCCTGACCGCCAGGGGTTTGGTCTCCTCGACGCTCCCATCGGGATGGCGAACCGCCAGGAGCGCACGCGGCCGGATCAGGGACCCCCCGTTCGCCACGGCGCCCATGGCGCTGATCATCTGAAGCGCCGTCGCCGAGATCTCGTGACCGATGGAGAGGGCGCTCAGGGAGAGGTGTGACCAGTGCCGCGGCCGGCGGATGACCCCGTGGTTTTCACCGGGCAGATCCACGCCGGTCGGGACGCCGAAGCCGAAGCTCGTGATGTAGCTATAGAACCGCTCCTTGCCCACCTTCATCCCCACCTTGACGGCCCCCACGTTGCTGGAGAAGGCCATGACGTCCCGGAAGGTCATCCACCCGTGTTTCTCGTGGTCCCGGATCTTGACCCCCCCGACCTCGATGGTCCCCTCTTCGCCGTAGAAGAGATCGTCGGGGCGCACCAGTCGCTCCTCGAGCGCCGCCGCGGCGAGGACGAGTTTGAAGGCCGATCCGGGCTCATAGGGATCGGTGAGGGCCCGATTCCGGCGAAAGGCGGGGGACGTACTCGCGTAGGCGCTGGGGTTATACGCGGGGCTGTTGGCGAGGGCCAGGATCTCTCCGGTCGCGGGATCCATCACAATGGCCGTCCCGGCCCTCGCCCCGGAGCGTCGCACCGCCGCGTCGAGTTCCCGCTCTGCTACATGCTGGATGACCTCATCAATCGTCAGGTAGAGATCGGCGCCCGGGTGAGTTTCCTTGGATTCCCGAAAGACGATCCTGCCCCTGGCGTCCACGCGACTCACGAAGGACCGCGGTCCGCCGGTCAGCAGACGCTCATATGCAAGCTCGAGCCCCTCCAATCCTCTGTTATCAACCCCCGCGAATCCGATGAGGTGTGCCGCGAGGTCCTTCTTAGGATAATACCGTTTCCCTTCAGGCACAAGGCCGACTCCCGGAAGGCTCAGCCTCGAAACGGCCTCCGCCTGTTCGGGATCCACCTGGCGTTGGATCCACACGAAGGGTTGATCACTGCGGAGCTTCGCCTGAATCTCACGGACGGGAAGCCTGAGGACCCGGGCCAGCCGCGTCGCGGTGGCGCTCGGGTCCTGCACCAGGCCCGGATGGGCAAAGACCGACGCGGCATCCAGGGTGATCACCAACATCCGCCCGCGGCGATCATAGATCGTCCCGCGCTTGGCAGCCACGGGGATGCGGCGTTCATACTGCCCTTCGGCTCGGGTACCGAGACGCTCGTGCCGGATGATCTGAATCACGTAGAGGCGAGCGCCGACGACGCCCAACAGGGCGGCGAGGAGGACGGCCAGGACGGCGATCCTGGCCCGGGGAGGGGTCGCGAAGGACGCGGTCATCTACGGCTCCTCGATCTGGATGATCTGCCCCGGACGGGGGTTGACCATGCCCAGCTCACGTCGGGCGAACTCTTCGACCCTCTTCAGGGAGCGGAGTCGGCTGAGCTCCATCCGGAGCGTCTTCCCTTCCTGGGTCAGGCTGGCCTGCGCGGCCCGGTGCCGCTCGATCTGGTAGCCAAGACGCACCACCTGGATGTGCTGCCACACGTAGAAGAGCAGACCGAGCAGCAGCACCCCGCACACGATGAGCTTCTGTTTGGACTCGGGTGACAGCCCCCGCTTCGCGCGCCGGGCCCGGACTCCGAAGGGGAGCTCCTGCTGGATCGATCCTGAGCGGACCTCAGGGGCCATCCTGCTCCTCCCGCCGCTCGACGGCCCGCAGCTTAGCGCTCCGAGCCCGAGGGTTCACGCCCGTCTCGCCAGCCGACGGCGTCACAGGACGCCGGGTGAGGATCCGGACACGGGGGACCGCGCCCGGCGCCGCCAGCCGACGGAATAGATGCTTTACCACCCGATCCTCCAGGGAGTGAAAGGCGATCACACAGATCCGTCCCCCAATTTTGAGCAGGTCTATCGCCGCCTCAAGCGCCTCCTCCAGCCCCTCCAGCTCTTGATTGACGGCGATGCGGATCGCCTGAAAGGTGCGCGTCGCCGGATGGATCCGGCGGGGCCAGAGTCGCCGCGGGATGGCCCGGCTGATGACCGTGGCCAGCTCCTGCGTGGTCTCTAAGGATCCGTGATCGCGCGCGCGCGCGATTGCCCGGGCAATCTGACGGGCCCACCGCTCCTCGCCGTACTCTCGAATGATCCGCGCGAGGCGCTCCTCCGGAAGGGCGTGGAGGAGCGCCCGGGCCGTTAGCCCCCCACCGTGCCGGTCCATTCGCATATCCAGAGGCCCCTCCATGCTGAAGCTAAACCCCCGACCAGGATCGGCGAGCTGCAGCGACGAGACCCCCAGATCACAAAGGATCCCGTCGAATCGCCCCAGGTGGAGCGTGGACACCAGCACGGGCAGCTCCCGGAAATCCCCACGGATCAATCGCACCCGGTCGCCGAAACGCTCCAGTGCACCCCTGGCAACGGCAATCGCCTCGGGGTCCCGATCGACCCCGACCAGCCGAGATGGCGGTCCGGCCGCATCCAGGATCGCTGCGGCGTGGCCTCCACCCCCGACGGTGCAGTCCAAGTACAGCCCGTCCGGCCTCGGTCCGAGGGCGGCCACCACCTCCCGGACCAGGACCGGGATATGCCCAGTCGTCACCCCGCCATGGCGAGGCGCTTGAGTCGACAGGCCTGTCGGGCGCCGCGCTCCTCCCGGTAGTGCTCAAAAAATGGGAACACCCCGGCGGACCGAAACGTCTCCTCGACTGCGGGAGGGAGCGCCAGCAGACTCACATCGCCATCAAAGCGCCGGAGCCGGCACAGGGTGCTGGTCAAGACCTCGAGACTCTTCTCGTTCACCGACCGCAGGCGGCGACAGTCCAGAATGACCTGCAGGTACCCCTCTGCCGCCACCTTGATGATGGCCTCGCGGAGCGCCATCATCCGCACGAGATCAATGGACCCTGCCAGCCGCAAGATCGCGATCCGTTCCGCTCTCTGTTTCTCCACTATGACCATCTCTGCTCCATGGCTAGATTCCCAACTGGGTCAACTTGGTGGCGATATCTTCGAAGGTAACCGGGGAGGTCGTCAGGAACTGCTCCCAACGCTCCCGATCCCAGATCTCGATCCGATTCAGGGCCCCGACAATAATCACCTCCCGATTGAGACCGGCCTTCTCCCGGTGCTGGGGAGGGACCAGGATGCGTCCCTGTCCATCGACCGGACTCTCAGTCGCCCCCGAATAGAAGAGGCGAAGGAAGGCGCGGATGTCCTTTTCAAAGTTGCTCTGGTTTTGGATTCTTTCCTCAAACCGTGCCCAGACATCGAGCGGGTAGGCGGTGATACAGGTGTCAAAGTCGGTGAGGACGAGGATGTTCTGACCCCGCTTCTTCAGCGTCTGGCGGAATCTGGCCGGGATGCTCAGTCGGCCTTTATCGTCGATGGTGTGCGGGAATCGTCCGATGAATCTCATGACCTTCCCAAATATGCACCTTTTATACCATTCCTTCCCACATCATCCCACTTCGCGGCTGAAAAATATCGTTTTAGAATCCTCTTGTCAAGAAAAATCAACAGGTTCCGATGATTTTATTTCTTCGTGGAACAACCCCTGTATGTTGGGTTGGAGAGGGATAGGGACAGGCAGATCTAGGGCGAGGGCGGCGGAATGCCCGAGGAAAGGGGCCCGGACGCGGAGCACCCCTTACAGGGTTGCGGCAATCCGGTTCTGTTCGTCGAGGAGGACGATCCTGGGCTTGTGCTCTCCCGCCCGAGCCTCTTCGACCATGCCGTAGGCGGCGATGATCAAACGGTCGCCGGGATGCGCCAGCCGCGCCGCTGCCCCGTTGACGACGATCGTGCCGGAGCCGGCCTCTCCGGAGAGGGTGTAGGTCTCGAAGCGCGTCCCGGTGCTGACGTTATAGACCTGCACCTGCTGGTACGGGAGGACGTCGGCAGCGGCGAGGATCGTCTCATCGATGGTGATGCTCCCCTCGTACTGAAGATTCACCTCTCGTACCACGGCCCGATGAATCTTGGATGCCAGCATGATCCGATGCATGGTCGCCTCTCCCTTCACTCAATGAGTATCGATCATAAGGTTGTCGATGAGACGTGCCTTCGAAAAGCGGACGGCGAGCAGCGCGACGGCTGGACCTTCCACCGTCTCCAGCGGCTCGAGGGAGCTGGGATGGCACACGGCGACATAATCAATCGTAGCGGTGGTCCCCTGGTGGATCATCCGCCGCATCCCCTCCGCCAGCCCTCGGGCATCCCGCTCACCCCGCCTAACCTGATCGGCGGCCCACCGGAGGGCCTGGTACAACACCGGGGCTTGCCGCCGCTCACCCGGTGTGAGATTGACGTTGCGAGAGGACATGGCAAGCCCATCCGGCTCCCGGACGGTGGGCAGCACGACTACCTCGATATCCATATCGAGATCCCGGGCCATGCGTGTGATGACGCACGCCTGCTGGTAGTCCTTCTGGCCAAAGTAGGCGCGGTGCGGTCTCACGATATGGAAAAGCTTCGCCACGATCGTTGTGACTCCCCGGAAGTGCCCGGGGCGGTACGTACCTTCCCACCGGCGCGTGAGTCCCTCGACCTCGACGAACGTGGCGTACCTATCCGGATACATGCTTTTCTGCTCCGGGACGAAGACGAGATCGGCCCCCTCGGCGGCCGCCTTGGCGAGATCCCCTTCGAGATCGACCGGATAACGCTCCAGATCCTCCTGCCGGTCAAACTGGGTCGGGTTGACAAAGATGCTCACCGCCAGGACGGGGTTGTTGCGGCGGGCGGTGCGCAAGAGGGAGAGGTGGCCTTCGTGCAGGTAGCCCATGGTGGGGACGAAGCCGATTGCCCTCCCCACCGCACGAAGCGCGCTCACCCGCCTCTGCATCTGGGTTGCGTCGCCGAGCACCTCCATCGCCTCAGCCCCGCCCGAGCGTCTTCACCTGCCGACGCCGCCGGTCGAGCTGCTCTTGCCACCGCCGGACCTCCCCGTCATCGAGGCGAAAGGCATGCTCGGGGCCGGGATACTCGCCGGCCTTGACCTCCTGGCGGTACCGGGTGAAGGCCGCCGCGATGGTCTCCTTCAGGTTCGCGTAGCGCTTGACGAACTTGGGGGTGAAGTCGTCGAAGAGCCCGAGGAGGTCGTTCGTCACCAGCACCTGGCCATCGCAAGAGGATCCCGCCCCGATGCCGATGGTCGGGATCCGGAGCTCTGTGGTGATAACCTCCGCCACCTGCCAGGGGATGCCTTCGAGCACGAGGGCAAAGACCCCTGCCTCCTCGAGGAGCAGGGCGTCCTCTCGCAAACGCTCAGCCGCCGCCGCGGTCCGGCCCTGAACCTTGAAACCCCCGAACTGATGGACCATCTGGGGGGTCAGCCCGAGGTGACCCATCACGGGGATGCCGACGGATGTGAGACGCCGCGTGAGGTCAGCTACCTCGCGCCCCCCCTCCAGCTTGACCGCCTGGGCGCCGGCCTCCTTCAGAAATCGACCGGCGTTCCTCACCCCGTCTTCCACGCTGGCCTGAAACGAGCCGAACGGCATGTCGGCTACGAGGAGGGCCCGCTTCACCCCTCGACTCACGGCGCGCACGTGATGCAGCATCTCCTCCATGGTGACGGGCAGGGTGGTCTCATACCCGAGCCCCACCATGGCCAACGAGTCGCCCACCAGGATCACCTCGATCCCCGCCTCATCGAGGAGCCGAGCGATCGGGTAGTCGTAGGCTGTGAGCATGCTGATCCTTTCGCTGCGATCCTTCATCTCCCGCAAGGTGACCGTCGTTACCCGCGCTGTCGCCACGATCGATCCCTCCTCCCTCAAGGTTCATGGTTCATGGTTGATGGTTCATGGAAAAACCTGGGCTCTTAACGAACCCTGAACCATGAACCCGAACTATGAACAAAAAAGACCTCCCGGACGTGCCGGGAGGCCTAGAGTGAGCGATGCCGCTCTCGCGTCCTGAGACCCTTCGCCACTCCCGACGGTTTCTGTTCAGGGTGGCATTTCCTGCCGTTCGAGCGGCCCTTCCCTGCCCGTCTCGGTCCGCCTAGGATCCAAGCGGGACGTAATACCGCATTCCCCGCTTCATCGACTGCATCTGTCCTATGAGGTCGTCAAGGTCCCCCTTCCGTTTGACAAAGTCGATGTCCGTCGTGTTGACCACCAGTAGAGGCGTCTCCGTGTAATGGAAGAAAAAGTGCGTATACGCCTGAACCACATCCTCCAGGTATGCGCGCGGGATGTCCCGTTCGTATGCCCGCCCTCTGACGGCGATCCTCTTATACAATACCTCCACGTCCGCCTGCAAGTAAATAACGAAGTCGGGCTTGGGGATGCGGGCCTCCAAGAGGGCGTGCATCTTCTCGTAGAGGGCGAGCTCGTGATCATCCAGGGTGAGATAGGCGAAGATCCGGTCCCGCGCAAAGAGATGGTCACAGACCACCCGCTGCTTGAACAGATCGAATTGCAGGAGCTCCTGCTGCTGGCGGTAGCGGGTCAGCAGGAAATAGAGCTGGGTCTGAAAGGCGTGCCGCCGCATATCCTGATAGAAATCCTTCAGGAAGGGGTTCTCCTCGGCCGCCTCCAGAACCGCCCGCGCCTGCAGCCGTTGGGCCAGCAGTTCGGCGAGCGCCGTCTTGCCCACCCCGATCGGCCCCTCGACGGCCAGGTAGTGCGCCTCGAAGCCGGCGGTCACGGTACACTCCTCTTTCCGGCCCGGGCGACACACCACTCCCGGGCCACCATCCGAACCTCGGGAAGCTGTGGAAGATGCGCGAGGAGGTCACTCACCCGGGTCCCGAGCCCCGGGTGCACCAGACCGGGGTCCAGCTCGGCCAGCGGGATGAGGACGAAGCGTCGCAGGTGCATCCGGGGGTGCGGGACCTGAAGATGCGGCTCCGCGATGATGCGAGATCCGTAGAGGAGAAGGTCCAGGTCTACGAGGCGTGCCTCTCCCCGCTCGCGGCGGCGCGGCCGGCCACAGGCCTCCTCCACTTCCCCGAGGGTCGCGAGCAGCTCGTCGGGGCCGAGAGAGGTCTCGATCTCTGCCACGCTATTGAAGAACCAGCCCGCCGCCGCCTCCACCGGCTCCGTCTCATACAGGGACGAGAGGCGGAGGAGGTGGATGCCGGGACGGCATAGGAGGAGCGAGAGGGCCTGCTCGAGCGCTCTCTGCCGATCCCCCACGTTTCCGCCGAGACCGAGATAGGCAACGGGGTTTGTTGGGTTTGTTGGGTTCATAGGGTTCGTAGAGTTTATTGGGTTTGTTGCGTTTAGCCTCCTAGCCTTCCAGCCACCAATCACTAACCACCATCCACCAACCACTACAGGCTCATCGTGCCGATGCGTTCCACGGCCTCCCGAATCTGGTCAACCGGAACGGTGAGGGCGGCCCGGATAAACCCCTCGCCGTGGGGGCCGAAACCGATGCCCGGCGTCATCACGATCCCTGCCTCACTCAAGAGCCGCTTGGCGAGCTCGGTGGAGTTCTGCCCTGGAGGGACCGGGATCCAGACGTAGAAGGTGGCCCGCGGCCTCGGGACGTTCCATCCGAGACGGGTGAGACCCTCGACGAGGACGTCCCGTCGCTCCTGATAGACCTTGCAGTGGGCCGCGACGCAGTCCTGCGGGCCCTTGAGCGCCTCGATCCCGGCGAGCTGGATCGCCTGGAAGACGCCGGAGTCCACATTGGTCTTGATCCGGCCAAGTCCGGCCAAGAGGTGGGCATTCCCCACGGCAAACCCGATCCGCCAGCCGGTCATGTTGTACGTCTTGGACAACGAGTGGTACTCGATCGCCACCTCTTTGGCCCCCTCGACGCTCAGGACAGAGGAGGGCCGGAAGCCGTCGAAGGCGATCTCGGAGTAGGCGGCATCGTGGCAGAGGATGAGACGGTGTCTCCGGGCAAAGGTGACAGCCTGAGCCAGGAACGCCTCGGGGGCACCCGCCGCCGTCGGATTGTTGGGGTAATTCAGGAAGAGCATCCTGGCCTTGCGCAGCACGTCGACCGGGATGCTCTCCAGATCCGGTAGGAAGCCGTTCGAAGGATAGAGAGGGAGGGCATAGGGGGTTCCACCGGCAAAGGCCGTCGCCGCTTGATAGACCGGATAGCCGGGATCGGGGATGAGCACCGCATCGCCGGGCTCGATGAAGGCGAGCGGCATGTGGGCGATCCCCTCCTTGCTGCCGATGAGCGTCAAGACCTCTGTGGTAGGATCGAGGTCCACCCCGAACCGGTTCCGGTACCATTCGGCCACCGCCTCGCGGAACTCCAAGAGCCCCTCATACGAGGGATAGCGGTGATGCCGGGGGTCTGCGGCGGCCTCGGCCATCCGCTTGACGATATGGGGGGGCGTCGGAAGGTCCGGGTCCCCGACCCCCAGATCGATGATGTCCGTTCCCCGCTTGATCGCCTCTTGCTTGAGCCGATCGATCTCCGCGAAGAGATACGGGGGGAGCTGCCTCAGTCTGGTGGCATACGGAAACTGTCTCTTCATCGGGCCTCCTAGGGCTGGCGGGTGGGCTTCATCGGGCCGATGCCAGACAGGGTCCCCGTGGCGATAATGTCTCCAGGAAAGAGCGGCATGATCCTGGCCGAAGTCTGCCGACATCTCCTATGTCAGCCCGAGGACGTCCGCCATGTCATAGATCCCCTTGGGGGCCTGCGCCACGAACCGAGCAGCTCGCAGCGCCCCCCGAGCGAAATTGTCCCGGCTATGCGCCCGGTGACCAATTTCGATCCGCTCTCCCATGCCTCCGAAGAGGACGGTATGCTCCCCCACGATATCGCCTGCGCGGACGGTATGGACGCCGATCTGCGCCTGTGGCCGCTCCCCCACGATCCCCTTCCTCCCGTAAATGCCGACCTGTTCCAGGTCCCGCCCCAACGCCTCGGCCACCACCTGGGCCATCCGGAGGGCGGTGCCGGACGGGGCATCCTTTTTGAAGTGGTGGTGGGCCTCGACAATCTCCACATCATAGTCGTCCCCCAGGGTCCGGGCCACCTCCCGCAACACCTTGAAGAGGACGTTGACCCCCACACTCATGTTCGGGGAAATGACGCAGGCTATGTGGGCGGCGAGACGCCGGGCCTCCGCGAGATGTTCCTTGGTCAGCCCCGTCGTGCCCACAACGATGGCCACACCCGCCTTGCTCGCCTCACGGAGATGATCGATAGAGGCCTCTGGCGCCGTAAAGTCGATGACGACGTCGGCGCCCGTGATGATCTTCGCCAGGCCATCGGCCACCTTGACCCCCACCGCCCCGATCCCGGCCACCTCTCCGACATCTTGCCCGATGGCAGTGTGACCGGGGCGTTCCGTGGCCCCGACGATCCGAAAGTCGCCCGCCTCCTTCGCGAGGGCCAGAACGCGACCCCCCATCCTCCCAGCGGCCCCGGTCACAATGACTCGGATCATCGCTCCTCCGCTCGGTGATTCAGCGATCGGCTCTGGGCTGTATTCTCACGCCCCGAAGGCTCACGACAGTAGGCCATAGGCTCGCAGTGCCTTCTGCAGTTTGTCCCGGTTGGCCTGAGACATCGGACAGAGCGGCAGCCGGAGCTCGCCATTCAGTCTCCCGAGAAGCTGCATGGCGGTCTTCACCGGGATCGGATTGGTTTCGTAGAACATGGCCTTGCAGAGGGGGAAGAGGCGGAGGTGAAGCTCTTTCGCCCGCTTCCAATCGCCGTTCAACGCGGCACGGGTCATCTCTGCCGTCTCCTTCGGGACGATGTTGGCGACAACCGAGATCACCCCCTTCCCCCCAACGGCCATCAGGGGGAGGGTCAACGTATCATCGCCCGAGACGACCGTGAGCCGATCCCCGCAGAGACTGATGACCTCCGTCATCTGCTCGAGCGATCCGCTGGCCTCTTTCATGCCGACGACGCTTGGCAGCTCCGCTAGGGCCGCCACGGTCTCGGTAAGCATGTTGACCCCGGTCCGCCCCGGAATGTTGTACATGATGATCGGGATGTCCACCGCCGCCGCCACCGCTGTGTAGTGGGCAATCAGGCCTGCCTGTGTAGGCTTGTTGTAGTAGGGGCAGACCATCAGCACGCCGTCCGCGCCCGCCTTCTTGGCGTGTTGGGTGAGCTCGATCGCCTCGGCGGTGGAGTTAGACCCGGTCCCGGCCACCACGGGGATCCGGCCCGCCGCCGCCTCAATCGTGACCTCCACGACCCGCTTGTGCTCCGCATGGCTCAGTGTCGGAGACTCACCGGTGGTCCCACACGGAACAATGGCATCGGTCCCGTTCTTGACGTGAAACTCGACCAGCTCGCGGATCTTGGGTTCATCGACCTTTCCGTCTCGAAAGGGGGTGACCATCGCCACGATGGAACCTTCAAAGCTCTTCTTCATCGCCCTCCTCCTCCCCGTCTATGGGTCTTGGGTGTTCTACCCGATACCCTCCACGGTCATCGGTCGTCAAATCAGAGGTTGTCCGGAATCTCTTCGCCGCGAATGAGATCCTCGTAACGCTCCCGCGCCCGGATCAGGAAGTGCCGATCGCCCCTGACCAGGACCTCGGCGGCCCGAGGTCGGGCGTTATAGTTCGAGGCCATGGTAAATCCGTAGGCGCCGGCGCTCATCACCGCCAAGAGCTCTCCGGGCTCCACCATGGCGATCTCCCGATCCTTCGCCAAGAAGTCTCCCGACTCGCAGATCGGGCCAACCACATCCACGGTGAGGCGCTGCCGCCCTTCCTGCCGCCGGACGGGCTGGATGGCGTGGTACGAGCCATACAGGCTCGGGCGGATCAGGTCGTTCATCCCCGCATCCACAATGATAAAATCCTTCGTGGGGGTCCGTTTCGTGTAGAGGACCCTGGTCACGAGGATCCCGGCGTTCCCGACAATCACGCGTCCCGGCTCAAAGAGGATGGTACATCCCAGATCCTTCAGGATGGGGATGACCGCCCGGGCCATCTCGGTCGGGTGCGGCGGCGTCTCGTCTCCATACGGGATCCCCAGCCCGCCGCCCACATCGAGGTACCGAATATCCATCCCACGCGTGCGCAGCTCACGGATCAACTCGGCAATGCGGGTCAGGCTATCGACGAAGGGACTCACATCGGTGATCTGCGAGCCGATATGGGTATGGATTCCGACGATGGCGATGTGGGACAGCGTCTGCGCCAGCTGATACTCCTCCAAGGCGATCGAGATGTCTATGCCGAACTTGCTCTTCCTGAGCCCGGTGGAGATGTACGGATGCGTCTTGGGATCCACATCGGGGTTCACCCGAACGGCCACCCGTCCCACCGTCCCCATCTCTCCCGCCACCTGATTGAGCAGACGTAGCTCTTGCGAGGATTCCACATTGAACATGAGGATGTCCGCCTTGAGGGCTTCCTGCATCTCCTCCCGATTCTTCCCCACCCCGGCGAAGACAATCCGCTCGGGAGGTATGCCTGCGTAGAGCGCCCGGAAGAGCTCTCCGCCCGAGACCACGTCCGCCCCACCGCCCATCGTGGCGAAGAGCTTCAGGATAGCGAGGCTGGCGTTCGCCTTGACGGCAAAGCAGATCAGACGCGGAACCTCCCGGAAGGCCTCATCGAAGACGCGAAAATGGCGGGTGAGGGTGGCGTGACTGTACAGATAGAAGGGGGTCCCAACCTCATCGGCAAGGGCCGAGATGGGGACCTCTTCACAGTAGAGATCCTCACCCCGGTAGTGAAAGTGATGCATGGATGAATGTCTCCCGCGCGGCGGGACTCTGTCGTACTTCTCGTTAGGTAGCACAGCCCTGGCAGCCTGTCAAAGGGAAAGTAGGAGCGAGCGCCGCGGCGCGGCCGATGCCGCGGCCCCCGTCACGATCGCCCCCTTGACTGGCGCTCCATCCTCCTTTAGCATCTGGCTATTTCCGCCGCCGGTAGCATCCAGGGGGGGGCCCGTACGGCAGCCGGGTCCAGGCGGCCCGGTGGTTCAATGATAGGCATGTCCACAGGGACATGTTGAGGAGGCCGAGGCCATGATCATCCGCGAGGACATCGCCCAAACCTTTCCGGAGCTCTTCGGGACCAAGAAAGTCAACGGCCGGGAAGTCGACGTCGAACAGCTGATCGTCGCGCTCACCCGCGAGCTGGCTCCCGAGATCGCGAAGGCCCTCACCGCGCGCCGGGAGCTCCTCGCATCCTCCGCGCCGGTCAGGGAGAAATACGCCTGGCCGAAGTGGGACGACACCTTCGACGACCCCGTGACGGGGAAGCCCTGGACCTTTCACCAGATCGTCCAGGGCATGATCGACAACTTCCTCGGCCAGGACAGCCATTGGCGCTGGCGCCTCAACGACGAGGTGCCCATCCCGAAGGACGCCCATCCGTTGACGAACCCCGGCCTGGAACTCACGGGCCCGTGGCATCCGCTCGACATGGCCTTCAACGCCTTGAACAGCGCGGCGCCCATAAACATGCCGGACTTCGAGGACGCCTCGCCCCCTCATTTCCGGCCCGACGGCGCGCCTAAGAATCAGCCCATCGGGGTCTTCGCGGCCATGCAGAACGCCAAAGACATTATGGAGGGCCGCTGGGCCGACCGTCCCTACGAGGTGGTGAAAAAAGGCCAGCCTCGCGTGTACCGGATCAAGAAGTCCCCGGCCGAGTGGCCGACCCGGTTCGCCCGGCCTCCCGGGATGCACGTGCAGTACGACCACATCACGGTGGACGGCCGGCCTGTGCCCGCCATGATCCCCATTACCATCCTCTGGGCCGTCAACACCTATGACGGCCTCACGCGCGCCGGCACCGGCATGTACTACTACATCCCGAAGATCCAGACCCCGCAGGAGGCCCTGATTCTCGAGAAGCTCCTGGTGCGGGTGGAGGAGGCGATCGGCGTGCGGCCGGGGACCTTCAAGATCAAGATCCTGTATGAGGAGGGCAACGCGGGCCGGTTCCTGCCCGCGATCGCCTGGGTGCTGCGGCGCCGGCTCCTGGGGACGAACGTCGGCCGCTGGGACTACCTGGGCAGCCTCATCGAGATGTGGAAGGACGACCCGCAGGGCGTCTTTCCGGATCCGCAGTCGATCGGCATGGCCTCGCCGAACATGATCGCGTACCAGCGGTACAACGCGCTGATGATGCTCATGGCCGGCATGAAGAACGGCGAGCTCAGCCATGGGGGCCCCATCGGCGGCATGGCCGCGGTCATGATTTACCCGCAGGCCGACCCGTATGGCCGCGCCAGCTACAACCCGCTCGCGCTCCGCGCCATTGTCATCGACAAGCTCAGAGAGCGCCTGCTGGGCCTCCTGTTCGTGCCCGACGGACCCTTCCCCGCCGGGCAGCAGCCCACCCTGGAAGAGATCCTCTCCGGCCGGGTCAGGGGACGCCTCTACGATGCCTATCGGCAGAGTTGGGTCGCCAGCCCGGAGCCGGCTTACGTCGCCGCGGGCAACGGGCCCCTCCAGGCGCCGGTGACGCAGCTCCACGCCCTCGTCGATGCGCCGCGCGAGACCGTGGACGTGAAGGGCAAACCGGTGCCGACGGTCGCCAGCGGTCTCAGCGACGCGGAGCGGTCCCTCCTCCAATCCCGCGACCTGCTGAACGCGCAAGGCAAGATCACGGCCTGGGTCATCACGAAGGACATGTACGACACGCCGGAGAAGCTCTTCACGCGAGAACTCTGGGAGGACATCTACGGGGTGCCGAAGGGCGACATCACGATCGAGAACATCCAGCACGCCTTCTACATGGCCGCGAACTACGGCTTCCAGATCCTCAACGGCAACTTCGCGGCCGCCATCGACGACTACGAGCTCCACCTCAGGTTCATGAACGACCTCGCCACCTATCGGATCGACGTCTCCTGGCTCTGGGCCCTCATCCATCACCGGGCCGCCATCACGAAGGACGGCTACCTCAAAGGCCCGGCCCTCACCGAGGACGGGCTCGTCCCGGCCCAGAACGCCTTCCAGGTCAAGGCGGGTACCCGCTTCACGAAAGAGCTGTTCGAGAAGTTGTGGGACTCCCACAACGAGTGGACGTACGCGTTCTTCGCCGAGCTGGACCGCCGCGGCGACCCGGGCCGCTTCGACCGCGCCAAGGCGCCCGTCATCATGGAGCTCCTCAAGCGGCAGCTCCTCTGCCCCCGCTACATCCAGCACAGCGCCCGCGTGCTCTTCGTCGCGGGGGAGGCAAACAGCCAGGAGCACACGCAGATCTTCGAGGCGATCTTCGACCTCTCCCGCGAGGAGATCGTCAAGCGCGTCCAGGCGGGCACCATGAGCAAAAAGGCCCTGGCCGCCCACGACTACGTGTACGACCTCTTCCTCGCTCACTGAGGAGACCGACATAAGCGATTCTTTCTTGGCAAGGCGAGTTGAAGGACATCCCCCCTGCCCCCTGGCATTGCACTGAGCGCAGGCACCCCGAAGGCGGCCGAAAATTCTTCTGGCCGACCTCATTTTGAACTTGACAACTAACTGAGATGGCCCGATGACCGTCGCTGCCACAAACGGGTGGGCCAACCGCAGAAGTCCGGATCGAAAGGGAGCAGTGATGACGAACATGAGGAAAGCGTTGAAGCCAGCGGTGTGGATGTTCTACGTGGTCATCGTCTTCGAGATCCTGTTCATGATCAGCCCCTTCGCCCTGTACTTCTACTCGGCGTATGGACCAACGCTCAACGTCTTCCACCGGTGGCCCTGGACCGCGTGGCTCACCCAGTTTTTTCTGCCGCACATCTCGGAGACTAGCAGCCCGCTCCTCAACGCCCTGCCCGGGCTCGGCGGGCTGCTGATCCTCGCCGGCGCGGTGCTGTTCCTGGCCGGTGCGATCCCCGTCTACTGGGCAAAACTCCGGGGCCGCGGCCCGGTCACCGGCTGGGTCTACGCGCTCATCCGACATCCGCAGTATGTCGGACTGGCAGTGATAGGTCTAGGAACCCTGTTGATCTGGCCACGCTTCCTGGTACTTGTCACTTACGTCACGATGCTCTTCCTGTACGCCGTTCTGGCCCACTGGGAGGAAGAGCAGTGTCTGACCCGATTCGGCGAAGCCTACCGTGCTTATCAAGCCCGGACAGGGATGTTTCTGCCGCGAAGCCTGTCCAAGCGGCTCCCCCGGATCCTGCCGGTATCGACGAGCAAGAGGGTTCTCGCAGTCCTTGGGCTCTACGCGGTGCTACTCCCGGCGACGATCACGCTCGGCTTCGGCCTGCGCGACTATTCGCTCTCAAAGATCTCAGCTTTTTACACGAAAAGCACCGCAGTGCTCTCCCCCGCCCTCCTGACCGACCAGGAGTTGGGCGCGGCGTATCGCACGGCGATAGCCGACACTAGAGTGCAAAAAGCAATTATCGCTGCCCGTCCGGCAAAGCTCATCGTCTACGTCGTGCCCGTGGAGTGGTACCTCCCGGATCTCCCCATCGAGGCGGTCCACAAGTCCGGAGGTCATCAGACGCGAGCCGACTTCGACCGGCGACACTACAAGGTGCTCTTCACCGCGGCACGAATCCACACGGTGGAAGCCACAGAGAGGGACATCATCACATCTGCCTACGGCCGGGACCCGATCGTGCTGGCAAAAGTCGATATTTCTGTCCCGGAGGTGAGCGGGATCGACACACCACCGCCCCATGTGGTCTGGGGCGACATCCCCACCCCGATGTTTTGAAGCCGCAATCTGATCCCGATTCCGTTTGACTTTCCCCCGGTCACTTCCCATAATTCCATCCCACTATGCCAATCGCGCCGCCGAGGCGGCTTCATCGGGAACGCCTTCGGATTGATAGACTGCCGGTTGCGTACGCCCGCGCGGGCAGGCACTGGGCCCCCTGGCGTGAGCGGCTTGTCCTGGTCCACGGCAGTGGGTGCAGCGCCGACTCCTGGCGGTACCAGCTGGACGGCCTCTCGCGTGATTTCGACGTGCTGGCGCTGGACCTTCCGGGCCATGGAAGCTCCGAGCCAGTGGGCGACCCCTCGATCCAGCGGTACGCCACCACGGTGCGAGGCATTCTACGGCACCTCGGGAAACGAAAGGTCTTTTTGGCGGGCCACTCGATGGGCGGGGCCGTTGCGCTCCAGGTCGCCCTGGAACATCCGGAGCTACTCAAGGGCGTGATCCTCGTCGCAACGGCGGCCTACCTTGATATGCTGGCGCTCACGCCCAACATGCTCCTGTGGGCGGCGGCCACCATTCCGCATAAGTTCAAGGGGATGTTCTTCTCGAGTCTGGTCACGAAGGAGGCACTGGCCATGGCGCGAGATGATGTCCGGCGCTGCAGCCTGGAGACGATCCTGGGCGATTTCGCCGCCTGCCGCAACTTTGATTTCAGGGGTCAGCTCAAAGGGCTCAAGCTGCCAACGCTGATCCTGTGCGGGAGCGAAGACCGGATGACGCCGGTCCGTCACTCCAAGCGTCTACATCAAGAGATATCCGGATCCACTCTGAGGGTGATCGAGAAGGGAGGGCACATGCTCCCCCTTGAAGCACCGAAAGAGGTCAACGCCGCCATCCGGGAGTTCATCCGAAGGGTCTAGGGCCGACGTGGGTCGTGACTGCTATTTCGATCTCTTCTTCGGCTTGAGCCTCAGGGCCTTGACGGCCGACGCCGCGTCGATGACCCCATAGCCTAGGTCGTAGTCCCAGCCGTTGCCCTCCAGATCGCGGGTGGTGCGCTGCAGCAGACCCTTCAACTGGGCGGGGCCGAGCTTCTTGGTGGAGACCTTCTGGCGAATTGCACCAGCCACCCCGGCAGCGACCGGGGATGCAGCCGACGTTCCACCATCGGCCGGGTAGACCCCAGAGCCCCGGAAGTGGCTGTAGGCTGCGAGATCGGGCTTACGATTATACAGCCCTCCCGGCCCCTGGGACGAGTAGCCCAACCGGCGATCGGTCACGGTCACGGCGGCCACGGTCACCACGTCGGGATGCGAGTTTGCGCCATGGATGCTCGCTCCAGGGCCGGTGTCCCCGGTGCCACACCGGCCATCAGGGCATTCGGCGCCACAGTTGCCCGCCGCAAAGAAGACGTCTGCGCCCGCCGCCACCAGGCTGGCCACGATCTGGTTGAAGGGGTGCTCTGGATTGGCGCTATAGTTCTCGGGCGAGCCGATGGGCGCGTCTTCGGAGCGATCGAACATGCCCCAACTGTTGTTGACGACCAACGGACCGGGCTCGCGGTCCAGCTGATCCCTGAGGTCAGCGAAGGCAGCGATGGCATCCGACAGAAACGCGGTCCAGGTCCCGGCCTGAGACTGAAGCAGGGCGTAGTCGAGGATGCGCGCCTCAGGGGACGCGATGCGGACGTCATGGGCCACCATCGTCCCATGATCTGGAGGCGTAGAGCCTGGCACGTACCCCGGAAAGGGGGCCCAGCCCCCGGCGACCGGGATGCGGCTGCCATCGATGCCGGTGTCCACCACCGCCACACGCACCCGCCGTCCGGTGAGGCCTACGCGGCGCAATATCGCAACCCCCAACTTGCGGGCCACGTCGCGGTCACTGCCGATCGGGCGGTCACCGCAGTAGGGGGCAGGAAAGGGGGCAACCGAGGGATCGGCGAACACCCCGACCACATCCTGCGCGCGGTCGTGGCGGAGGCGTGCGATGGCGTCTTCGTCCTCGAACTCACACCGCACGCTATACATGGTGACCGCCTCAACGTCGCCATAATTGAAGCCTCGGGCGGCGGGGCGTTCCGCGGCAGGGCCAATCCGACCCAGGATCCGAACCGGATGGTATCTCTCATCGAACACCATCCCGCTGACTTTGATCGCGGTCTCAAGCAGGGAACCGACCAGGGCAAACGATCGGCGGCCCCACGCCTGCTGCAATGGCTTCCGGCTCCGGAGTAACACGATGCGGCGATGCACCTTTTTCCTCCCAGCGTCAATGAATCACGATGGCGATGGGTCAACGACTGCCTTGTGCACCTCGTTGTCCCGTGGGTCGTTGTGTACGCGAACCAGATTCCGCTACCGGGACAGCGGCTGCTGGCGGGTATCGGCAAAGAAACGGATCCCGGGGATCTGCTCGGCTTTCGATCGCGCCTCGGGCGTGGCCGTTCCGCGCACCACGTACCGCCCGAGCTTCGGGTCAATCAGAACAGGCCCGTAGCTGCTGTCGAGTTCGATGCCTGTCGCTCCGAGGAGGTCGTGGACCGCCGCCATGTCAAGCCTCTGGCCCGGCCGGTCCACTTGGATGATGAAACGCGTGACAGATTGGGGTTGATGCATCGCCCTGACGTGTCGCTTCTCAGACCAACCAATACATATACAGAAATTCGCCCCTCCGCGACGCAATACACTCAATCGCGGTGCAGGGATCGAGGTACGAGGTTTGGGGAGGGGGTTCGGGTTTGGGGGGCCGGGGACCGTTCTTCACGCCACAGGCCGAGAGGAACCACACGACCACAAGAAGGACGATGCTGACAGCCCTCATTTCTTTCCCATTTCCTTCTTGAGTTCGGCCCGGATCACTTGAATGGCCTTGCGCACCTGCTTCGGGGCCGTCCCCCCCACGACTGCCCGTCGGTGCAGCGAGGCATCGAGAGCGATATAGGTGTAGAATCCTGCGTCAAAAAGGGGGGAATAGCGCGAGAGCTCCTCCCGGGAAAGCTCTTCCAATCGCTTTCGCTGCTCGATGCAGTACCGCACGATCTTGCCGACGACCTCATGGGCCCGGCGAAAGGGAAGTCCCTTGCTCACGAGGTAGTCTGCGGCATCAGTGGCATTCAAGAATCCCTCTTCCGTCGCCTGCCGCATGCGATCGGCATTCACCCGAAGGCCCCGGAGCAACGGGGCGAGGACTTGTAGCGTCCCGCGCAGTGTATCTACCGCATCAAACACCCGTTCCTTGTCCTCCTGGAGATCCCGGTTGTAGCTCAAGGGAAGCCCTTTCATGGCGGTCAGGAGTGCAATCAGGTCGCCAAAGACCCGCCCCGTCTTCCCCCGGGCCAATTCGGCGACATCCGGGTTCTTCTTCTGGGGCATCAGGCTCGACCCCGTGGCAAACGCCTCCGGGATATCGACGAAGCCAAATTCCGTCGACGCCCACAGGATGATCTCCTCGCAGAGACGAGACAGGTGCATCATGGTGATGCTGGCGGCCGCCAGAAACTCCACGGCAAAGTCCCGATCCGAGACGGCGTCGACGCTGTTTCGCGAGACCTCGGGAAACCCCAGCTCCTTTGCGAGCGCGGCCCGGTCGATCGCATAGGCGGTCCCCGCCAACGCCCCGGAGCCGAGGGGCATGACGGTGACGCGCTGAAGACCATCGCGGAATCTCGCCCCATCGCGACGGAGCATCTCAACATAGGCCAGCAGGTGATGGGCCCAGAGGAGCGGCTGGGCCCGCTGCAGGTGCGTGTAGCCCGGCATGATCACATCCAAGTGCGTCTCGGCCTGGTCCAACAGGGCCTCCTGCAGTGCACGGATCTCGCGCACGATCTCACCGGTCTCGGCCCTGAGATACAGACGGAGATCGAGCGCCACCTGCTCGTTCCGGCTCCGGCCGGTGTGCAGCTTGCCCCCCACCTCGCCGATCTTTTCAATCAGCCGCCCTTCAATATACATATGGATGTCTTCATGGGCGGGATCGGGGTCGAGCCGCCCTTTATCCAGCTCCTTCTTGATCTCTTCGAGGCCCCGAATGATTCGCCCCGCCTCGACGCCGGTCAGGACGCCCGCCTTCATCAACGCGCGGGCGTAGGCGATCGATCCCTGCACATCATATGGGTACAGACGCCAATCGAAGGAGATCGAGGCCGTATACGCCTCGACCTGCGTATCGGTCCCCTCCCCGAACCGGCCTCCCCACGCCTTCTTGGTCTTGCCCATCGCTACTTTTTCCCTCGCCGCCGCATGGCTTTGAGGCGCAATCGCAGGGCATTCAGCCGGATGAACCCTCCGGCGTCCTTCTGGTCGTACACCCGATCGGCCTCGAAGGTCGCCATAGCGGCATCGTACAGGGAGACAGGGGACTTTCTTCCCACCACGATGCAGGTGCCTTTGAAGAGTTTGAGGCGCGCGGTCCCGGTCACGTGCTTCTGGGTCTCGTCGATCATCCGCTTCAGGACTTCCATCTCGGGCGAATACCAGTACCCGTAATACACCAGCTCGGCAAAGCGAGGGATCAGTGCATCTCTCAGGTGCATGACCTCGCGATCCATGGTGATCGATTCCACCGCCCGATGGGCCACCTGCAGCACCGTGCCACCGGGCGTCTCATAGACCCCCCGGGACTTCATCCCCACGTACCGGTTCTCGACGAGATCCACCCGACCGACGCCGTGCTTGCCCGCGACCTCGTTCAGCGTCGCAAGGAGCTTCGCCGGCGAAAGCCTCCGTCCATTCACGGCGACGGGGAGCCCCTCGGTAAAGCCGATCTCGACATAGGTTGAATGGTCAGGAGCCTTCTCCGGAGCAACGGTCAGGGTGAACATCTCCTGGGGCGGCTCTCGCCACGGATCCTCGAGCACGCCTCCCTCAAAGCTGATGTGAAAAAGGTTCCGGTCAGTCGAGTACGGCTTTTCCATCGTCACAGGGATCGCAATGCCATGCCGCCTCGCATAGTCGATCAGGTCAGAGCGGGATCTGAGGTCCCACTCCCGCCACGGGGCGATGACCCGGATCGCGGGATCCAGCGCCATATAGGTCAACTCGAACCGCACCTGGTCATTCCCTTTTCCGGTGGCCCCGTGGGCGACCGCATCCGCCCTCTCCCGTCGGGCGATCTCGATCTGACTCTTGGCGATCAGGGGGCGAGCCATAGAGGTGCCGAGCAGATAGCCTCCCTCATACACGGCGTTCGCCTTCAAGCACGGAAAGACGAAGTCCCGGACAAACTCCTCTTTCAGATCTTCGATGACCACCTTGCTCGCCCCGGTCTTCACGGCTTTCTCTCTCACCCGTTCGAGCTCCTCGCCCTGACCCAGATCGGCGCAGTAGGCGACGACCTCGCACCGGTAGGTCTTGATGAGCCAGTGGAGGATCACCGAGGGGTCGAGCCCCCC
>Ga0209322_10000120_pt1 | contig 39657 bp, 38 predicted proteins | sample Rifsed19ft1_FD_184013 | JGI IMG/M metagenome (GOLD analysis project Ga0209322, IMG submission 184013) | Soil microbial communities from Rifle, Colorado, USA - sediment 19ft 1 (version 2) | ecosystem: Environmental > Terrestrial > Deep subsurface > Rock core/Sediment | place: Rifle, Colorado... | reverse complement strand
TGAAGTGAAGATCCCAATACTGTTTGAGTTCCAGTCTTCCGTTGTCAAGAAGCGCAAAATGCCCTGCAGATAGCTGTTTGATTCCCTCGAAGAAGGTCCTGTCTTCCAGAACGTAACCTAAAGTCATGTAGTCGACTATTGCTCTTCTATCGGGACATGCCGCGACGCCAGCTTCCAAGATGGCCTTTATTTCGGATGCAAAAATGAGTTTCCCATTTTGGAATACATAGTATAGAGGTTTGATGCCTATCCGATCCCTTGCTAGGAAGAGCCGATGATTCCTTCTATCCCAGAGTGCAAACGCGAACATACCGTTCAACTTGTCTAGGCATCGCTCGCCAATCTCCTCGTACAAGTGAACGATGACTTCGGTGTCGGATTTTGTGTAGAACCTGTGACGTGCTTCGAGCTCTTGTCTAAGCTCGACATAGTTGAATATCTCGCCGTTGAACACAAGCCATATCGTCTCGTCCTCGTTGTGTATTGGTTGCCCACCCGTCTCTAAGTCAATAATGCTGAGCCTGCGCACTCCGAGCGCAACATTGTCTTCGAAATGATAACCCTCGTCGTCGGGGCCTCTATGTTGTATCTTGTCGCACATGCGCTTGAGCAGGTTACTGTCGATATCAGTTCCGAAGCCACCTGCAATTCCGCACATACGACGAATCCCCCCATGTCTGATGTTGCCTGCTCTTCGGGGACATTTCTTAAAGCCCTTCCGACATTGACTGAGTATCCCCATGATTTGTTAAGTGGGAGACACGGGATAGTGGCGAAAGAAAAGCAGGGCGGGCACAGAATGACTGATTTGATGATTGTGGTCGGTGCTCGACCTCAATTCATTAAGACCGCCCCGGTCATTAAGGAAATCAGCTCACGTAACATCGATCTGACCGTTGTGCACAGCGGCCAGCATTATGACCCAGAGATGTCAGCAATTTTCTTCCGTGAGCTACGTATTCCGAAGCCATCGGTGAATCTCCAGTCAGGATCAGGAAGTCACGCAAGGCAAACTGCTACGATAATGCGGCGTCTTGAAGCAACAATCCTCGCACACAACCCGAAGATTGTTGTGGTAGCAGGTGATACAAACACGACATTAGCTGCAGCAATTACCGGGGCCAAATTGAATGTCCCCGTTGCTCATATCGAAGCGGGCTTGAGGTCCTATGATCTTTCCATGCCTGAAGAGATCAACAGGCGACTAACCGACCACTGCAGCGTCCTGCTCTTCGCACCCACGAAAACAGCAATGCGCAACCTCAGAAACGAGGGGCTGCAGCGAATGGCATACCTGACCGGCGACACTATGGTTGACTCACTACGAATGGTCATGCCAGTTCTTCGTTCACGTGAAGCTGACCTTCTCAAGCGTTTCAAATTAAAGTCTCGTGATTATGTCCTTGTCACACTGCACAGACCCTCAAACGTTGACGATTTAGACAGACTTCGTAGAATTCAAAATGCCATAAAGAACGTTGCCATGAGACTACCAGTGTTATTCCTCGTTCACCCCAGGACTCGCGAGAGACTGAGCCGGATAAAGGTGCTCGAAGGCGCTACCGGTCGCGAGTTTACTTTGGCCTCCCCTCAGGGCTACATCGAAAACTTAGCACTTATGAAAAATGCCAGTTGCCTTCTTACTGATTCAGGTGGAATGCAGAAGGAGTCCTTCATTCTTCACGTCCCTTGCATTACTCTCCGAGCGAACACGGAATGGCCCGAGACTCTTCAAGGTGGGGCAAATAGGCTGATCAACCGGCCCGGAAGGATGTCGAGGGAAATTCTCCGTGTAGCCCTAGACGAGCAACTAAGAACCCGAATAACCAGCTTGAAAAATCCATTTGGAGACGGCCGGGCTTCGTCCCGGATTGTGAGACTTCTAGAGAGCTCACTACAACACCTCAAATGAACGCTCGGAACGCCCCGCTGTTCAGGCACACCTTTTTGGTTCAGTTCACTTGTACGGAGAAGCTTTTTGTCTCCCTCCCCAATTATTCGCGTTGACATCAATTGCATATTCGCGTTGCCATGGCTCAGATTAATCCCACCGTGGGTGACCTAGAAGGCAATTCAAGCCTTGTGCGAGACTATGTTGAGAAGGCAGTCCGTGCAAAAGCCGACATCGTAGCTTTTCCTGAAATGGCAATAACCGGATATCCTCCCCTCGACCTTCTCCCTCCGCGAGAGGTTCGACCTCCCGCCGGAAACCGTCGCCCCGCAGAGGAAGAGTTCATTCGACTAAACAAACAACGTGTGCTCGACCTGGCTAAGCAGATTGACCAGATTGTAGCGATAGTTGGGTTTGTAGATTATGATGAGTCCCGACTTTTCAACTCCGCAGCAATCATAAACCAAGGTCGCTTAGTGAGCACCGTTCACAAGACACTCCTGCCAACCTATGATGTCTTCGACGAACTACGTTATTTCACCCCGGCACGAAGCAACAATCCCTTGGTCCTCACACTCCAAGAGCAGAAACTCACGCTTGGAATATCCGTTTGCGAGGATCTCTGGGACGAGGAGATCGGCTACGGCGTCAAAGTGGTGGATTCACTTTGCGAGCACGGGGCGCAGTTGATTGTTAATGTGAACGCGTCTCCCTACCACGACAAGATTCGGGAGACTCGTCTACGGATCTTGAGAAGAAAGGCAAGCAGAACACGCGTGCCGATATTCTATGTCAACATGGTTGGTGGACAGGACGAGCTGGTGTTCGATGGCGAAAGCCTTGCCATAGACGCCAAGGGTAACCTGATTGCTGTAGGAAGACAATTCGAAGAAGACCTCGTCCTTGTGGACATCAAACTGCCAGAAGGAGTAGGCACAAGCAATGGAATCTCCGAACCGCGCTATGACCGAGAGCAAGAGATGTTCAACGCTCTCGTCCTGGGCGTCAAAGATTATTTCAGAAAAACAGGATTCAAACGAGCCTTGATCGGTCTCAGCGGTGGAATCGATTCGTCCCTCGTCGCCGTGATCGCAAGCGAAGCGCTCGGCAAAGAAAATGTAACAGGAGTCTCTATGCCGTCACGCCATTCCAGTGAACACAGCAAGAGCGACGCCGAAACACTAGCTGACAATCTAGGAATTGAGTTTCTCTCGATCCCCATCGAACCCGTCTTCAACGCATACGAACAGACATTAACCCCGCACTTCAAGGATCGGCCATCTGACGTAGCAGAAGAGAACCTCCAGTCTCGCATTCGTGGAAACATCCTGATGGCGCTATCCAACAAGTTTGGTCACTTGGTTTTGGCTACTGGTAACAAGACTGAGCTCGCATTGGGTTACGCCACTCTGTATGGTGACATGAGCGGCGGACTTGAAGTGATCGGCGACGTGAGCAAAATGGAGGTCTACGCTCTAGCTCGATACCGCAACAAGAAGGCTGGAAGAGAGGCCATTCCAGAAAACTGTTTCAAGAAAATTCCCTCAGCAGAACTGAAACCGAATCAATTCGACCCCTTCGACTACGCGGTCGTCTCTCCTCTCGTGGATGAGATGATTGAGAACCGCCTCTCCAGGGCAGAACTAATTCAGAAAGGATATACAGTACAGCTGGTTGATGATGTCCTTCACCGCATCAGGAACGCCGAATACAAGCGGAGACAAGCTCCGCCCACCATTAAGATTACCAAGAAGGCCTTCGGCTTGGGATGGAAGATGCCGATCGTCAACAAATTCACCGGTTGAAGCGCCCGAACTGTTTTGTCGGGCAAAGCGGCAAAATCATTGCAATACCGCTTTTTTCTTCAGCTCATTTCCGTTTGGGCTATGATGCAAAATCTCTCTTCTTTGCAGTCAAGTAGCCAAGTTCTGTCGTTGAGGATCTTTCTCCCTACAAGGGAGCGTTCCGTCCCTATTGCGAGCGTCGCGTAAGATATGCCTAAGTCCGGTTGAGATAAATTTAGGGCGTATACTGGCACTTCACGGTTGCCTGCTGCGGTTCTCACGAGAACCGTTCCTGCGGGCGTCAGACGAAGCTTTTTCACAACTTCGATGCCAATTGCCAACGAACCGTTGAAACCTGTGTCAACTTTAGGGCTGATGGCTGCATTGCGATCGGCTGATGAAACGTTCAGTTCAATAGTTGGATACGGAGGCTGCTCGTCATCGCTGAAGCGCCAGCATTTTCCAATATTCAAATGAAACCCCACACTCCCTCTTCGTATCTAAACCTCAACCGTTATGATCTTCTTCGGCACGCCAACATTGGTCACGACGATCCTCCCCGGCGCCTCTCTGTTCGAGAAAACCCTCTCCCCGAGCCTGTAAAGATCTTGGTCATGGTCAATAATCTCGAATCCATCCAAGGCGACGTACTCACCAAAGTACTTTGACCGAAGACCCATGGCATTGAGTAGTTCCTCCTTATCCTTTCCTCCTCTGAGCACGATGTCCCTGACCACGCGCGGGTTGGCCCTGAAGGTCTTCTCTCGTTTTCCGGCCCTTGATTCAGGCACAAGCAGACCCTGCCGTGTCGCTTGGCTGAGGAAGTTTCTTACATAACCGCTTGCGTAGCCAAGCCTTTTCACCAGATCGGTCGACTTAAATGGTCCCGACTTAAATGCCCGCACGGCTTCAAAGAACGGTTTTATCATTATTGTCACATTACGCATGTGACATATCTGCCATTTAAGGGCATACCTCATTTTTCCAAATGGCGATAGGTTCACGATCCAGTAAACCTGTTATCTGAATTTGGAGAGAAGATTGGCTTAGAGTAGACCTGTAACAACCTTCGCGATTCTCCGAGATTGCTCTGTAAGAACGAACTTTCTCAGCGATGGTTCAAACGACGAGATGAAAAGGTCCGCCGAACCCAAGCATGCTCGAAGGTATCCTCGGAGCATATTCAATGAGCCCTTAATTGCGAGATATCGACCAACCATGTTCTTTGCAACCCTGCCTACGGCGTAAAGTGGATGATAGCCCAGTGAATGCATCGCAGCCCCCCAGTATTCGAACTGATGTTTTGCACCCCTCGGTCGGGCATGATGAAATGTCAGGTCGCGAAACAACTTTACCTGAAATCCTTTCTCCAGTGCCTTGTAGAGAAGCCAAGTTTCCCATCCCGCCTTGATCGGATACCTCCCGCCAATGTCGTTCCAAAAGGAGCACCTAATCATACGTCCGCTACCGGAAGGAGAGTGCTCCTCTGATAGGTTTCCTTCCGTTGATGAACGACCGCTGGCTACCGCAATTCGCGATTCGGACGTCATTCTTGCGATATGTTCCGCGACGTAATTGCTTGGGTATGTACAATCGTCTCCGCTGATCATGAAATATTCTGTATTCAGACCTAACGCAGCCGCAGATCGGTAGGCAAGATTGATGTTTCGTGGGACGCGACGAATATCGTATCCGTTGTCAGGTAGCGTCAGGACTCTCAGAAGGTTGGGATAACGTTTCACGTAATCCAAGAGGAGTTTTCCGGTCCCATCATTGGACCCATCGTTCACAATCACAAGTTGTTTGGGCTTTAGGGACTGATGAATTAGTGAATCGAGTGTTGATGGCAGATGTTTGGAGGCATTCCTTGCCACTATCGCAACCCAGTAACTCACATGTCATGCCACCAGGGCATCTACGTCGAGGCTCGTTGAACCCGCTTTCTCACTGTCTATGAATATTCTGTGCCAGAAATGGAATCCGAGGAGCTGCCACAGAAGCACGTGGTACCTTCTGTCTTCAGGTGAGAATGGTCTCTCGATCAGACGCCGAATAGTCCCTTCATTGAAGTATTTCCTAATCACTTCAGATTCGGGGAGGATCTGCTTTACCAGTTCGCCGAGCTCGCCGTTATACCAAGCGGATACGTTGACGCTGAACCCCCATTTGGGTTTGCGCAAGCTTTCATGCGGAAGCAAGTCTTGAACGGCCTTTCTTAGCAGCAGCTTGCCGTAGGTCCCTGGTTGGTATTTTAGCTGCCACGGGACGGTACACAAGACGTCGACGATTCTGTTGTCAAGTAATGGAACCCTGAGCTCCAATGAATGCGCCATACTCATCGTGTCGTCTACTGAGAGAAGATCATCAACGAGTTTGGTCCTAAGCTCAGCATTCATCAGTCCTTGCATGAAATCTGAGGTCTCGAAGAACGTTGAGTAATGATCTCTCAGTTGATTGGCCCCGGGCCGATCTTTGAAGAGTGCGGCGTTGAGAGATTCGGGAAAAGCACCTGCCAGTAAAGTGTATTCCGTGGCGCCGTCTCCCAGGGCGCTCAGGACTCTGAATCGGTTCTTCACCTTGAGGTTGTGGAAAATTGACTGCGACAGGCCCCCGACTCCTCTGAAGAGTGGAGCCAACGGGCTCTTTGAAAGATCCCCGATCCTGACGGCGTTCTGGTATCTTGCAAAGTATCCCCCGAACACCTCATCACCGCCATTACCACTCAAGCAAACCGTCACATGCTTCCTTACTAGTTCGCACACAAACCATGGGTAGAGGTTGTACTTCGGCGACTCCATATGCCAAATCATTTTGGGATAGAGCCTCATCCCAAGCGAGCTGTCGACCATAAGTTCCTCGTGTTCAGTTCCAAAATGCTCGGCGACGGCACGGGCATCTCGAAATTCATCCGTCTCTTCACCGAAACCCATACAGAAAGTCTTCAACGGTTGCGTTGAAACTCTCGAAGCCAAAGCCACTATGGTGGAACTGTCGAGACCTCCCGAGAGGAAGCATCCGATTGGGACATCCGCAACGAGTTGACCTTGTACCGCTTCTTCAAGGACAGGAAGAAGTCGCTCCACGACATTGTCCTCTCCCATGCTAGCGTCTATTGGTGGAATCTCCCAGTAAGTCGTGATTTTCGCGATGCCACCTTGGAAAACGAGAACGCTCGAAGGTGGAAGCTTCTTCACACTTTTGAGAAGTGTCCCGTCCCCCGGAATGTAGCCTACGTTCAGAATTGTGAACAAGGCTTCTTCGTCGACTACCCTCGCTAAGGGGGCCTGCAGAATCCCTTTGATTTCTGAAGCGAATAGCAACTTGCCTTTTTCTAGAGCATAGTAGAGGGGTTTTATGCCCATGCGATCGCGCGCTAAGATCAGTTTCTTGCTCTTCGAGTCCCAGAGGGCGATAGCAAACATTCCGTTAAGTTTGCTGACAAAATTCTCGCCAAATTGCTCGTAACCATGGACGATGACTTCGGTGTCGGATTGGGTGTAGAACTTGTGACCGAATGATTCGAGAGCTTTTCGCATCTGCTGAAAATTGTAGATCTCGCCGTTGTATGTTACCTGAATTGTTCCGTCCTCGTTGTGTATCGGTTGGTGGCCGCCTGCTAGGTCGATGATGCTCAGTCGTGCGTTTGCAAGGCCAATGCCGTCATCTACGTAGAAGCCCCTATCATCGGGTCCTCGATGACGCAGAACATCAATCATTCGTTTAAGGAGTGATTCGTCGTTGAGGCCGACGTACCCGGCTATTCCACAGAACCTTGGACCCTCCTGGCTTGCGCTTATGCACCGGTACTCTCAGTGGGTCTTATCAAATTCCTCATACAACGCACTGATACATACACGTTCCAGAAACGGAACGTTCATATATCATGCCACCCTATGAGCATCCGGCGACAATCATGACCATGGTCTGTAGGATAATCGGCCACAGATTTCAGGACACTTTTGTTATTCGGGAAGATGGAGACTTCTACGAAGTAGCCGATGCTCACTATTGCCGACAGTGCGGCGTTGTGCACGCAAATCGCTTAGCTAGCTAGAACAGTCGCCGCCTCAGCTTTCCTAAGAAGCGGCTTGGTCCTGAAAGCAGGCCTGTACGTTGGACCGTAGATTATTAGGCCTGATTTGCCTTCGTCATCCAATCTCCGAATCAGGGACTCAAGTTCTGTTCCTGGTGTGAGCTCAGGGAAGGTTGCATCGACGATCAGCACTTTACCTTGTTTGAGAATATCAAAGCTGGACGTGAGTCGATCTCGCAGAGTAAGTCGCTTTGCGGAGAGAACCCTTGCGTTTACTGGAAGGGTGCGTTGTTCAACGGGTCCGTTGCAGTCGAATTCGAGGCATCTGTCACGAGCTGGATAGAATACGCGCTGGCATCCATTGCAGAGTGTATACGTCATAGTTTCACCGTTGTAGGGTTCAATCTCTGCAACGATCCTTGGCGCCGCAAGCCTCATCCGGACTGAACCATTCTTGTATTTCCCGAGCTTGTCGTAAGCATCAATCCTAATGTCCCGTCGCCTGTCGAGATATTCCCTGACGGTAGGGACTCTACCTCTTCGTTCGCGGATTGAATCTTCGATGTGGAGCCAGGTGGCGATCGTGTATGCTCCGGACCCGTAGGATACTGCGAGCACGTCCTGACCTGGTTTGGCATGGTCGAGTATGTCGCAGGTGGCGATCAGGGTAGAGGCCGCGTAGGTGTTACCTGTATCGAGCACTCGCAGCCATGGCTTGACTTTCTCTTCAATGAACTGAGGCGTTATTCTTATCCTGTCCTCCACCTCTGGGTTGTCGAGAATGTCTATGTGATCCTGTGTCAGAGTTTTGCATGTCTTCATGGGCATGTAACCGGAAGGTTGATGGAAGGTGACGTGATCGAAATCCCTGAGCGAGATTTCAGGGTGTTTTGACAGGAGCCCTTCGATCGCCCCGATCACATGCTTAATGAAAGCTTCTACTGTGGTCCTCCCGAAATGGCTTGGCACAGTCGCGCCGTCTCTTCTCCAGAAATCTAAAGTTAGGCTTGAGTAGGCAGCTGTATCGACTATCGTGGCAACTGGATCATCTCTGCCTAGGAGGTATGCTCCGGCTCCTGCGCCACAGGCATATTCAAGTGGGTCTCCCACAGGGGCTTGGGCCACGTCGGTTCCAATCGCCAAGCCATACTTGATTCTGCCACTGAGAATTTGGCTCTCTACGAAGGCGGTTGATTGCATTCCCGAGTTGCAAGCGCCTTCCAAGTCTGCCACGTAAACGCGATTTCCAAGCCCTAGGAATGAGGCAACATGTCGAGCAATAGTGCCAACTGCGTATGGCTTCGACTCTGACCCGGCAGCCACAGTTTCGATCTCTCGTGGATCTATCCCCGCCATCTCTACAGCGTTCAGAGCGGCCTCGGTCGCAATAGTAATCGAATCTTCGGTCAAAGAGGCGACAGACTTGTCGCGTAGCAGCAAACCGTTCCTGACTTTGTCGAGAAATTGGGGCAGGTCTCCCCGTTTTCTTTCTCTGGCTCTGACTATCAGCTCGGTCTTGATGCGTTGGATGGGAATGTAGACCCCGTATCCTACAATTCCGACCTTTTCGGCTGCCATAAAACGCTCCTCTGTTTTCGAGGGTTAAAAGTATGCTAGCCGCCAACGGACGATATTTAAAATGGCAGTGCCTACGTCAACCTGAAGCGCAACATTTGTAAATTGTCCTTATTGGTTGACGCCGCACAGATCACAGAAAACTGCTTGCGATGGGATCTCAGCGCCGCAATCCCTGCAATTTTTCATAGTGCGAGTCGCGGGGACCTTGGCTTGCTCAACCGGCGATTGAGAGATGAATTGGGCCGCAGCCTGTCTTGCTTGCGGACTCCGCAGGTTGTTGTCTTTGATGTACTTGTGAACGCCTTTAGAAATGTCTGCGTAGCTGACGAAGTCTCCCTCATTGACACCCAAGATCGATGAGAGTACCCTGTCGGCGTAGACAGCTTTCTTCGTTAGGCCGCTCATCACAAAATCGATATTTGCTTAGACTGCCACCGTATTTAGGGTTGTCTAGGAATTAGAACGAATTTGAGCAAGAAACCCCACACGCCTTCAGGGAGCAAGTCACGCCCAAGTGACAGATGGTTTTCTGACGAGGCCGTAGACTAGGACGAGCCCTCCAATAATCGCGAGTGCCCAGCCAACATATCCTACGCGGGTATCCGGAACCCTCTTGGTTGTGATCTCGTCGTAGGCAATAGTGAGCACAACATACTTCTTGTAAAGGGAGGCTCTGTTGTCGAAGACGAAATGGTATATGCCTCCTTTGTCGATTTTGAAAGTGAAGTTGAACTGACCCTGCTTTTCTTCCGAATACAAGGAACTGGCTTGTCCTCCCGAGTTCCAACGCTGGTAGTTTTCGGCATCTAACACGAGTAAGCTGACGTCACTAGTTCGGTTTGATGGGGCTTCAGTTACCAGCACTGTTCCGATGACATTGGTAGTTGGTGGAAGATTGTACGATCTGTCCACGACATCCCCTACGAGGAATTCTGCGTGCGGTTCAACGGACCGTCGGTGAACTTCCTGAACCTCAACAGTCACGTATGGACCGATCATTGTAGCTACTAATAATCCGAGAACCAGGAGGGCAATGCCGGTCAGAGTCGGCTTGAACAGGACCATTCTGTAATCGCTAAGAATTAGACACATACTGTGTGGTTATGGAGTTTGAAAGCGTTCTTACGTTCAAGATTGAACCTCACCGCAAACCAGATTTATTCGAACGTGCCTCTTGGAACGCGGTATACGCTCTTGTCGAAAGAAGCTTCGAAATTCGTGTCTGCACAGCGTTTTGTCGGAATGCAGGTGATTGACAACAAGGGGTCCTTAGTCGGGAATGTGAAGGATGTATCAGTAGATTTCCGCAACAAAGGGCTTGCATTTCGCGTCACGACTAAGGCTCGAACAGAGATGGATATGTCATGGGAGGATGTGCTCTCTGTCGAAGATGTTGTCCTCCTAAAGAAGGAAGTTGAACTGGCTGCTGCGACATCACTTCCCACAGCTCCTCCCATGGTACAAGCTGTGATGATCTGCCCGAATTGTGGAACGTCGGGTCCTGGTCACGCGAAGTTCTGTCCGAAATGTGGCGCGAACCTCAAGTAGCTACTTGCGCTCGTTTCCCTCGCCGTCTTTCCTGCTTGCCTCCATATCATGGAGTCTTTGGAGTTCGGGTATTCCCTTGAGCCTGTGACGAATGATCGTATTCTCCAGTTCCTCTTTCAACAGATGAAGTATGTTCTTGTGCATGTGAATGAATGAGGAATGCGTTCGATCCCGCGGCCTGCAAAGGTCGACGGTGAAAATCCTCTTGACCTTGGCCGGACGTTTGGATAATACGACAACTTTGTCAGATAGTTCCAAAGCTTCGGACAGGTTGTGAGTTACGAGAACGAAGGTTTTTCCTGTCTCTTCATGTATCTCAGTGACTTCCTCTCTCAGGATATCAGCGGTTACTTCGTCTATCGCACTGAAAGCCTCATCCATTAGTACCACTTCAGGTTCGACAGCCAAGGCTCGGGCTATGCCTACTCTCTGCTTCATCCCCCCGGACAGCTGCTTTGGGTACATGTGCTCATAGCCAGCGAGTCCAACCATTTCCAGGTACTGTCCAGCGATGCCCTCTCGTTCTTCTTTGGGGGTCTTGCGCATCTCTAACCCATATGAGACATTTTCGAGGACCGTCCTCCAAGGAAAGAGACCGAACGCTTGGAAAATCATACTGATCTTTGAGTGTGGTCCGCGAACTGGCCCCCCCTGTAAACGGACCTCTCCAGAACTCGGATCATCAAGGCCAGCCATGATCTTGAGTAGGGTGGACTTGCCGCATCCACTGGGCCCGACAATGCTAACGAACTCTCCACGTTCTATGTCAAAGCTTACTTCGTGTAGCGCGTGTAGTCTTTCTTGGGCATCGTAGAATTTTGTGACGTTGTCCAATTCTACATGAGCGGCCATTATGCCCACTTCTTCATCCAACCATCTAGAGTGCCGAAAAATATTCGGTCAACAAGAACTGCCACGATTGCGATTCCTAAGATGCCTGCAAGTCCACTTTCCAGAGACCCTGTGCTTATAGTATCCTGAATGAAGCTTCCGATCCCCGCCATCTGGGTTGCGATCTCTATTGCGATTATTATCTCCCAGTTGAAATCATATGCCAGTCTTAGACCGCTGAACATGGAGGGCGAGATGGCTGGGAGCACCATTTTCGTGAATGTCGAGAAACGACCAGATTTGAAGATGGTTGTAACATGGAACAGCTCAGGCGGAATGCTCTTCGTTCCCTCCCTTACTGTAAAGAAGATTGGGAAGAATCCGACTATGGACGCCATTATTATGGCCGCAGTGCTTCCAGGCCCGACCCATAGTACCAAGAGCGGTAGGAATGAAAGATCTGGAAGTGCCCCAAACAGCATTACCAACGGTGTCAGAGTCAAATCCAATCTGTTTTTGCTTCCCGCTACGAAAGCCATAGGCAACGCGAACGAGAAGGCCAACACAATCCCGCAAATGAGATTTAGAAAACTATGACCGATCATTAGCAGAAATGCTGGATCTTGGACCGAAACGAAGAACACTGACAAGACAGCGGAGAAACTGGGTAAGTTTGAGCTTGGAATGAAATTGAGACGTGTGACCACCTCCCAAGCAGCGAAACCCAGCACGAGAGGTCCCACCCAGAGGTAGTTCGCAAGCTTGTTTTGTGTCAGGACCCTGCTTGTCAGAGACAATGGCAGGACTTTCTGTTTCTCAACAGACACTTGCACTTGACCTCAGGATGCGATAAGCAAGTAGATGTCATGCCAACCATCAAATTAAGGTTCGAAGCAAACTGGTTGGTAGATTGCGGTGAAAATGAAATGAATCCCGCGATTTGGGGGCGCCAATCCAACCGTGAAACGTTCATTGAAACTCGTAGACTTGGAGCTCAATATACAGTTGGATGTTAACAAAATTCAGAGTTCTCGAAGCGAAGGAAAACGGAACCATATGTTCCAACGATATCAGAAAGTCACGCAAAAGCACACGATAGTTCGTGGCCCGCAGATGATTTTAATAGCGTACAGAGGCATCTTCCCTATGCGGTATGTGGAAACACAAACCAAATTGATGAAATCCGAAAACCCCAGCATAGGATGAAAAATGGCTTGAGCCAATTCCCCGCATTCAACGATTTTGCGAAGGAAATCCGTCGCATCATATCAGTCGCTGACGAGAGAAACCTCACTCTGAGGATAATGGGCGGGGCTGCCATTCGAATGCATTGCCCCAAGCACGAGGATATGTACGAACGACTCAAGCGAGTGCCCAAGCATGATATGGATTTCGTCACTTACAGCAAGTTTCGCCCGCTAACTAAGAAACTGTTCACGGATCTGGGGTACGAACCGTACATCTCGCTCATGATGACAGGACAAGCCGGACGGCTCAGACAGATTTTCAATGACAAGGAAGGAAACAGAGCGATTGACGTTTTCCTCGACAAGCTCAAAATGTGCCACGAAATAGAATTCCAGAATCGGCTGGAACTCGACACACCAACAGTCCCCTTAGCAGAACTCCTCCTCCAGAAACTGCAGATCTGTGAGACAAACGAGAAGGATATTCAGGATTCGATAATCCTGCTGCGAGAACACGAGATCGGCGACACGGATAAAGACGAGATAAACGGGAAGTACATTGCGTCGATCCTCGCCAACGAGTGGGGTTTCTATTACACCGTGACACAGAACCTGACGAAGGTCGCCGAATTCACCCGCGAATACGGCAGCCTTACCGCCGAGGACAAGGATGTTCTTACGAAGAGGATCGAGAAACTGCGACAGATAATCGAACAGACTCCGAAAGCGCTCGCGTGGAAGATGCGAGCAAAAGTCGGACCGTCCGTGAAATGGTACAATGTGGTCGAAGAGGTTCAGCGGACCTAGCACACAACAGACACACCCTCAATTGATTTTGGAACATCGAAGAAAAACAAACAGAAGTCTCAAATGGGTCAATAGGGGATTTGAGTCGGGAGATTTGATGAATGGTTAAGGTGCGATTCCTTTTCTCTACGGATCTTCACGGATCGGAGGTTGTTTGGAGAAAGTTCCTGAATTCGGCTAAGATGTTCAAACTGGATGCGCTCGTGATTAGCGGCGACATGACAGGGAAAATGATCGTTCCGATCTACAAGCGGCCGGACGGAACTTACAAAGCAACGCTCTTCGGTGAAGAAAGCATTCTCAAAGAGGCTGATCTCCCTGAATACGAGAAGAATATTCGAAAAGTCAGCTATCTGCCTTACAGAACCACTACTGAAGAAGCCGAGAAGATCGAAAAGGACGAGGAGCTCAGAGAGAAGATCTTCGAACAACTCCAGATCAAGGTAATCAAAGAATGGCTAGCTCTGGTTCCAGAGAAGGTACCAAAGGAATGTCGAGTAATCCTCACACCCGGCAACGACGACGTACTCGCAATAGATGACGTCATCCGCGCTGACCCCAACGTAATGTACGGTGAAGAAGAGGTTGTCGCACTCGACAACGAGCACGAGGTGGCATGCTGCGGATGGAGCAACCTGACACCGTGGCATACGCCTAGGGAATGCCCGGAAGATGTGCTCATGCAGAAGCTGGAGAGGACGGTTGCCAAGGTCAGGACAATGGAGACCGCCGTCTTCTGCCTCCACTGCCCTCCATACGACTCACAGATCGATATGGCCGCTAAGCTGACGGAGGATCTGAGACCAATCTATTCGCATGGGAGGCCGTTGATGGTTCCGGTCGGCTCAACATCCGTGCGAGCGATCATTGAGAAATATCAGCCTCTCATCTCCCTTCACGGCCACATCCACGAAAGTTCCGGTCATGTGAAGATTGGTCGCACTCAATGCGTAAACCCGGGAAGCGAGTATGGAGAGGGCATCATGCGAGCCTACTTGGTGGAACTTGACGGGCCGAAGATAACTCGTCTGCAGAGAGTGGAAGGCTGATCAGGAACCCGTTTTCGCCACTAGATTCATGACATCAGACCTGAAACGGAAAGGATCGAGCTTCAGCTTTGAGGCTGGGATCTCCACGCGACTTTCATCTCGATGTAATCTGACCACGAATTCCCCGCGTTCGTCTCGGACCAGTGATACCTGAGAGAATTCTTTCCATTTGTGGGTGACAGGCGGAGACTTTCCTTTTCTCAGTTCAAAGCCCAAGTCATCATACGAGAAATCCAGATGATACCACTGCTTGTACAGATACCGACCAAGCACCGAACCCACGACCACGTTTAGAGCCAGTATCTGATATCGGATCGGTTCAGTCAACCCTAAAGGCATGAAGAGAACGATTAGGGCTTGAATCGTGAACATTATGAAAAACGACTTGAACACGTAATAGAGTTGAAGGGGAGCATACCGCTGTTCCAAGGTCGTTACCAGATCCGCAAGTACCTCTTCAGCTGTCTACCCAGATAATTCTCGGAACACACTACCTGCCTTCTGTCCACATCGACGTAGGCAATCCCGACAGCCTGATCTACCGCTTCCTGAACTTGCTTTGCGAAGGAGTCGCTGATCGTTGATCCGACAAGTACCAGCCACGCCCATTTCATTTCTGCCTTCCGCATACATGACTTTACTGCGAGAATCCATTTCCTCAATCGGCGCGAATTTGGTTCGTTTTCCAGCCCAGCTGAAACGGCGAAGAACCCTACCTCATAATTGGGATTCAAGAAGAATGAGAAGAACCGGGAGATGAGAAATCCTTTTTCGCGCGTATTTCCAGAAATGAAGACGTCGAATGTTACGTCTCCTACCCTGTATTCGCGGAAGGATTCGTCGAAATTGGCGACCCATCGTCCCCGTCCCTTCATCATTGCCTTCTCGATTCTCCCGAGAACCTCGGGCACGCTTCCTATTGCCAAGACACCTTCACCGCAAGTCCGTTTGTATCAGGTTGCAAGGATGCTTATGAGTTCAACTCCATCAAGGGCGGACACTAACGATCGGGGATATAGAAGAAAAAGAGAGGAAAAAAGAAAAAGAGAGGAAGGGCTTATTCGGGCGGAATCTCAGCGTAGATTGTCGAGTAGTCGACTCCGACTCTGCTACCTTTGGTCCTGTAGTAGTAATAGATGATTGCGCCGACCGCCATTAGGACGACGGTGAAGATCCAAGGTTCTGGAACCAGCCATCCCGTGGTGACGAGGTAGAGAAGGTAGACGTTCGCTAAAGTCGCGATCAGACCAATCACTGCGACGACCCATTTGCCAGGCTTGTATGGTGACTTGTCATAGATGTCCTTGCGTCTGAATACGAAGAGCATGCCTGCGAGGGAAGCAAGTAGGAAGAAGATGACGTCCCAGATGTCGGTTGCCACGACTCCGCCGCCAGAGTTGATGTACTGTGTGAGGACGGGGACCGGGTATTTCACGAAGAAGTCGGATTCCGCGAAGTTGCCGATGAAGGCGACGAACATGGTTGCGACGATCGCAGCGGTAGGCGAGTGCCACCTTTCATTGACTTGTGAGAGTCGTTCTGGGAGTACTCTGTCGAACGACATGGCGAAGACGATTCTTGAGGAGGTTATGATGAACGGTGGGATGTCGTTTGCGACCCACAATACGGCGAAGATGGGGATCAAAGCAAGGAACCATGTCCATCCCATACCTGATGCAGCGAAACCGGCAATGTTAGGCATCCAAGCCCTGCCAACACCCTCCGGAAGAGTTCCTCCTCCGTAGGAGAGGAAGGCGTACGCGCTGAAGAAGGAGTAGTCGCCAACGTGTCCGACTAGTCTAGCAGCATTCGCCGCTGTCCATGATATGCTGACGTAGAGCAAGACGATTACTATGTTCGCAATGAAGAGCGTTTTCGGAAGAGCCTTGCCTGCTTCCTTAACCTCTCCTCCTACGAACGTTGATGCTGCGAAGCCGATGTAGGCCCAGTATGTTCCGATCGTTGCTACAGCCATAGCGCCCCAGTAGTCCCCTGAATATGCGGTGGCCATTCCCTGATCGAGCGCCATTTGCGTGAAATCGGTCGCTGATATGCCTGTGAGAGCCCTGACCCCCGCCTCCATTGATTGAGGAGTAGCGGAGAGCATGACTCCATAGAGAACAATTGTTATGGCAGCTGGGATGACGAACATTACTTTGAGGACCTTTCCTGTCATTGAAGCGCCGAAGTACGCGAGTCCTGTGAAGGCGACCACTATCACCATGCCGCCCACAAGAAGTATCTCTGAGGTTGCCCATGCGGTTCCCCAGCCCGCGATCCAAGCGTAGATTAGAATCGCCTCGAAAACTGCGGTTCCGATCAGTCCCCATGAAACTGCGATGCTGAAGTACTCAGCCCAAGATGCCAGGAAGCCAACGCTCGGGTGTATGATTCGCGAGATGTAGACGTAGCCTCCTCCAGATCTCGGCATAGCCGCGCCAAGAACGGCGAACATGAAGACCGTCAATAGCACGATGACGCCGACAATGAGGAATGACATTACGACCGGAGGCATACCTAAGACCCAAGTGGATTCGGGCACTATTGCTGGTCCTGTGAATTGAAAGACGCGTTTCTGCCAGCCTAGGCCAACGACGTTGCAGAAGACTATGATGACCGCAGTCCAGAAACCGATTTCTCTGACGAGCCCTGTTGCTTTACGTACGAACAGTTTCTTTTCTGACAATTTTCTTCAGATGTATCTTGCCCGGCTGATGTGGATTTAACACTACTGGTTGCACTCGGGGTTGACATCTATTTGCGGGAAGTCATGGCACATTGATGTTTCAAATTCGTGCTAGAGGCAGGAGCAGATGCAGGGTCTACCCAAGATTCGCGGTAACGCAGAAGGAATACGATCTTCTCGTTGGGATCAAAGATTATTTCGGATTCGGTGGGATCAGCTACACAGATCAACCGACAGGGAGAATTTGGAAGTGGACTGTCTCCAACAAGCATGACGTGAAGTCACTCTTCAGATCATACTTCAATAGCACTAGAGAATACGTTCGCATAGGACGCTAACGTATGGGGATAGCCGGCGCGGCATAACTCGAGTCCTGTATGCGTGGAGGGATCATCGGGGCCGGAACTCACTAGGACTCTTATTCGTATCCAAATGCCGGCGGAACATTGTCAAAACGAAGAACAGCACAGAGGACTCCGAATGCGATGAACGCGTCCCCTTGTTTGGGGGTCTACAATTGACAGTGCAGGTTCCAGACGGTCAACGACGAGCGGACTTGCCAATCGCCCACAATGTGGTAATTACCCTGGGCGGAACATTGTGAGGACTAGGAAGAGCACCGGGAACATCAGGAGGATGAGGATGAATGTGTATTTCTTTTTGCGCTCCGCGCGCTTGAATCGGTCTTCGCAGTTGGGTCCACAGAACTCTTTTTCGTACGAGATCGGAGTTGCACAGATAACGCAGTGCCTATGCTTGGGAATAACAGCCCTCGCCTCTGGTTTCAAGTACTTCGACATAATTCTCACTCCTAGCCTCATTGCATCGCTATTAAACTCTCTTGATACAGCTCATTTGCTCCGGTTTAGGCGGTTGGATAACGTCCGTAAGTGCGCGACGAGCTCGTCGCATCTAACGAATGCGACCCCTTGCTTCTCGCGAATGTGAGTTACTAGATTGTCAAGCATGGCCATCCGGGAAGCCCGCCCGATACACTCAGGGTGCATTGTTAACATGAAATAACCAACACCAAGATCGTACACGGCGTCAAACTCACTTCTCCAAGCCTCCAGGACAGTGTTGGGAGCCTGCCGTCGCTCTTCGAAGAGCGTCCAATCATCCAAGAACCATTCCACAGGGACCTCGTAGAGGCCAGCGCCTATTCCGCCCTCAATCAGGTATGGTTTGTCATCGTTCATCAGACTACTATCGTAAATGAATCCATACTTCCGAAGTAACTCAGGCGTTCGAGTGCTCCACTCCCAGTACGGAGCCCGGAAGCCCATAGGTCTCTTCCCAGCGATTTCATTCAGGATTTTGACCGATTTCTCGTGCACGTCCATTTCTTGTTCGTCGTCAAGTTCTGAGAAGTTTTCGTGCAGGTAGCCGTGTGCCCCGACCTCATGACCCCGTTGCACGATCTCACGCACAACTTCCGGGTACTGTTGCGCAGTCCAAGAGGGCGTGAAGAATGTGGCTCGTATCCCGTGCCTTTCTAGCAGCGTTAGAACCCTCTCAACACCGACTCGCGCGAACTGTCCCTTGGACAGGGTGACAGGGAGATGCGGGGTTTTCCTAACCTGTGCGCTCTCCGCGTCAAAGTCGAATGTAAGAAGAGCAATTGTGTGCGCTTTGGCGAGATCCATGGTTACTGCACCTCATCACTGGAAGTCTCTGCGTATAGGGACCTTCTCCATTCTCTTTCTACCGGTGCTGTCATGCATCTTGGTCCTCCGCCTCCTCTCACCAACTCAGATCCCTCGATCTCGATGAAGTCAACTCCTTCCTTTGTAAGCATGTTTCTTACTCTTGGGTTGCCGCTGTATCCGATGAGTTTTCTGGGACGCAAGGTTATCACGTTCGTGGCTCTTCTCTGTCTTTCGTAAGCAGTTACCTCGATAAGACGAAATCCACGCTTCTTCAGGAAAACGACGGGGTTTTCATGTTTGACGGGCTTTCCTCCCTCAAAGACTGTTGCCGGTTGGCTGAGAGACTGATGGTGGACAATTGCGAGATCCTCATCCACGATCATCATTGTGCCGTCAAGGTGTAATACCGTAGGAGGAAGCGGTATCGATATCAATGTGCGCAACTCTCGCTTCCGAGTTCTCTCTTGCAGCTGTCGCAGACCAAGCCGATTGGTTCTGTTCCCTATTCCAACGAGAAGCGTCTCCTCGTCGAGAAAGATGAGATCTCCTCCTTCCATTGTCCCTGGCGTTTCGATGTCCACGATACTTTGCATGTTGAGCTGGCGCATTGCCGCAGTGACAATCCACGTTTCGCGTCGTCTGATTGAGCTTTTCATCATCATTCCCATGTACCCCGCGGGTGTGACGGTGACCGTATCGCGCGTGTAGACTAAGTTTGGACTCCTCTCGATCAGGCTAAGCTGGCGTGGGTTTGTCAGCAATTCTTCCAGTAGAACCACATCTACTCCCTCCGCTCGAAGCCTCTCAACTAGCCTTTCATGTTGCCATCTAAACTGGACTTGATCGATCGCATCCTCAAACAGATATCTGCTGAAAGATGCTGGTTTGATGAGGTTCAGTTCATTTCCTGGGGCATGCATTAGCACTCGCTTCAATTTGCCATGTTCAGGAAAGCCGAGGACCAAAGACCAGTTCCCTCTTCACGATGTTTCGATTGAAGCTGTCGACTTCGCATTTCAACTGTGATTGGACGGGTGGTAACTTGTGGCTAGATCTTTCCCATCGCTTTTCTGACGTATGCGCCAACTTCTTGGGTTATGAGGTGTTCCTTGAACGTGTGTCCCTTGTCTTTGCTGAGGCCAGGACAGAGAGGATCGACCTTCAGTCCAGTGCCAACGGGGATTAGTGGATAGAGTCTGCAGGCAGTAGGTCGTATGGAGTAAATTTGACATCGAGGGGTGTTCTCCGAATAGGTGAGAAATATGCATGCTCCGTTCGTTCTCCTCCTTAGCCAATACCTGTCTCCGCTTTTGTCCACCACTGCTTCTTGAATTCGGGCCTCTTTCGCGTATTTCAGTAACCTCTCGAGATCGTCCTTCCCAAGGTTGACTCTTAGGTGACATGAGGATCCGCATGCGATGCACTCGTGTTTGATCTTTCCAGATGTGAAATCCTCGAAGGCTCTGAAGGCTAGAAGGCGTTCGTAGTAGAAGTAGATGAGTGCTCGAACCAGTAGCGCAAACCCAAGGAGGGTGCCCAGTGAAGCGACCAAGCCGAGTCCGAGAAGATACGATCCCGCAGCCAGACCTGCGCTTGCTGAGTATCCGCCCCGCAGAAGAACCCGGTCTCGTCTCATTCTTAAGCCAACCTGGTCCTGTGCAGTCTCTCTTTCTTCTCAGTAGGTTGGCTGAGTAGTCGGTTGCTCTCTTGGGGCCCCTGTCATGAGGAAGCTCCTCTCCGCTTTCTCCAGAACTTCCCTTGCTCCTCGGCTAGGCCAGCGTGCCGGCGCTCCCACGACATGTGATTCGGATAATCAACTTCACAGAAGAGATTTCCACAATATTCACATTTTTCGAGCTTGTCGAATTCCTTTCCGCATGTTGCACATTTGGGCAACCTTTCGCCCCAAGTTAATGTGGAGTACCAACATTAAAAGCTGGAAGATACCAGTAATTTCAGAGAATTGGGGAGCCTAATCGTTTGAAATGCGAGGTGTGTGGGCTCGAGGTCGATTTGCCCTTCAAGTGCAACTATTGTAAGCACTTCTACTGTCCAGAACACAGGCTCCCAGAAAACCATGACTGCGCTGAATCCTGGCGCGTGAAAGCTATCCGATCAGCTAGGGCGACCGTTTCGCCGCTTCAATTGGCCTCCGCCACAAAGAGCGTCCTACTTTCCCCTAAATCGCGAAGTGTACGATACAGCCGCACGGAAATTGGGCATCTTGTGGTGGGCACAACACTAGTAACACTTGCGGGGATCTCCTTCTTCCTGGGTAGCCCACTGAGCGTCGGAGTGATAGGGCTGGTTCTGTCCTCCGTTTTGTTCTCTTTAGGCTTCATACTCCACGAACTAGCTCACAAGTACGTGGCTCAAGGCTACGGGCTATGGGCAGAGTTCCGCGTAAACATGACAGGATTGTTGCTGACTGCGATATCAATTGTCTCTCCAATCAAGTTCATCGCGCCGGGAGCAGTTATGATCGCAGGTTTCGCTGATAAGGATCGAATGGGACGGACGGCTTTCGCAGGACCACTCGTCAACATAGTGATAACCACAGCCTTGTTGATCGTGCTTCCAATTCTTCCGAGCGCTGCGCTATACCAAGCGGTACTTGCGGGCGCTACGATCAACGCGTTCCTTGCATTGTTCAACTTGATCCCATTTGCAGTGTTTGATGGACAAAAGGTGTACGCGTGGAACAGGCGGTATTGGGCAGCGTTGATCCTGATCTCTCTCGCGCTAACAGTCTACACGAACTTTATCCTTCGACCTTTCGCCTGACTAAGAATGGCTTTGCCTCAGTCTTTCAGCAGCCGAACTAGCAGGAAAACACCAACCAAGAAAATTGCAAGCGACATGACGGCTACAATTGAGATATCAATCTTCAGCTGCGCAACCATGACGCTTGCTAAGTAGCTGGGCGATATGATAAGTGCGGCTGCGAGAAGCGCGATTACTGCATCACGCACTCCGCGTTTTCGTGGTTGAGCTTGCGTTTTCTCTGCCATCGGCGTTCACCTATTGAAGTTGGTAGACTTCACTTATTTCGTTAAATAAAAACTTCCCATAGGCTTTAGATAATGGTGCTTTCCAGTTTCGCTAATCCAATTTGAATCGGTGAATAGACGTGGACGAATATGTTTCGAAACTAATGGCTGAAGTGAAAGCCAAGAATCCGGCGGAGCCGGAGTTCCACCAAACCGTTCAAGAAGTTTCTGAGTCACTAACTGTCGTATTCCAGCGCCACCCCGAGTACCGCAAGGCTAGGATACTCGAGCGGATCATCGAACCAGAGCGCGTAATCATGTTCCGCGTTCCATGGCAGGACGACCAAGGCAATGTTCAGGTCAACCGCGGTTTCCGGATCGAGATGAACAGCGCGATCGGCCCGTACAAGGGTGGTCTAAGGTTCCACCCGTCGGTCAACCTCGGTATCCTCAAGTTCTTGGCCTTCGAACAGGTGTTCAAGAACTCCCTGACAACTCTCCCGATGGGCGGCGGCAAGGGCGGTTCAGACTTCGACCCGAAGGGTAAGAGCGACAGTGAGGTGATGCGGTTCTGTCAGAGTTTCATGACGGAGCTTTTCCGTCACATCGGCCCGAATACCGACGTTCCGGCGGGAGACATAGGTGTTGGCGGCCGAGAGATTGGTTTCCTATTCGGCCAGTACAAGCGTCTCAAGAACGAGTTTACCGGTGTTCTGACGGGCAAGGGGCTCAACTGGGGCGGCTCACTGATTCGCCCCGAGGCCACAGGTTACGGCGCGGTTTACTTCGCTGAAGAGATGCTCAAGACTCGCAAAGAGACGATCAAGGATAAGGTTGCGCTGGTTTCTGGCAGCGGCAACGTGGCGCAGTATGCCGTCGAGAAGCTACTCGACCTGGGCGCTAAGCCTGTCACCCTATCTGACTCGAGCGGGTTCATCTACGATCAAGCCGGAATCAACCGTGAGAAGCTGGCATTCGTACTGGAGCTGAAGAACGTTCGCCGCGGCCGAATCAAGGAGTACGCGGACAAGTTCAAGACCAAGTATGTCCCATTCGACCCGAAGCTGGACTACAATCCACTCTGGGACATCAAGGCGCACTGCGCTTTTCCGGGTGCCACTCAGAACGAGATAAATGCGAAGGACGCGGCCAACCTGCTGAAGAATGGAGTCTACGTCGTGTGTGAGGGTGCCAATATGCCGTCGACCCTCGAGGCGACGAAGCTGTTCCTTGAGAAACGCATCCTTTACGGCCCTGCTAAGGCTGCGAACGCTGGTGGCGTAGCCACATCTGGCCTTGAGATGTCGCAGAACAGCTTGCGGATGAACTGGACCCGCGAGGAGGTCGATGCCAAGCTTCACGACATAATGGTCAAAATCCATAAGAACTGCTTCGAGACCGCCCAGCGCTTCGGTACGCCAGGCAACTTGGTTAACGGCGCCAACATCGCAGGCTTCCTCAAAGTCGCCGACGCGATGATGGACCAAGGGTTGGTCTGATCCGGAAACGGCGCCTTTCCTTCTTTCTTTTCACTAGGTGCGGAAACGTGGGAATACTCCACACTTGCCTTAATGTTTCAGATCTCGACAGATCAATCAAGTTCTACACGGAGAACTTGGGTCTCAAGTTCGTAAGCCGCCGCGAAATCAAGCAGAACAATGCTGAAATCGCATTTCTCAAGGACGAGAGCAGCGGGGCGATCGAACTCACGCATTGGCGTGACAAGAAGACTCTGATTGAAGGGGACAATCTTGACCACATAGCCTTCGGGGTGGAGGATGTTGAGGAAGCCGTCAAACGACTCAGGGAGAAAGGGGTTACGATTGCAATGGAACCCTACTCATTGCAGGGCTCATCGTCGAAGATTGCTTTCATTAAGGATCCTGATGGAAACTGGCTAGAACTGATCCAGCAATCGCCCAGTTGAATTGGCTCTTCTTCACGCTAAGGCAGTATCAGAGCTCACAGGATAGCTCTTCTTGGCAAGCCGGACGCTGGCATACAAATTCTGTACACTGAAAGTCGGCAGTTATTCTGAGCGCAGAATTTTCTGGGCGAAGGTCATGTACCCTGTGTGACCCACCATCATCGTGGCCGGCCTTGTTTTTCCCGTATCTGCTCTAATCTCTCGGATGAAACACTCGAGAGTGTGCACGTTGGCGAACCCACCCTGTGTGAAGGCTTCTGTTGTCTTCTCTACTTGATTGATTGTGGGGCTGAACGATACGAGCGGCGCCCCTCCGGCGAGAGCTTTGTGGATGTGTGGGATTATCGGCCAGGGATCCCCGACATCCATCACGGCCGCGTCGAACCCGGCCCCGTCAATGCCCGCGCTTGCGTCTGCATTATGGATGGTCACGAATTCAAGCAGGGATGCCCTCTTCAAATTACGTTCAGCTATTTCCGCAAACTCTTTCCTGGCCTCGTAGGTGTGGATGTGGCCGGTTGGTTTGACCGCCATTGCGGCCGCAACTGTCATCGCTCCGCTCCCCGTGCCTATCTCCAGAACCTTGGAACCGGCAGTTAGTGCGAGCTTCAGTATGATGAGCCCGATGTCTTTTGGATACATGATTTGGGTTCTGCGGGCAGTGTGCATGATTAGGTCGTGGGTGGTGGGTTTCAATGCCCAGAATATTTGGTCGAGTGAGCTTTTGACTTGGGTGCCGTATGGTTTGCCGATGAGGTCGCCTAGATTTATGTAACCTTTGTGAGTGTGGAACTGCCTACTCCGATCGACGCGCAGCAACCATTGCCGTCTAAGGTCAAAGTGAAGGAGAACTAGTGACCCTTCGGCGATCGAAGTGCCATTCCCGGACATGCTAGCTTCCCGCTGAGATCCTCTGAAACCGTCTGGCCAGCCATCTACCACGACTGCCGAGAACGAAGCGCACGAGAAAAGATTTCGGTCTGCCATCCCAGGAAACGAAGACGTTCACGAAGAAAGCTCTGGATATGGTCGGAATCGCACAGAGAGCAGTCGCAATTAGTGCAACGCTGCACGCTGTTGAACTGTTCTCAGGGGAGAAGCTGATCATGAACCAGAGGGGGTTGTATTTTGAGACGACAGCAGCTATCGCTGCTAGTATAGTCAAGGTTGCAAAGGGAACCATGCTCTTGCGCTGGACTATGACAGAATTTATGCGCCCCAACGGAAGCTCGTAAGACTTCGACTTGCTCAATCCAGTTTTCTCAATGGTCATCCCGTCCGCGTGGAGAGTGACTGAGTAATTGATCCCGCTACAACTGAATTCTTTCGCTGGCAATCGTGTGTCCTTCGGTGACTTGTGGATGCCGTTGTGGTTTCAGGTCGCTACACGAGGTATTTGAGGACTCTACTTAAGTCATCGTCCTCAACAACATAATCCGCCCGCTGTTTCGCGATTTCATCCTTCGGCTTGTATGCGATCCTCAGACATTTCGGATGCGAGAGATCGAACGCTCGATCCCCAATCAGTGCGACTTGGTCTATTGGGATGCCGATCTGAGCTGCCAATTCCTCAACGATGTGCGCCTTATCGTTAACGGCCACCTTCAGCTTTATCCCGCCGGTTAGCCGCCCGTCATTTGTCTCCAGTTCGTTTGAGAGAGCGATGTCGGCGCCAAGTTCTTTCGCAACCTTGTCCGTCAATATGGATAGACCGGCACTGATGATCGCAGTTTTCACGGATTTCTCACGGAGTGTTTTGAAGGTTTCACGTACCCCTTGTCGGTAGGGGATGCGGTTGAGGGCGTCCGTGATTCTGGCCAATGAGGCTCCAGCCCAATATCCTGCATCCGTCTCCGCCCATTCCTTGTATGAGATCTCGCCCCGTCTGTACTTCTGGGCCGCGATCTTTCCCTTCTTCCAGGTTCCGAACTCGTCGTGGAGGTATTTCCAGAGACTGTCAACTGGTGTAAGTGTGCCGTCGAGGTCGAACACGGCCAACTGGATTTTTCGATTCAACTCCGGACCGCCTCAACCAGCTGCTCTAAGCATCTTTGAGATTTCCAGTATGATCGGCGCTGGTGTCCAGAGCGAAAAAGCCTTCGCATACCTGACCCCTGCAGCCTTCTTCAGTTCCATCCGGTCCCCTTCTCGAAGGTATCCGCGAATGAACGCTTGCACCAGTTCAGTCAGCCCACGTGTCGGTGTTGGACTTTCACTGTAATGCCCAGTGTAGAAAAGTAGTTCTGCAATATCCCAAGCGTAGTCTCCGCGTTTTCCAGCCTGTTCAAGGTCTATCATGTAGATGTCATCGTCTTTCGCTACGAAGTTCTCGGGTTTCGAGTCTCCGATTGAGACTCCTACTCCGTGAATTTTTGCAACTGTTTCCCCTAAGAGCTCAGCGAGGTGATATTGTGGTTTCGTAAGAGCGCTTCTGCTTACTGTCTGCGTCACGAAATTGGCGAGTGAGCTGCCTGATATGTAGCTTTCCAAGAGAATCCTGTCTTTCACGGCCACATGGATAATTTGTGGGACCTTCAGCCCCTTCTTGGCGAGGTACCGGTTTACCCCGTATTCATTGCTCATCCTAGTTTTTCCCGAGACCGCGAAGAACTTGCTGCCGAAGGACACCAAATTGAGCGTGAACCATTTGAAACCATGCCAGTCTGTGAACCTCTTCGCTACGAAGCGTTCTTTCCCAGATGTGACCAAGAAGACTTCGTTCAGGACTCCAGCAAGGGGGGAGATTGTGATGGGGCGACTCGGACGAAGCCCTGAAACGATGTCCTCTAGCGACGCTTTCTCGTTAAGTGAAACTAACCGCTCGGCCGTGCGAAGGTAGAGGTGGTTCTTGGGATCTTCAGGTGCCATTCCCACCAGTCCTTCGCCCAATCCAAGCCTGAGTGGGCTGTAGAGTTCACGTGCTAGCAGGTCCAAGTTCAGGTAGATCGCCCGCCCTCTAGTCAAGTAGGAGTAGAACGTTCTTTGGCTCTCCCGCAGGATGTTCACAACCTGCCCTGACGACCTTTTCGCCAGCCACCTGTCAATCGCGAGATCTGGTATCGTAACATTCTCGCCATCCAGCTCGACAACATCACCCCGAAGGCTCAACACGGCTTTCATGTAGGAATCACGTAGAGCTGCAAGGTTCTTTTCGCGTACTGATGGTTCAAGCAGTTTCAGGTACTCACCCATGCTGGGTGGAAAGGCGCGCGCTCGCTTTCTCAACCGAGACAGAGCGAAGAACTCTGGTTTGGCAACGATCCCTCGACACATTTCCCCATATTCGATAACGAGATCCCTTACTTCCTCCTTCACCGCGCGAGCTTTCGCTTCCAGTCCCAAGTTCTCTGTGTAGACTTGATTTGCGAGCGGGCGAAATGGGTAGAGGAATATCTCAGTTAGGAAATCTCCCAAAGTCCCCTTCCGTATGTCCAATTCGATTAGGTTGCGCTCTGCAATCAGGAACCTGATCTCATTCCCATTCACAATCCTTCGGTGAGCTCTCAAACCATTCGTATATTCCTCGCAGATGACGAGAACATTACTGCCCCTAAAGCTCCCCGACTTTGCATAGACCGATGGCCCGTAGGCGCAAATGGCGACTCGTTGGTTGGACGGAGCCAGATCCTCAAGTTGCCCTGGAACAATTTCTTTGAGCTCCGTCTCGAATGACAATCTCGACCAGCTTGAGGGCTTGCTAGAGCGCGAGTTAAAGGTCTTGAATCTCCATGACGCCGCTCACGGGGCAACGTAGACCCGCCAGAAGAGCTTCCACAGGCCCGTTCCGTGTATCCAAACGTCTCTTGCTAGTCGAGATATGGGTGTCTTGGGTCCCTTTCTCTCAGTCCAATGAATGGGAATCTCGCGTATTCTGAATCCACGTTTTCTTGCTAGGACGATTACCTCTGTATCCCAGAACCAGGAATCGCTCTTTGCCTCAAGGGACAGCACTTTGACCAGTCGCGCCGTGAAGGATTTGAATCCACACTGATGATCGTGAACACCTGTGCTGAAGAGGATCCTTACGAACCAGTTGTAGGTTTTGGAAGCGAATCTTCGCAGTCGCGGCCTATTTGTTTCCGAACCTGCAATGTAGCGAGAGCCGGTAACAAGGTCAGATTCGCTCTCCAGGAGATTCTTGTAGGCATCGAACTTCACTAAATCAGTTGCCATGTCAACATCTATGTAGGCGTACACGTCGCCCTCGATAGTTCCCCAAGCCTCTCGCAAAGCTCGGCCTCTGCCCAGTCTCCCGTCATGTTGTAAATGGATGATGTTTGGATATTTCTGCTTCAGTTCGTTAACCAGTTGAGTTGAATCTGATCCATCTTCGGCAATCACAAGCGTGAAGTCTGGAATGATGCGGAGGGTCGCTCCTTCAAGACTCTCTACGGCGCTCCGCAAGAACCGCGTATCTTTGTACACTGGTAGGGTGACTATGACCCGTTTTGAGTCGTTGAGCATGCTGGCTCGGCTCCGCCCATTTTGAGTACTGTAATTATCCGCAGCGGTTTGTCGGAGTTCAATGGTTAAAGGTAACAGGCCTAATGACCGTTATGCCTGAAGCAACATTGACGTCAACCAGACTTGTCTCAGTGGTTCTTGGGACGTACAACGAAAGGGAAAACCTCGCGAAACTTGTTCCTGCAATTGAGAGTATCTTCGAAGAGAATCGGACTAGTTGTGAGATCGTTGTGGTTGATGATAATTCTCCGGACGGTACTTCGGCGCTGGTTAGAGAGCTTGGGATGAAGTATGGAAATGTTAGGTTGCTGTGGCGCCCGGAGAAGATGGGACCGGGATCTGCTCATGCGGATGGGTACAGGGCTGCGAAGGGTGACATCATAATTGGAATGGACACGGACTTCTCGCATGATCCATACGATATTCCAAGGTTTCTGGCAAAGATCGATGAGGGATATGATATCGTGCAGGCATCCCGGTATATCGAAGGTGGGACTTACGAGGTGAATTCCTTTCGAACCTGGAAAAAGAAAATGGCCAGCAAGTTTGGCAACGTCCTCATCGCCTTTCTCTCACGTGTACCCGTGCATGACTTCACGACTTCCTTTCGTGCTGTACGAAGGGGCGTGGTTGAGAACGTCAAGACTGAGTCTTCTGGAAATTCCTTCTTCATGGAGTTCCTTGTGAAGGCGCATCGTAAGCGTTACAGGATGATCGAGATTCCAATTGCCTTCAAAGACAGAGTGATTGGGAAATCGAAGTTGAAGCTGGGGAGGCAGTCGCTTAGGATGCTGAGGGATTTGGCAAAGCTCTGCTTCAGGTAATTGAATGCAATTGTACGGGGCTGAGGGGGGTGGGGGGGTGTATGTAACTTTGTGGGGACAACATGTTACTTTGCGGTGAATGTAAATGAGGGGATCTCATCCTTGGACTGGCCTGACGAGGGAGAATGGAATTCGTTTCAGCCGTTCTTGGAGTTTCGGGTTGAAGCAGACGAAGTAGGCTCCTAGGAATATTAGCTGGCGTAGTGCGGCTGAGGTGTTGATGAGCCCGAAAGGAGTCAGTTGATCTTTGATGTACCATGGAAGCTCGGGGTGGCTGCCGCCGATGAAGTAGAACAGTATGATGAAAGCGTTGAGCATGTCGGCGAGCCGGTAGAATAGGAAGTTGAAGTTGGGTGTCAGAATCACTATTGGAAAGAGTTGCAGAAACATCTGAGGATCAAAGAGGTAGATCGCACCGTACCAAGCGTACCATGAAAGAAGGATTTTCTCGAAGGGCGTTTTCTTGCTTACTATCGCTCGAAGGATGAGGTAACCGATAATACTGAAACTCAGAATTTGTCCGGCTCTCGCGCCTGATATGATGTCGCCCAACCCAGCAGTTTGGATGACCATGGAAATCCATGTGTTCTGAAGCTGATGGTTCGGGCCGCTGTAGCCTGTGAAGAGTTTGATCCATACGTCGAAGTTTGCCAATGCGAAGGGAGCGTTCACCAAAATCCAGAGCCCAGCGGAGATTGTGAAGAATCTCAGTCTTGCCTTCCAGTTTGGAAGGCCTGCGAGCATTGGAAAGAGCATCAAGCCTGGAATGAATTTTGTCAAAACGGAGAGCGTTAGTGCGATGGCACTCCAATCATACTTCTTGTCGAGGTATGACCAGATTGACAGGGTGACGAAGTATGCTACGATGAAGTCCCAGTTATAGAACCCGTAGATGATGAAGCTCATTGCGGTTAGCATGTAGAGGTAGATTCGTTTCGTGTTTATCCTGAGCTTTGTGCAGAGTCTGTATGTGTTGTATAGGGTTCCGACTACAAAGGGGAACTCTAGGATCGACATGACAACTACGAAGGTATTCCATTGGTCAAACACTATTGGATAGTATGTTGAGATCGCCTGATCTATGAACAGCAATGCCCCGATGACCTGTGGGTACTCGAGCTCATACTGGACGTATGGTATCTGCATGGCATGCTGGCCATCGTACACGTCTCGTATCCAGAGGTATCCAACGTCACTGTAGTTGCTTGGGACGCTAAAAGGGAACTTCAGAAGCGACGTGTATATCCACAGCGTGGCCAGAATGATGAGCATGATTCTAAATTCCGAATCACGCCTAGAGAGATCCCAGAAACCACGGAAGCCGTACATGGACATGTAGGGGCAACCTTGACCAGCGTTTCAGCTGGTACAACCATTAGAAACTTTCTACAGAAGCCCTTTCCCGGAACTTAATGTGGTTTCAACTTTCTTGGGCTCTTGGGAGGTCATCTGGATGGCCTGACTCTCCCAGTCCGCCCTCTGGCGGGATATTTCATGCCCCTAGGGCGCTCAAGTTGTCGGTAACGCGCGTTTTCCATTCTAATGACGAGGAGCAAGTAGATGAAGATCCACGCGATGAAGAGCACTTCGCCTATGGATTGGTGGAAGGCTTCGACGTCCAAGCCGATGTACGTCACGTAGAGCACTATCAGGATGATTCGGATGACATTGACAAAGTAGGTTCCTGCGGCACCGACTACTGCATAGAGTACCTTGCGTTTTCGCGGAGCGTCCAGCTTCACCATCAACACTAAGATTACGAGACTGTAAACGATCATGCTGACAACGCCGGAGGATGGCCAGAAGATCACGAGGGTTGTGCAACCCTTTTGACCGCAGAGGAAGAGCCGATTTCCTGTTAGCTGAAGGCTCGGCCTAAGGCTTGAGAGCGGGCTCACATTTGTATGATACCCTATCACACTCAGTAGGAAGATGACGACGTCCCAGATGACGTAAACCCATATTTGTAGGAAGGCGAGGGAATCCTCTGGGAAGAAGGCATCCATCGTGGCCAGTATTCCGCTGCCAAATGCGTAGATAACCGGAGTAACCATCAACGGAATCCTTCTGGGCGAGTAGAGGATTGCCGTTGTCGCGAGACAGTATGTTGCGAAAACGATGAAATCCATCGCCGCGAAGAAACTTAGGGTTGATTTCTGTGAGACGCCAAGCTGACTTGTGACGTAGACCCGAAACGAGTCAATATTGAAGACATCCACGTAAGAGTAGTATGCTACGACTGCTATGAATAACATGAGTGAAAGTAGATGGCGCCACCTCGATCGAGTTGCTTTGAATTGTTCTCTTGAATCATGGAAATCCCAAGCGACTAGGAAGAACAAGAAAACGAACCCTGCCCTTCCTATCTCTCGTCCTACGAACGAAACAAGAGTAAAAGAAGCAGGATCAATGACCATCAGAAACAGTATTGGGCCTAAGATGACGAGGAGCGGAAGAGCGTCCCGTGTCCGAAACTCGTTGAGCAACCTAACGAGGTACTTTTGGATCTGCTTCCTCCTCAACTTCATGAGCAAGCGACTTCCTTTCAACTAGGCTTGTTACACCTGTGCAGAGTCCAGTCTCATCGTGGAGTGCTCAAGCGGGCGGTGAGAACTCTTTCCTGTTTGATGCGGTCGATCCTGTGGACGTAGTCAATTAGGAAGATTGCCATGAAGAATATAGCGACAACCATCTTCGAGGCGAAAACTACGTTGATGGGCGTTGGATTCACAGAAAGGGGGAACGGATTGGTAACTAGGTCCGGATTTATTGCGCCTTGCACGGATAATGCTGCGGACCAGAGGACTATGTGGTACAGTATTTCAAAGCCGCTTCCCATTGCTACGAGCCAAGCGCAGATGAACACTATTCTAAGCACGCTGACGGGTGCGTAAATGAATAGTTGACGTGTTCTGGGACTGTAAAGGCCGAAAGCGAACGAGAGGAATAGGGCGAAGGTGAAGAAGGTTATCGGCTTCATAAAGAATCCTGGCAGAATTTGGATCTCTTTTAGAACCATATCTTCGCCGCTGATCCTTCCGTTGGAGGCGTATGTTGCACCCAAGATCATCGCGATCGCGGCGACACCGAAGCTTATTGATAGAATGGAGAACAGGTGATTTCTTATCTCGCTGAGGGCCGTCGCTCGCGACTTCGCTCCAATGATGGCCTTGGAGGTGCTTGGGTTTCTTCCGCGCTTCATCGGCTTCATCTTTACTTTCCTTTTCGTCTGGAGGCGTGGATCCGTTCTTGTGGTTTGTGTCTCTGCAGAACTACTGTGAGCGCTACGAGGCCCAAGATTATTAGCACATCTCCAGCCAGCAGCCCTAGCCGTTGTGTGAGAGATAGACTTTCAGTTTGAAGAGGGCCAACATCTACATTCAAACCAGAGAAGTAGCCTACCCAAGTGCCGGGATGGCCCCCGGTTGTTCCAATTATCAGAATGAAGGAGAGGGATTGAGGTTTTTCCCATCCCGCCTGTCTGAATTGTTCTGCTATGTCGATTCCTCTCAGCGACCAAGTGTTCAATGGCGTTTGGAGGAGTACAATTCGATGATGGGGCAGTTGGAAGACCTGAGTCGGGGCGTCGGCGAACACATACCATAGGAGATTTGTTCCGTCGTTTATCTCGATCCCGAATGTGTTTTCTGGGTTCTTCGAGTCTGGATTGTATAAGTATGGAAATGTTGGAAACACCCACATGGATGTCCGCGATCGAAAGACCGCATCCAAAGCCATTCCGCGCAGGTCTTGTCTAACGTGGACCGTTGTCCAGACCGTTGAGCTGTTCTCGCTGCGAATTATCTTCATGGCGAGCGATTGTCGATTCTCGTAGTTGACCTGGTAGATTGAAACGTTGTCAGGAGTGCCTTTGATGACATCGACTTCCCAAAGGTATGGCTTTGTGATGTTCTTGGTAGGGTCAATCGTCAAGAACTTCATGTTCGTGTTTAGGATTGGTGAGGGTTCGAAGACTTGGCCGTAGTAGTTCATGAAGGCTAGAGTCAGCACTATGACGCAGAGCGACACTGACAGGAGTGCGACCTTAGGCCTGATCTTTGGCACCGTGTTTCTCCTTCTTGTAAAGCAGAACTACGGACATCACGAGCAGTGGTGTCCAGAAGATGAAGTAGTTTTGGAGCCCACGATATGAGAACCAAAGAATGATCGCTGGAAAAGCCCAGATGGCGTACCGGAGCTTCTCGAAATACGCAAGGTAATTGACTAGTAGAGTCACGGCTATTGCTAACGTAGCGGTTAGATAGAATGCTGGTGGAAGCGGGACGCCGCCTGCAAGAGTGATCAAGGAAAGTCCCTGTCCCAGCACTACAAGGTTGCCGAAGGCCGGGGTAACTACACCGGCATACCATGCACCGAAATCATTCCACATGAACCCTATGTTCGGTAGCACGAAGGCCCCCAACGCAAACGCGACGAACACTCCAGCGCGCTTCAATCGATCTTGAGTGCTGATGTTGCGACCGCTTCGCAGGAGCCATATGAGAAGGAAGGGGGCCAGCAGCCATGGGGTTTGTTTGATTGCCGAGGCAAGCCCGTACATGATGCCTGCTAGCCAGGGGCGGTCTAGGTATACCACCATGAAGACTAGTGGTAGGACCCAGAGAAAGTCTGCGATAGCTCCAGCGCCGAAACTTATCGCGAGATCAGCACCTGCGAAGATAGGAAGCAGAGCTAGTACGCGGATCTCTCGAGGCGACCAGAAATAGACTGCAAGAATTGCCGCTGCTTCGAATGCCAGAATCACCCAACGTGCATCCTGAAGGCCCAACCAGACTGCGGGGAGCATTACGAGAAATTGCAGAGCTGGGTAGTTGAGTGTGCTAACCAAGTCGCCGGTTGGTGTGAGCGTGATGAATTGTGGGTTTACAGAGAACATTGAGAGGGCCGATTGAAGGTCTTGCGTGTAGGGGTTCATTCCTTTTGAGTATAGGATTGCTGCGTAGTGCACGAAGGCGAGCGCGTCGGTTTGATATGAGTGGGGGAACTCGACCTGTGTTATGACATACCAGCTTGCGACCATCATGAAGACTAGCGCGGCAAGCGCGGCATCACGCGTCTTAAGCACTAGCTTGCAATTCAAAGTGGCTAATGCGAACAGTACGAAGGCTATGGAGTACGTTAGGAGCAGTAGGAGGATTACTTCAGGATGTGTTTCGATTCGACCGCGGATCCAATTCTGAAGCCCCTCGGCGAGCATGAAGCCCCCTGCAAAAATGAAACAGATCCTCACGAGCAAATGCTCCTCGATAATCAGCGCTTTCTCAGCCAACTAGCCGGACCTCCTTTTCTGGATGAGGAGTATGGCGGCCAGCGCTAGGCAGATGGCGAGGCTGACACTTGAAACGATGTTCCAAAGACTGGACTGCGATGCCTGATAGAGCGTCACGTTATGGATGTCGGGAGGTACTTCGAGCATTATGAAACCTGTACTCTGTTGTTTCTCAACAGTTAGGCCTTTTCCGTCGGCTTCAGCAGCCCATGTAGGGAAATAGGCCTCCTTGATCACAATCAGGGTTGTTCGCGAGCTGGGACTCGTGCTCAATATGATCTTATCTGGGTTGGGACGCGCCACTTGCTGAATGAAACCTTCGGGGGCATCGACGTAGGATGGAACCTTCTGCGCTTTGAAGATGACAAGCTCCCCTCTTTGAAATGGTGCCGCCATTTGATATGGTACCGTTAATTGCTTCGTAAACTCGGCTTGACTTAGCGAATCCATCACGTCGTTCGCAAGTTCCTGTGTTCCTATCATCACCCAGGTCACACCAAGCTGTCGTGAGCTCGTTATGAGTGTCCTCCAGGTGTCTAGCCGCGCAGTGTCATTTGTTGTCTCTAGGTCGTTGAGTCGATAGTCATTAATCTGCACTAGTTGCGTGACCAGCTTTGACTGCGGATACCATCCATCGATGATCGGTTTGCCGACGTAATTTGGCAACACGTAGATCCACAGTGGGACACTGATGCCCAAAATCCTCCCTTGGGATGGGTCGTTGTTGAAGTAATCGATTACCTCCTTTGGGATTTCAGCATTCCGAGCAGTATATGGCAAGATTGGGTTTACGCGAGAGTTGAAGACGAAATCTGCCTTGAGGCTCACACTAAGGGCAATTGGGGTGATCGTCAGGGCGAGGAGGAGTAGGACCAAGGCTGGTTTGCGCGCTCGTAGAGTGATCATTGAGCGTAGGAAGCCACGTGCGGCTAGCACGCACATTGGGAGCCCGAGGTAGAGCCAGATCCTGTAAACGTCCATAGTTCGGATCCATATATCCGTCAAGTATGGTAACCTGAGAACGGGCAGTGCATAGTATCCCAGACCTATCCATAGGAAAACGACAAACCAGATTACGGCGAACAATATCCCATCCTGTTTGCTCAAGACCTTGCGCGCGTCTCGGAATACAAGAAACTGTCCCAGAAAGATCAGGAAAGACCCGACAACCAATATCTCCCCCGTGCCCTTCAATGCGAGGCTGCTGGTAATTTCGCCCTCTTGAAACAGAATCATCCCCGCAAAGAGGACTGTGAAGAAGAGGATTGCGTTCACTCGGAGCTTCCTCGCAAAGATCTTGGTCAGGACTACTTGGACCCCTACAACCGCAAGGATGAACTGTGCTATACCCAGAAGGTAGGCGGTTACGTCGACCCCGAAGTACGTGAACCGAAGGAAGGGAAATATCACGTTCCTATTGTAGAACTCGTTTGCTGAAAAGAGCTGCACGGATCTAATGAAGGGGGCAAGCCAGAAGGCGGTTAGACCGAGCGTCCCAATTCCCACTGCGAGCACGGTCCCCAACGGCTTTCTGATTCCTTCTCGGCCAAAGGTCAGAATGAGAAACAGGCCAGCCACGATGCCAGCAATCAATGCGGACAAATGGTGTGTGAGCAGTAAGGCGGACATTGAAAAAACGGATCCAAGCAGATTGATTCGCTGATTCCTGTGCACAAGGGCTCGATGAAACATTATCAGGAATGCGCAGAAGATGGGGATGGAAATGACTGTTGGGAATCTATCGTAGAACAGATAGTTTTCGATTACTTCTGGGACGACGCTGAAAAATAGTGCGCCAAGTGCGCTCTCCCCTTTCGAAAATCCGAGCTCCTTTCCAAGGAAATACACAGCAATTGGCGCGAGCCAGTAGAAGACGGCGTCCACAGTTTTGTATGCAGACAGAGGGTCAAGACCAGCGATCGAGAGGCCGACCGCCATGTAGTATCCCAGCGGCGGGTACAGCAGTATAGCGGGTGAGCCCGCATACCAATCTGGGCTCCAGAAAGGTAAGATTCCCTGCTTGAGCCATTGCTGCAGGAAGAGAACTCGATAAAGATGGCTTGTCGTGTCGATGCTCATCGGTATTCCCGGCAAGAGTCGAGGCAGCGTGATTCCGATCGAGACAGCCACAGCAGCGAGTACGATGTAGGCAGTGTTTCTGTTCAATGTGTACTCTATTTGTTTGGAAATCCTTATGACTGATGCGCTCAGAGTCCTTCACTATCCTCCACCGCTGGAGTTTTCGCTTTCCGCAGCAGTGGAAGCGTGTTCAACACAAATATCGTGATGACTGTTGCCACTGCGAGCAAGACTACGAGGACCGCTTCAATTTGCTGTCGGGCGAAGAATGCCTCTGATGGAATCCAGCGCCGCGTATATTGTGTGAGGCTGTTGCCGGTTTCTGTGTCCTGCCAAATCAGGACGCTTGATTGTTTGTTTAGGAGTTGAAAGGTGGTTGTACCTGCTCCGGCGAGCATGACGAAGGCGTAGACTTGACGCATGCTAGTGTTGACTTCAAGCACAACGTCCACGTACATTCTTGTGTGTGCGAAGTCGTTGTTGCCTTTGAAGAAGCCAACCATGTCTCCTGTTTTTACAATTGTTGAGTTGTAGATGATGTCTATGAATGTTAGTCGCCCGGCATCTATTCGATCGTCGCTGTCGTTCCCCAGAAGCCACCCACGAGAGTGAATCTCGACAATCCTGACACCATTGTCGTTGCTGCCGAACAGGTCGTTGAACATCATCCGTGCCCAGTCAGCTGTTGAGTCCATGATGACCCGGATCTCTGGCGTCCGTTGCCATCCGCGGGCTTGTGTTTCGCTACGAGGCGTGTTTGTCAGGAAGCTTACGAAGAGTATCGTGGAACCGAGGATTATCAAGACGATAAGCGAGATGCCGGATACTACCTTCGCAATAGACCGTTGATGTTTGCGCAGCTGACGGGCACTAGACATTTCTCTTCGTCGCCAAGTTCTGTTGAGCCCTTGTAAGTAGAATGCAACAGTCCTTCTTGCAGTAGGCATTAAGAGTTATTCAGGGGCCAAGACCCTTCATGGTCGAGATCAATACACTTTGTCCTTCGGGTAGACATCGATTCCTGATTGTGTGATTTGGTATGGCCGTAGCTGGGGGTCGTGGCTGATGCCTCTCATCTTTTCCACTTGTACGGCGCGAATTACATTCCCGTCGTGAATTAGGGTGTGGAGCAGTATGACACCTTGGGAAAGGTACTCTTCCAACTGGAAGTCTCTATCGAGCATTGAAGTGCGTAATTCGCTCGTCACGATGCATGAGCATCCGGTCGACTCGAGAGCGTCGAAGAACAGGAGCATGGCTTTTCGACGTTTAGCCTCTTCTGGATATCGAAGCATAAGCGAAGTAATGGGGTCGATTGTGATTCTCTGTATGTTCTCTTCAGCCGCAACTCTCCGGATTGTTCTCGCAAGAACACCCAGCGTCAGTTCCGGCAGGACCAGACTGACACTGCTCTCAGCATCTATTCTATCTTGAATGATTCTTTGTCCTGGTCGACGGAGTTGGGTTCCGTCGATGAATGTTATCTTTCCTTCGTGTTCCAGAGCGTCTAGGTTCCAGTTGAAGGATTCCAAGTTTTCCTTGACTCGTTCGGGTTTCTCGTCCAGGCTCACGTAGAGCCCTGCTTCTCCAGTCTTTGCGCCTCCTACGAGGAATTGCATGGCGAATGTGGTCTTACCCGAGCCTGGGCTGCCTACAACAAGTATGATTCGACCCTTCGGTAGGCCTCCATTCAGCACATCGTCGAGGCCTTTGACCCCTGTGAGTATTCGGTCCATCTTAATCGCACTCCAATCATGATTTCGAAGGTTACTTATTGCCTATTATTTACCTGAGTGGTTTGTGTTTGGTGGTTTGCGAGTATAGAAAGCAATGCCTTCTTCTGTGATTCTGAACCGTGTCCAAGCGTCATTGTATGGATGCCCTCGTAGTTTCTTGACTCTGAGTCGCCTCCTCTGCCCGCTGCGTCCCTCGCTGAGCTGGGTCTCAATCACGCAATCCGACACCTCTTCCACTCTCGTCAGGGTTTCCTTTTCCACGGTTGTTCCGATTATTGCGCATAGGCCGCCGTTGTAGCCCTTCACCCTTGCTCCGACCGACTGAAGGAAGGTTAGGACATAGTCTGGTTTTAGTGCGGCAAATAGTGGTGTGAGTGCGTCGAAGTACACGTCCACGATACCTCCGATCTCCTCAATGGAGCGAGTGACGAGGATACCCAAGCCCGTGAGATCCGTTATTGAACCTGTGGACCTTTTTTCCTTCGAAGCTGCCCCTGAAAGCGATGAGTAAGAATCGACAAAGATGAGTCTACCCTGATTCTCATGATCGCTAGTGTCGACGCCCATCGATTTCATAGTTGCGCGCACATTGGACGGCAGCTCCACATTCGTGACGTAGATACATCCCCGTCCAGCCTGGAGCGACCGATATGCCAAGGATTCCATCAAAATTGTCTTGCCGGAGCCGCTATTGCCCACGATCGTTGTTGTGCGGGCATCCGGTATACCACCCTTTGTTAGAATGTTAATGTAATCGAAAGGCCACCGAAAGATCCTACGACGTCTAAGTACAAGAGTGGTCGCTATTGCTGCGGCTGCTAGGATCCCGACGTATGGTAGCAGGTCCTGATGGGGAATGGGCACCTGTATTGTGAGATTCGTCTGTCGAGCGAAGTCGACCGCTGTTTGATACCGAGTGCCGAGATAATACAGATCTAGGTTGTATTTTCCTGGCGGAATTTGAGTAAAGGTGACGAAGCCCGTCGAATTCGTCAACCCAGAAGACACGGTCTTGGAGTCAGCAAGCAGATCGACTCGAGTTCCTGGCAGATCAAAGCCGAAGATTCTAACTCTGATGGCGAGGTCAGGGCCTGGGACAAAAACTGAGAGGCTAGTGTCGCCCGAGACAAAGAGGGCGGATTGCGAGACGGTCAGGTTCTTCCAGAAGACAGTAAGCTGGTAGCTTCCCAGTATGCTTGAGGAGGGTACTCGTACCCCCGCAGACCCCGTCTGGTTCACTACAGCGGTGTAGCTTGCCACTGGGTTGCTGAGGAGTAGCTGTGCCCCGTCTATGGGCCGGTAGG
>Ga0209322_10000118_pt1 | contig 39735 bp, 35 predicted proteins | sample Rifsed19ft1_FD_184013 | JGI IMG/M metagenome (GOLD analysis project Ga0209322, IMG submission 184013) | Soil microbial communities from Rifle, Colorado, USA - sediment 19ft 1 (version 2) | ecosystem: Environmental > Terrestrial > Deep subsurface > Rock core/Sediment | place: Rifle, Colorado... | reverse complement strand
ACGGGGTCGTTATGGTCGTCGCCCTCCGCGAGTATCGTATAGAAGCCGGTTATGCTGCCCTGTCCCTTTGAAGTCCCTGCCCTTTCAAGCAGCCTCGGAAGGTGAGCAAAGACCGAAGGCGGGTAGCCCTTTGTCGCCGGCGGCTCGCCTATGGCAAGCCCTATTTCCCTCTGGGCCATGCAGAACCTCGATATCGAGTCCATCATCAGGAGCACGTCCTTGCCCTGGTCCCTGAAGTATTCGGCGATGGCCGTAGCCACGAGCGGCGCCCTCATCCTTATGAGCGGCGGCTGGTCAGAGGTCGCCACCACGAGCACCGACCTCTTCAGGCCCTCAACGCCGAGGTCCTTTTCAATGAACTCCTTTACCTCCCTGCCCCTCTCTCCGATGAGGCCAATGACGTTCACCTGCGCCTCGGTGTTCCGGGCCATCATGCCCATGAGCACGCTCTTCCCGACGCCGCTGCCCGCGAATATGCCTATCCTCTGCCCCTTGCCTACCGTAAGGAGGCCGTTTATGGCCCTTATGCCTACGTTAAGGGGTTTTTCTATCCTCTTCCTTGAAAGGGGGTTGGGAGGTGTCGCGTAGAGCGGGTACTCTGTCTCTGCCTCAAAGCTGCCGAGGCCGTCAATGGGGTTGCCCAGGCCGTCAAGTGTCCGGCCCAGCAGGTTCGCCCCGGCCTTGACCGACGCGCTCGTCCTCCTGGCGACTATCTTGCTGCCGGGGCCTATGCCCCTTACCTCGCCAAGCGGCATCAGGAGTATCTTGTCCTCGGAGAATCCGACGACCTCGCACTGTATGGGGTCGTGACCGTCCTTGGGGAATACGTGGCAGAACTCGCCCACCGACGCCCCTGGCCCGAGGCCCTCCATCACGAGGCCGACGACGCGCGTTACCCTGCCGTGCACACGGACGGGGTTTATGTCGCTTATTGCCCTTGTACGCCTCTTCAGGCGCTCAATCGCGGCTGTATGCGTCTGCAAGCTTTTCCTCTATCTCGCTCATAATGGACTCTATTGTCGCGTCTATCTCGCCGAAGTTCGTTGATATGAGGGCACCGCCCCTTGAGACGAGCTCGTCGGGCTCGATTGCCATGCCCCTCACTCCGCCGCAGTACTTCAGGAGCTCGGGCCTGCCCTGGTTCACGACCTCGAAGTCCTTGGGGTTGACCCTTATCGTTATCTCGCCGCCCGCGACCACCGCCCTCAAGGCCGTCCGCAGGCATTCCAGTATGCCGTCATCCTTTGCGGCTACCTCCCTCTGCACGACCTTCCTCGCTATCGACAGGCACAGGGCGGTCATCTCCTTTTCGCAGGCCCTGAAGAGCTCCTCCCTGAAGGAGGCGATATCCCTTACGAGCCCGTCGAGGCCGCTGAAATGCACATCGGCCTTCCTTGCGCCGAGCTCGAAGCCCGCCTTCTCTCCGGCGAGGAATCCCCTCTGATAGGCCTCTTTCTCTATGACCTCGCCCCTGCTCCCGACGTCCTCGACGACCTCGGCGAGCGGGATCTCGTTCTGGTTTGGCAGGCAGAACGGCTCGGCGCTTATCCTCACGTCCGTGTTCTTGAAAACTTTAGACGAGTACATCTCCGCCCCTTCCCGCCCTTACGAGCTTGCCTTCCTGCTCGAGCCTTCTCGCTATCTTTATGATCTCCTGCTGCGCCCTCTCGACCTCGGAGAGCTTCACAGGGCCCTTCGCCTCCATGTCTTCTCTCAACATCTCGGAGGCCCTCTCGGACATGTTCTTCAGGAGCTTGTCCTGTATCGACTCGTCCGAGCCCTTGAGCGCGAGGCACAATACGTCCGCCGAGATCTCCTTTATGATGAGCTGCAGGCCCCTGTCGTCCACGCCCATGAGGTCGGCGAATACGAACATCTTCTCCTGTATGCGCATGGCGAGGTCAGGGGAGGCCCTCTCTATGACGTCTATGATGTCGCTCTCCGACGTCGAATCGACCTGGTTCAGTATCTCGGCCGCGAGCTTTATGCCCTCTACGGCAGCCCCCTGGTTCGATTCGGCCGAGAGCATCTGCTCGCTTATCAATGATTCGAGCTCCCTGACGGCTGCCTGCGGTATCCTCTTGAGATTCGCGACGCGGAGCATGACCTCGCCCCTCTGCCGCTCGTCATGGAGGTTCAGGAGCACCATCGAGGCCCTGTCGGCGTCGAGGTGCGCCAGAATCAGCGCGATTATCTGCGGGTGCTCGTCCCTTACTATGTTGGCTACTATCGCCGGGTCCATCCACTTGAGCGACTCTATGCCTCCGCCGCCCATCTCCCTCGTTATCTGGTCGAGTATGTACTGGGCCTTGTCAGGCCCGAGCGACCTGACCATGACGTTCCTGGCGAACTCTAATCCCTCGACGAAGAGGTCTCCCTTGTCGAGCATCTCTATGAACTCGCCCACGACGTGCCGTCCCATCTGGAGCGAGACCGATTCCTTTCTCACCATCATGCCGCCCAGGAGCTGCATCTCAGAAGGCGTCATGAACTTGAAGACCTCACTGGCGAGCTCCTCGCCTATGTTCATCAGGAGTACGGCGGCCTTTTCCGGCCCCGTGAGCCTGGGTTCCTTAGCCATCGCCCATTACCTCTCTTTCATCCAGTTCTTCAGGACCATGGCGACCTGCTGGGGGTTCTCCTTGACCACGCCCTTTAGCCTGTCGACGGAGTCCCTGTCATGGTCAGAACCCTTCTCCATGAGCTCCCCGTGTGCCGCGCCGGCGGCGAGGGCGTGAGGCATCTTCCTCTGTATCTCCTCGAGCGCGACCGTCTCCCTCGTTATCCTCTTTATTATCGGCCTGACTATGAATATGAGCGCGAGGAGGGTTATGAGCATGATCGTCGCGTACTTTATGATTACCGGTATGAGCTGCGGCGGGATGTAGGGGCCCTTCTCCTCGGCGGCCTGGCTCAACGCCGCCTCGACCTCGGAGACTCCCTTGTCAAATGGAGTGCTCACCACGCTTATAACGTCGCCCCTCTTATCGTCATAGCCAACGGCTGCCTTGACCATCTCCGTAAACCGGGATATCTCCTCGTCGGTCCTCGCCGTATATGTCCTGGTCTCGCTGCCCTGGGCGTCCTTGGCAACCTGGTACGTTCCGTCGACAAGAACGGAAACCGTGAGCCTCTTTATCGCGCCTATGGGCTCGACGACGTGGCTCGTGACCTTGCTTATCTCGTAGTTTATGACCTCGTCCTGCCTCTGCGACTGCGAGGGCGTGGCGGTGGCGGACGGCACGGGCTGGGCGGTCTCGGGCATGTTGGAGAGGACCCCGGGCACGCCGTAGTTGGACGTGCCGCCGACGCTCTTCTCCTTATTCCTCTGCTCGCTCCTTACGACCTGGCCGTCGGGATCGAACCTCTCCTCGGTCCTCTCGACGTGCTTGGTGTCGACCTCGACCGAGACCCTTGTGACGACCTTGTTCATGCCGACCGTCTTCTCTAACATGCTCTGGAGGCGGCTCTCGTAGTCGTTCTCAAGGCCCCTCTTGTACTCTATCTGTCCGGCGGATAGCCTCAATGCGTCGCCCTCGCCTGATTCGCGGGTCCACATCCTGCCCGAGGTATCGACTACCGCGACGTCGTCGGGCTTCAGGTTGTCGGTGCTGTTCGCGACGAGGTGCACTATAGAGCTCACCTGCCCCTGCGTGAGCTCCTTGCCGGGCTTGAGCTTCACTATTACGGACGCCCTCGCCTTCTTCTGCTCGTCGAGGAAGACCCCCTTCTCAGGGAGCGCGAGGTGGACCCTCGCCGACTCTATCTCCTTGATCTGCGTAATGGTCCTGCCGAGCTCGCCCTGGAGCGCGCGCTTGTAGTTGACCTTCTGGACGAAGTCCGTGACGCCGAACGCGGTCTTGTCGAATATCTCGAATCCGATGCCGCCGCCCTGGGGAATGCCCTCGCCCGCGAGCTCCATCCTGGTCTCGTATACCTTCTCGGCCGGGACGCTTATGATCGAGCCGTCCACCTTGTAGGGGACCCTCTTCTCCTTGAGCTTCTCAATTACCGCGCCTGAGTCCTCGGCAGACAGCTGGGAGTAGAGCACCTGGTACTCCGGCCCCTGGTTCCAGAGGAGGAGCACCGCTACGGCGGCTATCACGGCGGCTGCTGCGCCGAGCGCGACCGCCGGCCTGGTCCCTATGAACGCCTTTATGTCAGCAAGAAGTTTGTCCATTCGTTATACCTGCGTCCTCATTATTTCCTCGTATGCCTGCACGAGCTTATTCCTCACCTGCACCATGAGGTTGAAGGAGAGGTTGGCCTTCTCTATGGCTATCATGGTCTCGTGGATGTTGTTGACCTGGCCCGAGGCAAGGCCCTGCATGGCCTGGTCGGCCTCGGTCTGAGCCTTGTTGACCTTCTCAATCGATTCCTTCAGGGCGTCCGCGAAGCCCGTAGAATCGCCCGTTGCGCCCGCTGCCGCCTTTCCAAGGGAATCTATCTGAGCGCTAAGCGCCCCTTTTACCGAATCCACCATAAGACTTTCTCCTTAATGACCTTTACTGGCCCAGCTCAAGGGCCTTCAGGGCCATCTCCCTCGTCGCCTTGAAGGCCGTGACGTTCGCCTCGTAGCTCCTTGTGGCCGCTATCATGTTTACCATCTCCTCGGCCGCGTTCACGTTCGGATAGGCCACGTAGCCTGTCTTGTCGGCGTCCGGGTGGCCGGGTTCGAATTTGTACTTCAGAGGCCTCGCGTCCTCGATTACGCCTGATACCTTGACGCCGTTGTTGTAGGAGGCGGAGGCGTTCTTCAGGTGCTCTCCGAAATCGAGCTGTGACTGCGTCTCGAATACGATGTCCTTGCGCCTGTACGCCCCGCCCGTAGCGGTCCTGGTCGTCTCGACGTTGGCGAGGTTGCTCGCTATGATGTTCATCCTGAGCCTCTGGGCCTCCATGCCCGAGGCGCTTACCGAGAAAAGGTCAGCCATCTCTTATCTTCCCCCTTCCTTGATTGCCGTCATCAAGAGGTTGAATTTGCTCTTGAGCATCTTTGAGGCGACCGTGTACATGAGCGTGTTCTCCGAGAGGCGCGACATCTCGGCCTCTATGCCGACCGAGTTTGCGTCATAGCCCGGCAGGTCGGTCGCCCTGTCGAGGACCGCCGGCGCGTTGTATGAAGTCCCGGTTCCCGTAGCGAGGTGCCTGCCGTTTGTGCCCGCAAGATAGACGTCAGTCGAGGAAACATCAGCCCTTTTCTTGAGCTCTGATTCGAAGTTGATGTCAACGGCCCTGTAGCCCGGGGTCTCCTGGTTGGCTATGTTGGACGAGAGGAGCTTGTGCCTTGACGCCCTCAAGTCCATCGCGTTGCCGAGAAGCCCTATCGTTTTGTCGAATATGCCGTCTGTCATGTGTCACCTTCTGTTTTTTTTAATATCGGTTAAGATGATTTTGCAAATACCATACCAAATACACAACGGGGTACTGGCCTTGCTTTTTATTGTGGCGAGAGGATGAAGCTAAAGCTGCAGATTTTTCCTATCCGGGCAAAACCTGCCCATATTCCTTGAGTTTATTGCGTAAAGTCCGCACAGAAATACCCAGTATCCTGGCCGCGTGGGTCCTGTTGCCCTCGACCTCGTCCAGGGTCTTTGCAATAAGGCCCTTCTCCATCTCCCAGAGCGTCATTAAATTGGCGCTGTTGCCATCAGGATTCCTGTCATTCCCGACCGGCTCCTGGCAGGCAGCCTCCCCATTATCCTCGCATGTCTTGAGGTGCCCCTTCTCCAGGGTCTTTCCCTGGCAGAGGAGAACGGCCCTCTCGATGGTGTTCTCCATCTCCCTTATATTGCCCCTCCACTCCTGATCCATGATGTAATCAATTGCCTCAGGGGAGACGTCCTCTATGCGCCTCAAGTACTTGGCGGTGAACTTCTTGATGAAATGCTCGGCAAGGCGCCTTATGTCCTCCCCGCGCTCTCTCAAAGGCGGGAGCGTGAGCGGGAATATGTTGAGCCTGTAGTAGAGGTCCTCCCTGAACCGTCCCTCCCTGACCTCTTTTTTCATGTCCCTGTTGGTAGTCGCGAGTATGCGTATGTCGAGCGGTATGGGCCCCCTGCCCCCGAGCCTCTCGACCTCTTTCTCCTGAATGACGCGAAGGAGCTTTGCCTGGAGCTTCATGTCCATCTCGCTTATCTCGTCGAGAAGTATGGTCCCCCTGTCGGCGAGCTCGAACTTGCCCTGCCTTGAGGAAAGGGCCCCCGTGAAAGCGCCCTTTTCGTGTCCGAAGAGTTCGCTTTCAAGGAGGCTGTCGGGGATGGAAGCGCAGTTGACTGCTATGAACGGCTTGTCGCATCTCGGGCTCGACTCGTGTATGAAGCGCGCCAGGAGCTCCTTGCCAGTACCGCTCTCGCCGGAGATGAGCACGGTCGCGTCGCTCGATGCCGCTACCATTGCCATGGAGACGACCCTTTGCATCTGTGGGCCTTGGGCGAGCATCGCCTTGCCCTTGCTCTCGAAGCCCGCGGCCTCGTTCATCCTGAAGGCCTTCTCGACCGTCTCTTCGAGGGCCTCGAGGGTAAAGGGCTTCAGGATAAAGTCCACAGCCCCTTCCTTTACGGCCTCGACGGCCTTCTGGATGGTCCCGTAGGCGGTTATGAGAAGGACCGGGACCCGGGGTGCAGCCTTCTTTATCTCTTTCAGGAGCTCCATGCCGCCCATGCGCGGCATGTTCATATCGCTTATCACCATGCCGAAGCCGCCTTCCTTGAGCCTCTCGAGACCGTACCTGCCGTCTTCGGCGAGGACGACCCCGTAGCCCTTGCGCGTGAGGGCCTCTTCTATCGCGAGCCTCATGGCCGGTTCGTCGTCTACTACGAGGACCTTCTTCATATCCTGAACTCCCTTTTCGCGGGTATGCCGATGGTAAAGGCCGTTCCCACGCCCGGCGTTGAATCGGCCTTTATCCAGCCGGCGTGCGCGTCGACCACGGAAGTCACTATGGCGAGCCCGAGCCCGGTGCCCCTCTCCTTTGTCGTGAAGAACGGGTCGAATATCCTGTCGAGCTCCTTTTCGGCTATGCCCCTGCCGTTGTCGCTGACCTTTATCTCCATGTGGCGGGAGCCGTCCCTTTCGACGACTCTCGTGGCGACCTCCACCCTGCCGTTCTCTTCGACCGCGTCGAGGGCGTTTATGACGAGGTTCAATAAGAGTTGGCGCAGGAGGTTCGGGTCGGCCGTAATGGCGGTCTCCCCGCTGTGAGTGACGCTTATCTCCACGCCCTTCTTCTCGCGGCCGCTGGCGAGCAGTATCGAGTCGTCTATGGCCTCCCTTATATCCATTATCTTGAGCCTCGCCTCCGGCGAGTTCGCGAACAGCAGCATGTTCGTAAGGAGGTTGTCGAGCGTCTTTATGCCCTTGCTGATCTCTTCGGCGAGTTTCTTTCTCTTGTCCTCGGCAAGCTCCCTTTCAAGGAGAGTCGCGAATATGGACATGGAGCCCAGAGGGTTTCTTATCTCGTGCGCTATCCGGGCGGCCATCTCGCCCATTGCCGCGAGCCGTCTCGTCCTCTCGATGGCCCTGTTCTTCTCAGCCAGCTCGGCGTTCAATTCATCGACCCGGGTCTCCAGCACGGCGTACTGGTCTTCGAGCTTCCTGGATGCGTCCCTGAAGACGTTGAAGGCGTCGTTAAGGAGCTCTATCGGTATCTCGTGGGTCATGCTTCCTCCTAAAGGGTCGCCGCTTCCTTGAATATCCGCTCTGACCAGGGCGAAAGCTCGCCGCCTGTATCTTTGAGCTCCTTGAGCGCGGCCTTTTTCTCCGCCTCCCTGCCGAGCCTGGAGAAGCACTGGGCCATCCTGTAGAGCGCCCACGACCTCTCCTCTTTTTCATCGGGCCCCATGAGCTTGAGCGAGAGCCCGTAGCCTCTGGCCGCCCCGTCGAAATCGTTCAGATCGAATGAAGCGTCCGCGTAACGGGCATACGCCTTCGCGGCAGCCTTTAGAGAGCCTCTTGAGTTGAGCGCCAAGGCCGCCTTCTCGAAGAGCGCGGCGGCCTCCTTTGCCCTGCCTGACTTGTAGACGGACTCGGCCCTCATCACCATGAGCTCGGGCTCAGCCGAGCCGGTGTAACTGGCGACCTGGGCGTGCTCTCCCTTCTCAAACGCTATGCGGACCTCGATCTCGGCTATTTCCGCCTTCCTTGAGCTCCTGGGGAACCTCGTCCTGAAAGCGCGCAGGAGCCTTTCAGCCGAGCCCGTATCCCTCTGGCTGAGGTATACCCGGGCGAGGAGCAGCATCGCCTCCTCGGCCACCCGCGGCGTGCCCATCTTCGCCGCGTTGTCGAGCATGCTCACGGCCTCGCCGTTGAGCCCGGCCTCCATCGAGGAGGTCCCGATCTTGAGGTAAATGTCCGCCTTCCTTCCAAAGGGTATGCTCAACGGGGTCTCGAGGAAGAGCTTCAAGGCGGCCACGTGGTCGCCTTTCCTGTAGAGCGAGTCGAGCCATTCATACAGGAGTACCGATGAGAGCTTGTCGATGTCCTGGCGCACGGGGCTCAAGGGGTATTTCGAGGCAAAACGGGTGACGTCATCGTTGGCCTCCTCGAACTTGCCGAGCCTTATCCTGGCGGCGGCGAGCCTCAGGTGGGCTATCTCCGAGCCGGTAAAGCTGCCGCCCGCGACAGATTCATAGAGCTTCTCGGCCTTCAGGAGGTCCTCTGTCTTGTTTGATGAGAACCGCGCGTCAGCGAGGGACAGGGTAGATATCGCCCACGCCTCGCCCTTCAACTTCTCCTTTGTCCTGCTGTACAGGATAACCGCCTCCTGGAGCTTGCCTTCGGCAAGGAGGGCGTCACCCTCCTTCAACGTGAGGAACGTCTCCAGGAACTCCTGATTCGGGAACCTCGCCCTTATCGCAGCATAGGCGTATCTTGCCTCCTGCCAGGTGCCGCGCGTGAGATACGTATCCGCGACGCTCAGCCTCGATATCGGGTCAAGCTCCTCGACGGCCCTGACGTGCTCCTTGTACATGGGCCAGGCAAGCTCCATCTCGCCCTTTATCAGGGCGGTATTGGCGAGCCATACCCCGGCGTCCTTATAACCCTCGTCGAGGGACCTCTTAAACCAGTCCTTCGCGTCGGCGTATTTATCCTCGAAGAAGAAGATCCTGCCCCTTCTGAAGAGGACCTCGGGCCTCAAGGGGTTATCCTTTGGGCCTATCGCCCTTGTAAAATAACCGGCAGCCTCGGGATAGAAGCCTTTTCTCTCGAAGCGGTCGCCCATGACAAAGAAGGCAAGGGCCGTGAAGTCAGACGGGTTGGCCCTGATGATCGTCTCAAGCTCGGTGTGCTGTATCGTGTTGGAGTAGAAATCGGCTATGGCATTGAGGACCACGGCGTTCGCCAGCTGCTTCTGGGCAGCTGACGCGCTCTCAAGTCCCTTTACGATAGAATCGGCGCTGGTAAGGGGGACCCCCGGGACTACCCTGAAAGGGCTCGAAAGGGGCGCCCTGTAGAGCTCCTGCTTCAGTATCTCTATGGCCTTCTTCCTGTAGAGCCACCTCCACGAGTCGTTGAAGGCGACGAGCCTCTGTGCGTCAGGCTCGAGCAGGCGGGACTCATCCATGGACCTTGGACCTTCCTTTCTTAGGACAAGGCTCGAAGGCGGATAGACGTCTAATATCACCCTGAACGGCCCTGGCCTGGACGAGTGCTTTACAGTCGAGCCCTCGGAGACACTGACCTCCATGGTAGACAGCTTGCCGGTCTGGTCCTGGGTAGCCGTAAGGCCCTTGACCCTGATGTAGTCGGTTGAAGGGGTGTGGGCGAGCTTGGAGGTCTCAAGCTCGCGCATGCGCACCAGGAGCTTCTCGCCTTTCAAATCGACCTCGACGGGGATCTCCTCGGAGAAGATTATGGTGAGCCTGTGGAAGTCCTTCTGCTGCGAGGCGCGCATGGCGACTATCTCGGCCGCGTAGGCGCTAAAGCCTGAGGTCAGGGCAATCATGAGAACGATTATAGAGAGGAGTCTTTTCATGGCTATCGCTTGGAGATATAGCAACAACCATGCCAGGGAAGGAGGCCGCAGAAGCAGAAACGCTGGCCCGCTACAAATAAATCGATTTTTTTCAGGCACTTACGGCTGAATCAGGAGACTGCTTATGACGGGTTTGGCGGTGAGTAAAACGGGGGTCGAATGGCGGATTCAACGCTCTATCTGGCGTCAGATGTCAAATTCATGACCCGGCGCGCTCGTTTTCAGCCTCCGGGCTTTCGTCAAGGAGGCCCTTCCTCTTCATCTTCTCTATGAGGGTCGTCCTGTTGAGGTTCAGGTACTCGGCGGCCTTCTTTTTTATGCCGTTTACTCGCTGGAGGGCGGTGAGGATAAGCTCCCTCTCGAAGTTGTCGACCGCGGCATTGAAGTCCAGTCCGGTGTCAGGAAAGCTCACGGAGCCCATGGCAGCCGACGAGGCCTCGCCCCTGGTGTTCCGTATCTTGTCCGGGAGGTCCCTGGGCGTGATATGGCTCCCCTCCTCCTTCAATACGACAAGGCGCTCTATGAGGTTCTCAAGCTCCCTTATGTTGCCCGGCCAGTCATATGACTCGAGGAACTTCAACGCGTCAGGGCTTACGCCCTTCAGGCCCTTCCTCCTGCGGCCGCACATCTTCTCCATGAAGTGGTCGACGAGTACCGGTATGTCCTCTTTGCGATCGCGCAGAGGCGGCAGGTGCATGGGGATGACGTTCAATCTGTAGTAGAGGTCGTTCCTGAACTTCTTCTCCTCGACCGCCTTCTCAAGGTCCTGGTTCGTGGCCGCGACCACCCTGACGTCGACCTTTATGGTATTGCGCCCGCCTAACCTCTCGAACTCCTTCTCCTGCAGCACCCTCAGAATCTTTACCTGCAGGCCGGGGCTCATGTCGCCTATCTCGTCGAGGAATACCGTGCCCTCGTGGGCCGCCTCGAACCTGCCTATCTTCGTTGCTATGGCCCCTGTGAAGGCGCCCTTCTCATAGCCGAAGAGCTCGCTCTCGAGGAGGTCTTCGGGGATCGCCCCGCAGTTTATGGGCACAAAGGGCTTCTTGCTCCTGGTGCTGCCGTAATGGAGCGCCCTTGCCACAAGCTCCTTGCCGGTGCCGCTCTCGCCCAATATGAGCACGGTCGAGTCGGTATCCGCTATCTTGTCTATTAAGTCCCTGACCTCCTGGATCTCGGCGCTCGTGCCGAGTATGGCGGTGGTGCAGTTCTTCTTTATCTCGTCCTTTAGCTTGGCGTTCTCCTGCTTCAGGCTGTGGACCTCTATCGCCTTTTCAATGGTGATAAGGAGTTCGTCCTTGCTGAAGGGCTTCTTCAAATACGTGAACGCGCCTACGCGCATGGCCTCGACAGCTGTCTCGACGGAGGCGTAGCCGGTAAGTATTATGCAGGCGGTGTCAGGGGAGATGGACTTGACCGAGCGGATGACCTCGATGCCGTTCATGCCGGGGAGCTTAAGGTCAGTGAGGACTATGTCGAAATCCGACCTCTTCGCGAGGTCTAATCCTGCCTCGCCGTTGGGGGCGGTCGATACGCTGTGTCCGTTCATATGGAGTATTTCGCTGAGGTTCTCGCGTATATACTCTTCGTCCTCAACAAGAAGGATGTTACAGCCCATTGAACGGTCTCTCCTGATGCGGATTCTTAGGTTGAGTATGTGACTTTTGACACGCATTATAGAACAACATACCTGCCGTGTCAATATTTTGAACAAGCATGAGGTTTGACAATGAAGGACCAAATGATATATTGAAGGTATCATATGGAGGTGCTGGGCTAATGTCCGATGCGATAAGGGAAATATTCACTGTAAACCTCGGGGTAAAAAAAGAGGAGCGGGTCCTCGTATTCACGGACCTGATACAGCCATCAGAGTCTGTTACAGACGACGAGAGAAAGAGAAGGTCTGCCCTGGTCGATATAGCCAGGGACGTGGCTCAAGCCGGAAGCGGGCTCTGCGAGGTCGAGTACCTGGAGTACCCGGCAGTGGGCAGCCACGGCAAGGAGCCGCCAAAGGCCATGTGGGAGGCTGTCTTCGGCCTCCAGGCTGTCCTTGAACTCGAAAAGAAGGGCGTGCTCGGCAGGATACTCGATAAGAAGGCGGATACAGAGCACCTGAAGGAAGCCGAACATATCCTGGAGCGGCTCGGGAGGTCTCCCCAGGCCATTATCGCCCTCTCCAACTATTCGACCTCGCATACCCGGTTCAGGGACTTCCTCACCCGGGTCATGGGCGTGCGTTACGCGAGCATGCCGCTCTTCGAGAGGGACATGCTCTGCGGCGCTATGACCGCGGACTGGAAGGAGGTGGAAAAGAGGACAAAGAGGCTCGTCGAGATGATCTCCGGCGGCGAGAGCGTCTTCATAACCTCGCACAACGGCACCTCCATAACCTTCTCCATCAAGGACAGGCCGGTCCTGCCCGACACCGGCATCCTGACCGAGAGAGGGTCGTTCTCGAACCTGCCGGCTGGCGAGGCCTTCTTAGCGCCCGTCGAAGGCACTGCCGAGGGCGTGCTCATACTCGAATGGGCTCCCACAGGCAGGTTCAGCAGGCCCGTGGAGATCATGGTAAGGGGCGGCAAGGCAGTGGACGTAGCCGGGAAGGACGACTTCGCAAAGCGCCTTCGGGAAAGGATAGAGGCCGAGCCTCTCTGCGGCAACATAGCGGAGCTCGGCATAGGTACGAACGAGAAGGCCTCGAGGCCGGACAACATCCTCGAGACGGAGAAGATACTCGGCACCATACATATCGCCCTGGGCGACAACTCGTCATTCGGCGGAAAGGTGAGCGTGCCCTTTCACCAGGACTTCATATTCTTCAAGCCTACCGTAGAGGTGATAAAGGGAGAGGAGAAGGTGGAGATACTCATTAACGGGCATCCGAAGTTTACGGAGGAGAAGGTAAGGACGTGAATCCAACCTGTCATTCTGAGGAGCCGGAGGCGACGAAGAATCTCTGCGCAAATTCACTGGAAATACTTCCCCCTTTTCTAAAGGGGGACTGAGGGGGATTATTTTGGTGCGCACGGCGCACCCTACACCTGCTGTTTTAAAACCGCGCAAGAGCAGCAGTCAAATTCTTTCAGGCTGCTCAAAAAGCTCCAGATGCGAGGCGTCGAGGAGCGAGGAAGGAGGCGTACTCTTTGCCGTACGCCGCACTGACGAGCGACGAAGACAACAAAGCAGATGGGGCTTTTTGAGCAGCCTTCTACAGCAACAATCCCGCTATCGCCGCCGTCATAAAACTCGCGAGCACCCCGGCGACAAGCGCCTTCAGGCTCAACCTCGCCACTTCCTTCTTCCTCTCGGGCGCGATAGAGCCTATGCCGCCTATGAGTATCGCTATTGAGCCGAAGTTCGCGAAGCTGCACAGGGCATAGGTGGCTATCGCGACCGACCGGGGCTGCAATGCCCCGCTCTCTATCATGCCCTGCATCTTCTGGTAGGAGATGAACTCGTTGAAGACTACCTTTATCCCCAGTAGCTCTCCCACCTTGAAGCAGTCCTCCCAGGGCACTCCCATGAGGAAGGCGAAGGGCGTAAAGAGGTAGCCGCTTATCTCTTCAAAAGACGTATTCACGAAGCCCAGGAAGTGGTTCAACATCCCGATAAGCGCCACAAAGGCGAGGAGCATCGCGCCTATGGTGGCCGCGAGCTTTAGCCCGTCGGCAGCGCCGTTCGCGGCGGCCTCTATGACATTCACGTCCGCGCTCTTCAAGGCCTCTCTGCCATTCCCCTCCCCTTCAACGGCCTTCGCCGTCTCGGGCAGCATGAGCTTTGAAATCAGTATGGCCGCTGGCGCGCTCATGACGGACGCGGCGAGCAGGTGCCCGGCGCTCGCCCCGAAGCTCACGTATACGGCCATGACGCTCCCGGCGATGGTCGACATGAAGGCCGCCATGACGGTGAAGAGCTCCGAGGCGCTCATCCGGCGGATATAGTCCTTTACGCCCGTCGTCGCCTCTATGCCCATGAATACGAACATCGCGGACAAAAGGGACTCCGCGCCCGAGGCCCGCATCGTCTTCTCCATGACCCACGCGAAGCCCCGCACGAATACCTGTATCACATTCAGGTAGAAGAGTACGCCCATCAGGGACGATACGAATATGATGACAGGGAGCACCTTGAAGGCGAGTATCGCGCCTATCTGAAAGTCGCTTATCAGGTTGCCGAAGAGGAAGCGGGAGCCTATGTCAGTGAAGCTGAGCACGCCGGTCATGACGACCCTGGCGAAGTCGAATACCAGAAGGCCCGGCCCGGTCTTCAATATGAGGACGGCGAACGTTATCTGAAGGCCGATGCCCCATGCGACCAGCCTCCAGTTTATCGATTTTTTGTCTCTGCAGAATGCCCACGCGATTGCGGCAAAGACAAAGAGACCCGGAATACCTATAAGCTTCTCGACCAAGACCGGCTACTCCCCTATTATCTTTACGAGCACCCTCTTTTTTCTCCTGCCGTCGAACTCGCCGTAGAATATCTGCTCCCATGTGCCGAAGTCGAGCTTGCCGCCGGTTATGGCTACGACGACCTCCCTGCCCATGATGGTCCTCTTCAAGTGCGCGTCGGCGTTCTCCTCTCCGGTGTCGTTGTGCCTGTACTGGGATACCGGCGCGTGCGGGGCAAGCCTTTCGAGCCAGGCCCTGAAGTCGTTGTGGAGTCCGCTCTCGTCGTCGTTGATGAATACCGACGAGGTTATATGCATGGAGTTCACGAGGACGAGCCCTTCTCTTACGCCGCTCTCCCTCAAGCACGCCTCGACCTCTGGCGTGATGTTCACGAAGCCGACCCTCTCGGGGATATTGTAATGGAGCTCCTTCCTGTATGTCTTCATAAATGCCCCTGTAATATCCCGATTGTCTTGTGCTTCTCCGCTATCAAAGCGGCCAGCGCGTCTATCTCCTTGAGATCATCCCCGGTCGGCTTGCCTTTTGCTATTACAGGAGGCATTACCTCTGCCTTGAGATTCCCGATATGGGCCGTTATCTGCTCCACCATCTTGCCTGCCCAGCCCTGCGAGCCTATTATGGCCGCGAACCTGAGCTTGGGCCGCAGGGCGTTCACGAGGAACGCGGCCGATATGACGAGAGGGTGAGCGCCGCCGAGTATCGTAGGCGAGCCCAGGACGATAGTCGCGGAATCGACGAGGGCCATCGCGAGCCTGCCCGTGTCAGCGGTGGCGAGGTTGAACCTCTCGACCTCGACCCCCCTCTTCCACAGACCGGCAGAGAGCGCCTCGACCAGGATTTCCGTGGAGCCGTGCATTGTGGCGTAGGCGATCACGGCCCTGTTCTTCACGTTGTCAGAGACCCATTCCTTGTGAGAAGAGATTATGCACCGCGGGTCAATGTAAATCGGGCCGTGGCTCGGCGCGATAGTCTTGATGCTGTAATTGTCGAACCTATCGAGGTGCTTCTTTATTGTCGGGCGGAAGGGCATCATGACCTCCGCGAAGTACCTCTTCGACGCCTCGCAGACCCTCTGCTCGTCATCTATGGAGAGCCCGGTGAAGGCGAGGTGCGACCCGAAGAGGTCGCAGCTGAAGAGTATGCCGTCCTCTTTAAGATAGGTGCACATCGTCTCAGGCCAGTGGACCCAGGGCGTGTAAATTACCTCGAGGGTCTTCCCGCCGAGGTCTATCGTCTCTTTGTCGGCGACGGTGATAAAGACCTCTTCAGGCAGGTGCAGATGGAGCATCAAAAGCTCCTTGCCCTTGGGGCTCGTTACGACCTTCGCGCCGGGAAATCTTTCGAGCACGGCCGGGATGGAGCCTGAATGGTCCTGCTCCGCGTGGTGGGACACGATGTAGTCGACCTTCCTGATGCCCTTCAGCTCTTCCAAAAGGACGGATGTCATCGACGGCTCGACCGTATCGAGAAGGGCGGTCTTGTCCCTACCTTCTACTATGTAGGCATTGTAGCTCGTGCCGTCGGGCAGGGGTATGAGGGCGTCGAAAAGCCGCCTGTCCCAATCAACAGCGCCTGCCCAGAAAACGCCTTCGGTTATCTTTCTGGGTTCCATAAAAACTCCATCGTAAAGGATTTCCAATGACCCCCGCTGCAAGCACAGGGGCATCTCCCAAAACCTCCCCTCCCTTGACGGGAGGGGACTGAGGGGAGGGTGAAAACATTCACCCCCACCCTGCCCTCCCCCGTCAAGGGGGAGGGTTGTAAGCTAAACCCGTATATGCTAAAGGGACTTGCATTTAAAGGAAGATATCACAGGCCGTAGCTCATTTCAACGAGGCTACAGCGCCCGCTTGAACGTGACGAGGCCGAGGGCCACGGCAACGACGGCAAAGATCGAGAGGAAGACTATGTCAGCCTCGACCGCCTGCACACCGGCGCCCTTGAAGAGAAGGGCCCTCATGGCGTGCACCGAGTATGTCTCCGGGTTCACCCACGCGAAGGCCTTGAGCCAGCCCGGAAAGCTCTCAATCGGGTATATGGCGCCGCTCGGGAAAAAGAGTATGACGTTCAAGAATCCGCCGAGCACGCCGACTATCCTCGGGTGGTCTATGCGCCCCATGATGATGAACATTAGCCCCTGGAGGCCGAGCGTCGAGAGGATTATGATGATGACGAGGAGTACGAAGCTCACCGGCGTCATAAGCTCCCAGATGTAGAGGCCTGAGATGAGAGAACCGACGAGAAGGACGATGAGGGCGAGGATGGTCGTTATGAGAAGCCCGCTCGCTATAAGGCCCATGACGATGTCGCGCTTTGTAAGGGGCGTGAGGAAGTAGCTCTCCTCCACGCCCAAGAACTTGTCCATGACCATGTTGAAGGCCCCTGTCGTCATGGCGCCCAGGAATATCGCCATTATGACGACGCCCGGTATGAGCGTCTGGTCGTAGTCTATCTTCCTGTAGATCTCTATGTCGCGGAGCCTGGTCTGGGTCCTCTCTTCCCTGATGGAGATGAACTCGTCGCCGAGCTCTGGCAGGGCCGAGGCTATTGAGGCGCGCACCGTGCCGGCTGATATGGTCTCAGCGTTGTCGAGGTAGAGGCCGAGCTCGGCCGTCGTCCTTCTTATTACGTTGCGGCTGAAGTCCCCGGGTATTATGAGCACGCCCTTGAAGAGGCCCTCTCGGAGCCCCTGCATGGCGAAGCCCTGGTCAGAGAGCAGGCTGACCTCCAGCGTAGCCGGCCCTGCCTCGATGGTGCGGAGCAGTTCCATCACCCTGTCCGCGTGCGGTCCCCTGTCGAGGTCGACGACAGCGAGCGGGAGCCGCTTGAGCTCGCCCTGGAACGAATTGCCGAGGATGACGAGGTATATGATGGGCATGAGGAGGCTCATGGCGACCACGAGCGGGTTCCTTATGAACTTCCTCAGGTCCCTTTCGAGTATGGCGAAGAAACGGTACACCTCATCTCCCCCATTTCGTAGGCACGCCAGCGCCGAGGAGGAAGCTCACCTTCTTCGCCTCCTCTTCCCTTATGGGCCTGCCGGTGTAATGGATGAAGACGTCCTCGAGCGTCTGCTCCTTGAGAGTGACCCTCGTCACCCTCGCGCCCATCCCTCTCAACGCCTCGACCACCTCGGGTATTATCTCGGCCCCGTGGTCCGACGACACAAGGATGCTATCGTCCTTGTACGCCGCGGACGTCACCTTTGGAAGGGACTTGGCCCTCTCTACGGCCTTTTCCATATCCACCCCGGCAACCGTAAGCTCCACCACGTCCTTCTGGGGTATCGCCTTCTTGAGGCCCGGCACCGTGTCGAGCGCGACTATCCTGCCGTAGTCGATAATGGCTACGTGGTCGCAGAGCGATTCCGCCTCTTCCATGTAATGGGTGGTAAGAAGGATCGTCAGCCTGTCGCCCTTCCTGAACTTATCCAAGAGCTCCCAGACGACGTGCCTGGACTGCGGGTCAAGACCGATAGTGGGCTCGTCGAGGATGAGTATGGCCGGCTTGTGCACAAGGCCGCGAGCTATCTCGAGCCGCCTCCTCATGCCGCCCGAATAGGTCGCCACGAGGTCGCCCGAGCGTTCCTTGAGGCCCACCATCGAAAGGAGCTCGTCGATGCGCTCCCTGCGCTCCTTTTTGGGGAGGTCATAGAACCTCGAGTAGATGTCCATCGTCTCAAAGCCCGTAAGGTCGAGGTCGCTGGTCATCGCCTGCGGCACAACCCCGATGACGTTCCTTACGGCCGCCGGGTCTGCCACGACGTCATTGCCAAGCACTCTTGCCTGTCCCGAGGTCGGCTTAAGAAGCGTTGTGAGTATCCTTATGAGCGTGGTCTTGCCGGCGCCGTTAGGGCCGAGCAGGCCGAAGAAGTCCCCCTCCGGTATCTCGAGGCTCACCCCGTCCACGGCAGTGAGCTCCCCGTATTTCTTTACGAGGTCTTTTATCTCAATGGCGTTCATTTGCTGAATCTGACCCTTACGTTTACGGTCATCCCTGGCTTCAATACCCCGCGGGGATCCTCTATCCCAACCTTTACCCTGAAGGTCTTTATGTCAGGCCTGCCCCTTGTCACGTCCCTCTGGGTCGCGAATCCTCCAGCCTCTCCGATCTCAACGACCCTGCCGGCGAACGGACTGCCGCCCCCGGCAGGCTGTACCTCGGCAGGGCTGCCTATACTTATATTCTGTACAGACGTCTCCTCTATATCCACCCTTGCCCAGAGCTCCTTCGGGTCATAGACCGTATATATGACAGCTCCCGGGTTTATGTACTCGCCTGTCTCGAATGCCTTGTAGGATACGATGCCGCCCAACGGAGAGGCGATGGCGGCGTCATCGAGCTGGGCATTCAATACCTCTGCCTCTGCCACGGCCTGCTCCCTCCTTGCCTGGGCGGCGTTGATGCGCGCTTGGGCAGCCCTTATGCTCACAGCCGCGTTCCTGAGATTAGCCTGGGCTCCCCTGAGCCTGGCCTGGGCGCTCTCCAGCAGAGCCGCGTTCGAGTCATATGCAGCCCTCGCGGCGTCAAGCTCCCTCTTCGCGACGTAGCCGTCCTTGAAGAGCCCCTCGGCCCTCGCGAGGTTCTCCCTCGCCTCTTCGGCGAGAGCCCTACTCCTGTCGACCTCTGCCTTTGCCGCCTCTACCTCGTGCGTCAAGGCCTCCCTCTCGACTCGCGCGTTCTCAAGGCTTGCCCTCGCCTCCTCGACCGCCTCGGTTGAGGCGGCGAGGGCGGCAGAGCCTTCCGCTGCCCTGGCCCTCAATTCCCTTGCGTCGAGCCTTACGGCAGGCGCGCCGTATTCGGTCTTGTCACCCTCGCGGCAGCAGAGCCATTCTATCCGGCCCGATATCTTCGAGCTGACTTCAGCCTCTGTCGCCTCTATTACGCCCGTCCTCTCGATGGAGTCCTCAGGCGCCTTTTCCCTGTACAGGAGAAGGTAGGCCGCAACAACGATGGACATGACAACTGCAATCAGAACAATGGCTTTCCAGGCTTTCGCGGCCATCCCTCACGACCCCTCTCTTTAGAATGAGCTTATCAGAATATAGTCCTTTTGATAATAAGGCAGAAACGTCGCCCCCTCAAACAAAAAAAAGGGCAGGCCCAAAGGGCCTGCCCTTTCTGACGGCGTCATGATGCCTGCTATTTTTCCACTTCCGCGTTGGCGACGAGCATGCCGCCTATCTCTATGCCGCCCTCCTGCGCCGCCTTTACGGAGGGCTCGTCCCACGGCTGGCAGTCCTGCCTCCAGATGGCGTTGAAGACGAGGCGCTCGCCCTCGGCGAGCATCTCGAGCGGCGCCATCTTGGTCTTGTACCTCGGGATAAAGAGCAGGCTCGAAAAGGAAGAGCCCTCGTATCTTATGGGGCTCGTGGAGGCGACAAACCAGTACTCTACGAGTTTATCGACGGTCTTGCTTCCTGTAAGCAGGTCAGCGGCCTTCGGGAGCGCGTCGACCTCTCTTGACCCGTTCATGCCCTCCACTACCTCAGCCGTGAACCTGTTCGTGCCGTCGCCCGCGTCAAAGCCGCGCGGCTCGCCGACCTGTATCTTCAACTTCATCCGCTCTCCTCTCCGGCTAAATGTATCTCACAATGATATTACACCGCCGCCGGAGTGGCAACGGAAATCTCCATGCCGCTAACCCGTCCTTTTGAGCGCGGCCTGCACCTTTACGAAGTACCTCTCGCCGCTAACGGGCATGTTGCCCCTGTAGTATCTCACTATGCCTTCCTTGTACCCCCAGCGCCCTATGTTCCCGGCGAGTATGTGGGAGCCGGCGCGGATGTTGTTGTCTATGTCAAATAGCGTGCCCTCTATGCCGAGCTCCCTCTTCCAGAAGGGCATGACCTGCATGAGGCCCTGCGCCCCCCTGGGGCTCACGGCAAAGAGGTTGCCCCCGGACTCCACCCTTATTATGGCCACTATGAGGTCGGGCGTCAGGCCGTGGAGGCCGCTGTACCTTAATATGGCCCGGCCTATCTCCCGGGCCTCAGGGGCGGTAAGGGCCGGGTTCATGGCAGCCACGAGGCTCCCCCACCGGAAGTCCGGGTGAGTCTCGTCTGATTCTGCGGATAACCGGGGCCCGGCAAGCAGCGCCGGCTCAGGCATGAATCCCACGGCCGAGGCCTCGTCAACTGAGCCGAAGCGCGCGAGCCAGAAGGGCGCGATGAGGATAGCGGAGAAAAAAAATAACGATACGGCGGCGAAGGCCTTCTTCCTCCAGTCTGGGGACTCTCCATTCTTCCTCATAGCAGTCATCTCCTTTTCATTTTCTCAGGATTGCGCTGCGCACGGGACCGCACGGAAATAGACTACAAAAAAGACAGATTGTCGGGGTCGAATAAAGTATATACCAGGATTTTCATTTTGCACCCAGGGAGGGATACTCCCGGGGTTGCGGACCGCATTGTTCCTGCTATCATATTAATATGGCGGTGTAGCGGAAGCTCCCGGAGGTCTCGACATGCGCGAGCTGGCATTATCCTTTATTACCCTCTTTTTCTTCATGGCGGCCGCGCCTTACGCGCGGGCAGCGCAAGCATCGCCCTCCGATGGCGGCCCGCCTTACCGCTCGTTCAGCATCAAGACAGCCCTCGACGTCGCGTCGAGATGGCCCGACGCCTCCCGCAGGGCGGCAAGGGAGATGATAGAGAGATACGGCGCCCCGGACCACATCACCCGGGGCTTTCTCATCTGGGAGAAGGCCGGGGACTGGGAGGAAATAATAGCGAGAAGAGATCCCATAGAGCACAACTTCCCGGCCCCGCACATGGACACGCTCGAGCAGGCGGCTGCCTACGAGGTGCCTGAGGACAAGTTCGACGACCTCGCGGTATTCGACGGCAGCATAATAGCGGAGCGCACGCGGGGGACCATCTCTTCGCGTTCATGGAGCGAGGCTATGAACTGCCTCGCGCTGAACCTTGCCCATGACATAATCACGAACATCAAGACGGTCGAGGAGGCCAGGGAGGCTTACGCGGCGATAGCGAACGATTACATGCAGGGCAAGGAGCACCCGTACACCCGTGGCCTGCGCTTCAGGGGATCGGCCACGGACGTGACAAGGGACCCGGACTACTACATCCAGGACAGGAGAGGCTGATCTTGTTTTTTATTTGCAGTTTCGCCTTATTCGGAATATAAGTCATCGATACCAAGGACGGAGGCGCGCGCACTTGAAAAGACCATTGGCGGCGGCAGTCATCATGCTCACGGCCCTCATCGCATGGGCCCCCGCGGCAGAGTCAAAAGTAACCATCGCCGGAGACCCCTGCAGCGTCCCGCTCATAGCGAAGCTCGCGAAGGCATACTCGGATAAAAACAGGACATTCAGCGCCGAGGTCACAACCTTGAGTTGCACGCTCGGGGTCTACAAGGCGGCGGACGGAGAGGCTGATATTGGTGTCAGCACCCAGAACGGCCTTGACGAGAACCTGCCTAAAGGCGCCGTGAACAGGGTCATCGCCAGGTCGCCCATAGTCCTCGTAGTGAACAGGGACAACCCCGTTGAAGGCGTCACGTACGAGGAGCTCAAGGGCATATTCTCGGGGAAGATAAAGAACTGGAAGGAGGCCGGCGGGCCTGACCTAAGGATAGAGAACGTTATGCTCGCTCCGTGCGTGAGGCACACCATGGGCAAGCAGGTCGCGCTCTACGGAGAGATAGACCGGCTCCTTCCAGAGGGCAAGGTCAACCCGGTGGAGCACACAAACAGGCTGGTAATGGAGAACGCCGGGGCAATAGGCCAGCAGATATACGGCTATGAGTCGGAGGGCGTGAAGGTACTGAAGATCGACGGCGTGCTGCCTGACGAATCGACGATAGGCACTGAGTATACCTTCTACCAGGACTTCAATATCGTGACAAGGGGAGAGCCCGCTGGAGAGGCAAGGGAGTTCATGGACTTCATCGGCTCTGACGAGGGGAGCCGTATTATAAGATCGCTCCGCCACATACCGGCAAGGGCCGGATTACGGTAATTTCAGCCCAGGAGCTTTTTCACGAGCGCCATTACGTCCCCTGCCCTGTAAGGCTTGGCTATGACGCCCGAGAAGCCGTACTTAGAGAATTCCGACATGACAGGGTCGTTCGAGTAGCCGCTTGAGACGACCACCCTTGCGCCGGGGTCTATCTCGAGCAGATGGCGGACGGCCTCCTTGCCGCCCATGCCCGCCGGGATGGTGAGGTCCATTATCACGAGGTCAAAGGGCTTACCCGCGTTCCTGGCGGCCCTGAAGGCCTCTATGGCCCTGGCCCCGTCCTCCACGGCAACTGCCTCGTACCCGATATGGCCTATTATCTCCGAGGCCGCCTCCCTTATAATCTCCTCGTCGTCCATGACGAGCACCCTTCTCGTCCCGGGCGTATTGCCGGGAGCGGCCTTCTTCTCATCAACGGCCTTACAGGCCGGCAGGTATACAGAGAAGGCAGAGCCCTGCCCGGGCCTTGACTTCACCTCGATGAAGCCGCCGTGGCTCCTTATGATGGAGTAGGCCGAGGCCAGCCCGAGGCCAGACGAGCCCTCCCTGGTCGTGTAATACGGGTCGAATATCTTCTCTATCTCCGCCTCGCTCATGCCCACGCCGCTGTCCTCTACCCTGACGCAGACATGCGGGCCGTCAAGGTCGCGGCCCTGTGAATCGGTCGAGGCGTTGAATACCGATACCTTTATGATGCCTCCGTCCGTCATCGCCTGGTCAGCGTTGACGACGATGTTCTGTATGGCCTGGGAGATGAGCCCCTCGTCGGCGTCTATGGGCAGGAGGTCCTTTTCTATCCGGAAATCGCATTTGGAGCGCGACCCGGAGGTCACGAGCGAGCACCACTCGGGCGCAACGGCCTCGAGGACGACCGGGCTCTTCACCGGCGCGCCGCCCTTGGAGAAGGTGATGAACCGTCTTACGAGGTCCTTGGCGTGATAGCAGGCCCTCTCGGCCTCTACCAGGCGCATGGAGACCTTCTCGTCGGGCCCGAGGAGGAGCGCGAGCGAGATGTTGCCCATTATGCCGGTGAGGAGGTTGTTGAAGTTATGGGCTATGCCGCCCGCGAGCGTGCCGAGCGATTCGAGCTTCTGGGACCTCAGAAGCTCCCTTTCCATGTCCTTCCTGTAGGTTATGTCCTTTACCGTGGCGCAGTAGTTTTTTACCCTGCCGTTAGCGCCGCGCAGCACGAACGGGCTTACGATGACCGGGAACCCGGCGCCGTCCTTTTTCCTGAAGATGAACTCGTGATCGCCGCTTGCCCCTGTCTCGAGCTCGTCGAACATCTCCTCTATCCTGCCCGCGTCCTCGGGCCAGTAGGGCATGGGCGGCCCTTTTCCGGCAAGCTCCTCGCGGTCAAAACCCGTCATCTGGAAAAGCGCCGGGTTTCCGTCCACGAACCTGCGCTCGCCGTCGAATATGCTGAAGCCGTCGTGCATGGACCTTATGAGGCTCTCTGTGAAGCGCTTGCTCCCGAGGATCTCCTCTTCGTACCTCTTCCTCTCGGTTATGTCCCTGAATATGCCGAGTATGAACCGCCTGCCGCCTATCGTAATGGGCGCGGCGCTTATGTGCACGTCTACTACGGCGCCGTCCTTCCGGACGACCACGCCGTCGTAATCCGCCGACCTGCCCTTGGATATGTGAGCTGCGAACTTCTCCCTGTATTCGAGCGCCAGATGAGGCGGATGGATCTGGCTCTGGTGCATGCCTATTATCTCGCTCCTCGGTCTCCCGAGGAGGGACTCCGCTCGCCTGTTGGTCTCGACCAGGATGCCGGTCTCGACGTCGGCGAGCAGGGCCGCGTCGTTGAGGTTTTCGAACAGGTGCCTGTACTTCTCCTCCGAATCCCGGAGCTTCTCCTCGGCAGCCTTGTACTCGGTGATGTCCCTCGATATGACGACGGCGCCCTTGATGGCGCCTTTCCCGTCGATGTAGGGGTAATAGGTCACGTTCATGAACAGGCGGCCCGCCGCCTTGAATTCGAACCATTCACGGTAATTTATGACCTCTCCGGCAAAGCAGCGGTCGAGATAGCCCTTTATGAAGCCGTTGAAGGCACGCTCCCCGAGGATCTCAGGGGCAGTATGCCCCAATATCTCCTCCCTTTTCCTGCCGTGGGCCTTCAGGTAGGCTTCGCTTATGACAAGGTACTTGTAATCCGTGTCTACAATGGATATGTGGTCCGGAGACGGTGAGATGAAGTGCTCATAAATGCTGAGGAATTCTTGCGGCATAGTCGGATCTCCAAAGATGAACATTTTGATTATATCATAATTGCAACCTATCGTGAACGACGGCCGACGCGCCCTCCTTTGCTCTGCAAATCAGCTATACTGTTAGAAAATGGCAGAGGACATATCAAGACTTAAGATAGAAAAGCCCGCGGGCCGGAGGGGTTACGGACGGCGCACCAGGAGGTACCTCGTATGGGTCGCGGCAGTTGCCGCGCTCGCCCTTGCCCTCTTCCTGGCGGCAGGCCCTCTCACGGTCCCGGAGGTCAGGGTCGGGGAGGCCGCGCTTACCTACCCTTCCCAGGGCATTACAGTGCTTAACGCGAGCGGCTACGTCGTGGCCGAGCGCAGGGCCGCGCTCGCCTCCAAGATAACCGGCAGGCTCGTCTGGCTCGGCGTCGAGGAGGGCAGCCGGGTCAATAAGGGACAGGTGGTGGCGAGGCTCGAGAACGCCGACCTCTCTGCGGCTCTCGACCAGGCGTCAGCAGGACTCAAGGCTGCCGGGGAGAACCTCGCGGCGGCCCGGGCCGAGCTCGAGGACTCAAGGCAGGACTTCGAAAGAAAAAGAGAGCTCCTCGATGGAGGCTTTGTCTCAAGGAGCGTCTTTGATATGGCAGAGGCCCGCTTCAAGAAGGCCGCGGCGGCGTTCGAGGCGGCCCAGGCACAGGTGAACTCTGCCCAGGCGGCTCTCCGGGGCGCGAGGGCCTCGCTCGGGTACTCGGAGATAAGGGCCCCGTTCAGCGGGGTCGTGCTCACGAAGAACGCTGACATCGGCGACATAGTAACGCCCCTTGGCGCCTCTGCCGGGGCAAAGGCGGCTGTCGTCACCATAGCCGACATGGACACCCTGCAGGTAGAGGCCGACGTCTCCGAGACGAATATCGGGAAGGTCAGGAAAGGCATGGCGTGCGAGATACAGCTCGACGCGCTGCCCCTCGAGAGGTTTAAGGGCTTCGTCCACATGATAGTGCCTACGGCGGACAGGACAAAGGCGTCGGTGCTGGTCAAGATAAGGTTCTCCGGGAAGGACCAGAGGGTATTGCCTGAGATGAGCGCCAAGGTTTCCTTCCTCTCCAGGGCGGTACTGCCGGAAGAGGAGGCGCCCAGGACCACTGTCCCTGCCTCGGCCATTTCAGGCGACACTGGCAGCAAATTCATCTTCACGGTAGTGGACAACAGGGCAAGGAAGGTCCAGGTAACGACCGGCTCTCAGATAGGCGACGCCATTGAAGTAAGCGGTGTAGAGCCGGGCACGCGGATAATCCTCTCGCCTCCCAAAGGGCTCGACGACGGCTCGAAGATAGCGGTGCTGGAGGAGTGATGAGCGCCCCCTTTGTGAAGATAAGGGGCCTCTGTAAGTCCTACATGCGCGCGGGCCGAGCACTTGCGGTCTTGAAGGATATAAACCTGGACATAGCAGAGGGCGAGTTCCTCGCGCTTATGGGGCCGTCAGGCTCTGGCAAGAGCACTCTACTGAACCTTATCGCAGGCATCGACAGGGCCGACGGAGGCAGCATAGAAATCGAAGGCGTGGATATCGCGACTCTCGCCGAGGCCGGGCTTACGGCGTGGCGCTCTGACCACGTCGGATTCATATTCCAGTTCTATAACCTGATCCCCGTGCTCACTGCCCTTGAGAACGTCGAGCTGCCCCTCGTATTGAAGGATATGTCCAGAAGGGAGCGCAGGGAGCGCGCAAGCCTTCTGCTCGGGCTCGTGGGCCTCTCCGAGAGGCTCGACCACTACCCCGGGCAGCTCTCGGGCGGCGAGCAGCAGAGGGTGGCCATAGCGCGGGCGATGGTGACGGACCCGTCCATACTCGTCGCCGACGAGCCAACCGGCGACCTCGACAGGGCCTCTGCCGAAGAGGTCTTGGGCCTCATGAGGCAAGTCAACGAGGAGTTCGGCAAGGTCATCATAATGGTCACGCACGACCCGAGGGCCGCCGAGAAGGCGCACGTCATAAGGCAACTTGAAAAGGGGGTCCTGAATGCGGCTCCTCATTAAGATGCTCTTGAAGAACGCCTTCCGCCACAGGCTCCGCACAGGCCTCACCATCGCCGGCATTACCATAGCCATACTCGCCTTCGGCATCCTGAGGACGGTCGTGGACGCCTGGTACGCCGGTGTCGAGGCGTCAAGGGCGAACAGGCTCATCACCAGGAACGCGATCTCGCTCACGTTCGAGCTTCCGCTCTCCTATTACGACAAGATAAGGCAGGTCGAGGGCGTCACGAAGGTCTCGTACGGCAGCTGGTTCGGCGCCTTCTACAAGGAGGAGAAGAACTTCTTCGCGAACTTCGCGATGGAACCCGGAAGCCACCTCGATATCGTAACCGAGCTTCTCTTGAAGCCCGATGAGAGGGAGGCGTACATAAAAGACCGGAGGGGCGCCATAGCCGGGCGGAAGCTCGCCGAGAGGTTCGGCTGGGAGAGGGGCGACCTCATAACCCTCAGCGGGACCATCTACCCCGGGGACTGGGAGCTCGTGGTAAGGGGGATCTACAAAGGGCGCGACGAGACGGTGGACGAGAGCATATTCTTCTTCCACTGGGACTACCTTAACGAGAGCCTCAGGCAGACCAACCCTGAGCGCGCCGACCAGGTTGGCTTCTATATAATCGAGATAGCCCGCCCGGAGCTTGCCGCCGCGGTTTCAAGGAGCGTGGACGCGATCTTCAAGAACTCTCTCGCGGAGACGCTCACCGAGACAGAGCGGGCCTTTGCCTTGAGCTTCGTTTCCATGACCGAGGCTATCATGATGGCCATCCAGCTCGTCTCCATCGTCGTCATCGTCATAATCATGGCCGTCGCGGCCAACACCATGACCATGTCAGTCCGGGAGCGCTTCTCGGAGTTCGCAGCATTGAAGACCCTCGGCTTCGGCCGGGCTCACCTCTCGGTCCTCATATTCGGCGAGGCAATGGTGATAACCATCATCGGCGCGGCGCTCGGCATCATTCTCACCTTCCCGGCGGCGCACCTCTTCAGATCCGAGCTCGGACAGTTCTTCCCCGTCTTCAACATAAAGCCGGCGACGATATACATGGACCTGGCCGCGGCCCTCGTCGTCGCGTCGGTCTCCGCGATAATACCGTCATACAGGGTGGCCGCGGCGCCCATAACGGAGTCGCTCCGGAGGATTGCCTGATGGCAATCCCCATCACATACAGCCTGAGGTCCCTTGTGACGAGAAGGCTTACGACCGCGCTCACGGCAGGCGGCATGGCGCTTGTCGTCTTCGTCTTCGCCGCGACGACCATGCTCGCGGATGGTCTTGAAAGGACGCTCGTTGAGACGGGCTCGCGCAACAACGCTGTGGTCACGAGAAAGGGCGCGCCCTCAGAGGTGCAGAGCAGCGTAACGCGCCAGCAGGCCTCGATAATAGAATCCATGCCGGGCATAGCCGCGGCCCCGGACGGAGGCACGCTCGCGGCAAAGGAGATAGTCGTCCTAATCTCCCTTACGAAGCGGGGCACGGACAAGCCATCCAACGTCGTCATCCGCGGCATATCCGGAGCGTCATCCGCGCTCCGCCCTCAGGTAAGGCTCATCGAGGGCCGGATGCCGAGGCCCGGCACCTACGAGATAATAGCGGGCTCATCCATAGCCAGGAGGTTCGAGGGCGCCAATCTTGGCGAGACCCTCGCGTTCGCCACAAGGCAGTGGCGGGTCGTCGGCGTATTCGACGCCGGCGCCACAGGCTTCTCATCGGAGATCTGGGGGGACGCGGACTCCCTCATGCAGGCCTTCAGAAGGCCCGTATATTCATCCGTCATCTTGAGGCTCTCCACCCCGGCAAGGTTCGATGAGATAAAAAAGACGGTTGAGTCAGACCCGAGGCTTACGCTCGAGGCAAGGAGGGAGACTGAATTCTACGCCGAGCAGTCAAAGGCCATGGCCACGTTTCTGCGAATAATGGGCACGAGCCTCACGGCCATATTCTCTCTGGGCGCGATAATAGGCGCGATGATAACCATGTACTCCGCCGTCGCCAACAGGACCTCGGAGATAGGCACGCTCCGCGCCCTGGGCTTCGGGAGGTCGAGCATCCTCGCGGCCTTCATCGCAGAGTCCCTCATAACAGGGCTAATAGGCGGCGCGGCAGGGCTCGTCCTCGCCTCGTTCCTGCAATTCTTCACCATCTCGACGCTGAACTTCCAGACCTTCTCCGAGCTCGCATTCTCGTTCGAGCTCACCTTCCCCACGGCCCTCAAATCCATCTCGGTCGCCCTCATAATGGGCCTCGCCGGAGGCCTGCTCCCGGCCCTGAGGGCCTCACGCATGAAGATAGTCGACGCCTTGCGGGCCGTGTAGGCGCGGGGATTCTTGAGAGAACCTTTTTGTAAAAAGGTTCTCTCAAACTCTCTCCAAAAACTTTCAGGTCTTCCCGTCCTGCCCCCCAAGCAATACCGGGGGGCAGGACGGGAACTAAAAGTCTTTGAAGGGGGTCTGGGGGAAACTTTCTACAGAAAGTTTCCCCCAGAAATTCACCGCCCCGTGCTGCCGAAGCCGTTGGAGCCTCTGGCGCTGCCATTGAGGTTTTCGGTCATCTCGATGGTGACATCGGGGACAGGGAGGAAGATCATCTGGGCAATTTTGTCGCCGGGGTGGAAGGTGAAGGCTTGGCCGCCGGGTTTATTGCCGTTTATGACGACGACGCCGACCTCTCCCCTGTAGGTGCAGTCGACGACGCCTGCCGTGACTATGAGGCCCTTTGCGCCCAGGCCGCTCCTTGACTTTATCTGGCCGTACCAGCCGTGGGGTATCTCAAGGGCAATGCCTGTCTTTACGACCTTTGTCTCGCCGGGGTTGACCTCGGCGTATTCGGAGGCGAAGAGGTCCCATCCGGCGTCCCCTGCGTGGGACTTGTGCGGGGCCTTTGCGGCAGGCTCGAGGAGCCTTATCCTTATCTTGAGGGCCGGCCTTTCCATGGTTTACCTCCAGGAGGGATATTAGTAACATAATCTGCCCGGGGGCCGCAAAAATATTTGTATTCAAGGCCGCGATGATATAGAATGTGCGGATTATGGAAAACAAAGATCAAGAAAAGACACCGCAGCAGCTTGACAAGTATCTGAAGGACCTTCTGCACTTCATCGCGAAGTCAACTCAGGCCTTTGACATGGGCTTCGAGGGAGAGGTGCAGAGGATGGCCGTGGCGATAAGGGCGATAGTCGACGACCAGGACGGCAACGGGTCGCTCTTGAAGAAGGTCGGCATCGACATAGAGTTCTACGACAACTGCCCTGAGTATGATGAGCAGCTCGCGCTGCCGATGAGCGGAATCGCGCTCTTCGCGCCCACGAGCAAGGACAAGAACAGGTACGTGCCCAGGCTCGGCAGGAACCCCGGCGTACAGATGAAGAGGGTGTCCTTCGAGCAGTGGTGGAACAAGCAGGTCATAATAGACGACCAGGAGGGGATGCGCATCACGAGGAAGGATATCGTCTACACGGTCTCCAACACCACTCCGCCCACCTCGGCAAGGCCGGTATTGAACGAAGAGTTCAACAAGCTCTTGAAGGAGAACCCCATCGGCTGGGTCGACGACAACGCCGGATTGAAGAAGAATACGACGCAGCTCGCGGCGATGGAGCTTGCAAGCACGCGACATATAGCCTTTGAGCTGCTGCTTTCCTTCGAGGAGCAGAGGCCCCATTACTTCGAAGGCTTCTACCCGGAGCCGAACCCGACGCTGTAACGCCCCCCCTTTAATCAGAAAAGCCAGGCAGAAACTGCCTGGCTTTTTTATTTTGCCGTTATTATATCAGGGCTTTTCCGTCTCCGGAAAAGCCCCCTTCCATGCAAATCCTATTTGGGCTTCTTTATGAACTTGAGGAGCCGCTTCAGAAGCCCGCCCTTTTTCTCCTTGGGCTCTGAGAGGATTATGGGCCTGTGGACGCCTTCCGGCTCCTTGCGCGCGTGGTGCGGCCTTTCCATCTGTGCATGCGGCTGCTTATCCGGCGGCGTCTTTGGCGACTGTGCCGCGTTCGGGTTTGGCTTTTCGCCCCTGGGCCCGCCCCTTTCCGGCCTGCGGTGCCTGCCGGGCTGCCCCGGCTTCTTCTCTTCCCCGTGCCTCGGCCTTCTTTGCCCTCCGGGCCTGCCCTTGTGTTCCTTGTTTGGCTGCGGCGCAGTGGCCGCGGCGCCTTCGGCAGCGGCCTCTACCGGCTTCTGTTCGGTCTGAGACTGCCTTTCGGCCTGTGGCGGCCCCTCCCTCTTCTCCTTCTTGAACGGCGGGCGCTTGTGCCTGGGGCCTTCGTGCTTCGGTCCGTCGTGCCTCTGAGCGCCATGCCTCTGTCCGCCCTGCTTCTTATCCCTGTCATGCCGCCTCGGCCTCTCATGGGCCGGGGCGACTGCTACCTCTTTTACGAGCTCATCTTCCTCTATCCACTCGACTTCGAGCTTGCGCTCTATGTACTTCTCGATCTCGGGCAGGTTAAGTACGTGGTCCTCGCAGGCGAGGCTGAAGGCCTGGCCTGTCTTCCCTGCCCTCGCCGTCCTGCCGATGCGGTGGACGTAGTTGGCGGCGTCGTCCGGCAGGTCGTAATTTATTACGTGAGTGACGTCCTCTATGTGGAGGCCCCTCGCCGCGACGTCGGTCGCGACCAGGATGTTGAGCGTACCGGCTTTCATGCCGTCTATTATCTTCTGGCGCTTCTCCTGCGTGACGTCGCCGGTCAATACCCTTGCCTTGAGGCCGTTGGCGTCGAGGCTCCTGCCGAGCCTCTCGGCGGTTATCTTCATGTTGGTGAAAATTATCGCGCGCTCGACAGCCTGCCGCTTGAGGAGCGTAAGGAGCACCCTCACCTTCTCTTCGTTCGAGACGTATATTATCTTCTGGTCTATCGCGCTTACGGTCACCTGCTCCGGCTCTATCTCTATCATCACCGGGTCGGGTTTCATGTAGCGGGCCGCGAGCCTCCTCACGTTCGAATCGATGGTCGCGGAGAAGAGCATGGTCTGCCTCGGCGTCTTCTTCGGCAGCTTGCCTGCTATGTACATTATGTCCGGGGCAAAGCCCATGTCGAACATGCGGTCTGCCTCGTCTATGATGAAGATCTCTATGCCGTCCAGAGAGAGGCTCTTTGACTTGTATAGGTCTATCATGCGCCCCGGCGTTGCCACGACGAGGTCTACACCTGTCTTGAGCGCGCCTGTCTGCGCGCCGTATTCCACGCCGCCGTAGACCGCGACCGAACGGATCGGCAGGTGCTTGCCGAGCTTTACGGCGTCGTCTATTATCTGTGTGCAGAGCTCCCTGGTCGGGACCATCACGAGGGCCTTTGGCTTACCCGACGGGTCCGGCCCGGATGACATGACCTTATTGAATATCGTGAGGAGGAAGACCGCCGTCTTCCCCGTGCCTGTCTGGGACTGGGCTATTACGTCCTTTCCCGCAAGGCACTCCGGCAAGGACTGTTCCTGTATCGGGGTGCATTCCTCGAAACCGGCGTCCCTTATCCCCTTCAGGATGTCCGGGTGCAGATCTAAAATATCGAATTTCACTCTTCCTTGAACTCCCTTAAGTCCCCGAGCGCGTGAACTCAGCGCCTGACATATAAAAACAATATAATATTACACCATTTATAGCCCCCCGGAGTCAAGGGTTACTTGCGGAGGGGGGGGTAAGGACCGATTTGAATCAGATTTTACCGAGTCTCATCTGCGCTAAAGAAAGCGTGATAAACCTCTCTGGATTGGTCTTGACTACAACATCCTTATCATGTATTTTTATCTCTCGTAATCGCGCGGGCGTAGTTCAATGGTAGAATGAAAGCTTCCCAAGCTTTAGACGTGGGTTCGATTCCCATCGCCCGCTCCAGATAAAAAAAGCCAACCGGGGAACACTCCGTTTGGCTTTTGATTTTTCAGATCAGCTCCGCTCAAAACCTCCTGCACTCCTCACCCTCGTCCGGCTTAGGCTGCATGAAGGTCAGCTCTATCATCTTCTGGCTTATCCAGCCGAGGTAGCCGCCCTCGCCCTCAGGCGCCTTCACCTTCAAGAAGCCCTGGCTCCTGCCGAGCACCTCCACCATTGCGCCGGGCCTCAACTTGCCGACTATCTTCACCATGCCTGGAGAGTCCCAGAGGATGATGTTGACCCTGCCGTTCGTCCAGTTCGTGCTGAAAAAATCCATGTCCTGGACAAGGGCCCGCTCGACGCAGGCGCCAGCGCCTGTGGCCATCATTATTATGAACAGGATTGTCAGGAAAATCCGCCTCATAGCTTATACTTCGGATGTCATTATCAGGACTTTAGCCAAAGCCTTTGTTTTCCCGGGAATTTCGATGTGACCAAAGTCACATTCTCACAGCCCCTGCCGGGCTTATCCACAGGCTTATCCACATATGTGGATATAATTAAGCCGTCTTGCCCGCGCATTTCCCCTCTGATATACTCATCTCACCCCGGAAAGCTAAATCAGGAGGAGACGATTGAAGGAAAGACACCTGAACCTCGTAAACGGCAAATGGGTCAAGGCCGCCTCGGGCAAGACCCTTCAGAGCACGAACCCGGCTGACGCAGAGGACATCATCGGAGAGGTCCCGGCCTCAGGCAAGGAGGACGTCGACGCTGCCGTAACCGCGGCTCGGGCCGCCTTCGAGGGCTGGCGGCTTACGCCCGCGCCCAAGCGCGGGGAGATACTCTTCCGCGCCGCCGAGCTCCTCGTGAAGCACAAGGGAGAGCTCGGAAGGCTTATTACCCGCGAGATGGGAAAAATACTGCCCGAAGGGCTCGGGGACGTGCAGGAGGCCATTGACATGGCCTTTTACATGGCCGGAGAGGGCCGGAGGCTCACCGGCGAGACCGTCGCCTCTGAGCTTTACGCAAAGGACTGCAAATCCATCCGGGTGCCCATAGGAACATTCGCGCTCATCACCCCCTGGAACTTCCCCGCAGCCATACCCGCGTGGAAGATATTCCCCTGCATCATTTCAGGCAACACGGCGGTATTCAAGCCTTCGAGCTATACGCCTGTGGCCGCCGCGCGCCTTGTAGAGATACTCGCAGAGGCCGGGCTGCCGCCGGGCGTTTTGAACCTCGTGCAGGGCACGGGAGAAGATATTGGTGAGTACCTTGCCACCCACCCGGGCATAGACGGCGTGTCGTTCACCGGCTCTTCCGCCGTGGGAGAGCGCCTCGCGCGCCTGTGCGGAGGCGTCGAGAAGGAGATCTCCTGCGAGATGGGCGGCAAGAACCCCATCATCGTCATGGACGACGCACGCCTCGACCTCGCAATAGAGGGCGCGCTCTGGGGCGGCTTCGGCACATCGGGGCAGAGGTGCACGGCCGCGAGCAGGATAATCGTCCACGAGCGGGTCTACGACCGCTTTGTCGAGATGTTCGCAGCAATGGCGAAGAAGTTGAAGATAGGCAGCGGCCTTGACCCGAGCGTGCACATGGGCCCGGTTATAAACAGGGCGCAGATGGAGAAGGTGCTCGGCTACATAGAGATAGGCAAAAAAGAGGGCGCGAACCTCGTCCTCGGCGGGGGCAGCCTCAACTACGGACTGCTCGCAAAGGGCTTCTTCATAGAGCCGACAATATTCGCCGACGTAAGGCCGGAGATGCGCATAGCGCAAGAGGAGATATTCGGCCCGGTCGTCTCCATACTGAAGGCGCGCGATCTCAGGCACGCCATAGAGCTGGCCAACGGAGTGAGGTACGGCCTCTCCTCGTCCATCTATACGCAGGACGTCAACAACACTGCCATAGCAGAGAGAGACCTCGACGCCGGGATAGTCTACATAAACGCGCCGACCATAGGCGCCGAGATACAACTGCCCTTCGGCGGCACGAAGAGGAGCGGCCTGGGCCGCAAGGAGGCGGGCGGCAGGGGCGGGAGCCTGGATATGTTCACCAAGTGGAAGGTCATCTACAGGGACTATAGCGGAAGATTGCAGAAGGCGCAGATAGACAAGGAATAAGCCAGGCGGGTATTGCCGGGGATCCAGCCCTAATCTCTCTAAAGGTATTGTAAATCCGTCCGGTGTTTTGATATAATCCGCCGCAAATCCACTCCAGGAGGGGGTATGGACCCGGTGCACTTCACAGGCAAGGAAATCCTTGACATGGCTGTAAGGATAGAAGAGAACGGCATGAGGTTCTACGCGGACGCGTCCAAGGGCGCGAAGTCAAAGGACCTGAAGGAACTTTTCAAGGCGCTCTCGGATGACGAGGGCACGCATATCAAGATATTCCTCGACCTCAAAAAGCTACTCGTGGACGACACCACCGAGGGCTTCGACCCATACCTCGAGGAGGCGCAGAATTACCTTAAGACGATGGCCGACGCAGAGGTCTTCACAAACCCCGAGGCCGGCAAGGAGACAGCGCGCGCGTTGAAGAGCGAGGAAGAGGCCATAAAGCTCGCCATAGGCATGGAGAAGGACTCTCTGCTATTCTACTACGAGCTCGAGAGGATGATAAGGGAGAAGGACAGGAAGGTCGTTGAGTCGATAATAGAGCAGGAGAAAGAGCACGTAAGAAGGCTCTCGGCCCTGCACGCGAATCTTTTCGGCGGACTTTAAAGGAGAGCCAGATATGACGACCCAGTACGTAAAGACATACTCATGCCCGACCTGCCATGGCCTCGCCAGCGGCAGGGGACATCTGTGCCACCCGAGGACGGAGGGGCTGCCCTTTGTCTGCGAATACTGCAACAAGGAGACCTCCGACCCCAGGCACGTATGCAGCGGAATAGTCGACAACATCGAGTACGTCTGCAGGAAATGCGGAAGGCTCGCCGTATACGACTCTCTGCTGTGCGAGCCTGCGCCGATAGACGCAGATTAAAGGCAAGAACTAAAAGGATACTATGACAGACCTGTTGGAGCGGGGGCGTAAACACATCACCCCCGCCCTCGTTTTTCATACCGATATCGAAGTGCGCAAGGCCTCGGGGCTGTACGTCGAAGGCGCCGACGGGAAGAGGTACATGGACTTCTCCTCGGGGCTCGCTACCGTGAACATCGGCCACTGCCCGCCCGAGGTCCTCGAAGCGGCCAGAAGGCAGATGGACTCGCTCGTCCACTCGGGCTGCATCTTCAGGTACTCATCCGAGGTAGAGCTCGCCGAAAGGCTCGCGCGCATAACGCCCGGCAACATAGACATGTTCTTCTTCTCTAACAGCGGGGCAGAGGCAATCGAAGGAGCCGTAAAGCTCGCCCGCTACGCCACCGGAAGGCAGGGCGTGATAGCCTTCATCGGCGGATTCCACGGCAGGACGATGGGGGCCTTGAGCCTCACGACCTCCGCCGCCAGGTACAGGCAGGGCTTTCACCCGCTCGTGCCCGGCGTCTATCACGCCCCCTACCCTTACTGCTTCCGCTGCCACATGGGCCTCGAGCGAGCCACCTGCGCCATTGACTGCATCGAGTACCTCGAGAGGATTTTGAGATACCAGATAACGCCGGACGAGGTCGCCTGCATGGTAATAGAGCCTGTGCTCGGCGAAGGCGGCTATATCGTGCCCCCGGCTGACTTCATGAAAAAGATCCGGGAGCTCTGCTCGAAGCACGGCATCCTCCTCATAGCCGACGAGGTCCAGAGCGGCTTCGGCAGGACGGGCAGATGGTTCGCCTCGGAGCACTTCGGGATTGAGCCGGATATCATCGTGATGGCAAAGGCCATCGCCTCGGGATTCCCCCTTAGCGCGTTCGGCGCGTCCACGGAGCTCATGAGCAGATGGCGTCCGGGCGCCCACGGCACGACCTTCGGCGGCAACCCGGTCTCCTGCGCGGCCTCCGTAGCGACCATAGACAAGATCGAAAGAGACCGCCTCCTCGATAACGCGGCTGCGATGGGCGAGTACGCCATCTCGAGGCTCCTCGAGATAAAAAACGGGAATAAAGGCATCGGCGACGTGCGGGGGCTCGGCCTCATGATAGGAGTTGAGTTCATAAAGGCGGACGGCAGCGCCGACAGGGAGAGGCTCGAAGGCGTGATGAAGAGGTGTCTTGATAACGGACTGGTTATAATCGATTGCGGCATAGACAAGAACATAGCGCGCATTATGCCGCCCATGACAGTGACAAGGCAGGAGATGGACAGGGCCCTCTCGATATTCGAGGAGGCCGTTCGTTGAACAACAGCCGTACCTTCGCGATACTCGCTTCCCTGGCAATCCTCGCGCTCTTTGTCATCCAGCTCGACTACCTGCTTGCCGGGAGCTTCGATGAGACAGGGCCCCTTCTCTCAATATCCAGGTTCTTTACGTTCGTCGGCGACGGCATGGTCCTCTTCGCCGTCTGTGCCGTTATCTTTTTCGTCGGCAAGACCAGGAATGATTCTTACATCAGGAACACAGGCAGGGAGGGCATACTCGCCCTCCTCCTCTCGAGCGCCGCGGTACATCTCCTCAAGGCCGCCTTCGAGAGGCCGAGGATAGCCCACAGCCCTGAGGCGATATTCCAGCTCCTGCAGAACGCCTCGGTCTTCGACCTGTCAGGCAAATACAACTCCTTCCCTTCCGGCCATTCCGCCGCGAGCTTCGCGGTTGCCTATGTGCTGGCCAGAAGGTTCCCGAAGTACGCCGCGTTCTTCTACATCACAGCCATGCTCGTGGCGGCCTCGCGCGTTACGCTCGGCTCGCATTACCCCACCGACGTCTTCGCCGGGGCCCTGCTCGGCATAGGCGCGGGCTACCTCATATTGACCGATACGCTGGTAAGGGAAAAATGGATAGCTGCCGGGCTTGGCCTGCTCGTCGTGTTCATCTCCTATTTCAAGACAGGCGGATTCCTCCTCTTCGACGTGGACGAGGCGGTATTCTCGGCGGCCGCGAGGGAGATGGTGGAGACGGGCAACCTCATAACCCCCACGTACAATTACGAGCCGAGGTACGACAAGCCCATCCTCATCTACTGGTTCATGAGCGCCGCATTCAAGCTCTTCGGCACGACCGAGTTCGCCGCCCGTTTCACCTCAAGCCTCTTCGGCGTGCTGCTCTCGGCCATGACCTTCCTCTTCGTGAGAAGGGTCAGGGGCGTGAACGCCGCCGTGTTCGCCACCATCGCCCTTGCCGTGAACCTCGAGTTCTTCGTCTATTCGCATTCTGCCGTAACCGACATGACGCTCGCCTTCTTCATTACCGCGTCCATATACGCGTTCTATCTTGGCACGCTCGAAGGCGGGAAAAAGTGGTTCCTCGGCTTCTGGATAGCCGCGGCCCTGGCGGTGCTGACAAAGGGCGTAGTGGGCCTGCTCTTCCCGATGGCGATATCCTTCCTCTACCTCGCGCTCTTGAAGAATCTGAAGACCCTGAAGGCGCTCTACTCTCCTTCATATATCGGGGTCTTTATCCTCGTCGCGGCCCCGTGGTTCGTAGCGCAGCTCATGATAAACGGCTGGGAGTTCTTCAACGCCTTCATAATAAAGCACCACATACAGAGGTACTCGGGCGTCATATCGAGCCACGGCGGGCCGTTCTATTACTACATAGGAGTGCTCCTTCTCGGGTTCTTCCCCTGGGCAGCCATGCTGCCAGCCGGCGTCTACCGGGGAATTAAGAGGAGGCTCGACCCTCAATCAGGCCTCTACCTCCTTTGCGCCCTCTGGTTTCTCTTTGTCCTTATATTCTTCTCTATCGCGCGCACAAAGCTCCCGAACTACATATTCCCGCTCTTTCCCGCTTCGGCGATACTGGCCGGGCTGGTCGCCTCTGATATGGCGGCAGGCCTCAAGGGGCGCTCCCACGCATGGATACTCCTCGTCCTCGCCCTTGCCTTCGCGTCGGCTCTATTTATCCTGCCGTCCATGGGGCTCAAGATGGACGTTTATTTGCCGCCCAAGTTTTTCTACGCGCTCGGAGGCGCGTTCCTGGCCGTCGCGGTACTGGCGCTCTTTTCATTCAAGAAACCCGTGCATGCGTTCATCGGCATCTCAGGAGTGATGCTGCTCGTCATCGTATTCCTTCGTCTCAACGCGCTGCCCCCGGCAAACGTCTACCTGCAGATGGTCCCCTATGAGTACGCCAGGTACGCGAGGCTGGCGCTTCCCTCTGACGGCGTGCTCGCGACCTACGAGATAAACAAGCCGTCCATAGCCTTCTATTCGGCGCGCAAGCTCGTCCGGGCCGACAAGTCCGACAACTGCAATATCAGGGAGTACGCCAAGACAAGACAGATGGTCGTGATTACCAGGACCGGCGTCTATGACGACCTCAAGGAATACAGGCTCAAGGTACTGGACTCAAGGGGCGGGCTAATGCTCCTCGCTACCGATGGGCTTCCGCCATTTCAGGCCCGTTAGCTTGACTTCCGTTTATTTTATTTGCATTTTCCATACCCTTCATCCGGGGGCATATGAGAAGACGCGTCATCATAATGGGCGCCGCTGGGCGGGACTTCCATAACTTCAACATGCTCTACAGGGACGACCCTGCCGCAGAGGTCGTCGCCTTCACTGCCAGCCAGATCCCCTTCATAGAAAAGAGGGCATATCCCCCCGCCCTCTCAGGCCCGCTCTATCCGGGCGGCATACCCATCTATGCGGAAGAGAGGCTCGCTGAAGTAATCAGGGAATACAGGGCCGACGAGGCAGTATTCTCTTACAGCGACGTGTCGTACGAATACGTCATGCACAGGGCCTCTCTCGTCACATCTCTCGGCGCGAGCTTCATCCTGCCCTCTCCGGAGAAGGCCATGCTCGCCTCAATTAGGCCGGTCATATCCGTAACAGCGGTAAGGACAGGCAGCGGCAAGAGCGGGGTCACGAGGTACATAGGGCGGCTCCTTCTTGAATCCGGCAGGAAGCCCGTCGTCATACGCCACCCAATGCCCTACGGCGACCTTGAGAAGCAAAGGCTCCAGAGGTTCGCAAAGACTGACGACCTCAGGGCCCACGAATGCACGATAGAAGAGATTGAGGAGTACGAGCCTCTCATAAAGGCCGGCCTCGTCGTCTACGCCGGTGTCGATTACAGGGCCATTCTCGATGAGGCTGAAAAGGAGGGAGAGATCATCCTCTGGGACGGCGGCAACAACGACCTGCCGTTCATAAAACCCGATCTCGAGATAGTCGTCGCAGACCCGCTGAGGCCGGGCCACGAGCTGCTCTATTATCCGGGCGAGGCAAACCTGAGGCGGGCCCATGTCGTCGTGATAAACAAGGCGGAGGG